>Ga0265797_10000246_pt1 | contig 103756 bp, 107 predicted proteins | sample P2T30metagenome_FD_192433 | JGI IMG/M metagenome (GOLD analysis project Ga0265797, IMG submission 192433) | Plant litter microbial communities from East Loma Ridge, Irvine, California - P2 T30 | ecosystem: Environmental > Terrestrial > Plant litter > Unclassified | place: USA: California... | reverse complement strand
GTTCCGAGAAGGACTTCACCGTCCAAGATAACAAGTTCGCTTTCTCACCTGGTCAACTCAACAAGCTCTTGAACCCCAAGTCACTTGCTGCATATGCTGCACTCGGCGGCATCAGGGGTATCGAGCACGGACTTAGGACCAATATCGATTCTGGACTAAGTGTCGATGAATCAGTTCTCGACGGTAACGTCTCTTTCGACGAAGCCACCACATACGGACAGAAGCTAGGGTCAACTTCAAGCCCTCGCGACATCACGGCACACGATGCCGCAAACTCATCCCAAGGCTCCTTCGCCGACCGCATCCGCGTCTTTAGCAACAACGCATTGCCAGAGAAGAAGGCCACATCTCTACTGAAGCTAATGTGGATGGCCTACAACGATAAGATCTTGTGGCTTCTTACTGCAGCAGCAGCTATCTCTCTTGCGCTAGGACTATACGAGACTTTCGGTGCTTACCACCCTCCTGGCTCTCCTCCCTCGATCGACTGGGTCGAAGGTTGCGCTATCTGTATCGCCATCGTCGTCGTTGTCTTGGTCGGATCCCTGAACGACTATCAGAAGGAGCGCGCTTTCGTCAAACTCAACGCTAAGAAGGACGACCGCGAGGTCAAGGTCCTTCGTTCTGGAAAGTCATTCATGATCTCGATTCACGACATCCTCGCTGGTGACGTTGTACACATGGAGCCTGGCGACTTGGTCCCTGCGGACGGCATCTTCATCTCGGGACACAATGTCAAGTGCGACGAGAGCTCCGCCACCGGTGAGTCTGATGCACTCAAGAAGACATCTGGCGAACGCGTGTTCCAGCTCCTCCAAGAAGGTCACACCAACATGAAAGAGCTTGATCCCTTCATCGTCTCCGGAAGCAAGGTCCTCGAAGGTGTTGGCAGCTACCTGGTCACATCTGTTGGTGTCAACTCCAGCTACGGCAAGATTCTGATGGCCATGCGTGTCGACATGGCCCCTACTCCTCTCCAGGTCAAGCTCGACGGACTCGCTGCTGCTATCGCCAAATTGGGTACCGCATCCGCCGCTCTCCTGTTCTTCGTCCTCCTCTTCCGCTTCGTCGCAGGACTTTCGTCGAACCCACTTTCGCCTTCCGAGAAGGCATCCGAGTTCATGGACATCCTCATCGTTGCAGTCACCGTTATCGTCGTGGCTGTGCCCGAAGGTCTTCCTCTTGCTGTCACCCTCGCGCTTGCTTTCGCCACAACGCGCATGGTCAAGCTCAACAACTTGGTCCGCATTCTGAAGTCTTGCGAAGTCATGGGTAATGCCACCACTGTCTGTAGTGACAAAACCGGTACCCTCACCACGAACGTCATGACAGTCGTCACTGGTGATTTCGCCGGCAGATCCTTTGATGATAAGAACTCCACTGGTGACGAGACCCGTCTCGCTTCTTTCGCCAGCCAGCTGAACGAGACTGAGCGCCGTGAGCTCATCGAATCGGTTGCCATTAACTCTACTGCTTTTGAGAACGACGTTGACGGTACTTTCGTGGGTTCCAAGACGGAGACTGCACTTCTCAGCTTCGCACGCGCGCTCGGTATGGGCCCTCTGTCACAGGAGCGCTCCAACGCGAAGATTGTCCAACTCATTCCCTTCGACTCGGGCCGCAAGTGCATGGCAGCTGTGCAACAGAAATCTGACGGCATGTACCGTCTTCACGTCAAGGGCGCATCTGAGATTCTTCTTGGTCACTGTACCAACGTCGCTCTCCCGTCCGGAACTTCCGCCCTTGGATCGACCGAGCGTGAGACTTTGGAATCCAAGATCGACCTCTACGCTAAGCAGTCACTTCGCACCATCGCATTGATCTCAAAGGACTTCAAGCAGTGGCCGCCTGTCGGATGCGTTTCTGAGAGCGACCCTACGCAAGCAGACTTTGACTCTGTTCTCAACACGATGACTTTCAACGGTCTCGTAGGTATCCAAGATCCCGTTCGTCCCGGTGTTCCAGAAGCTGTCGCCAAGTGCAACTTCGCTGGCGTTTCCGTTCGCATGGTCACTGGCGACAACGTTGTCACTGCGAAGGCAATTGCGACTGACTGTGGTATCTACACCGATGGTATCGTCATGGAAGGTCCCACTTTCCGCAACCTGGGCGAGGCAGAGATGAACGAAATTCTTCCCAACTTGCAGGTGCTTGCCCGTTCTTCACCTGAAGATAAGCGCATTCTTGTCACCAGGCTTCGTGCTCTCGGAGAGATCGTCGCTGTCACTGGCGACGGTACCAACGATGGACCTGCGCTCAAGGCCGCTGACATTGGATTCTCTATGGGCATTGCAGGCACTGAAGTGGCAAAGGAAGCTTCCGCTATTATCCTGATGGACGACAACTTCGCCTCGATTCTGACTGCGCTTATGTGGGGCCGCGCCGTTAACGACGCCGTCCGCAAGTTCCTGCAGTTCCAGATTACCGTCAACATTACCGCCGTTCTGATCACATTCGTCTCCGCTGTCGCAAACGACAGCATGAAGTCCGTCCTTACTGCTGTACAGCTTCTCTGGATCAACCTCATCATGTAAGTCCAGCATCTCCATGAAAGTTCACATGACTTTCACTAACATAATCGCAGGGACTCCATGGCTGCTCTCGCTCTCGCATCCGACCCACCGACCGAAGAAATCCTCGACCGCAAGCCCGCCAAGCGCACAGCTCCTCTCATCTCCACCATCATGTGGAAGATGATCATCGGCCAGGCTATCTTCCAGCTGATTGTCACCTTCATCCTGTACTACGTCGGCCCATCAATCCTAGGCTACGAGTTTGACGGAAGCGAGATCCGCTCCGTCGTCTTCAACACTTTCGTCTGGATGCAAATCTTCAACCAATTCAACAACCGTCGCCTCGACAACAAGTTCAACATCCTCGCCGGTGTGCAACACAACTACTTCTTCATCGCCATCTCCATCATTATGATTTCTTGCCAGGTCATGATCATGTTCGTCGGCGGCCGCGCCTTCTCCATTGAGCGCATCAACGGCAAGGACTGGGGTATTTCCATCGTCCTCTCCGCGCTCTGCTTGCCTTGGGCCATTCTCATCCGTCTCTTCCCCGACCTCTGGTTCGAGAAGCTCGTCAAGGTCACTACTTGGCCGTTGGTGGCCGTCTGGAAGCCAACTGCCAGAGTCTGCGGCCGCTTGGCCAAGAAGATGAAGCGCAACAAGAAGCAGGAGAGCGAGAAGGAGACTGAAGAGAGCCAGACTCCAGCCGCTCCTGAGATCAGGATCGAAGAAGAGGGCAAGACCTATGATGTTGAGAAGGGCAGCCCCGAGATCAGGAGGGATTAGACCTGCCTGATTGCTTTTGTTTATATTTTCATGTTTTATTAGCGATTTGAAACGACAACCATAGATATCCTCATATAGACAGACACCAGAATAATGACGCCTTTGGAAATTTCCGGAACATTAATTCATATTCCTATCAAGAAGTAAACCTATCATTATCTCTTTCCAGCTATTTCGACTTCTCTTCGATATGCACAGCGCTGTCGTCGTCGTGCGCTTTCTCCAAATCCAACCTGCCCTTGGCCAGAGGATTCTCGTCCTCGAATAGACGCCCGAGTTCTTCGAGCGTCGGTCCCTTGGTTTCTGGATATAGGAACCAGATGATCGTCGTTTCAATCGCGAGCCATACGACGTAGACGATGTAGAACCTGTGTGGGTCGTTAGCTTTGCTTTTTCTGATATACCTTCTCGCCGGTAGGCAGTATGGGGCGACACTTACTTCCAACCAATATTCTGTATGCCAATGGGATTCACGAACCTGGCCAGTGTTAGCGTAGTCTCCCTCCAACACGAACGCCTGGGCGTGCTGAAGATCGCCACTTACTGATTGAAAGAACGCCCACCTCTCGAAAAAAGCTGCGTCAACGCCACCCCCTTCGCACGATGCACAAACGGAAACACCTCCGTAATATACACGTACGTCAACGGATGCATAATCGTATAAAACATGTAATACACAAAAATCATCCCCACGACTGCGCCCGCGGCTTGCGTGTTCTTCGTCATCGCATAGTCGGCGCTTGCGCCAGTCCAGCAGGCGAAGATGGCGGTCATGCCGATGAACGCGATAAAGTATTGCGTGCGGCGGGTGAGCTTTTTGGTGAGGAAGGCGCCGGTCACGCCGGTGACGAGGTTCCAGCAGGTGAGGCCGAGGTTGATTTGGTTTTGTTTGCGGCGGTCGGTTATGCCGACTGTTGTGAGGACTTTGGCTAGGTAGTAGCTGTGTTTGATGTTTGTGTTAGTGATGTTGTAATTCTGAGAGATGGTGGATGGGACTTACGATACGAGGCCGTTGCCGGACCACTGTGAGAACATCCCTACGCAGGCTGCGATCAGAGTGCGACGTCTGTTGCCTGGAGTTTGGAGGAGTTCGACCCAGCGTCTCTTCGAGCCCTCCATCTCTGCTCGTACTGTTGCTTGGATCTCTGCGAACTCGGCTGCCACTAATGCACTATCTCTGTCGCCTTCCCCGTGGTACTCGACGAGGATGTCGAAGGCTTCTTCGCTGCGATCACGGGAGACCAGCCATCGAGGGGACTCGGGCATGAACCAGATGAACGTGAGTTGAAGCATGGACGGGGCAATCTGCAACAGAGATGGGATTCTCCATGCCCAATCGTTCGGCATGGAGAATGTACCCAGCGTGATGCCTGCGGCGATGATCGCGCCGACGTACCAGCTCTCGTTAAAGAGGCCGTTCAGAACAGCGGTGTGCCGAGGATAGGTGAGTTCTGCGATGAGTTGGGATGCGCCGTCGATGCAGAATGGAATGCCCATGCCCAGTAAGATGCGAGCAACTAGGAACATGGCAACGTTGATTGAAGCGGTTTGGATGATGACGCCGACGAGGAGGATGGCGGATTCTAGGGTGATGCTGTGCTTGCGGCCGAACCTGTCGTTGATGTACGGAACGACGGGGATTGATATGACAGCTCCGACACTGAAGGCTGCGCTGATGAGGCCGAGGAGGGCACCGTTAGGGTTGTCGAAGTCTAAGGTCCATCGTATCAGTACGATATCCATGTGTTAAAAGGGGAAGATACTGACAATCGAGCCATGGCTTCACGGCTTGCAAACTGTTCATGATCGAGCCATCGTATCCCGAAGTCATCTCAACACCAAGCACAGCTGGTATGAGGGCGAAGTAGAGCCGTCGGAGATTGCGGCGCTTATACCATGGCACAGTATCAAAATCGAGCAATCGTCGTACTTCCGACCGCGAAGTCACCACCGCGACATCTGTTCGTGTAGTTGGAGCCATTGTCGTAGATCAGATGCGCCTAAGCACCCGAGCAAAGTCTAAAATCATGAGCGCAGCCTTCTTACATCTTATACTGTATACACTGCCGGCACGGCAAGTACGTACTTGGGATCCCACACTATGTTCTTAACCAAGGCGTATGGCTTGCGGTAAGCATTAGGCGCATCAACAAGACTTGCTAAGAATTTCTGAGCCATCAGGCTGATAAGCCGGTTAAATAACAGGCATGTCCATACCACAATGGTTGATGGGCCGCGATCTGTTTGATCATCTGCGAAGAAGCTGCAGTGGAACAGTGCTTAGGACAAACAAGACTTCGCTGAGGAGGTCGTGCAGTTATACCATACCCTAGACGTGAAAGGATACTGCAACTTAGCCTAAGAAGGCCCACGTTTCGTTGTACGTACGACTTGTGCCGCTACTAGCCTCGGATGAGGTCTTAGTAGAAATGGCTCTCAAACCAAGCTCTGTAGTTGAGCTGCAACATCTAATCATCATCGCTTTTGCCGCATTGCTAATAAGATCGAGACAAGATGGCGACAAACGGAGGTCTGCTACGCGTGCAAGGCACTGATGTAGTGGACGGCGATGGTCAAAGGGTCATACTCAAGGGCGTACGTGTAACAAGATCACCAGTAGATACACAGCTAACGACGAAACCTTGATAGTGCGCCACAGGTGGCTATCTGAAGTATGCAATATTTCCACATCTACATCTTAGAGCATCCACATATTGATATACTGGTAGCATGGAGAACTTCATCACTGGATATCCAGGCCACGAACACGAAATGCGCTCTGCTCTACTTGGCGTCCTGGGCCAGGAAAAGTACGACTACTTCTTCGATAGATTCCTCGATTACTTCTTCACGAGAGAAGATGCCAAGTTCCTCGCCTCTCTGGGATTGAACTGTGTCCGGGTGCCGATCAACCACCGTCATTTCATGGACGATGCCAAAGATTTCGAGATCAAAGAGAGCGGCTTCCGCTTGGTGGACAGAGTGGTCGAAGCCTGTGCCGCGGAAGGGATCTACACAATCTTGGACATGCATACGTTCCCTGGTGGCCAGAACCAGGGCTGGCACTCAGACTCAGGCATAGCTAGAGCGCTGTTCTGGGAGAACAAAGACCTTCAAGATCGAGGCACCAAGATGTGGGTCGAGATCGCGAAACGCTATGCTGGGAACGCGTGGGTACGTTCACTCGTCTTCTTCTTTGAGATCGGTATTGACAGGCAATGCAGATTGCCGGATACAACCCGATGAACGAGCCTACTGATCCAGAGCACACTCGCCTCCAAGTTTGGTACAAGGACGTAGAACGGGCGATTCGCAAGGTCGACCCTGATCACATTCTTTTCCTTGACGGCAACAGCTACTCCATGGATTTTTCTGCTTTCGAAGAAGTGCTGCCGAATTGCGTGTACTCCATACACGACTACTCAAACATGGGGTTCCCTGCTGGACAGCCGTATGAAGGCACGGATGAGCAGATCGACACGCTCAAGCGCCAGTATGAGCGTAAAGTTGCTTTCATGCGTGAGAGGAAAGTCCCTGTGAGTGCCTTGCCTAGTCCAACAGTCCAGAGAATATGATCCTGACACACAGAAGATCTGGAACGGTGAATTCGGCCCTGTGTACGCGAGTCCCGACGAAGAAGGCTATAAGCAGACAAACCAGCAACGCTACAATCTGCTCGGCAAACAGCTTTCGATCTACAAGGAAGACCAGATCCACTGCAGCATCTGGCTGTACAAAGACATCGGCTTCCAAGGCATGGTGTACACGAATCCCGACTCCGCATACATGCGGCTACTCAAGCCGTTCCTGGACAAGAAGAAACGCTTGGGTGTCGATCCATGGGGCCGCAACGACACGAATGTTAAGCATATCTGGGAGCCCATACTTCGGCATTTGAAGGATGAAATCCCTGAGGAGTTCCATGGAAAGCGGTATCCATTCCACTGGGGTCTGGAGAAACAGATCAATCGCGTTGTTCGTGACATGTTGATGTCGGAACTGCTGACTTATGAGTATGCGAGCTACTTCGAGAACAAGACTCTGGAGGAGCTCGATGAGCTGGCTGCAAGCTTCAAGCTTGAGAATTGCCTGAAGCGAGATGGGCTCAACAAGATTTTGCAGGATGATGCTGCAGAGTTATAGGTGCTTTGAGCTCCGGTGCTGGAAGAATATGACCTTGGTCGTCGGATATTTTCAACAAAGCTGGAAAGAGCACGAAATCAAGCGTGCGCCCAGGTCGCGGCCAGGACCAATCGAAAGTCCACTCCGATGGCTGTGTGAATAGATGGTACCCAAAGATTGCACCTTCCCCAATGAGACGTGCCAGTTGGTGTATATCTCGCTCATCGTTCCTATTCTCAGTGATCGCTTGAACGATCTGACTAAGTCTCTTCATCAGCTCGCCAATGTTGACCTGTCTCGGATCGTTGCGGCTGATGGCAGTGCCTTTTCCGTATGTTGGCTCCATTAACACTCGAACGATTTGTCGCCATTTTGCAAGCAAGACGGTACGGCCTTCAGCGAACCAGTCAGTGAAGGTTCTACAACACTCTGCCAATGAGATGCCATACCATTCACGTCGGCCTGCATACCAGTCATCGAGGACATACATTCCGAAATCTCTGGAGGAAGCAAAGTAGTCTCTGGAGCGCCTGAGCTTCTGACGTTCTGTAATATTGACCACGCGATGATGTGACGGAGGCTGGCCGCTCGTGTCTGGTCATGTTGCAGTAAGGCAGACACTTTCTTCACGCCAATCGGGGACTCAGGCCCGAGTATCTCATCCAGTACGCGTGTCGAATCAGACTCGATAGCCAGCAGTTGTGATCTAGTGTTCGGACCTATACACAACTGGACGTACTCGGTGATGGAGATGTTGAGCTGTGTGAACATGGCGACGAGCTCATTATCCGAAGAGGGCCTAGCCAGTAGAGTCTCAAATCTCATATATGGGGATGACCGCTCAATATGCTCCATGACAATAGGTGGTGACTTCCCGTCTATAAGTTTGTCCGACATCGATGACTTGCTGCCGGATCTCTCTGACGATGGCACTTCCGATCTCTTCTTCCTACGAATAAAGACGCAAGCTACAAGGACGGCAAATGCAGCTCCCAAAAAGACACAGCCGATCGCGATGCCACTTGTCTGACCGAGGGAGAGACCTGACTCATTTTTCCGTGGAGGCAAGGCCGTGGGCACAAGGGCGGGGGATGTCCGCGAGACTCCAGTGGTTGGGTTAGAAGGCCTGTCACCAGACGATATCCGAGATTCCCAAGTAAAGTTCGTGGAAATTGTGCTCGAGGGTGTGACGGAATCTGTAAAATCTAGTGAAGTTGCTGCTTCACCGCTCGTGGAAGCTGAATCCGTCGAAGACGACCCCGGTGATGCGCTTAACGGAGTCAAATTATTGATGTGCACCGTCCCACCATTTGTACTGTTGGTGATGATTTCGAAGAGAGTCGGCGTTGGAATTGGCGAAATTGTTTGGTTTGCATAGAGGTGGAGAGTGATTGGTGTGATTTTGTTATTCACATGACCCCATGGCTCAGAGAATACCCATAACGGCGTGTATGTCAAGTCGGTTGTGGTGGTGTCAGCCATATCGTTGGCCTGATGAGCAGACTGGAGATTGTGATTTGTTCGTCTTATCGCGTTGAGGTTGTGTGAATTGTCCAACTGCTCATCAAACAAGAAAAAGCGGCAGAAGTAACATAATTGGACCTGGAGAAGACTCGGCGGAGCGTTCCACGGAGAACAACAGCAAACGAAATTGGTAACATGCTTGCCACACTGTATCTCGGATACTTGCAGTTGATGTGGAGGAGCTACTCAAGGCCATCATGGTCGATCTCAAATCATTGCAAATGATGCAGTATATTCGACCTCGAGACAGAGATAGCACAGTGAACATTCGAGTGTGACCCATTGAAAGTAGGACTGGATCTGGAAAGTGTCAATTTGTTCTAGAGCAAAACTCCTGATATTTCGCAACGTGTCACAAACCCGCAGTACCAACGCACCGTGTTCCCATTGTGCCACACTCGATTGGCCACCAGCATAGCACGGCCTAGTCCCAGCAGCTCCGCTGAGATTTTCAATGATCCACGATGCCTTGCCGCTAGAGACGATTGCCTTGTCTGAACATTCGAGTGTGCAGCGCAGAAACTCAAAGCAAGTGAATCCCTAGGCAACCTAATCGAAATCAAAGCATCATCCAAACCCCAACCACCAACACCACAACCGCCACAGCTCTCACTGCAATGCGACCATTCAATCTTCCACTCCCAGCACCGTTCGCCCGTTGCGGGTTCCCACCCTTCACCTTCCCATCTTCCATTTCAAAGCAGTGTGTGACTTTACTACACTCCCCATCGGCGTTCAAAGCACCGCAGATAGCCGTGCAATCCGACTCTGTCTGGTTGATGTCCACAGCCTGCGTGAAGCTGCTCGCCGAGCTCGCCACCGGGACTTCGCTCCAGTGGTGCAGAGCCGAGCTGATGCTGGTAGTTTGAAACCCGTAGGTGATAAGCTTCGGTTCGTGATGGCTTCTTAGCGTGACTGTCCAGACGGGCACGATTGACCCGAGTTTTGAGGTCGTCGTCGTCGCCGTCGTTGGCTCGGGCGTCTGAGGATCTCGCGCGGTGATGCTGTGGAGGCTGACATAAGGCGGCTGGAGAATGTCGATGGTGATGGTCGGAATCGATGGCAAGGTTAGTGAAGTTGCGGTCGCGACTTGCCGGACGAGGTGGTGCGAGTCTTCCGCTTCCAGGGTCGTGGTAGGCGATGCGATGGTCAGAGCGAGCAGCAGCAAAACTGCCGCGAGGGTTCCTGGTGACGGCATCGCAGGCAAGTTGCTTGATGGGTAGTCTTGGTTCGCTTGTTGTTGTGTGAGGAGAGATGCCTTGATGTCACGCAAGTGTCGCGAGTTTGCTGCCGTTCCCTCGGCGTTGATGTTTGTTTCTGCTTCCGTGAGACTTTTGAAGTGCGATTCGGTTGCCTGCTTACATATGATGAGCATTCACTCTCGCCGAAGCACAAGCAAATATGCAGTACACAGACCTCAGGGGAAGAGACTTGAGAATAGATAGCGATGGATACACATGTTATACAAATCCCCCCTGAACGTACAACTGGTAATACATGTGAGCGACGTGCAATGAGGCACTCCTCACTCCCAGTGGCAACTCGCCACCATTCGCTGACCACAGACGATGCTACACCGTCGGCTCTGTTTACCTTCCAGGATCATGGCCCTCAGGCTACCGATGCAATGCAACCCCAATTTTTAATGCCGAAACCATTTCTCCTTCTCCTGCGCGACTCCCCTTAAAGCATCGGGGAGGTGGTCTTTGCGCCCTGGTACCTGCTACCAGTGACGGGGAGGCCTCTGTTGGTCAGCTCCTCCTCAATCACCTTCCATCTGCCGACCTCCTTGTGCTTGTGGATTGGTGTTTGCCTGGCTTGGTGGATAGTCACGTTGGGCAATGTTGCGCTCGTCTTCCTCAGCTGCTCGGTCTTGAAGAGCTTGCTGGGCTCGGGCCTGAATTTGACGGCCGAGAAGAGGCCCTCCACGGTGTTTGCAGTCGAGACCGCGTGGTCCGGTAGGCGCAGGCCCGTCAATTGCTGCACACGCTTGACGATCTGTGGAAGTGTCAGTGCAAGTTCTGGTGTTGTGAGGTCCAAATACACTTACAGCAAGCTTGATCGTCGGATCTGCCAGGGGTGTCTGCAGGAAGCCCTGGTCGGCTTCGTTTATAATCTCCTTCCGTGCCTTTTCACCCTGGCCGACGAATCTTGGTCTCTGCGCGGTGCGGTGAATGGCGCTTGCGATTGCGCGCATAGTGACCTTCTCTGCCGCATCAACATCCTTCGCGTCGACATGCTGCTCTGTGAATCCTTCTGCGCTCTCCTCTGCCGTTGTCTCTGCTGCTGTTTCCAGACCCTCTTGTGCAGACTCCTGTGCAGCTTCCTCTGACATTGACTCCGGTACTGCCTCAGCATTTTCCACAGCCATAATGATCTCCTCAGCCAAGCTCTCAGGCACAGCCTTCAGGATCAGCTCCAAGGTATCATCCGTAGGTAGTTGAAGTTCGACTGCGCCGTTGTTCACTTTGACTTGTACACCAGCAGTACGCTTCCAGTCCTCATATTTGACAGCTCGCTCGGTGTGGACCGCACTGACGTCTCTGCCAGCCTGTGCCAGAGCCAGAACCTCGACAGTGACATGGTGCAGAACACGATTCCACTGTATAGGCTTCAATTCCAGCTTTCTCCTAGGGTTGAATCTGCACAGAACAGTCAGCGCCTGCGCCTACTCTTTCATCCATACCTTCAGACAATCCTCAGCAACTTACCCAACATAGGCCTCTCCCGAATCGTTCTTCCTCGCAATCCACTCCTTGCTGCCCACCCACTCCAGACCGTCCCATCGCTGCGCCTGCACATACTGCTTGTTGATACTAGGATCCACAACCGCAGCAATCGTCCACGTGCGGCCCTTGTCGTCCACAATAGTCTCGGTCTTTCCGCCGCCCTGCTCAGCCAGCTCCTGCAGGCGCTGCTGATGCGCTTCGTCGCGCTTCTCGGTCGCAGCCTTCTGCTCGGATGAGCCGAACAGGGAGTTTGTAATGCGTTTCCAGAAAGGCAGTTCGGCGCCGAGAATAGGGCTGGGGTGGTATTGGCGGACGCATGCGCGGCAGACGAATTGCGATTGTCTTGTGGCGGTTGGTCGTGTAAGAGCAAGGCGCACGGCCTGCTGTGATATAGGAAGTCGCGGCATTGTGGATGTGTTGTGGAGGGGGTATGTTGCTGGCAGTACAACCAGATGGGAAATGTTCAATGTCCCTGGCTGCCGGCGCCGCTTCACTCGGGGGTGCGGTGCAAGATGCGGACTTTTGTCTATAACTATACATACGGTTTCCTCGCATGAAATTTGCGTACAGCTCCACGAGGCTTAGCTATCTCTCACTGGCAGGCGTAGCCCATCGTGGGCCTGAACTCTCGCGTACTGGCACATGAGTTGCTGAGATACGATCGAAACCTAACAAGTGAGTATCTCTGTGGTAGGCATAGCTAAGCGGATCGATTTGTCGAGATGCCATCGAGGCTTGAGTGATATCTCGGGATATAGCAATTTCTTGAATATCTGACAGTACTTGCGATAGTGAGATACATACCAATCTCCGGCTAGATTTCAATGGAAGAAGACTACATTACACCGGCCGGTACTGCCATAACAGCCATTGGAACTGTACGTAGGCTTATGTGCATTGACTGTACAGGGTGTCTTTGGAGCCAAGTGCTTGGGATTATGATCGCGGATGTAGGTTCGTGTCATTGTAGTCATGAGAGAGCTCCTAGGACGTAGGTGTAATGCTTGTGTATAAACATATCTTACAGAGAAAAAAAGAACAATACTTCATATCGCACGTTTCTACCCAGACTACGAAATCCCCGAAAGAGAGAAGCCCATAACGCCTCATCGCACCTGTGCTTTTACAGTGCCCATCCAGCCAGGTCATTTTGTGTAACAAAAGAGACAACGAAAGGTGAATCCTCATGACGACATAAGAAAAATCCTCAGTGCTCGCCAGCCCTGCCCATCCTCTCAATGTTTGCCAGCATGCGGCTCTTGCCAGCGCCTCCTCTCGCAGCACTGCCAGGCGTCGCGCCACCACGGCCGATCCTGCTCTCAACCGCACCGGGAGGCTTCAGTCCAGACGGACGCGAGATACTCTTCCTGAAATCTTCCACGACGCTGATCGCACCCTGCATCTGTGACCGTTCTGTTTGCGGAGTCTGCGCCTGCGAGGGGCCTGCCTCAGACTGCAAAGCAAGCATCTCGTCGACGGCGGCCACTAGATCGCCCTTTTCAATGCGCTCGCGCTCGAGGTCTTCCATGAGGACTGCTTGCTGCTGCTGCGATGTGTGGATCTCATTTTCTAGGCGAGCGAGGTGGGCTCGCTGTTCTTCGATTTCGGCCTTCATGGCTGCGCTTTCCTCGTTGCTGATGCCGCTGACTGGGCCCGTGAAGGTCGCGTCTTTGGCGGCTTGCAGTTCCTCGTTCTCGCGTTGCATGGCGTCGAGGCGGTTTTGAAGCTCTGCGCAACGCTTCTCGCCACGTGCCTCGTAGCTCTTCTTGAGAGTCCCCACCTTCCTCTCGTGCTTCTCCTTGTATACGGCGTGTAGTTCGCGACTAACGGCCTCGATTTTAGCATCGATCTGTGCCGCGACGAGCTTCTGGACTTGTTCTTCCGTTGCAGAAGTACTTCCATCTGCTGGGTCAGCTCGAGCCGCAAGAGCATCAGCAAAGCGTTCCTCAGCTTTGATAGCTCGCGCTTCCGCGTTGTCAATCCTGCGCTCAGCATCCTCGATTTTGCGAAGCAGGTCTTCCTTCTCGGTTTCTGTGCGCATGACTTCCTCCTTCACGCTCTTCAAGACCAGCTCAACCTCTTGTCCGCGCTTCACCCAGCCTGCTTTTTCTGACTCGGCATGCGCACGAGCATCCTTCTCTTCTCGTAGCTCTTCTTGCGATTCGCCAACACGCCTCTCAGCGTCGTTGACTGCGCGCTTTAGACTCTCAACCTCGGCTTCTCTGCCGCTTAGCGTAGCCTTGAGACTTGAGATCTGCGAAAGATAGGATGACTTGAGAGATTCGAGTTCTCTGACTGTGATTGTAGGAATCGAACGAGGTGTGGGCGCAGGCGGAAGCTCAAAGTCTAGTAGGTTGAGCAGGTTGCTTTGCTTCCCAGGTGTGGCCAGACTCTGCCCTCTCTTGTGTGGTGAGCGCTGGTTGTTGATGTACTGCAGCAAGTTCGGCTCGGTTGAAGACTTCCCAGGCGTGACTGATGCATTGGGCCGTGAAATGCCTTCGATCTGCTGTGTGAAGTCGAGCAATAGGTTTGTCGTGTCATCCGAGCCCCGATTCGGCGTCCTTCGCCTACGAGGAGTGGGTGAAGGGGATCGCGATGATGAAGACAGGCGTTTGCGTGATGTGGAAGGTGTAGCCGCGACTTGACCTGGAGTGCGGGTCATGTCGCCGCGTCTGGTTGGGCTCTGGCCGAGTTTTGCGAAGATGGTCATCTCGGGGATTTCTGAGAATGTGCTGAAGCAGGTGTCGTCGATGTTGGTAGCGTCTGGGCCTTGCATTGTAGATGCGCGTAGATCCAGACCGGCCTGGAACAGTGAAGGGGTCCCTCTGGGAGTTGGGTCTGCCCGCTCATACGAGTTTCCGCGCGTGAGAGTGCGTGGCGTTGTGCTTTCCGCGCCGCGCTTCGCTTGCAGAGGAGTCTTCTTGGGTGTTCTGCTGGGAGTCTTGCGCGCAGAGGGTGTGGGTGGAGGCATGAGGTCTGAATCCGCGCTACCTCTTCTCTCTTCGATGCTCTTGACGGAACGCGCAGGCGACCTGACTGACTTCACAGACCCAGGTGTTGTGATTTTCTTTGGTGAGATGCTGATCTTGGTTGCCGTTGGCTCCTCTTGCGGCACATTCTCCTTGTCGTCCATGAAGTCTGTGAAGTCGATGAACGAAGCCTTGTCGGGCGAGTATGCTTCTTGAGGTGTCGCGATATTCTCGTCAATCGCGTCTAATGCGATGTCGCCTAGGGAAGGCTTGTATTGTTTACTGGGGCTCCTGCTGGCGCCGTCGATGACGCTCTGGAAGGGTGAAGAGGGCGGGCCGTCGACATTGAAAGCGCTGTCCTCGATAGGATTGCTGATGTGTATGGATGGCGACTCCATTGTGTGGTGTTGTGTGTTGTGTCGTGGTCGTGTCAGGGCGTTCGCACCAGCGAGAGATCGTCTGTATGTCTTTGATCGGCTGTTTCAGAATTGTTGTTTTGGTGGGGAGCGGCTCGACCCAGCCTAGCAACGGCCGTGTAGCGAATTAAGTGATTATAATACGTCCAACCATCACTCTATTCCATCTTCTGACACATGCATGTGCATGTGCATGTAATCCTGATACTGAACTGAGCTTCAGAAGGCTCACAATGTCAAGTTTGATGCAAAGGGTGAACAACCACAAGCCTGGCTACCTGAGCCGAGGCCACAAGTTTGCATGTACCTCTTTCATCGCACGGAGAGCCTGATTTTCTGCAAGAATCGGGCATCGTTGTCCCTTGTCCTGTTAATGCAGAGCGTAGCTAGATCTCCCACAATGTTTGTCCCTCAATGGCTTGATCGTCCTTGATTGATCACACGACCGTGGGTGACAAGGACTTCTGCCTGCACGATGTTCACCTACCGAAACACATTGGCTGCCGTGCGCCTGCTAAGAGGGCATGCCATGTCTCGTATTTTGACAGACATCATCAAGACATCCTCTCGGTGTCAAAGTCGAGATACCTGTATCGGTGGATAATTTCGATCTGCGATTGTAAAAGATGGCTCATGAGATTGACGCTGGATGATTCATAGTCTCTCATCATCTGTTCATTCCGGGCGTTACACGCTCAGCCCCCTTCTATTTGGAGAGAATCATGCACAAGTAATCACAGTTGCTCTTGCATCTGATGTTACAGTACAAAAGCCGACCCGTGTCCAGCATGCCACCTTTCCATTAACACCAATGCACTACACAATCAGCTCGCCTTAAAAACCAGACTGAACAATCATGGCAACACAACTCTTGGAGCCTGTGCTACAACAGACAATCTCGCACACAGCTGCCTTTGAAGACTCACCAAAAGACACAAACCTGGCGATCCACCATGCGCCACTGACGCCAGTCGCGACAAAAACTAAAGCGACTATGCGGACATGGCGCTTCTGGGCCATCATTGTGTCTCTTATGGTCACAGGACTGGTATCAGCCCTGGAGGGAACCATCATTACCAGCGCCCTTCCTACCATCACTGAGGCCCTCGGCGGAGGTAACTCTTACATCTGGGTACCAAATGCCTACCTGCTCGCGTCGGTGGCAGTGCTCCCTCTTTTCGCGCAAGCGAGCAACATCTTTGGACGTCGTATCTTGCTTCTCGGAGCTGTCGCAATATTCACTCTTGGTAGCGGACTTTGCGGAGGCTCGAGCTCCATGTCAATGCTCATCGCAGCCCGCGCCATCCAGGGTTTCGGGGGTGGTGGCATCAATCTTCTAATTGAAACCGTCGTTACTGACCTTGTGCCGCTGCGAGAGCGTGGCAAATACATGTCAATCGTGTACCCAGGAGCCACTGTCGGTGCTACCATAGGTCCATTCCTTGGAGGCGTCATCACCGACCGATCTACGTGGCGGTGGTGCTTTTACTTAAACGTGCCTATTGGCGGAGGTGAGTTCCCTGAGCAGATATCCTAAGGTGACCCCATGCTAACCTCCCAAAGTTGCATTTGCATGCCTCTTCGTCTTCTTGAATGTCAATTATCAGCGAGAGGCTGGGTGGAAGAAGCAGTTCGCCCGCATTGACGTGGTCGGCAATCTCATCTTCGTCGGCGCCATCGTGGCTTGCTTGATTGCGCTCACCTGGGGCGGCACCGTGTATGAGTGGGATACTTACCACATCGTCGTACCTTTCGTGCTGGGATTCTTTGGACTGTTCCTGTGGACATCATTCGAATGGACACCGAAGCTGTGCAAAGAACCATCATTCCCACGCAAGATCGTCTCAAACCGCACATCCGCAGCTGCTCTGGGTCTGACCTTCATCCACGCCGTTGTCACATACTGGACATACTACTTCCTGCCAATCTACTTTCAAGCAGTCAAAGGCCAATCGCCCATGGATTCTGGTATTGACACGCTGCCAACTTTCGCGGGAGGTCTTCTTTGCGCTCTTATTGGTGGCATCCTACTTTCCAAGATTGGGCGCTACAAGCCATTGCACTTCGCCGCGAGCATTCCGATGATCATTGCACTCGGCTTGTTCAGCATCGTGAATGCTGACACCCATCCCGCCGCATGGGCTTGGTTCCAGTTGATCTGTGCGGCAGGTAGTGGACTCATGAGCGGAATCCTCCTGCCTGCCGTGCAGGCACCACTGGACGAGACGTACGTCGCGACATCGACTGGTCTCTGGAGCTTTGCCCGCTACTTCGGCTGCATCTGGGGAGTCGCCATTCCAAGCGCTATATTCAATAACGAGTGCAGCCGCCTTGCTCGTGGGCTCGGCGATACAGACATTGCGGAGCTGCTTACAGGCGGTCGCGCGTATCAATACGCCACTGCTGCTTTGGTCGACAGCATCGAAGACGTGACTACGCGCGCTGAAGTCGTGGAAGTCTTCTCTGGTGCTTTGCGGGTCGTTTGGCTGATCGGAATTGCTTTTACCGGCATCGGATTCCTGCTGGTCTTTGTTGAAAAGGAGATCGAGCTGAGGGAGGAGTTGAACACGGAGTTTGGCATGGAGGAGAGGAAGAAGAACGATGACCTTCCTGCAAGGAGTGAGGGTGGCATCGAACTGGCTGACTCCAGGATCGCGGCTGGACTCTCAACTCAATGATGTAGGCTCGTATTGAGGTTTTGGATTCCTGCAGAATAGCTTTATCACCGCTGTATGCCATTGAGAGCCCGAACTCCACGCACCCAGAAAAAGCAACAATTGCACGGGCTTCTCGTCACGGCGACTCAGCGAATAGAAGGAAGATTGTATCCGTACAGTGGGATGTCTGGGTTTGGCAATTTCAAATTGAAGCTTCTATCTATATGTCACGTCGCAGTTGCATGACTGGCCCTGTGAACACATGGCGGCCTTTCGTAAACCAGAAGGCAATGCTAACGAAGATGCAGCCTACGAATAGGACACTGCTCCAATTCATCAAATCGGCCTCTACGGGAAGAGTCAGAGGCCAACTGTGAGATCGTTAACATCGTGGCCTAGGAATGAGCTACTTTGTTTCGGCGGACTCACAATGCGAAGAACCAAAGGGGAGCTGCGCAGCAAAGCACGGCTATATTGACAGGCAGACCGAGACGCCCAAGCGACCATTGCCGGGGAGGGAGAGGGGCACCGTATATGCGCCGCCAGACGAGGCAGGCGATTGAGATCACGTAGCTGGAGAGCACGGAGACCCCTGCAAGAGAGTTGATTGCATTGAGAGCCACGTCCGACCCGATGTTGATGAGAGACAGGAGGGCGGTGATGGTAAACGATACCAGCACTGCCCGGAGAGGAATGTTTTGACTGGGGGAGATGTGCGAGAGCCAACCACTGAAAGGCAGACCTGAGTCTCGTGCAAAACTCCAGATTTGCCGACTAGTGACGGCTGTCTCGCTGATGGCGCAGTTGGTGAGGCCGAAGATGACCAGGAAGACCATCACGTTCACCGCGTGGCGATTACCAATGTTGCTCATGAAAATGCCGAGGAAAGCATAACCATTGTAGTTGTCGGCTTCTGCGAGCGCGGCCTCAGCGTCGCCAACACAGAATATGAGCGTCATCGCCATCAAGAAGCCAAGGCAGCAGTTCAGGCTGACTGCACTTAATATCGATTTGGGAAGATTGCGAGATGCATCGTGGATCTCCTCGGCCATGTGAACGCTGCACTCGTATCCGATCCAGATGCTGACCGGAGTTGTGAGTCCGATCATCGCGGAGAGTCCGTCGCTGGGCCAGTTTCCAAGATTGGTGAACTCCAGCAGTACTTCGCGCGAGTCGCCACGAGGTGACAGAACCCAGAGCGGAACTATAACGCAAAATAGTCCGCAGATGTGGACTATGACTGCCACTTCCTCCGTGAGAGGCAGTTTGCCAGCCAGGAATGTATTGAAGATGATTGCGAAACTGATGACGGCGATCGTGAGAAGAGTTCCATGCCAGGCTTGAGGCACGTAGTCGCTGTTGTTGATGATAATGAGTCCTTGTATGATCGTGCCGACCATGAAGCATACACTTGCGAGGAATGTATGGTACCCGATTTCACATAGCCAGCCTGTGGAATAGCTCAAGAAACGTTGATATTTGGGCGGTCCAAACTCCGAGACCCAAGAGTATTGTCCAGCAGCTGTTGGAGACCTGGGATATGACATATTAGCGCGTGTATTTTATCTCCTTGGCTCAATGGAAGGCTTTACATCGATGCCATCTCAGCGATGCCTAAATAGACCATGCTCATACTTACGGCGACCGCAATGAATCCCCAAAACATCAGAGCGGTCCCGCCGTCGATCAAAACGTAGTTGAAGAGGGGGAGTAGTCCTTCCCATGCGCAGACTACCATGCTCGCAAAGCCGGTCATTGTGAGCAGCCTGAAGTTTCGACGTGTCTCTTGTCTGTTGCCATGGACGATCATGTCATGCTTGTCTTGGTCCGATCCGCGATATCGCTCAGGCACCGCATCGTCGAAAACATTGTCGGATTTGCCGGTGAGTCCAGTATCGTCTTGGTGTCCGCCCTGGCGAGGCCTGTTTTGTGTCCAGTTGGATCCCCGTGGCGCCTGCCATACTAGTGATGACCAAGGGGAAAGAAACAAGAGACGGATGACAGTAAAGCGGATGAGAGAGCGCCTACATGGTGAAGTCCTTCAGTTGGTCCACAATCGAGGACGACTATTACTGCACGCCAAGTAGTGAGGAAACACAACGCTCGCTGCTCAGAGGCAGAGCTCTAGCGTTGAACCCACTCACGGCCAACGGATTGCTGGGTCAAATTCGGTACATATTGAATGCATATTGAGATACATTGCGGCGTAACGAGGGCTCAAAACGCTCAAGCGACTGGTGTTCTGGGCGGCCCAAGGGTCCACCAGTAAGGTGCCAGGGCTTCAACTGGTATCGGCAGAGAAAGTGGTCCGGATCCTTCGCACGCCGCTAACGTTAGATATCTGGCCGACCCCGGTAAATGCGATTCGTGTGAAGAGCAGTATACCGCACGAGTCGCGGTGTAAGGCGCTTCATGGAAGAGAGCGTTGTACTTCGTTTGGCTCAGCCACCGAGCTCTGCACCAGTGGGCCAACATACCCGGGATGCTAAGGACTGTACAATGGGCGTCCATCGCTAGCCAGATACTGGACAGGCTTCCCCCATGTCGACCATGCTTGTACTGTATGCGCATGGTGTTGACACGATCGAGAAGGCTTCAGGACCAGCAGTACAGAAGCCACGCGCCTGTCTGTTTTTATTCCACGCTATAGAGTCCGCTGTGGACTATACAAGCATGCGCGAGCTGGTGAGCCAATTTGAGTAAGAAGTCGCCCCGGTTTTCGTGATGTGCGATGCACCGATGGCCAGTTATATACAGTAGTGTGGCTGGTCCTGGCTCTTTTGACGCCATACAAGCCGAATCCTCCCGTGGCGTCCCGCTTCCACCCGTCGAAGTATCCACATTGGCGCGCAGTAGCGTTTCTTGAGGCGGAGGACGCTTGCATTCTTCAACAATCCGTCGATTGTCTCAAGATGGTGCTGGGAGGACGTCATGTTGTTCTGACCAAAGCAATTAAAGCGCGGGCGGCTTTGGCTTCTCATAAATGCAAGGTTCCGCCAGGTTCTGCTTGTTGGTGTGCCAATAAAAAGGGGTGATCGACGGAATACTACACACTGGTTCGAGCTCGCGGAGTCTGCGTGAGACGTCGTTAGCGAAACATACTGATTCCAAGGGACTCAGACCGGATAGGCTTCTCTCATTTGTTCTAAAAATCGGAGGGTGACCGTGCCATAGACATGATCCTGAGTTGATGTGCCCAACAGGCACTTTGCCAGTGAGATATCGCCACGTTATGTGTCTTTCTGAAGTGACCAGTACCTCTCACTAGTGCTAGGTTGTTCGTTCAGACTGCGGTATAAGAAGATAAGAGGCTGAGGTTGACGATTCGATACTGATGCGCAAGCAGGATCATAGCAACCATCGCGTTATGCTTTTTTTCTCGTTCTTGGATTTTCAGCTTACGCAAGAACCATCGCGGCACCTTACAGCTTCTGTCTGCCGGGCTCAGAATGAGCTGTACTGGTCCATGACTTCGGCGACAATCCCTAGTATGCGGCCAATTCTTCGAGGACTGAGCACCACCGAGACTACAATTTCTGAGAACAGTACTGGTCATGCTTGTCGGGCGGGAGACGTGTTGGCGAAGATGAGGTGTAAGAGCAATTCGAGCAGAGCTTCTCGCTCAACAGTCATGAGAGCCTCTGCACGACGCAGTCAACATTCGGAACCACAAAGCGCCATTGAGATGGACCTGTTACCCGTGCGGAGGGAAGGGCAAGCGCCAGGTGGAACTGGGTCCAGGTTGCGACACAATTTGCCGTCCACGTTCCGTACTGAGCGGGGCTCAATCAGTTCGGGCAGCAACGAGAGCCAGTATATGATCATCCGTAAGGACATCAGTTGGTCGGTGGACCACGACTAGCAGTAACTGAGGGCGGCAAGTAGCCCCCTGTATGTACATCATAACGCAGGAATGGAGGCTCGGGAGGCTCAAATCGTGAATACCAAGCAATGATGCCATAGCTTCTCACGACACAGCTCCTATCGGTCCGTCGATTGTCCAGGTCGCACGAGATCCAGGCTCCAGCCGAGGCTCTGAGAAGCTCTGAGTCGTCCACAGGCGATCAGGCAAAGCTAATGGTCAGCAGTCAGAGCGTAGCCACAGAGCAGCACGTGAGAGGTTGCCATGGGGGCAAGACGATGGAGACAGGAGTTGGCAAGCGACTGCGCAGGAGCGGTCGCATGGTGTTGCAGAGCCTCCTTATGACTGTCTTTACATGTACAGTACTTTCCAGGCCGTACTCTTTCTCTGCGAACTGTCGGATCACCACTGCGACGATACCTTCGATACTGTACACTCACTGCCGACGCCCACTGGAGCGGCACTGTTGATCATTCGCGGCCAGACTGTCTCATCTCCGGCGACCAGCAGTCACAAGACCAACGTACGAAACTCAGCGCGTCGGGTAAACAGTTACTTGGATACGTACCTGAGTACGTAGAGAGCTGGCTGCCAATCCTGTTGCAGCTGTCCAGCCATCGTCGCGGCTCCGCCTCAAACTGTCCGCCGAGAGCTTGCAGTACTTGTGTACCTCGTAAAGCGAATCGAATGTGGCTGACCAGTCACTGCATGTCGCTAGTCGCTGCTGCAGACTCCGAGACCACTCATATAGCAGAGTGACTTGTGTACAAGCCACCTGGGGTAGCAGCCCATGGGGGAATGCGCGGGGTACTTGATACCTGATATGTACAATGATACACAAATGGGAGGTACCTTGCTGTCCCCCCGTCGTGTGACCATTTATAAGCCTTTGTTCTGCTCTTTCATTCCATTCCTCTCCTCAAACTCTCCACTCACAGCGAAGGCCGGTACTTCCAACAACATCTTCACGTACCTCGTTGCATACCAATACTCTTTCCACCACTTCAACCTCTGCCTTCACAATGTTCGGCTTCACTCTATATCAGAGCGCGTGCTTGTACGCCAGCGTGACGGCCTTCTCCGCCACCTGGGTCGCCCTCGCATTGCCCATCCAGCACGGCAAGGCCGGTCCATTCAACTACCACCGTGCCATCAAGCGTGGTGCCCGTATCCCATGGCGCCGTATCCCTGGTATGAAGATCTAGATGCTTCGGCATCGCAGCCACCGACGGTGTCAGCGGTGGCAGTCTCGTCGTCGCAAGATGACCGAGGCTTCACTCAAGGCGAGGAGTCTTTCACCACCACTTCCTCCTCGTATTTCACGCGCAACGTAGCGACATCCGCGAACGCTCTACGCCACGACTATTCTCTGCATCCCCGTCGCATTTTCCACGACGGGCAGTAATCTGCATGTTCATCAAGCATTGACGCCTTTGTCCTCGGTGTCTCGGTGACTGCAGTCTTTCTTGCACGATGCATCCAACGATACAACCAATACATTCGTCACTCGAGCAGCACTTTCTTTGGCACGAACTCAACCTCGCGCACATTGCGACGACCCCACCAGTGTCCGCGCCACAGACACTGATCCTCACCGCTACCTTTGTTGGCTCCTGCATACCTACTGCAGCCCAACACCGGCGCGCTTCGACACTCGCTCGTCTCTTTCCAGCTGTCACCAGCTCGGTCTCTCGGTTCCGCGGGTTTTGTGTTTCGTGTTCTCGTACATTTCCTCTCTTCTACCCAAGCTGCTCGTGGGTCCCCTTACACCGAGGCGCGCTGTCACTGGCGCCCATGCTCGATAACTATGCAGAACGATATAATGATACGATTTTCAAGTTCACCTTGCTCTTCCTGTTGTTGCTGCCACTGTGATGATATTGATGGGGTGAAGTCCCGCGCGACTCAGACATGACCCACTATCGCCACTCTCGCCCTGAATACACGGGAAGTCCGCTCGCCTCTAGCGCGCGCCTTATGGTGTCGCGTGCCTTCTCTTGACGACTCTCTTGGATTGTTGTCTACTGCCTATACTTGTACACTATATTTTGATTTCCCCGGGTTTGTCGCACCGTCGCGACCAAAATTATCACAGGAACGTGAGACTCATCTCCGCCACACCTCTGTCCAAAAGAAAGACCACAGCCGCCCAAAAACACACCGCTCACGCACAATCATGCACAACATCCCCAAAAACACATGAAGGTGTAGCTACCCAACCCAGCACCCAACACCACGTAACACAAGAAACAGCGAAAGCTCACAGCAGTGGCGAAACCCGCCACCACCGTCAGCTCCTCGTGGGATGTAACAATGTATCCCCTCGTCTGACTGGCGCGTCGCGGTGGTACGAGCCAAAACGCAGCCGATTTTGGGCAAAGTGCCAACTCAAGCCCTGCATACGCACTCTATTTCCCCGCCATTGGGATCCTACGCCTAGATGCACCCCACGACGTGCCATTGGTCTGGCTCGCAGGCGAGTTTGTCATGTTGTTTTATCTTTCTTGCTAGGCGTGCCAGGGGATGCTTTTCTCCTGGAGCCCCCTCCTCTCGCCTGGGCGGAGCGTGGCGGACGCCCTCTTGGTCTGGCCGGAGCAATCGGTCGTTAGGCAAAGGTCGATGAGGCGCAGGAACGCGTTCTAGGTATTCGAGAGCTTCGAACCGCACTGCGAGACTACCTGGACTATCTTGAGACCTGCGTGGAATCAAAGCGGCAGAGGTGCTTGCTGCATGCGTTGGTCTTTGTACGCAATCGCGCACTGCCGTGCCGAGCAGGTCGCAACGCTGCTCATAGGCAACCTTACTCATGTCGATCTCTATTCGCCTGATCATACACGTGACACCCGAGGTGGTCTATCATTTCATGTGTATCTCACGAGTATCTCGATGGCACGTTTACCATCGTCTATAGAGGCTCCCTCATGGATCACTTCTTAGCATGTAGGCACAAAGACTTCAGTACAGCGGCTGTATGTTACAGTTTCCCATCCTCCAAGTCGACACTTCTTAGGGTTCCTGTCTCCACGAGAACGCCTCACGTCCAGCCTCCCTAGCTCCGACCGCCTTTTCGAAGTCATGCAGAAACAGCCATTTCGCCTTCCTGCCCACTCCTTTCTCGTGCCAGCCATTCAGCGACTCCGGGAAGAAGTTGACGATCGGCTCCGGCTCGACCACATGCTCATCGTGCGCCGTCAGCAACAGCACGTTGTCTTGACAATCAAACTCTCCCATGCCTGCAATCGTCCAGTCCGCTAGCTCTTTGTCATACGCAAAGCTGGAAGTGACGTTGTAGAAAGGTTTCGTTGCACTTTTGTCGCAGTGTACGCTTTGGAAGTCGGCACCAGAATGTGCCGTGGATGTGTTGATCTCTTTGGGTAGAGGCAGGTATTCTGTCGGGCGGAACTCGCCAGCGTGGTGAGAAGCGTCGCCTGCCATAAAGACGAAAGTAGGCAGGTTGGTAGTGGTGCGTGCGAGGCCACACATGTGGCCGATGGAGTGGCCTGGGGTGTCGAGGAGATAGAAAGAGCCATCGCCGAAATAGTCGTGGGCTCTGAAGCGACCGATCTTCAGCTCGTCAGAGAAGCTGATTTCACGCATCGTGCGCCCCTCGTAATCAGTCTCTAGCAGAGTTGCGTTTGGGTTCTCGGGATATCCTGGCGTATGAGCGCTCGTGAAACCAGGGCCTACGACGAGTTCAGTGCTGGACGGGAAAGTACTGGGATCTCCGGTGTGGTCCCAGTGGTGGTGAGAGAGGATGATCGATGAAATGGCGCCGTTGGCTACGTCGACTTCATTCTCATTCAAGATCCGCGCTACGTCTTTTTGCACAGTGATGCCCCAAGCCATTTGGCGAAACTTGGGGTAAGATGGTAGTTTTTGCCAATCGTGGCGAACTCCTAGATCAAATAGGACTGTCTTGCCGGAATGATGTTCTATAAGAAAGGAGAGTGATGGTCCGGTCAGGTTCGGATGGCCGGCATAGTCAGGCTGGAGGAAGGGAGACATGGGTAGTTTCAGACGAGAAGTGCTTGTTGTATGTCAGTCTGATCGTGCTTGCTACTGTGTTTCGCCATCACTCAGCTCACCTGTCAATACATGATACTTTGACAGCAACATTGGACTCGGGTATATGCAAGTCTGGTGGTGATTTTGGGGTCGCGAGGTGTTTTTGAGCCATAGTTTGAGGTGTGAGATGGTGTAGACAACGCAGGGGACAATCGAAGTATTCCAACTTTTAACACTTGCAATATTGCCAGATAATGTAAGATAAATCATACTCGAGTCTATCACCCTCGGCATGGACGGAAATGCGTTCTGAGCTCCTCACGTCTTATCCAGAAGCATGACGCAAGTGAAGCCGGCGATCTGCAACTGCTGGCAGTGCACACCCGTGGACTGTCTAACGACACTGTTAGGATATCAAATTGCCTGGAACGTTGCCGAGTTCCATTTTAAAAATGACATATGCTACTGGGGCTCTAGGATAACATGTCTCAAGGCCAGTTTGACCACATTGCCCTCGTGCATTCTTCGATATTGGGTAATGTTAGGGTGTGTGCACGAAAAGGGATGCAGAGCTCTCAGTCACCCGCAACGAAGCATCAGATTGGCTGTATCTGATGTGCATATCGACAATAATCGACAGCTATATTCACACTTGTAAAGATGCATGTTCAGGTCTGTGTTGACTGTTGGCGAGCTGAGAAGTGGGTTCGTCCGTGCGACAGCACCTCCGCGAAATGTTGCGGAGAGCGCTCGTTGTCCGCAAGCTTTTTCTCGACCTCAGGATTCACATTCCTCCAGTACAATTGACCACTACCAGAACTCGAGCAGCTGGCTCGCGAGACATGTGTTTTCCACGATGCAAAAGCTCATACAATATCTTATTGTGGACAAAAAGATATACCTCGAGCTGCCAATACCAGCAACATATCAGCACAATCTACGGAAGTATCTACATGTACCTCCTAACGGTTCTATCTCGACACGGATGTCACAAAGTATATATGCAAGGCCACTATGTCTGGACCTATATCATACTTTGGCTCCCCAAACCAACCTCACATCGCCTGGACCACAGTACTGCACTTCTCCGGAAGTCACGTCTGTAACTGTCTGCTCTCTCCAATAGCTTACGGTACCCCGTCCTGGGCGAAGATTGAACCGACTGTTTTAAACAGGGAACACTACTAAGCCGGAGCGCCTTCTTGAGCTTTTCTTCGAAAGGAGTCTGGCGGGTGGAAGGGGTTTGACTGTTTCGTTCCGACATGCCTTTGATGTAATTGTATAGGTTTATGTATGTGATAAGTCGAGAATGGGATTTCGGGTTGGGAGAAGTTTTGTTCATGATTGGTATTCTGGGTATCATAATGGCAGTACGCCTTTCTGCCTGGTCTCCTACTTCATGAGAGCGACATGAAGTTCAGAGACTGCCGTTCGCTCTCTGCGACGCTCGCCGCGGCCTCATCTATGTCCTCTCCTATATCCTCGCCATACGCTCGTAGATTCAATTCAGCCTTAATGGGCCTCAGCGTACATTCGAGCCCTGGCGCTCGTATGCATCTTTGCCAGTCCGGGCTTTTATATGTTGCCTTAGCAAATCGATCATTTTGAGCTCACTTGAGCACCGTGTTTGCGCCTCTCGCAGCCAGATACTCCTGCACCTGCCCAGTCGTCAATCCCTTCACCACAGCATAGACCTCCGCATTGTAGTAAAACAGCCCTGTCTTCGGATCCTTGTACTTCGCCGGCAAGCCTGTGATATCGCAATACTTCTTCTTCGGCTTCAGGCTGGGCGCCGCAGCAATGCTCGTATATGTGACACTGGGCACTGTAGTCCCTAGTCCTCCTCCATTGACCTGCTTCGCGTTCTTCTCCACCACTAGCCTGCTCAGGTCCTGGCTCGCTTGTGCGGGATTGGGGTTGAGCGACGGCGTGGCAGTGCCATTTGTGGAGAGCTGAGGTGTCGTCGCGCCTGAGTTTTGTTGTGTGTTTAGGAGACTTTGTTGTGCGCGCTGGGCTTCCGAGAGGATCTGCTTCAGGTTCTTGTTGCGGCGTTGTGGCGGTTTCCAGGCTGGGTTGCGGAAGGGCTTGTGGATCTTGTGCATGTCGAGGGAGTCGAGGAGGGCGGCGTGGGTTTCATCGTTGGAGGCGGTGGTGATGGGCGCCATCGTGGTGGGTGAGTTGTGTAGATGGTTTGGGCGGTGGTTGTGTTTAACACTTCTCTATACCTCGATCTCGTGATAGCCAGGCGCGCTCTCTCACATGCGATCGGAGCTTTGATTGCCCGTTGCGCTGTGTGTACAGATCCGGAGCGCGCCGTAACGTGTGGTGTTCCCCAGATAGATGACGAAGGACAGCGACAACTCCTCCTTGAGTTTGCCAATGGTATAGAAGCTATATCGCGTCCATAATTACGCGTGTTGAAAAGAATTACACGGAGGAAATACTTGCGGCATGGATGAACAAGGGACGCCGACGGCTGCGACTGCCACGCCTGAGGAAGAAACCACTGCCACCCCGCCGGCAATCACGACTCAAGATATACCATTGGCTGCCGAACCAGACGTGCCGCCACCTGCACAACAATCGGAGAATGACAGTCCACCAAAACATGATGATGATCTTATGCAGCTGGATGAGGATTCCATTGCTGTCGCACACCCACGGAAAGACGCTCCAGAAGATGCGCCAGACGTCTCTCAGCCAGAACCAGATCAGCTATCAATAGCTACTCCACAACCTGCAAACGTATCAACACCAACACGAGGAGACTCCGCATCAGCTCGAGGCAGTCGCAGTAATAAACGAGTCAGCTTCCCAATAGTCGGCGTGGACACGCCTTCTGCCATGACGGACGCCACACCTACATCAGCACCGCGAGGCCGCCCACCTGGTAGACCCAGAGGAAGCCGAGCGCGCGGTCCCACGAGAGGAACTACACGAGGTAACCGGGGAGGCCGCGGCGGCAAACGAAAGCGTGCAGACGACGAGGACGATGGTGGCGATACTTCAGACAGCGAAACCTATGCTCCCACGACCACAAAATCCGGCCGCAATGTGCAAAAGCCAACAACCTTCGTACCACCACCACAGCCATCACCGCCTCCTATGCCTTCTTACAAGAAGAAGCGGACGTATCGTCGAAATCCCGAGAGCGCTGTCTGCAAGATCTGCCTGCGAGGCGTGAGTCCGGCGAGCAACATGATCGTTTTCTGCGACGGATGCAATGTGCCATATCATCGCTATTGTCATCAGCCGCCGATTGATCAGAGTGTGATTGATGAGGTGGACAAGGAGTGGTATTGCAAGCAGTGCGAGAGGGAGCGTATTCAACCCGTGCCAGAGTCGCACGTGGTAGGGTTCGTGTCTGTTGAGGGCGCTTCGGCTGAAGAGGTATGTGTTGTGAGTTATCTAATCGAGTACAGCCAGCTTGCTAACACCACCGCGACAACAGAGACAAAAGTACTTCTCAAGTCTACCGCCAGGCCTGCTGGTCACACTGCTCACAAAAGCAACAACCATACATCCAGACCTACCACTATTCGACCCATCATTCCAACCCACAGGCGCAACCACCGCCACCCGGCAAACTACCACGAACGGCCACACACACCCTTCCGCTCCGCCGATTCCAGCAGCGCCAGCAACAATATTCCGAAATGCGGAGGACTCAGACGACGACCAGTACGGCTCAGACGAGCACCCATCACATTACCCGCGACCTGGGCAAGGGCTGATGAGCACATTACCTCCGGAGAAGAATGACCTGCATTATTTGGTGGATGAGGAGAATTCGCGGGGAGTGTTCACACATGTTTACCAGGTGGATGAGAAGACGGAGGGTACGGGTGCGAGTGGAGGTGCAGAAGTGCGGTAATTCTGTGAGCAGCTGGTCCTTTAACCCACTACCTATCCCAGTGAGAGCGTAGAATTCATGAAATGCTGAGATTAACGTCTTATGCAGCTAAGGCTACTAGGTTGCCTCATCATTCGGCCCTATTTGAACATATCTACCACCTGAAGGATCATGTATCTCAGTTTCACTTTATACCTCAGACCAGGTGGCCCCACCGGTTCCGTTTCTCCCGTGGAACCTGGATTTCGCGTAATATGCGTCCTTTCACTGCATAAGAGGGTCGTTGCGAACCCAATCATCGAGCAAATCCTCATGCTCACAATGCTCGTCCGCTGTACCATGCTCGTAGAGGCAAGTCAAGCATAACCCGCAAGCAATCCTACTGGCATCATGACACAGATCTTTTAGGTCTCCGCCCTTCACAGTAATCTTGTTGGATTGAAGGTGGCAGCAGTGGTAGGAGAACTCGACTGTGACATCCCCACGGCAGTAAACGATTTGCAGAATATCTCGGAGCCCCATCTGCATGTGCGGCGGCCAGCGCATGTCGGCTGCGTTTTCTGAGGGCAAGAATTCAACGACAGCGCCAGGAAAGTTGAGCCCAGTACCGACACCCAGGCAAGACTCATCCCAACATCGCCTGTCTGCGAGTTTGGGTAGCTTGTCGCGGAATTCCATCCATGCGCGCTTTCGCTACTCTTCAAGAAACACTGTCCACGATGTTAGCGGTTGGCCCCTTGCCCTATATTCGTGGAAGACGGCACACTTACAGAGGAACATGCTGGGCAGTTCTTCGAGGGCGTAATGGCAGCGGCGGGCAAGCACACTGTAGTTGAGCCCGAAGTCGATGACCAGACGTCGAGTGAAGAGCGCGAAATGGCGGCAATCGCTGATGTTGTACGCTACGGCGCTGAGGACCAGCATTGCCACCGGTGTCCTGAGTACGGATAGCGAGGTTGATGCAAGCTCTGCGAGAAAGCATTTGATTACGGCTTCGACACCGTCGCTGCAGTCGCACTTGTCCGAGACGACCGTCAAGGCGAATAAGTCGTCTACGCAACTTTCATAGGACTCAGTCGATGTCAAGAGTATATCCTTTGTGTCGTTCTGGTGGTGCAAGATGCGGCAGAGTCTGGTCATTGCCTGGAGGTCGTCGTCGAACAGAGTGACTTCTCTCGGGTCCCCGGCGCTGCTCTGTCCTTGACCTTCGGCGAAGTTGGGACCGAACATAGTTTTGAACACCGGTGAGGCATTAGCGAGGATTGCCGAGGAGACACGAAGGCGCGTTTGCTTGAGTACGAAGATCACGTCTCCCTCGGCAGCGATGTCGATGTTGACCATCTCGGATGTTTTGCAAGCTTCAGAGGTTGGGTGTTCGCTGAGTAGCTCGGGGCTAGTGGCCATGATGCTGATCTCTTTGGCAGCGAGGTCTGTACCCAGCTCGGGTGGTGATTGAAGGTGTGTCGTGGGTGTTTGCAAACATGCAAACACCCGCGGAGCTTATTTGTGCGAACACGCTAATGGTGCCAAGCTGCACGTGTGCACTGAGTCTACAGTGGGCCGCATGAGGTAAGGTGAAGTGAAATCACGGTAAAGGCTCAGATGGGCTTCAGAATCGTTCCAGTGACGGATCAATATCCCCTTCCGAGGCATTCTCATTGCTAACTTTACTGAAACACAATTATCGTCCGAGGATAGCATATATCCAGAATATTGGGGGAAAAATCAGCATATTTCGTCACGTCAAGCTATCATTCCCGTGCAGTTTGAAGACGAACGGAGACATCGCCTCTTCTCAAGATAGCTACACGATACTGGGTCTATTAGACAATGCCTACCGCTGTTCGTCCGTGTTCGAAACCCTACTCCAGCCTGACATTGCTAGCAAAAGATAAGGTGCTACGAACACTATCGGTATGTCCTTGGGCCTAAGACTGGCCGAGTGGAAGAGCAAATATCCACCCGCCAGCTGAATGCTCTCGGTGGCGTCGTACTTGTCGGCCAACACTGCGAGGTGGAAGAGGTCCTTGGCACACAAGTCCACCGAGTGTTGGTCGTGCGAAGTCTCCGGAAGATCGCGCTTGTGGTGAAGAAGTCGGCAGAGCCTTGTCATCGTGGCGGGTTCGTCGTCTTCTAAGGCAATCTCTTTCGGGCTCTGAGCACTACGGTCTCCCTAGCTTTCCGAGAAGTTCGGTCCAAGCATTGCCTTGAACACTGGCGAAGCGCTGGAAAGAATGACGGAGGAAACCCGGAGGCGCGTCTCACCGAGGACGAGCAGGATGTCTCCATCTGCCGTGGCAATGTCGACAGTTGACATCTTCGACGATGATGATGCAGCCGGTGTTTGACGAGTGGTTGGTGCCGGTCAAGCTCGACCGCGATGCGTGCGGTTGAGGAAGACGGAGGTGGGAGAGAGGTTTGTCAGTTTTTCAGGCGAGAATAAAGTGGCGCAAGCTCATTTAAGCACTACAAACGCAGGTCACAACATGCCGGCACCTACCCTTGGCCAAGGCGAAGTCAGTGAAAGTAAGGCAGTTCCATCACATTTCAGTGCGTAAAGGCTTATCGTCAGGCGCTTTCAATGCCTCTCAGTCTTTCACCTCTACTGTGAGCGCTGTCCGACCTGTGTGTCTATCAGCACCTGCTTTGTTATCAGTGGCCTACGACACAAGCAAACAGTTCGCATCCCAAATTTGATCACTACTTGAAGACATTTGTTTGCTCAGCCTTCAACAAGACATACAATCATGCATACGTTCAGCTCAAGCCGACAAAGAAAGAAACAAACACTGTGACACTATTGAGCAGTCGCTGATGGGTATAAACACTGCTGCTATAGCCGTATCACCCATGGACCATATCCTCGCACAAAACAACCAGTCCCGCTGCGATGAGTGGCCTATTCGACTTTGGATACGAATCTGACGATCCGCCACCGCTGCAAAACGACCACGGCCAGGCTTCCGATGACAAAGGAGCGGAGCCAGAAGAGACACAGTCGCAACACTACAACATCGTTCCCCAAGGCTCAGGTGGCGATGTGATGCTCGAATGCGAGGACGAGACAACCTTCCTAGTGTCTTCTGTGGTGCTGCGACTTGGCTCAGATTACTTCAAGATCTCGCTCGACGGTAATTTCAAGGAGGGTCAGGCCACTCGAAGCGCATTCAACCCACAGAAGATCACACTTGGTGAAGAGAACTCACGTGCGCTACACTACCTCCTCTGCTTGATGCATCACCAACCCAACCCAAACAAAGCTCAGAATCTGGAAGACCTGACTCTGGGTTATCTGAAGAAAGACGAAATCAGAGACACGATTGCATCTGCTGCCCGCAGCTTTCGAGATCTCGCGGTAAAGGCCGACTTCTACAGATGCTCTGAGTACTTAAGCAGGACTCTCAATTCCCTGCTTCACGAATTTGCGATGCCGTGCCTTCGAAGCAAGATGAAATTCGAGGCTACCGTGGATCTGACGTCGGCTGCATACAAGTTGAACTCCGCTCGATACTATCGCCTATTCACCAAACGACTGTTGACGGATCACAATGAGCCGTTCGAAGACGCCGAGTTTGCTGAAGGACTACCTGATATTGCCTCTCACTTGCGTCATCAATCCAAGGTGGCGTGGTGCGGACTGCAGGATGCTGTGCTCAAGATGTCTCAATGTCAGTGTCCAGCAGGCCATGGATTCTGCAGATCTGCAGGAACAGATCGTTTGTTTGGGCAAAAGCTGGCGGACTGCCTCCTGTCTCCGGGAACCGCTTGGCCGATGGACCGCAAGGATGGTGTCCCTCTTCGCCTTCTGCTTGTCGGGATCTATCACCTGGGCAGTGTGCAGCGAGTTTCCTGGTGTACCTCTCATAGAACTTGGGTCCGGATGAATTCAGGGCGCTTTGTCGAAAGGTCGACACTGGCCATTATCCTGGCTCCTTGCCCGGCCTTTATCTTGGCTCGTGTTTGAACTGCCAGAGAGCTGCCGGAAACAGAATTGGTCGGTGTAGCTGCGAGAATAACCGTGAGGAGTATCTTTTCCAGTCGGATGATGTGAGATGGGTTTATGGTGATTCATACCTGCTTGGAACTGGTGCTGCAGAAAGAGATTGGCCGCCTAGTGCTATTCAACCGTAGCCGACGGACATGTGCGGAAAGGTCTAGCGAGAGGACAGGCGTAAACTGTGTCTAAGTCAATGCGAAGATTGTTGATGCTGGTGGCGTCGTCCAAGTGGATCGTTGGAACCAGATAATGTGAAAGTGCATTTTTCCTACAGGAGCATCTCTGAAGACACTGACGTGACTTCCCAAACCACAATTAATAAGCAAGGAAGTTGACCAATGCAGGATGTCAACCGCAATATTTCAACATGGCTCACTACAGTGAGTGAAGTGCTCTCATGGTCAACGATCACGCAGGGTCTGAAGCGTGGTAGACAAGGATAAGAGTGAAAGCTGCTGACATCAGTCCAATCAGATCAACCGCCAGGACACTGACCGTTCACTTTCATGGCAAACACGTCAGCGCAAAATCCCAACACTTTCACCGGTTCACTAGATATCAACTTGCTCTTCCATTCCAGGCTCTCTCCAAACGCTCATCACCATCATCTGTCTAATACACGATGGCATCTTCTCTCCTCGATCCAAAGCGACTTCTAGCTGAGAGTGGATTCGAGCTCCACTCGGTCTCTATCCGTGGCGATGTCCACCTCGATCTCGAACTCGGCAGGATCCCAGCGCAATCCCACGTACTCACTCGCGCTTCGCCTGTCTTCAAAGACATGCTCGGCCCAAACTTCAGTGAAGGTCAAGCGCCACGCTCGGCAATAAATCCCAGAGTCATCACATTGGAGGACGATGACACCGAGTGCATGGCGATCCTCTGCATCCTACTACACAAGGACCCCAGCACAGTGCGTCTAAACACATCGGAAAAGCTCGCGGAAACGGCGGACCCTACTCGTATCTTCGGAGTCGCGGTACTAGCGGACAAATATGCTCTTGTAGATCATTCGAAAAATGACTTGGGACTGAGTCTTCTTGCACCATTCACTCAGAATCATAGAGCACATAAGCTTGACCTCTCACAAGCCTTGTACCTGGTGGCGGCTGCGTACTTGCTGCAGCAAGCCGAGCTGTTCAGTCTGTTCGCCAGGCGCCTGACCATCGACTATGGAGACCATTCGGCATTGCTCGACTTGGACGACCTTTTCGAACATATCCCCGCCAGCTCTGTTCGTAAGTTGAAAGTACAGTTGAGGTCGACTGAAGATTCCCCACTGACCACAAATAGTTCACATCGAGGACCAACACAACTTCGTACGAGCACGAATCAATGCGGCTGTTGCCTACGTGTCAGCCAGAACATGCTACATGTGCGGCACCGAGAAGTACGACCCCAACTTCGCCGACACAATCGCTCAACGCCTCAAGCCCATGAAGGAACACTGGCCGCCGGACTACCTTAAGCGGCACACACTTCGCGACGCTCTGGTTGCATTCGGCCCCATGCCTGAGTACATTGCTTTCGAGAACGATGCCTATGCTTTGTGTCCAAGGCACAGTAACCAGAGCTTCACCAGGGCCAAGTTCTTCGAGACTACAGCAGAGGATATCAGCAAGTCCGCGGAGGTGCTGTGCTACACTTGCACGAGGGAGGGCAAACACTATGCCCAGTGCAAACATCAAGAGAAGCTGCGACTGCGCATGCAAGAGCTGGATCCGCTGTTCAGCTCGGCCGCAGGTGATGTCTCGTTGTGATTGAGTGCAAGCGCTCGTAACGACCAAAAGATCTGATGGCACGCGAAATGAAGCTGGTTTCTGGGGACCGAGTCGTGGGGAGAAGTGTCAAGGGGATTGCATCAGGGAGAGATCGATTGAGTGTTATCGTCGATAAATTAGTAGGCCATGCCATCGCTTGTTGGATTCTCTGACGCAGAGAGCCTCTCTAAACTACTGCTGCATAATACAAGGGTCGTTTAATTTCTAATTAGCCTTTCTCGCGATTTCAATTGACAGCGGGACAAGATGTGAGTTCCAGTCGCCTTTTGCTGTCCACATCTAGATGTCTGATGCCTGCAGTAAAGCAAATGGAAGAAGAGTGAGGTGTACATCCATGCGCAGGACTTGTGCTCCGAGGGAGCTTTCACATTGCCACGGTTGGCATTGGCGTCAACAGTTACTGTTTGCTCATGATTTCAACCCAACCCTTGCCAGCACTTATTGTCTGCCTCCCTCGCGTTTGATACATCCCACAACCAAGATGGCGCCGCCAGAAAAACTCAGCAAAAGCCGATCGAAAGACTCCACTTCCAACACTCTGATGGCCATTATGGAGTCCTTGACCACCGAAAAGCGCCAGCTCGCCAGAGACGACGAGGCGGACGTCGTGCTCCAGTTCGAAGACTCGTACATCAGCGTCAGTGCGAGGATCATGTCCGAGTCATCGTCAGTCTTCAAGAAATGGCTGAGTTCGGATTCCAGCGATCCGGCTACGCGCTCCGCAACCAACCCGCAGTGGCTGGAGATGAGCAGCGATGTGTCCGCCGTTCACATGAAATTCCTCTGTGCGCTCTTGCATGGCCACCGGCTAAGCTCCGACTATCCGGGCACAGATGAGCCTGCGGTGTTGTCGCTCCTCGACGGTCTGGCTGTTGTGGCAAAGAAGTTCCGCGCCGTCAGCTACCTCAGTGACACCATCTCGCCAAACCTCTTACAGCCATTCGCAAAGCGCCTCCCTCGATCGGTCCAAAACCAGGAGCAGCGAAGCTTCGACCGCGATACGCAGCTGGCCAAGATTGCGTACTTGCTCGAACAAGAGGCCATGTTCAGCGTCTTCACAAGACGCATGATCCTCGATCACTGCATCCCTCTCTCACAGCTCGAGCCGAGCACCGCAAAAGCGTTCGAGCCGTTACTGCTCCGTCAGTTCAAATCACCGCAGACCACCTGCTCAGAATCACATGCTAACCCTCACTCAGTGAAGCTCGAAGAGAAGCGTGCAGAAGCAATCACCATCATCGACTTCAAAATCCGCCAAACCGCCACCCGCACCTGCCGCCACTGCCCGATCACCACCTACGTCCCCAGCATCATCGCCGCCATCGGAGACAATCTGAGCCCACAACTCGCTTTGTGGCCGCCGCGCTACGACAAATACAGCATCCGCCAGGTGTTAGTCGCCATCCACTCACTCGGTAAGTTTCGCACGACTAAAGGCTCAGACTTTCAGTTCTGCCCGTATCACCGCAACCTTCCTATTGAAGTGAAGAATGATTTCGGGAAGGTTTCACTTGAAATGAGTCGGCTCATGTTAGGAGCGTATTACTCGTGCAAGGCGGATGGTGAACCTCATCACTCGGACTGTGAGCATTTGGAGTCGATTCGTGATCTTGTTGAGGGCTTGGATCCGCTTGATTGAGCTTTACAGATAGGTAGATATTGGGTATCCACCGACAATGCTGTTTCTGTTGTTGACAATGTGTTTGTAAAGTTGGCAGAGGTGTTGTGTGGGTGGCGTTTGGCCTGGTATCCGTAGTGAAGCCTGCAGAAGTGAAGTGAGCCTCGCTTCACTTTGGCTCAAATTTCGAGCTGTAAGTGAAGCGTGCAAGTGCACTGCCCCACTTGGCGCGGCTCGCACATTTGCAAACGCCACCATAAATAACCCCTCGGCCACCCCCAAAAGTAACTTCTCCTACACCAAACTACCAACAACAAGCATGGCGCCACCAACCGACCACGGGACAGGCCCTCCGCAAGGCCACGCCATCACTCCCCCAGGAGCCACCACTTCCACGGGCTCCATCACTCCCAAGGGCGCCACTACTCCTACGGGCTCCGTCGCTCCCACGGACACCGCCCCTTATCCGTTCTTCGTCGAATATGGCTCTTTCAAGAGAGCATCTCCAGAAGACAGAATCCGCGTCGCTGAAATCGACGGAGATATCGCCCTCAACTTCATCTCACCCACGGGACAAACAGAGATCATCGCCAGCACCAAAATCCTCTCCGAGGCCTCGCTCGTCTTCAGAAAGATGCTTGCCCCGGGACCGCGAGACCGGATCTACACCAACGAAAAACCGCAAGTCACGCAGATTGAGGACTGGCACCTGTTGCCCGGCGTGTTACAGCTGTGCCTTGTCTTGCACGGCAAGGCCGACAAGGTAATCGAGAAAGAAGACGATGGAACCTTGATGCTGCTTCGCTTCGCACAGGTAGCCAAAAAGTTCCGCGCGGTCGAATTCTTGAAGCCGGCCATCTCTCCGAAACTCCTGGAGCCGTTCGTAAAGCGTGCCTCTGAGCGTGACGACAACTCTTTCCGCACCGACACAGACCTGGCGACCATCGCGTACCTGCTGGATCAAGAGCAGATGTTCAGCCTCTTCACCAGACGTCTCCTCATGGACCATTGCAAGCCCCTCTCGTCCTGTGCCTCTGACTTGTTCAAGACGATCAATCCCTATTACATCTGTAAATTCATCCATATCCTGACGCACAGCGAGCCGAAGCTGACTTCCATGCAGTGCAACTTGAGGAACAGCGCATCACCGCCAAGCAGAAAATCGATGACTTCCTCCACGTGACCGCGAATCATCACTGCAGTGAATGCCCGGCGATCACGTACGACCCCGAACTTCTCGTCGCCATCGGTCAGAAGCTCAGGCCTCGAATCGTCATGTGGCCGCCGTCCTACACCGAGGACAACACCATCAGAGAGGTCCTCGCCGCCATCGAATCTTTGGACGACTTCGTCCGTTTCGGTGGCAATACCTACGGCCTGTGCTGCCCAAACTCAATCGACTTCAAGAAATGTTCTGAAGCAGTCCACAAGGATTGCAAGACGACCTGTGACATGGCGAGCAAGTTTCTGCCCGGACTGTGCTTGACTTGCGTCAAGCAGCGCCGCACGCGGGGCTACCTTTGCCAGCACCAGGACTTTGCCGACACGCAACTCACCAAGCTGGACCCCATTTCCTGAGCAACACCGCATCGCACGATCGACTCGAACCTCAACATCTGGATATGAACAAGAACCCATTCAAGCTAAGGTAAACAATCCCCATTTTCCCCTTTTCCCAGTTGTTTGTTGTGTTCGGGCGAGAAAGATCGGGAGATTGAGAGGATTGGTTCATGCAGGTGTCCTTTTTCGAGTCGTCTCGCCGGGCACAAGGTCGGAAAGATGGAAGGGTGCTGCAGGCCGCAGCTAGCGAGAAATCGGGGAGGTGGTGAGAGCCGAGCTGTGCGATTCACTTGTTTTTCGACTTTGCTTTTTTTCGACTTTGCTTTTTCCGACTCGGCTTGCTTTCCGACTTCGACTTCGACATCGACTCTGCGACTCTGCATATGCACGAACAAAGATTCGGCTGCTGTGATGAAACTTTTTGCTATTGCTGCTGCAGTAGTGAACGTGAGTAATTACAAACAAACCAATGAATGCTATGTTCCACGATCTCTTGTCCAAAATGTTTCGCTGGATAATCTGTAAAAATGGGGAGTCCCAAATATGTCCCAGGAATGCCCGCCCGCTCAGAACGCTGTTCATTCTCAGATCAAAGAAACACAGAGAAGAAGATTACTTACGAGTAACCTCAATTAACAACCTGAATGCTCCCCCTCGGCGCCGCACTCACCGCCCCACCACCCACATCCTCCAAAGCCCTCTCCCGCACACTCGTGTCGCCAAATACCCTCCTCAACTCCTTGCACGCCCTCAAATAATGCTCCCTCACACCGGGCGTAGGTTTCCACGGGTTGGGCGCTTTGTCCCAGCCGTGCGGCACGCCTTCGATCATTTTGTAGACGACGTTCTTGCCGATCTCGGGGCTCGTGAGGCGGTCGCGGAAAGCCTGGCCTTCGTCTAGCAGCATGTCCCATTCGCAGGTGTGCAGGATGATTTCGTGGGGGAGGCCGTTTTTGAGGAGGGCGGTGGGGGCGACGCCGGGGGAGAGGTAGGGGGAGTCGAGGGAGATTGTGTGGGGTGGGTGGAGGTAGCTGGGGTTGTTTCGTTAGTATGTGTGTGTGGTATTGGTAGTGTGAGAGAGATACGTACGATTCATCGAACAGGTCGGTGAAGACGGCGGGTAGTTCCTGGTCCTTGCGTGAACAGGTCGCGCGGCGCTGCTCGCGGGTACGCGTGTAGTCCAGCGAAGGGTACCAAGGGACGATTGCGCGGAGAGAGATGTCGGAGACCTGCTTGAGAGCGTCTTCGCGGACTTGAATGTTATTCTTCGTCAACGGGCTACGCTTCAGAGGCGGTGCTGGCTTGGAGGGATCCAAAGTTTCGACGCGAGCTTCTTGTGGGAGTTTCAAGGTGGAAGAGCCAGGCGATGCACGTGCAGTTTCGTCCTCGCGAGGGAAGCCCATCATTTCATCCCAGAGTCGAAGGGGAATTGAACAAGCCATGTTGGCGCCTGAGCTGAAGCCGGAGAGGGCAATCTTGTTGGGATCAATGCCCAGCTCTTCGGCGTGCTGGTGTACCCAGATCACAGCATCCACGCCATCCTCGACTGCGGTTGGGAAAGGCATCTCTGGCGCACGACGGTAGTCCACAGCGATAACGACGGCATTGCACTCGTCTACTACCGTGGAGCACCATCTAGCGTCATCCATGGGTGAGCCAAGAGTGAAGCCACCACCGTGGAAGTTCAGCACGACAGGGTAGCCTCCCCACCGTTTTGCGCTGCTGCTCCGTCGTCTCAAGTTATGTCCTAGCGATTCAATGCTGTTCCTCCTCTGCTTCCCTTTGTCCGGAGATTCTTCCTCCTCTTCTGACGCCGGGTGGTCTTTCCAAAGGGACTTCTGCGTGCGATAGTCCATGGGCGTGTAAAAGTACAAGTCGATAGTTCCTGTCTTGTTGCTGACCGTCGCAGGAATGGTGCGCACAAAGTTGTACTTGGGTGGGCGAGGCGGTGCCAACTTGTGGAAGAACATGCCCAGACCCATGAGCACTCGCCAGAACTGCGCCTGGACGTGCAGCACCCATCGCGGTCTTGCCATTTTGTTCTTGTACACTGTCTGGTGTCGCTCCTCCTCTGGCTGGGCTTTGAAGTAAGCAATGGCCTCTGGATCCGTGATCTTCTTCTGCTCGTGTTCCAAGAGCTTGGTCTTTCCGCGCTTGAGAGGATGCCGTAATGCGCTTGGTTTTGAGGGTGAGGAACTGCGTGTCTCGCTGATTGTTTCGGTGGGTATTTGACTGAGGTCCTGAGTGGAGTTGGCGTCTGACGGCTTCAGCAAGCGATCGCTGGATTCGTTGCCGTCTCGCTGTAGCTTTGAGGTTCCGCGCTGGATTGGATGCCGGATGGGATTGTCCTGTGTAGCGCTGGTGTTTCCTTGGTGATCGTCTTCGTTATTCATGTGATTGTCGCCGTGGTCGCTGTGGAGTTTGGTCTTCAAGCGCTGGAGGGGACGCCTCAACGATTCTGGCATAATGATCAGATACAATGCACCTCGCCAGTAAGTACTCCAGGATATGTCGAGGAGGAGGTCGAAGATAAGGGAAGAAAGTGGTGATTACGCACCAAAGTCGCAAAGATGCGCCTCCAGTTCATCAAACAGAGTTCAGGCCCGTGTTAGTAAGTTGGTGAACAAGCGGCTGCCCAGTACCAGCCAAGCGTCGATACGTCCCAGAGAGAGCAGAGTGAGACGAGGGCTGTCTTGCCATCGCCGTCCTCCTAATGGCCGGCCTGCTCGCCCGCAGCCAACTCCGTACCAGGCCAAGCCTGTTTGAGCGCCGCGCACGTGCTTGCCCTCTCCATCATCGAGATGCTTGAAGGCAGACTTTACGTCAGCCAAACCAGAACCCCGGACACAAAGGCACAAGGCGGTCTTTCCCACGTTGCGGCCACGTGATGTCATAATATCTGTGCTGTTTTGGTTTTACATTTCGATGTTATTTCTCCTCAAAAACCATGTTGTGGACCTCATGTCTTTGCAGTACTCGAAAGCAAGGCTGTCTGGCCAAGGCCCATCGACCACGGCATGTAATGAAGCATCACAGCCAGTCGAGAGGGCGACTTCGTTGTCGCCATTGGTGTCGGTCGCAAAGTCGCTTGTCATGATTATCGTTCTGATTATGGCAGGAACATGGACACTTGACAGAGTGAGGAGCGGTGTTACGAAGATTGTGAAGGGCGGCGGCTGTAGATGGAATTCAACAGTTGGCAGCAGATACAAGGGGTCTGTCACAGGCAAGGATCATGCGCTGTCTGTCAGTGACTTGAGCAACAGACAAGATATCTTGACTCTGCAGAATCTTCCTCAGAACAATCGTTGTTAGGCGACAGCAACATGTCGCTTGTCGCCACCCATTTACCCGGCTGATATTAGTACACCGTTGAGGCGGAGGCACAGCACGCCACAAGCGAAATCCGGGCGAGGCATTTGTTGCGTGAGCTCCAATTTGGTCATGATTCGGATATTGGATCTCAGTGATAGTAAAGACGCATGCCATCATATCACCCTTCTAAATTCGATTCTCGAGACGTGAACAGAATGGGTATGATATTATGTAGAACAAGAGAACAAGCTTTACAGACGGCAGAAAAGGGATCTCTGTGAAAGGCTTTAGGCTAGAGACGAGGCTGTTGCTGCCGAGGCTCGCTAAAACATCAACAACATCTCGTTTAACATGTCAAAAGTCAACCCCTGAGCAAGTCAGAACGCGACAGATTGTAGACTTCATGTTCGTATCGAACGCATCGCGGCTCCTTAAGCATCTGCCATGTCGCTTCCTTCCATCTTCGTCCCAGATTCACGATCCTTCAATCCGCCTGGCACTTCCTTCTCCGTCATCGTCACAACCTAATTACATATCTACCTCTAGTACTAAAGACTACAGCTTCGGAGTGATGGGCCAGACTCCGTCAGGTGACGAACTCGGCTCACGCTACAATGTCGAGCTCGCTAGTAGTGAAGCGTGCCGTTGGACCTCGGAATTGCGATGTTATGGTCAAGGGGAAGATTACAACTGGGGCTTCCGCATTTACCGTACAACCTACACGACTGAGTCTGACCGAGGTTGGAGAACACTGACTTGACTTGCTGGCAAATCCAAACTGACCACGCCTCAAGATTTCGCCACCGGTCTGAGGATCCTGTCTTCACATTTACGCAAAGCATGCTTCAGAGGATCGGGGGACGACGACACACCAAACAAGCAGATCTGGGAGAGAATGAAGAACACAGTGATCGAAGATCGTGCGCAATTTGACGGCGCGCCACCTTCCGTGATCCAGCGGCATTTCCAGAACTGGATTGAAGAACAAGGCTATCACCTGCCCAACCTCGAGCCTACGAATCCTTCGCAAGAGATGGCGGGCTCGTCGTCACATCGCTTTTGTATCATCATCGATGCAGAAGCCCTCGGAAACCTCTTACGCTTCTCCCCCTCGGCGATCCCCCAAGTCCACTACGAGGACCGCATTGGCGTGAAGGTGCTCGATGTGGAATGTCACGCGGATAGCGAGGACTATGAGCCACCGTTTGACGAAGGATGGCTGTGGAGTGCCCCATGGAATCTTCCTGAGATCTGGTTCGAGTACAAAGAGCTCTCTGCTCAAGAGTTTCGGGACACTGATGGCCTGGGAAGGCCGGTAGCTCTCCATTATTAGACCGTGGGCGCTACAGCACAGCGTGGCGAGGCGCTCGCCGACTCCGGCAGTCCGGCTCGCAGTCAAATATATGTCCCGGTTGGCGAATGAAAGTTGACCAGCCTAATAAATCGCTCTAGTTTCAAATAACAAACCAGAAAATTCCAGGCTCGAGATCGCGCATCGAGGCTACGCCGCCTGGCTCCTAGACCCCTTGAGCTTTCCAGCTGTCGCTGTTGATCAGAGCATACCACCAAGAATTCCATGTGATTCCACGAAGCCGCGCAACACAGTCAATGCTATCCTACCCAGGTATGCAAGTGGCCATGCAACCAATGAAAGCTCCGCATGAATGGGAATATGATATATGTAGTCACGTGCTCATAGGAAGTATGATCACACCATCCAATGGTTGCAAGCTACATGCCACCAACTGACTCAAATGCCGCATTATCTATTTCATCTTTCACAAGTTGCCTCCATTTCCGAACACCATTTAGCGAGATTACCTCTTGCCTAATGCATTGCAACTAACGAACCTCGCCGAACTAGCTTCGACGCCACTCAAACACTGCAACGATGTTTTGTACAGGTTGCAACTCATGCCCCTCACTCTGTACTAACCACGAATATGCTTGCAGAACTACCAGTAGAGCTGCTTGGCGGCATCGTGTCCTATGGTTCTACAAAGGACCTGTTCAATTTGAGACTCACATCACGCCTTCTGCACAATAGTCTCTCGGAAGCTTTTGGCCGCCGTTTCTTCCAGCAACGTGCACACCATTGCACGACTCGCAGCTTGCAGGTACTCTTAGAGCTCTCGCAAAGCGTCAGCATACAGAATGAACTCAAGGAACTGACGATCGTGGCGGTCGAGCCACTCTATCGAGATGACGATGCCCTACAGCAGCTCCTGCGGCCAGAGGTTATTGGCAAGCGTGCGGAATCACTCTGGCACCAAAACCGGCATCATCGTTCGACTTCAAAGCCGCCACCCTTCCCGGATATTGCTAGATTCAGCTCTGACTGGCTTGCACTGCAAAAATCCATCAACGATCAATGTGCATCGATGCTCAAGGAGGCTCTGACCAACCTTTTTGCGAGAGTCCAACAGACGCCACCAATGCTGTTGCTGCGCTACGAGCCACGGAAATGGGATGGCTACCGGTACAAGTTCGACACACCCGCAGCATTGGCTCAATTCGTAGGAGCTGATGACTCGTACTTGGGTGTGAACGAACCAGTGAAGACTTTGGCACCTGTACTCTCGATAGCGTCTGAGATCGGATACCCAACAGCCGACATCGAACTGGGTCGTGGGTCTCACAACCATCATTGGGGAGTCAGCACGTTTGAGCCACTGATGGAAGTCTCGCCGTCTGCTCTTACGGACCTCCGTAGGCTGGACATAGCGCTTACTATGACTGCCGCTGATTTGCCCGACGACCGAGACGAGGGCCTCCGATACATGCTGTCGCTGTCTGCTTCGCTGGCGGAGCTCAACATTACTTTCTACCACAAGGATCGCGTTTCTCTTACCTCCGAATACATGAGGACCTGGGCTCATTGCGTGTCCGATGCACCATTGACGAGCCTCAGCATCACCAATGGCCACATGTCCGCCGATGGTCTAGGCAAGCTGTTGGAGCCGCACAGTGGCACTTTGCGGAGCGTGCAGCTGCACTATGTCTCTTTCGGCGACGACGACGAGCCATTAGCGATGCTTGAGCGACTTTCCGGTTTCCCAATGCTGGATACTCTGGACCTGGTAGGCTTGGCGCGACGCGGCACGGACAATGCAATCGATATGGAGACTCTTGGTAGCGTCTTCAGTGCGCGAGGGCGGGCAGCTGTCAGGGGGTTGTGGCGAAAATTCATGGTTGGATACTGCGTGGAGTAGTTGGGTTTGTGGACGTGGAGTGGTGTCACGTTTGGGCCAATGGTTCAAAGATATAGTTTGCAGGTGTTCGATCGGAACATGACATGGAAGCCTTTGAGTCAGTTTTCTATACCACAATAATCTCATTTCTCAATGTGTAGAAAGTGTGGGGTCTTGCGGAGGTTTCAGCGGAGGCGTGGAGGCGCTTTCCATGTTTTCGTTCAGCCACAAAACGAGGCTACTAAGCAAACCAATCACGGCAATGGGCATGACCTTGTGGATAGCCTTCCACGCTAGTAAACCGAGCCGGATATTGGTATAATATGGATGCTACTCCGTCAGGTCGTTACAACCTCCGAACTCAAGGTATATGAAGCCATGGCACGCCCTCCAGATTGACAGGTTCTGGTATCTATCCACTGCGGTGTTCATCAACAATGGCCTCCTCTTTGATCTTGCCGACACTTTTGTTGGCCTCTTCGGTCATTGCATCACCTCCGGGATACGGTTCGCACCACAACTCGTCGAACAACAACACCGCGTCCTGTGCAATCTCGACTCCCCCAGCACCGACAGCGATAGCGACAGATCCAGCAACCTGCTCAGCGACCAGATCTATCGCATACAGTGCTTGGTCGTATACTGTCGAGACCACAACGCGCTACGCTACACCTCTGCCTTCTCCATTGGCTTTGACAACAAGCTACGCGCCTCACTTCAGCAAGGTTTCTACCCTGCTGCCTGCAAACGCAACCTACACTACCTACTTCTTGAACAGGAATGCCACAGCTCTTCAAGATGGACAGTACGGTCAGGGTGCTTATGCTCGCCTATGGGCGACTGTGAGCTTCAACCAATCGGTTCCGTTCACTACAACTGTCTCGCCCACTCCAGTGGCCAGCAGCGAGCTGGTCTTCCCTCCTGCTTTATACACAGCTTGTCCCAACTCTGCAGACACTTGCATCGATTGCTATAAGCTTCCTGAAGACTTTGTGTGGGGAGTGGCTAGCAGTGCTTTCCAGATCGAAGGCGGACTTACTGAGGATGGCAGAGGTCCCGGCGCTTTTGACACAATCGGAGCGGTAGGTTACGTTGGCCGTGCACCCAACGAGGCTGACTCTGAAGTTGCAAACATGGCCTACTATCTCTACAAGCAAGATATTGCTCGTCTTGCGGCCATTGGAATCCCTTACTTCGGCTTCTCGATGTCTTGGACCCGCATCGTGCCTTTCGGTACTGTGGGCAGCCCTATCAACCAAGCTGGATTGGATCATTATGAGGATGTGATCAAGACCTGTCTCGAGTATGGAGTCAAGCCTATCGTCACCCTCACGCACTTCGATCCTCCTCTCGGTCTGCAGTACAACAGTACCGACTTCCCCGATGCATTCTTGTACTACGCAAAGCAAGTCATGACCCGCTTCGGCGATCGCGTGCAAGAGTGGGCAACTCTCAACGAACCCAACGGAGTCTTCCGCAACGATTTTCCATCCGTGCCTAACATTCTCATGGCTCACGCCAAGGTGTACCACTGGTACAAGGAAGAGCTCGGAGGCACAGGCGCCATCACGATCAAGTTCGCAAACAACCTCGGAACACCGCTTGACAACTCAAACCCCGACGATGTCCGCGCAGCTCTGCGCTACCAAGACTTCATCCTCGGCACTTTCGCGAACTCAATTTTCTTGGGCGAGCAGTATCCTGAAGAGGTCACCATCACGGGCGTCAACTTGACCCTTCTTACTGACGAGGAGTTGGCTTACATCAACGGAACGGCAGACGTCTGGTCATTTGACCCTTATACTACTGGCTTCGTGACCAGCCCTGAAGGCGGCATTGACGCTTGTGCAAGCAACAAAACTCACCCTCTGTGGCCAACATGCGTCGTCAACACCAACGTGCAGTCTGATAGCTGGCTGAACGGTCAAGGTAGCTTTGAATATGCATACATCGCTCCCCAGTATGTCAGACAGCAACTCGGCTATGTCTGGAACGTGTTCAAGCCAAAGGGTACTCAAAATCTTGTAAATATGCTTTCACTCAACCCAATCACTAACATCTCTCCTAGGAATTGTCATTTCCGAATTCGGGTTCAACTCCTTCATGGAGTCATCCAAGGTATGGAAAATGCCCCGAAAAGCTTACCTCCACCTACTAACCCAGCCCAGACCAAGGTAGCACAGCAATACGACTTCGAACGCACCCTCTACTACCAGTCATTCCTGCGCGAGATGCTCAAGAGCATTTACGAAGACGGCGTCAACGTCGTCGGCGCTTTGGCTTGGTCTTTCCAGTAAGTCGCTGCACAGTACCAGGTTCTCCATTGTTTGCACCACTGACACCGCTCTCCAGGGACAACAACGAGTTCGGCCAGTACGACCAGCAGTATGGTCTACAGCTGGTCAATCGTACTAATGGAGAGTTCACGCGGAGCTTCAAGCGCTCGCTGTTCGATTACATCGATTTCTTCCACCAGTACAAGGAGGGTGAGAGCAAGTGAAGAACAGATTTGATGCCCGACATATGTATGATCGAAGAAGGCTACTGTCGCACTACTGATTATCGACCATGCATGCAGTCATGGAGTTGACGGATTTATTCATTGAGAATCACGATTCGAAGTACGAAGATCAATAATCGTACATAGCAGAAAAGCACATGCTCCCTCTCTTCACGCCTCTCTCCATCTATGCACACCAAGCTCGGCATTCCATGACTGTGGTAACACCTTTGTGATCTCACAGCCAGAATACATTGAAGCCCAGCTCGTAACGCAGAGCGAGCATACAACAATTTCAAAGGCTGCATCCATCCACTTCGAGCAATCGTGCTAAACGCGTGTCGATATTTCATTACAGTATGTTACAATTGTTCGCATCTACTCATCTCTTCAACCAGCCATACCCTTGCCACCCCTCTCATCCTCCATGCCAATCGTCACCGGCGCCTCAGGGAACTCCTTCTTCGCCTTGGCCTTGCTGTTCGACTCGTCCTTCTGGCGCACGGCCTGGCCACCGGTGTCCTTTGACTTGTCTCTGCGATCGAAGATTAGTATATTGTCATAACATGTATGACAGAGAAGTCAACTTACTCTCTTGCGGACGCGCTGTTGTCGGTCTGCACGTCGAGACGGTCGTCTTTGCGAGTGGTGTGGTCTGAGTCGGAGATCTTGCCCTTGGTCTCGCCGCTGGCTTGTTTTGAGGCCGCGATGCTGAAAGGGCGTGTGATGGGGCTGCGGAGCGAAGTGGTTGCCGCACGGCGGGAGAGGGTGAGGAAGGCGGACATCGTTGTTTGGTTTGTACTTCGGTTGGGTGTTCTTGATGCTATTGATGTTCTTGATCTGTTGAGGTATAATAGAGTAATTTGGCAATTGGTAGTGTGATGTGAAGTTACAGAAAGAGAACCTACGTTGCTATTTACTTGTCGCACGCACGTTCAATGCACTGGGAGCTCGGTAATGGAATGCTCCATGAGCGACGTAGTTGCAGCGTCATTGATCTATTCGGACAATCGAGTTTAGCTTTGTGGAGGCGGATCTAACCGAGATCGTTGCCCTCCCATCTAATCAATCTAATCTGAGTTCCAAACCGAACCGAACCGACCGCGTCGTCCTTCCTCTTCTTGAGAGCTGTGAATGGAACACCAACATTGCGATCTCCGTTCAATTCGATTACATCGTTACGTGTGAGGCCGAGTCGTCACCCTCCGGCCTGAGCGCCAGAAACTCAGTCCTTATGAGGACTAATCGACGACACGCAAATGCAGCGATCGATCTCACTGTTGCCGAGAGGATGTTTGATCTCACCGATGATGATAGTACGCCTGCCAATTCGCGTACAGTTCAGAGGCCCGAAGATACTAAACAGCAAACTTGAGGATATTTTTGGGGTTGAAGTATTTCTCAAGAAGGCTTCTGTACATGACAACGAGAGCGGCAATTGAACTCACAACTCTGCTCAAAAACGACCGTGCCGATCACGATGTTTCGACCGCAACTCTTCTAAGTCGCAAGCAGCTCGCTCTCGCTGGCCTAGATCGTAAAGCTAGCTCCAGCGCATGGGGTGCCATCTCCAAGGCACATGCTCTTGTAAGGAGATGCCGGGAACTCGTATAACTCACCAATCATATATGCCGGACGTGACAGCACTCATGGATGGCACTGGCGCTCCAGAAGAGATGCAGACCTCCCTCGTGCTTGAATCAGTCACCAGAGTTGATGATACGAGCTCTTTATCCCCTGAGATCATGAGACGCTGACGGAAGTTTCTCGATGGTTGAGCAAGGTCGTTTAGTTCTCATGGTTGATGACACGAGCACACCAAATCTCGGAGAAGAAAGCTTTTAATGATAGCATCTCAACGGCCGAATGAGCCCATTCACTCCCTTTGGTTGATCTGACTAGCATCATAGCTCCCAAGATCGATAGGCACTAATCACATTGTCTCAATTGCAAACGCAGTCATTACTATAAGTTCGTGTTCGAGTGAAGCCAGAAGACTGTCTCAAATTTCCAAAGTCTCTTAATTGGTCGAAACTACTTGCACCAACACGCTGGGAGGGCACAGAATACCAGCCATTCGAAGAAGATATGCGATCTCTTGACCTTTCGATAAAAAAGGCACGTTACGCATGTGCATAGCAGCGCAATTCACCACACCATGCCATGATCATCGAGCCAAGTTGGTATACTTGGCAGACCGACGTCGTCGCCACAGCAAATGTTCTCAACAATTGTTGGGCTATTCTCAGAACCCCCCAACACAACGGCCTTCGCCCGTCCAAACGAAATCAAACTGGAAGTCATCCATGCACATCGATCGCCATGTTCCCAAATTTCTCCCTGGCAATGAAGCGTTCGACAAAGCACTAATGATCGTAAGCGAATATGTGAGCATAAACGACAGAGAGTATGTGAGTAAAATGCTTTATTGCCTATGAGGCTGTCTATTCAGGTAATCCTAGTATACATCTTCCATCTAAAGGAGTGGCAGGCCATCTGGGCCAACTTTTTCATAACAAACATTCCACGTCTCGAACAAATTGTTCCTGACGATCGCGGATTAACCAGCTGTCTCAGCTGGGATTAGAAATCAATATCTTATCGTCCGTCTTCGACGGCTTCCTTCAATTGTTAGGTGGGTGCCATCTACTGGTAGGTAGAAGGAGAAGAGGAATCGGCGCCCGAGGAGCTGCTGTCGTCGCTGCCGGAAGAGTAGGAGCCGCCAGCGCTAGCACCAGTGTCCTCGCCCTCGGCGGGAGCAGAGGAAGATTCGCCAGAGTCGGAAGCGTCAGATCCAGAAGTACCTTCGGCAGGAGAAGATGAATCGGCGCCCGAAGAGCTGCTGTCATCGCTGCCGGCAGAGTAGGAGCCGCCAGCGCTAGCACCAGCATCCTCAGAGCCAGAGGGAGCAGAGGCCGAAGAATCAGAACCAGTGGAGCCCTCGGCAGGGGATGAGTCGCTTGATCCAGTGCTGTCGTCAGAGCTGTCATCGGAACCACCGTACGAGGGCGCCTCGCTACCAGCATCAGGTGTGGAAGAAGAATCTTCAGATGAAGGGGTCTCGGGAGCAGCAGGAGAGGAGTCGCTCTCGCCAGCGCTGCCCGATTCGTAGCCACCAGGGGCAGCAGAATCGCTTCCTTCGGCACCAGCACTTGCACCAGCATCTCCGCTGGCCTCTCCACTAGCATCGCCTCCTGCACCAGCGCCAACATCGGCACCAGCACCAGCACTGCCTCCAGCGTCAGCGCCACCGTGGCCACCGAAAATGCCACCAAGTCCTGAGCTTCCACCGGCGCCACCGTGACCGCCGAAAAGACCTCCTAGACCTGCATGGCCTGATCCTCCAGCACCGGCACCGGCACCACCGTGGCCACCGAAAATACCGCTGAGCCCACCGTGACCTCCAAGAAGGCCTCCAAGTCCGCCTTCACCGCCGGCACTAGCATCACCTCCAGCACTGGCACCGGCATCACCGCCCGCCGATCCAGATGCGCCGCCACCGAAGAGACCTCCAAGACCTGAGGATCCGCTGCCACTGCCGTAGCCGGATCCGCCACCAGGAATCAAGCCTCCCAATCCGGCGGATGGCGAAGCGGAACCGCTGCCTCCCAATCCGCCGAAGCCAGGAAGGCCACTTGGAGCAGCGCTGCCGGGGCCGTAAGATCCGGGACCCGAGCTGGATCCAGTAGGGAAAGGAGCATCGCCACTGGGAGGAGTGGGGATGCTTCCAGTGGGCGCCGCGGCACCTTCAGGAGAGGAAGCGCTCGCATCAGTGCCCGAAGCACCGCTGTAGCTACCAGGAGCCTCAGCACCAGCCTCAGCGCCGCCAGCGGCACTACCAGACGAGTATGAGTCCTGAGGAAGAGGAGCAGCAGCCACGAGGGCGAGAAGAGCAGAGAAGGCGAGGACGTTCTTCATTTTTGCTGAAAGGTTGAGTTGATTTTGTGTGTTTTGTAGAAAAAGATTTGATGTTTTGATCGAAGAAAGGACGATGGAAGAAAGGATACCAGATCCTGTTGAAGCGATTGAAGGAGGTTGAAGAGATGAAAGAACTGTGTGTTGGATGGATGGATGATAGCAAGAAAGGGAGCATTCAAGCGACCTTCTTATACATACCTCTGGCGGCCATCAATGTCGTCGATTCCGCATGCGTGAACGTGATGAGCTCGCTGATACCTACTACTGTCACAGAGATAGGGCTCTCTCGTGTAGATCTCCTGAGGCCATGAATAGGCCGATGGGTCCCTTGGTCGAGAATGGAATGGTGTGTTGCAAGTTTGGCGGATCCGAGGGCGCCATGAAACGCGGAGTCCCAGTCTAAGCCAGTTCCTTTCCGCACTGGCGCTGCGATCTTCAGCCGGTGGCCTGTGGGGGATAGACGCCCGAGCACATCACGTTCCTGCCGTGCCTGGATGGAGTCGATGGAGAACTATAGCAGCGACGCCGCTCGTTTGAGATCTGGCCTGGGCACAAAGTAAGACTTGGTCCCAGCGCGTCGGCGGCCGCGCGGTTACACCAACCAGTGCCAGTTCGCGCAAGAGCCATCGGCTCAGGGAGTGCGTTCTCCCAGTTCTCTCTACTTCATGCACTATTCGGGGGTCAGGGCGAAGTTTCGCGACCACATGGCCGCCGGCAGAGTTCATCACGCAATGTTGACGCTCTCTTGAAACATGCAACCCAGTCTTCCAACGGTCGAAGTCGTCGCCGTTAGACGATGGATGAATGCCGGCCGCTGAGAAGCTTACGCGTTTGCCCGTTAACATCTGCAACCTCAAACGCTGGATCTGGGAACATGTTGAGCACGCCAACTATTGACCTCGTTTTCGACTCATGGCGCTTCTACGATAAACTAAGAGTTCGGGGGCCATAGAATCTACGATGGTGGCAGGTACTGGCGATGTTCCCTACCACGTGTCGTACAACGTCTTCTTGCTTGGCTTCCATTCGGCCGTTGAGAACAATAGACTTCAGCTCCTGTGAAAGAGTCGGCCACATGGAGAGCTTCCCGACTATGCGAATACACATGTCGGTCGCAAGGACGTCGATGAAAGCAGAAAGCTCTGTAAAAGAAATGTTTACAAGATGTAGAATACTGATAAAACCATCGAGTGGTCGTCAGATACCGTACCAACCACACGTTTTCACGTCCCGGCCTCCATCATGGCTCCATCACTTTTCTCAGAATACCATCAAGTCTGCCTCATAATGGTCTACAATCCCTTCGACCGGTCTACATACGGTCAAATATTCATCAAGTCACCTTCCCTTTTGCTGTCGGATTCGCTCGTCCAAGTCGTGACTTAGCGACATATACACACACGCGACGGCAGCCAATACTCCCTTTGTTTGCGGCAATCCTCGTGGCTTAAACGCCCTCTTTCACACGAGAGGCCTTCCTCTCGTCATCGGCTATAAAAAAATAATTGTCTTGATTGTCTCATTGTCACAGCTGTCGATATGTCTTTGTCGCCAGACAAAGGACAAAGCCAGAATTTGATATCTCTGGATATTACAACCATTTCGATACAAGCATATTGTATAGGCTTCCACACGCACATCCTATACAGCAATAACACTTCGGAAACACCACCACAGACGCTACAATCAAAATGTACACTAAGAGCTGGATTCTCACCTCGCTGCTCGCCTTGACGGCAACAGCAACCCCAATCAACAATACTCTGGTCGAACGCGGCACAGAATCCTTCAACGTCTACGTCTGGAACAACTGCCCCTTCACCAAGCAAGTCGGCCTTTACCAAATCACCAGCAGCTTCCAAATGCTCGAACGCTCAAAGCCAACCAACATCCGACCCAAGAAAATGCTCAAAATCACCGCCCCCTTCAAAGATCTCGGCATGCGCCTCTCCGGCCACGCCGAATGGGGCACTGCCGGACAGTGGAAGACGCAGGCTCTTTTCGAGTTTGGCTACAGCCAGTATGCTGGCAAGGACGGCACAGCTTACAACCTTTCTGTCATGGAGGGCAGCGATAAAGATATCGGCATTGGAGCGTATCCCGTCAACAACGGTGAGGGCTCCAAGCAGTGTCTTAGTAAGACTTGTTTTCCTTGGGAATGCCCTCTGGATCAGGGCTGGACCAACCCGGATCAGATTAATGATGGTAGCCCGGCTGATACGGTTTGCTACTACGGCAAGACTGATTTTAAGGTCGTGTTTTGTCCGTGAGTCCATTCTGTGGGCTATTCAAATTCTCTTTTACTTTTATGACAGGGACGGGTCGTCTCAAGAAACGGATGGTGAGAAGGCTGGACAGTCTCTGGAGCATCATAATTTTCCGAAAGCGTCGTAATGATACCCATGATCGCATACATAGCTACAGCTAATACATAATCCACTGTATCATACTGATCACGTTTCTGTTGTAACTCAAATTCCTTTGTCTCTAAAGCAAGATCCAAGTAAGCATAACCCAACCTGAATCATCCATCCATGCTATTTCCGCGTAAATTCGACCTCAGGAACCTTAGACCACGCTTCCCGAACCAGCTGACTATCCACCATCTCAACGATCTTCGTGAGCTTCTTGCCCCCTTCATCAAAAGACAACACAAACATGTATTCGTTCTCATACGGGCTGCCATGATGGTCCGCAGTCATCGAGCAGTGTAGCCACGCTCGGCGTTCTTCTATTGAGGCAAAGTAGTCATGCGTTGTTATCTAAGCCGGATAGTCAGCTTTATACGCGCTGTCAAGGACGTCAGATGATGACTACCTTGCAGTCAGACAGCTGAGACTCGACGCTCGCGAACCAGGCACGGAAGTCGTCGATGTTTCGCATGGGGATGTTTAGCGATTTTGGGACTTGGACCATGACGCATTCGGGCGCCCATGTGGCCATTACTGGTTCGACACTCCAGGCCTCCCAACCTTTGATGAATAGGTCGGTGGTGTTGCGCATTTTGGCTGCGAGTTGAGATGGCATCTTGGGTTAGGGTCTCGTTTGTCTTGTAGGCTGTGTTTGTAGAGTTTGGGTTGGAAGCAATGCTAACGACTTGTTGCATATATCACGCTCGGTGAACATTGAATGCCGTTCGACGATTTACACGGAATGTATAAGCTCCGATGTCTGTCCTTGGCCCATCTCATTATGGATGCTAGAACATCGCAGATTATGGAAATAGTGGTTCTAATTCCTAAGTCCGAGGATTCAACACCCTCAGGCGTGTCAATCATTGGCCATGTTTGATTTTCAATCCATATCCTCCGCGTGATGAAAGGGCCGCTGGCGCCAGCCGTGGTCCACCGTATAGCTTTGTAGTTCGATCGATCGTCCTTGGTGTTATACATTGGATGTTATGCTTACATATTTTACATCTTCACACATTACGCCTCTTGCGCATGCACACGGACTGTACGCCTCAGACCGGCTTCAGCGCCCTTGATCATGATCTCGACCGAGAAACTGCCCACGTGCTTCACCCGGCCAGACTCCTCCACTTCGCTTCCAGCGTTGACGAACTTGATGTCCGCCTCTGTGATGAGGACCCTCGCAGACTCATCGTTGTTCTCCATTGCAGCGCGCACAGCAGCCAAGATATCCTGCGTGCTCACGCTTCCGTAAATGCCAGCAGGCTCCTTCGCCTTGAGCTTCTCATCCCTCTTCTGTCTCGCAGCAAACAGCTCAGCAGCCGCACCTCTGCCGAATGCATCCTCAACCTGTTCAGATTCGGCCTCTTTTGGCTCTTCGGGAATCGGCTGCCTGTAAAAGTCGAGGGTCTTGGGAACGAAGATGTCGAGAAGCTGGATGCTGCGCTCCGGAGTGACCTTCTCAACCTCTGCTGCTTTGCGCACAGTGAATCCTGATCGTAGATCGGCGTATTCGTCGTTCTCCTGGTTGCCGTTTGCTTTGCTGAGCTCCGCGGCGATGTCTGTGACGCCGTATTCCACGTCTCGCTCCATGGCGGTGTTGCTCAGTTTGAGGGTGCGTAGTTCGGGCTGGGTAACGTATTCGGCGACGCCGCGGGGGAACCATTCGTTGCGCATGCGGCCCATTGATATGGGGACGATGGAGCCTGTGTCATGTTTGTTAGGGAATACATTGGCATTATACCATCCAAGATTTCTCACCCTTCTTTCCATATGTCTTCACATTCTTAAGCAGCCTCACAGGGACAGCAGAGGAAGTATTCTTGGCCAGCTTCTTCTTTCCCCTAATTTGTTGTCCCAATCCTGCGGCTCCAATGCCTGCCTGGCTAAGTCCACCGAAAGCATAGCTGCGCACGCAGGCAGAGCACTGCGGCAGGAGTGTGGGTCGTAAGGGGGCAGCCATGGTGGTGTATGTGTGGTTATATGCCTGTCTCGCCAACGCGATCGTCGAACATATCTCAAGCCGGAGCTCACTTCACTTCTTCCGCGTCGCAGATGCAGTCACGGCAAGTCTGCCGACCGTTCCTTCCTAAAGCGGAACCGCCTTCGCTCTGCCTCGGCGCGCATACATTCGCTCCCACGGCCTTCCTACGGTCCCACCACCAGGCAGGGTAACCCCGACTCTTGCACTTCAGGCCTCATTTGCCCGGCTCCTCTCCAGACGACAACCTCACTTCCTTCAATGAGTGTCGACATGGCTAAAGAGTTTGCACAAACATACTTGGACTGCACGGCTGGAACATACTGGAGATCTACTACCGACATCGCTAAGCCGAGCACCCAATAGCCGTGGGAAATAGGATTTTGCATCTGACCATTACCGCTCCGCCGATTGTCTGAACCATAAATACTCTTTTTTGCGCGACAGCACTCCGAAAGGATGCAGGAGAAACCGCTTACCATCGCCGCCTATGCGGCAGGCGCATCTTTGACCGCCGCAGCGCTGGTCTACGTTTTCGGCCCGACATACTTTCTCGACGACGAGGCTGCCAATCCCTCTCGGAGCACCCGGAAGAAAGGCATTGTCGGCCTGAGCAATCCAGCAAACGATTGCTTTATCAATTCCGTGCTGCAGGCTCTTGCTGGTCTTCCCGAACTGCGCATGTACCTTATCCGTGAAATCCACCGGAGAAGACTGGATGGCCCGTCACTTTACCAAGACATCGAAGCGGCAGTGGCAGAACAACAGAAGAAAGATGGCAAACAGTTGCCCGAATGGAAACTACTCGGTCTACAAAAAGGCATCATTACTGCGGGATTGAAAGAGGTGTTGGACGCCCTGAATGAACGACCGATCTACAAGAAGACCATTTCCGCGCAAGGATTCATTCGGGTGGTGGAGGAAGCGTTTAAAACAAGGGTCAGCAGATACCAGCAAGACGCCCAAGAATTCCTCCAGATTGTGACGGAGCGCTTGGGTGATGAGTATCATGCTGGAAGAAAGGTCAGGACCCGGGCTCGTCGGAAGCAAGCTATAACTGCTGGCAACGCTAGTCAGGTGAGCTTGCAAGCTACGAAGACGGCAGAGGAGCTGGAGAGGTCAGAAGAGACCATCAAGCCCAGCGACGGCGTAGCCGATCCCACTTCCAGTGCAGTTGCGAAAGAAGCTGCGGAGAAGCTACTTGAGCCTGAGGCGTCCAGCGCTGAAGACACTACATCCACGGAGCCTGCTGAGGAAGAGGACGAAGAAGACGATGCTGAAACATACCCATTTCCTTTTGAGGGCAAGATCGAGTCGCAGATCGAATGCTCGCATTGTCACTTCATGCCCAAGCCAGCCGCCAGCTCGTTCGTGACAATGACATTGAACGTTCCAAACAACACAGGAGCGACGACATTGAATGCATGTTTTGACGGCATGCTCAAAGTAGAACATATCGATGATTATCGATGTGATCGTTGCCGACTGGATCACGCTCTCCAGGTTACAGCTCGTCAGCTCACCAAGACTAGCTTAACGACCGAACAGCGTCGAAAGCTCGAATCTGATCATACAAAGATCGAGCAAGCACTTCACGAGGACCCGGAGAAGCCTCCTCCGGATGTTGAGCTACCTGATACTTCGTCTGCGCCGAAGCGTAGAATCTCTCGACACATGCGGATCGCCTCATTCCCACGCGTGTTAGCTATTCATCTCAGCCGCTCAGTGTGGGATCACACTTCCAGCTCTTCGAAGAACACCGCCAAGGTCTCCTTCCCAGAGCGTCTTCCCCTTGGCGGTCTCCTGAACCGCAAAAACTACCGTCTGCTCTCCGTGGTAACCCACAAAGGCGGCCACAACAGTGGCCATTACGAGACTTTCCGCAGACAGTGGTTGAACGCACCATACTCGACGCCTAATAACATGGGCCGAGAAGGAATCTTCAGCTACCAGGCAAGCCCCGTGGCAAGCCCACAAATGTCCGCCGCCCCAAGCCCTCGTCTTGCGGCCAAGGCAAGCAAAGACCGCTTCCCGTCCTCCCTTCGTCTCGACACACCTTCCAGTTCTTCCAGTTCTTTGCGTGCCTCCATGGACAAGCGCCGAGCACCCACGAGCGTTCCCTTCGACGCAATCCCAACGCCAGGCCTGCCAACACCGCCCCTCGAACGAGCACAGAGTGGCGATGACGCACCGCCGCGCCGAAACCAGAGCGTGGTCAGCAAAGCTGCAGGTACTATCAAGGACATGACGCGCAAGCGCAAGCCGCAGGATCGCTGGTGGAGAATCAGCGATGATAAGGTCAAGGAAAGCAAGACTTCGGATGTGCTGGGCATGCAGAAGGAGGTTTATCTGTTGTTCTATGAGCTTGTGGAAGACGGTAGTGATTGAATAGATAACAATCATCGGAGGACAGCTGTCAGGCTTGTATGCATTTAGCGAGGCGTTCGGGCGTATTAGGTAGGCGGGTCGGGACCGTTGCATGAGCATGCGGATCTGCTGCTGGTTGGAAATATTGATTTTTTGCATGTAGGCTTTCTGGGGCATGTCGTAAACTTTTGGCATCACAAGCGTTTCCACCGAAGAAACAATTCTATCACGAGCAAGTTTGTGTCACAGATTCGATATTGACCGTGTGTATGTTCAAGTCAATGACCTCGTGCTTATGTTTAACACTGTTCGTTCGATAAAGGTTGACAGTTCTAAATGATTACATGCACGTGCGATTAAAGGATCATGGCAACGCTGATGCTGTGACAGATCACAAGTACAATTGCTCTTGCCGTAGGCGTTAGTGAAAGCTCGTAGACTCAAGGGATCCAAGTCAATGTGCTAGCTTACAGTGACAAATGGCGTGCCGCGTGTACGAGGCGCTTGTGTTCGTGGCCATTGAGAGAGGCTTTGTTCTATACGTAGGGGCATGGCAATTGTTTGTCTACAGACACTTCTGCAACATGTCATCCTGCTAGACACGATCATGGAATGATTACTATTGTCTGGCTCTCCATTGACCGCTAGCTCAACACTTGGTGTATATCATGTTCATCCCCCTGGAACCTGTTGGCCAATCCATGTCGATATCCATCCAACTTGGCCATCAGTCTCCTGTACAAAAATTGCCTTTTCAGTAGATCAAAGCAGCCATGGCGTCTAAGGCAGGTTCTCGCATCAGGAACATCATCAAGAGAATTCCCACAGGTGCGATCACCAACCCGAACACTAACGAGAACATCAAATTGTCTATCGCTACCGAAGTCAGAACCGAAAACTCCCACTGGGTCCGGCCAGAGGAGGTCGCAAAAGGTCAAGCCGACGCACTGTGGAAGGTCATCGATCACAACAAAGACCAGCTCAAGCCTGGCACGGTTGAGATATCTCAGAGGTAGGCTGCTTTATACTCGTACTGATTATGTGAGGATGCTAATGTGTAACAGGGAAGCACAGCACAACAGCGAGAACGATCCGAGAGACCATCTGACATGCTGCAACAAGTACGATGATGGTACTACGAGTACCGAACACTACCACATTCCCAAGGCAACCGAAAAAGGCGACAAGAACATCAATAAGAGCTCCGAGAAAAAGCCTGAGAAGGCTGACAAGAAGAAGTGAAACTCCTGGTAAGCCAGAAGAGTGGAACTACCATTGCAATTGAACTTGTTACTGACTGTGCTGCCTCAGCAACTACGTATCCCGAAACCATGTGTCTTCCAGCAAATCAGCAGCTGTCGGACGATCTCGAGAGTCTAGCTTCATGATCCGCATGATGAAAGCTTTATCCTTTTCTGATATTTCTGTCGAAGTCGTCATGTGGAAAGGGCGTAAGGAGTCTGGGGGAGTTTCGTGCATGATCCACGAAAGTGCCTTGAGAGTATCTTCGTCGGCGAACTGTGCATACGTCCATGGAAACGGTCCGAAGCATTGATGGTACCTCATGAGAATTTTGTAATCGTAGTCCTCGTGGTCAATAGGGACGTCTGGCTTCATGATGTGGAAGCCGTGGCCGTAGATGGTGTCGATGAGCTGCAGCAATTCTTAGTCAACCAAATTCTTGCTATCACCGAAGCTAATGTGACATACCGTAACACCGAAAGACCAGATATCCGTCGCTGTAGTCCAGGGCAGTTGCATTTGAGCTTCGGGGCTCCTGAAGATTGGACTACCGATGTCGTCTCCATCTTTGGCATGCCCAGATTTCTCGCTCACAGTCGATCCAAAGTCTGCAAGTTGGACCTCGGTGATCTGTCGCTGCGATTCATCTGCGTAGTTGACGAGCACGTTGTTCGGTTTCACGTCTGCTTGATCGTCAGTAATGGGAAACCTCGCGATACTTTGATGGAGTGCTGTAGGCTCACCGGTGTGGATGTAGCCTTCGGCATGAAGCGCTCGCAAAGCCTCCAGGACGCCTTTCGCAACTAGCTTCACCTCCGAGCTTGCTAGCTGCCTGTCTTTCGTTGCATTGAGGAGATCGCCATCGAGCCATCTCATGACTAGTGTGTGTGACTCGCTCGCGGTCTCGAGTTCATCGAGGAGAGGCCGAATGTGAGGCGTCGACGACTGGAAGCGCACAAGAACATCACGTTCATTCTGCAAGCGGAAGTGGTTGACATGTTTAACGATGACAGGCCCACCGAGTCGGTCACTATGTATCTCGATCAGTTGCTGTAAGCCGCATCAAAAGATAGAAGAGTGCACATACGACGCCTTCCATACGCAATCCTGCAATTTCTGAGTCAAAGTATACGCATTGGTCCCGCTCTTGAGGATCTGGCCTATCTTAAGTATGGAACTCATCGTGTCTTCTTCCTCCGCATCAGGCATCGCATATTTGCTGTTTGGGGGGGGTGTGCGCAACGAAGCGGAGGAATTGAAGCTGGTTGTAGAAATGTAGAGAGGTAGTGAACGCGGAGATCTCCAAATCAGGCTAGTCAGCACGTGAGTGGCACCAGATCACGTTGGCGCTTAGTGGCTGTGAGTGAAGTACAAATAAACGCATTTTGTGAAATGCATATCAGCAGAGGGTATCGAAACCACAGAGTGCAAAATTACAAGGTCTCAATAGAGTGTGTACATGCTTGCATGGAGCTTTCTACTTAGCACGAGCCATAGGTCCCCAGTTCTCCCTCGGGTTCTGCTGGTACCTCACCAGGCGCTTGCCCTTCTTATCCTTTCCAAGCACTTCATCAAAAACAACCTTCATTTTCTTCACATCGCCAGCCTTCTTGCTAGCAGCCGCGGCAGACTCATCAAGCGTGTGCTCTGTGACGATCTCCGGTGACTCTGCGTTCTCCTCGGCTTCCTTCTCGGGCTCACGAGTGGCCTGCAGAATCTTCCATCCAGGCATGTTCTGCTTCACCTTTCCTTCCTTGATGGGGCTCTTCTGGCGCACCCACTCGCGCATGATCTCCCAGATGGCCGTCCATGGCGCCTCGGTCTTGATGCTGCCGGGTTTGCAGTGGGACCTTGTGGCTCTGTAGCCAGCGTGGCGTAGTGCGCCCTTGAAGGCTGCCTCACTGGGCGCTTGGGCATGGATAACCTTGGACAGAGCTGAAGGGATGACGAAAAAGGGCTGCTCATCGATCTGCTCTGGGATCGTCCTGGGGATGAGGTCTTCATGCGCCTGTCCCTTTTCGGGTACGTACTTTGATACGTAGATCTCCTCGAGTGCTGTGTCGAGCATACCCTCGATGCGATCGGTCGTCGCGTAGACCTCCTGATCAACCTGACTTACGTCTTTGAGCATACGCTCAATGAATGCAGCGTTGTGGAGAGGGCCAGCCCACATTGGACCAGCGACGTGGGTCTTGCTTCCACAGTGGTCACAGTTGCTGTTCGCGCCAGGCGCTTGCGCGATAGAGTACTTCCAGAATGTGTTGTCGCCCTTGGATGACGGTTGTTTTGTGTTGCGCCCCAGAAGCTGAGTCGTCCATGCGCCACATCCGTTGTCGCAGTTGTATGTGACCATCGTCTTTCCTGCGAGGAACTTGACCTCTGCTGGGCTCTTTCGTACACGGACGAAGACACGGATGTAGAAATCGATGCTGAGGGAGAGCAAAGGCTCAATCGCAATACCTTGCTTGGCTGCGGCAGATGCGATTGAGTGCAGAATCAGACGAAGACCACCTTCGTGAGAGTGACCGCCTTTGATGGGCATGCCGCCGTACAGCGAGAAAGTCTTCTCGGGGTAGCCGCATGATGCAAAGACGCCCGAGTCAGTACAAGTCACACACAGCATGCCACCGTCGTTAACGGCGTGCAGAGCAGCATCGAGGAATGGCGCAGCGGTGCCATATGGATCCAGGTCGATCACATCGTACTTTGCAGATACATGGTCGGGTCCGTGGGAGTCTTCGGGCGGGAAGGCCACATGGTACATATGTGCGATGGCGTTACCAGTGTTGGGAGTGATCTTGGATTCCAGGCGGTTGTGCTTGATGTTGAGGCCCATGCTCTCGACGGCCTTGCGATCCATGTCGTTTGCGACAATCGATGTTGCGAAGGGGATCTCTTGTGCATAGCGTAGAGCACGTAGGCCAGTTGCAGAGAGTGCGTCGAGAATGCGGAATCGTGGTTGCCATGGTTTTGTCTCATCCTTGGGTTGAGTTGCGACACCGTCTTCGGATGCGCGGCCCTCAGCATTGGATGTAGACTCGGCCACCACGGGCTCGCCGTCCACCTCCATATCGTCATTTTTCGCAGCGCTTCCATCGCCATCCTCCTGCGCAGCTTCAGTACCTGTGGCTGGTATCTTTGTTCCGTTTGTGCCCTTTACCAGTTTAGAGGGAGATTCGCTGCCCACTTCTTCATCTCTCGGCCTCTTCAATGTAGTCGCATCCACTGCCTGGTCGGCACCTTCCTTCGCCTGTTCCACATTGCTCTTTGCGCCATTCTCGCTCGCCTTCTTCTCGTTCTTGCGCTCCTTCTTCTTGTCGTTCTTCTCCTTCTCGCCCTCCCGCTTCATGCGCCGCCTCTGGCAAATGTCCCGACCAAATGTGCGGATCGCAAGGACACTTAGATCACGGTTAAACTGCTGGATCGGGTTGTAGAAAACTTTCTGGCTCTCGGTGGCTTCTTTAGCAATGCGCGGGTCCAGTTCGGTGCGCGCCTTTGGAGGAACAAGAATGTAGGCTTGTCCTTCACGAATGGTTCTGTAGGTCCTGCCGTTGTGTTCGACAAGCTGGTCGGCTGCAGGCACTGCCGTCAGTGGTACAGCTTCTTGTTCTGCCATATTTGCGCTCTGCTGAGATGCTGGTTTTGCGAAGAATCTCCTGCTATGTATCTGTAGATATGCGAGCTGGATTTTTCGCGCAGATATGCACGGTGAGGGTATAGAGCGAGAGTGGTAGGCAAAAATAGACAGTCGCATTCGTAATGTCGGGCGCGCTTCAATCCTTTGGCCCGTCTGTCGCAGAGTCAATGTTCACTCGAGAATTTGTTCGACGCGCTCATTCACATGTCAAACTTCAGCTGTGAGGTCAAAAATGGTCTCGCGGGTTAGGGTTGGGGCTCGCCTCGAATCGTAAAAAAAACGAAATGAACCCTCTCTGCGTACTTTTTGCGTATGTTACGTTGCGCAGGCACTCCTTGACATGATATACAGCTATTTTTGTTGGTTTCGTCTGTTTCTGGGTGCGTGCGGTCTTGTTTTCGTCGTTTTTCGCATCAACTCAATCGTGAAGCACGAAAGCGGTCAAAATCAAGTTGGTTTGGACGAGCACCAATTGTTACCAATTGTTTGATCGAATGAACTGATATTGGAACAATCGTGTCACAGATTACAGCGCATTGAAAAAAGCCCTCTGCACACCTGGGACTGCCCTACAAGTATGTGTTGCTCAGTTCGTCGCTCACCTGCCTCATGCCATGGCACGCCGAGAAGATGACCACCGCATCGCCCGCGAACGCCGTCTTGTGCACGGCTAAAGATTTTCCCACGAGCGGAACCATCATTCCACATAGATAATACACCTTCGATCCGTTTCCCATCTAATATTGATATCACCTCTCCAACACAGCAACAGCCTCTTTTCTCCCTCCAAACTTATCGCAATGGCCAACTCAATCCTCCTCATCAACGGCCCCAACCTCAACCTCCTGGGCACGCGAGAGCCACAGGTTTACGGCAGCACCACGCTCTCCGACGTTGTGGCAGCCGCCAAATCGCAAGGCAAAGACCTAGGAATCGAAGTCGAAGATTTCCAATCCAACCATGAAGGTGCCATCATCGACAGGATCCACGACGCCCGCGGAAAGGCTCAATTCATCATCATCAACCCAGGCGGTCTCACACACACGAGCGTGGCTCTGCGCGACGCTCTCGCAGGAGTTGCGATCCCATTCCTGGAGGTCCACATTAGCAACGTCCACGCCAGAGAAGAGTTTAGACACCGCAGTTTCTTGAGCGACAAGGCGGTCGGCGTCATCTGTGGACTGGGCGTGTTTGGTTACACTGCAGCCATCAATTTTGTCGCCCAAAAATTGAAGGCGGACGGCAACTAGGAGTCTTGAAGACTACTCTATTCGAAACCAACAAATGGCTCGGAACTCTTGGGCGAGTCGTAGCCGAATCTGATTTGGTCAAACCAGAAGACCAGATAATGACAAACATCCAAAAATAATTCCTAGTATGTGAGGCACCAAAGTAACATCATTTGGAGACTCATCTTCACGGCAATAGAGAAGGCAGGAAAAGCCGCTTATCCATCAAAAGCCGATGTCGAGCTCCGTTCATGTAGATCATCGCGGGGCAACACAACAATGATGCGGGGCCATTGAGTCTAATTATTTTACGATCAATTAATCATCATGCTTAACCCCAATTGTTCTGCATCATCGTAGTCGTATCTGTTGTTTAAATGAAAGCTGATTCCCCAATTCTCTCAAATATAATATTCGTATTCACACCTCAGCTCCCAATAAATCATGGATCCTTCACAGGTTGATGTACCCCCACTGAAAGACCTGACCATCGACAACATTACCGACAATGTCAAACTTATTAATTCAAAATGCCCCGACCCTCGCTTCAAGTACCTACTAGAGCGATTGGTTCAGCACCTACACGACTATGCACGAGAGACCAGACTAAGCCACCATGAATGGATGACCGCGATCCAGTTCTTGACATCCGTCGGCCAAATATGCACCGATGTTCGACAGGTACGATTCATGGTATAAGTCTATGGCGAGGTCGATGCTTATACATTACAGGAATTCATCCTCCTCTCCGATATCCTTGGACTCTCACTCCTAGTCGACAGCATCGACCACCCGAAACCTCCCGCAAGCACTGAAGGCACCGTGTTAGGGCCCTTCCACACACACGATGCCATCTCCGAACCCAACGGCACCCAAATCGCACACGACCCCGAAGGCGAGCCGTGTCTCGTAGTCTGCACGGTGAAAGACACAGAAGGAAAGCCAATAGAAGGAGTCAAGATCGACATTTGGGAAACGGACAGCAATGGAAAGTACGATGTGCAATACGAAGGTCGCGAGCAGCCGGACCAAAGAGCTGTGATGCATAGCGATAAGGAGGGAGTGTTCTGGTTCAAGGCGATCGTGCCAGTGCCGTATCCTATTCCGAATGATGGGCCGGTGGGGAAGTTGTTGAAGGTGTTGAAGAGGCATTGCTACAGGCCGAGTCACATGCATTTCATGATGGAGAAGCCGGGGTTCGACCATCTCATCACGTAAGCATTCGCTCTCGTGTTACGATGTTGGAGCCACGAAAAGCTGACAATCTGCATAGAGCTCTTTACCTTCGTGGTGATCCCTACGAAACTTCAGACGCAGTGTTTGGCGTTAAAGAGTCACTGCTCATTGACTTGGGCACTGTCAATGCCGAACAGGCGAAAACTTACGGCGTGAAGGAAGGTGGAAAGTTGATGACTTATGACTTTGTCTTGGTGTCAGAGCAGGAGTCGCGAGAACTACGCGAGAAGAATGCCATGGATGCCATGAAGGACCTTGGATTTAGGATGAAGCTTTACAATGGCCTGCCCGTGCCTGAGGTAGACTGAGATTGTATCACAAGATTGGGGCTGTGTGCTTCACCTGCTGCTTATGTCGCAATTCATGCAGTTCTTCTCACGATGCCTCTGATAGCGTGCAACCCAAATCTCGTACGAGAATATGGAGGCTTGCTGGGGTGCTGAGCACAATGCCAGAATTTCGATGAAGATTGCACAGCGACTCGGGAGTTTTCGTGTAATTTTTGAGCCATTTGATCATGAAGAAACACCTGAATCACGATTTCTCGTCAAACCTCTTGTAAATACCACATCTCATCATCCGGCATACGACATTTTGTAAGTCCCCAAACTTCGCCACGAAATGCGTGTTCTTGTGGAGCAGGAAAAGACTTCACCCGCTGCGGAGAGCTGTCTGGCTTGCATCCGAACACTCGGTGGTGCGTTCTAGCCCAGCGCCTCTGCACAAGTAGTAGCACTCGTACAACCTGAAACAAGCGCATACCGATTATGGCATCAGAACTAGACCTCGACTCAATTTACCAGTTTGCCATCCAGCTTGGCAAAGATGCGGGCAAACTGCTGCAAGAGGCCGCGCAGAGGCGGATGAGTGGTGAGGAACAGCTGGACGAGTTGGAGAAGTTGAACTCTGTTGACATTGTCACGAAGACTGATGAAGGTGAGGGGCAAGATTATGCTGTTGTTGCTAGGTGTTTGCAGGTTGTATAAGTTTGGAATATTGGCTGATTCGGTAACCGTGTAAGAGGTCGAAACATTTATCCGAGAATCAGTCCTCGCGAGGTATCCATCGCATAAGTGAGTCGGCTATCTTCAGAAGATCTGGGAGTTTTATAGATCTGGCACATGAACTTACCGGATGGATCAGGTTTGTTGGCGAAGAGTCCTACAGCAAGGGCTCTTCGAAAGAGTATCTGATTGATGACTCACCCACATGGTGTAAGTCAAGAACCCACTGGAAAATACGTGATATGCTGACATCTCGCTGCAGGTATCGATCCCCTTGATGGTAAGTGATTATGAAAAACTGAAGGATCAAGAAGGCACAACTTAAAGATCAACGTGCAGGCACTGTCAACTTCGCCCACCTCTCGCCTTTCTACTGCGTATCAATTGGCTTCGTAGTTGACGGCAAACCCGTCATCGGAGTCATCAACGCACCATTCTTGCAGCAGACTTTCTCAGCATGCAAAGGAAAAGGAGCCTGGCTCAACGAGACTCAACGTCTACCACTGCTCAGGAACCCTATCCCACCGATGCCGAAGAGCGCACCAAAAGGCTGCATCTTCTCATGCGAGTGGGGCAAAGACCGTCGGAATATTCCTGATGGAAACCTCCAGCGTAAGGTAGAGAGCTTTGTCAATATGGCTAGTGAGATAGGCGGCCGTGACGGCAAAGGAGGAATGGTGCATGGTGTGAGGAGCTTGGGGTCAGCAACACTGGACCTGGCATACTGTGCTATGGGTTCATTCGACATCTGGTGGGAAGCTGTGAGTTTCTGGTCATCTAAATTAGGTTATGGCACAATGACTGACTATCACAGGGCTGCTGGGAGTGGGACGTATGCGCTGGAATCTGTCTGCTCGAGGAAGCTGGTGGATTGATCACAACTGCAAACCCGCCCCAAGATATTGAGACTGCTGCTATCGAGCCTGCAAAACTGGGAGGCCGGCTATACTTGGCCATCCGCCCTGCTGGTGATAACGATGGTGAAAGCGGCAGAGAAGGACAGGAGCGGACAGTCCGCGAAGTGTGGCGGAGGGTGCGCCACCTGGACTACACTAGGCCGGGGGCGTGAGGCAAGCGTCATTTACAGACTCGAATACAAGGATAGATTCGTGAAGATGTGACGGCACTATGTCCCACTTGTCATTGTCCTGCGGTTCTCAGATCAACACCAATCGCCTCCTAGCTATTCCACGCTGTCTCCTTCTTTCTGACTATACGTCGACTCTTTGTCGCCTACAGTTGCGAAGCCCGGACCGACTACTTGGGCCCCCGTAGCGATATCCCAACCATGTATGGTACGATTGAAGATCTCCAGACCAGCTTTGGGCTGATAGAATGGAGCATCGTGTCCCGCATCGAAGAGCCTGGTGAAAGAGAAAATGTCTGTTTCTCTAGTGTCACCGTAGCGCTTGCCATCAGCAACAAGAGGTACGTAGCCCGAGTTGCGGAAGCTCTCAGACCCAGTGAAGTTGACAGCCAGCGAAAGGTCTTGTCCACCTAGCCAGTTGAGGATGTAGTCCGCGTCTCCAAACAATAGTGCGACGCGTGTCCCAGATTCGAGCAATTCGCTGAGGTCTGTCAGTGGTCTGGAACGTACCCAATCGCCAGTGATGTGGAATTGCCCATAGACATCGACACTGTTTGATCCGGAATAGTTGAAGTCGACTCCGAGGGCTTGCTGTACTTCTCCAGTGTTAAGCCAGGCTGGCCAGGCGCCCACTGGCTGGGGATGCAGAGAGTGGTTGCGAATGTCGTAGACGTCTTGCTCGGGTGTATTCAGGGAGTAGATTAACTCTACTGCGTTGCGACACAACGAGACTGCAGTATTGCACTGGATTGCGGCAAGCAGAGAGAATTCCCCGTACTGTTCTTCCGAAGATTTACAAACGTCGAGCAAATCCAAGCATCCCAGAGATGGCATGTGCAGTGCAGTCTCCATGTAGCTGGCAAAAGTATCGTTGAGCTCGACGCCGTGTGTGTTGTTGCGGGCAAATCTAGGGTATGAGGGTGCTTGGGTCTTGTAGTCGATTAACCCCTGGATGACCAGCAAAGCACCGATGTCCAATGTGACGTTGTCAGTCTCAGCATCGTTCTGTTTTCGAATATAGTTAAAGAACACAGGCCCCCAGTGACCACCGTATGACTGGGTGGCAAGGTTGAAGGTCTTAGATTTAATGTTATCGTTGAGTTCAGGAAGGCTGCGGTAAAAGGTCTGGACTGCTTTCCAGGCATCTTCAGCAGCTGCCACGGTGGAGTCTAATTCCCTGTCAGTCTCTACGTTCAAGCTTGGGCCGGTAATACGTACTGATTGCCGGATAATCAGCATTCGGGTAACGGCCTCGTCTAGACTGGGGCTCAGTGTCGTTCGCCGCAGGAGGTAGATCGACGTCAATCTCGACCTAGTCTGGTAAGTCACTCGCCCAGACAAGCAATGAGGACATTGGAATTAACCTTTGAACCATAGGAGAAGCCCACTCCAACTGGTTGAGACAAGAAGAGCATGTTCGACACCTCGTTCCAGGAATAAGGATTGGCATCCAGAGAGAGGTCCTCATTGACTCTACATGGACCGAGCTCTGTATCAAGATTAGGAGGATGTTTTTCTCGTATTCCTTAGAGTAGTCTTACCATCGAGCAAGCCACCTAAGGAGTCTGCACCAGGTCCGCCATTGAGCCACAACGTGATTGGATCGGAGCTTGGCTGGTTCCTAGACTCGAGAAACCAGAAGAAAAGGTGTTTGTCGTCCGCAATGTCGACGTAGCCTGAGTACGACTTGACACCAGGAGTAGTTTCGCATAGTTCGTTAGTCTTGTAGCGCACGGAAGTGCCATTGACTCCAGTAATGGTTGTGAGATCGGTCACTTCGGCTGGGAGCTGAGCATACGTGGTGATCGCAAGACACAGTAGAGCGACTGCCCTTGTGAACACCATCATGACTATGCCGTTTGGATGTCCGTGGACTCGCTGTGGTAATCAAGGAACAAGAAGATCGTAGGGGGCGGAGTTATATGTCTCAGCTGAAGTACGCATGGTGCATTGTTAAAATGCATCCTACCTTGACGATCTAGGAAGGTCATGCAGGCATCAGCTGTAATGCAAGCGCAGCAGTCGGACATAGTCGTGTGCTGTGACTTTACTCCGTCTAGCGAAGACCGTGCCAATCATGATCAGGAAGGATATCTTCATGTTGATGAAGGATTGGAGTTAGCTTCGAAGGAAGGTCGCCATGACGTGCTGTAATATACTGTGCATGTATTCGTCTCTTGCCATGAGTGCATGATGAAGAGGAGGCGTGTAAGCAACACGAACAGAAATGACGCGCCAGGATCAAGAGCTGAAGTCTGCTCTAACTACTTGCGGTCTCGTACAACGCATGGCTGCCTTTATTGATACAGGGGTCTTGATGAACGATCATAGCATCAAATGACAGTGCGTAGTCGATCGCTGACTTCGTGGGCGAGGTAAAAGACCGTCCAGGCCTCAAAACATCGAGCAAAAAGGCAAAAGGACAATCTGTTACAAACCCCCGGAATCGAACCGGGAACCTTCTGTGCGACCAATAGCGCTCTTGTTGCAACTGATTGTTAGACAGAAATCATAACCGCTAGACCAGGCTTGCTGTTGATGAGTTTTCGGGTCCAAAATTAGAATATATTATTTGTTGTTTGACAGAGAGTCGGAGTAACGTTCGAATTTGGACCCCCAATCGAGTCATCCGCTAGATGAGGCTTGCTTCGATGGCTCTGGTCGGTCATGCAATCTGGGGATCGTTAAGGATCCAAATATGCCAGTCTCAAGACAATGTTAGTTCTTTCTTGTGGCTAGATTTAGCCAGTGTGCTCTGATCGCCCATGCTCTACACTCGGGCGAAGAAGCCTTATGATCAACCAGCTGACAATCGCTTTCCGTATAGATGTGGATCAAGTGGCTATGCAAGCCACAAACTCATCAACCAGAAGTACGAGGCATAACATCATGGCTTAGACGCTAAGCCATCACCAATGCTTAGCGCACGTGGAAGCGACGGCACAGGCTTCTGTATCTGCAGCAATAATATGATGGCAACCTTCACCTAACATGACTACTTCAGTGGCGCAGACACTTGACAGAATCCTATTTCCTGGTCACACGAGGGCTGATCCGAAGTGGAGGACAAATTGACCCAGTCCCGCTAATCGAATTAGCCGGTGTTCGCTAAAGGTAAGGTAGGCTTCGAGAGCTCTTGCCTTGTTCAACTGACCCTCATTCAAACTGACAAACATGAAGACAACCAAAGACCAGCTCAGCCGAAGCTCCCCAAATCCTGGCAACACCGAAGATGCACAACTCACGCCAGCTCCGCACCCTGTCGCGATCAGGTTCGAACATCTAGCAGAAGCAGAAACCCACCTGCGAATCGAGGAGAGCTCCAACCTATTCGGCCCAAGCAACTTCATCGCACTCTCGGACGACGGAGCAACCGTCTTCTCAGCCCACGGCAAGGGCGCAGTGTTTGGCAAAAAGCGCGAGATCCGAGATGGGTCTGGCCTGCCAATTTTCGACCTACACGCGTCCTCGTCATCTCTGAAGGGCGCGTGGTATCTCGAGCTTCCGGGCCGCTCGCACGAGCGCTTACTGAGTATCGATCTGCTTGGAGGACAGAGCGGGAGAATCTCGTTGCATGTGCATTTTGCCAATCGGTATGAACGCGATGGCCAATCGAGCACGCAGAACGACCCTCCACCAACCGATGCAGTCCTCGAGATTAGAGGTCAGGATATGGAGAGGATCTATTTCGAAGTGTTCTATCTAGGGGCCAAGGTGGCAAGGATAAGAAGGCTTGTACCTTCAGTCATCAGCAGCACAAAAACCGGAAGCAAGCCTTTGTGGGAAGCGAGCGTGTCGGCGAACGTCGACTTATCCATCGTGAGTTTTGGTAGGCGTAGCTGTGAGGGAAGACTTCAACTAATTCATCCAGGTAACTGTGAGCGTAATTGCTCTTGCCGATATCCTGCTGCAGCGAAACATTTCTTACGGAGCACTTGCAGGATCGGGCGGTCTAGCAGGCTGATGATACAAGACAGTGTTGTACATTTTCTTGCACACCTGAGGGCGCGGCTATGATGTTATAATCAGCTGTGAGCGAATGGAAGTCTAAAGAATGGGTCTGCATAGTCGCTTCGGTGCAACAGACCAAAAAGACCCTCTTCTGCCGACTCGAATCTGTGGAGCTGTAGGAGCTGGTAGTGGAAGCTGCGAGACATTGTGATTCCATTGAATTCTGGTTCAAGAATGTATTGAGAGTCTGACGATAGAAGCACTCCATTAGATCTGGTACCGGTAATCCGGCGAATTACTGCCCATCTCTTCCAAGTCACCGGCACTCTTCCCCTCCCTCTTCCAATCCTCCTCACCTCTCTCTCGCCTCGCGTTCACGATGCGGAAGTAGATGTGCAGCGTAGAATAAACAGCAACAGCAAAACACAGCAGACCAATCGTAGCAGCATATCCAGGGGGATATGCCGGCGCGTAAGTGTCCTGATATAAGAAAGGAGCAGCAACGCCAGCTAAATTGCCGATAGTAAGCTGCAGACCCGAAGCGAAAGCCCTCTTGCCATAACGAGGCGTGTTGGACGTAAGCCATGACAAAGCCGTGCCGCCGCAAGTGTAGAGACCCATAGCTACCAAGAAACACCCAGCGAAGCTGAGGCCGACGCCTTGGTTGACGATGAGGAAAACAAATCCGAGTATCATTACCAACAACCCGCCGATGACAAAGTAGCCGCGGATGGCGATAGAGTCGCTGATACTTGCGCATACGATGTATGTGATGGCGCCGAGCATGTAGACAGGTATGGTCAGAGCTTGAACCTCGGACGGAGTCCAGTTACCGATTTGCTGGATGATCGTAGGCAAAAAGACGCTGAAGCCGTAGAGCACCGTGTTGACACAGTAGTGTGCAAAAGCGAAAGCGTACGTCTTCCAGTCTTTGACGCCTTCCATGAAGTCTTCCCTATTCATCTCTTGCCCGCTCTTGGTCTGATCTGGCTCGGCTTGACGAAGGAGATGCATGTTGCGGCGGTCTTGATCGGTGAGGAATTTGGCAGACTCGACACTGTTCGGAAGCACGAATGGGATGACAAAGCCCGTGAGTAAGGTCGGGATGCCGATGATCAGTATAGTCCATCTCCATCCGCTCCAGCCGGTGATACCGTCCATCTGGCCGACACCGAAGCTGACGAGGCCGCCGACAGCACCTGAGATGGCAGCTGTCGAGAAAAAGTATGCTGTTCGGAGTGCGATATGCTTCTTGTTATAGAACATGGTCAAGTGCTTGTCGCGGTCAGTATCTGTGATTCATTGGACCTGTGGGCATAGCTTGAACCTACCATAATGACTCCCGGAAACAGGCCAGCTTCGAACAGTCCCAGGAGCAGGCGGCAGACAACGAGCGAAGCAAGATTGTTGACAAAAGCAGTAAAAGTGGCCACCATACCCCATGCAAGTATCAGGCCTGCGAGATAGCGTGCGGGCTTCAATCTCTTGATGATGATGTTTGATGGCTGTCCAAGTCAATGAGATACTCTAATTCTGGTGCGTTGTTCGATGGAAAACTCACCACTTCGAATAGACAGTATGTGATGAACAACACCGACACCGCAAGCTGGTACTCGCCCTCTCCCAGCCCAAGGTCTTCTTCCATGTTATAAAGTCGCGCATTGCCAATTGCAGTCCTGTCCATAAAGTTCATGAGATAAACTTGAGGCTGTCAGCAGTCATGGCGTTGAATCGATGCCAAAGACAACTTACTCCACATGATCATTGGGATGATTCGATAGTCCAGTTTTCTGAGCAGCTTCTTTTCCGTAACATCATCCACAGTGTCTACCAGACTACCAGCGTGTTCAATGTGGCCATCCTGCAGAACATCGTCTTTTGGTTTCTCACGATCAAGACTCGAAGACGACGCCATGATCTGAGGTTTCTTGTATCGCTTATGGGATTGCAAGGTCTCTGCTAGTGAAGGACTGAGTATAGAAGCCAAAGAGGAAACTTGAAGTAGACGAAATTGTAGCAGACCTAGACGATCTTGCAGTTCCAGACGGCCTATTCTATGCAAAGACATGACCGTACAAACATACGACCTCGGCAACAACATCAACATGACCGATGCCCAGAGATCTGAAGTAGGACAAGCTGTCTCGATGCATCTCAGTGGATTCGTGAACAGGTGGCCGGGCTGGGGATAACGATAAGTGCATTGTCATCAGATTGGCGACGGAGATCTGCGAATTCATAAGTCGCATTATGACGCAGAAGTAGTCGAGATCCCAATAAGGAAGTCATGATAGATCATGAGAGTACTCGATGCTGGTTGCCAATGAGCCTTGGCTTGTAATGAGTGTGCCGTTGGCAAGTGAGGGGGTATACCCATGAGTCTCATGGGCATCGTTGGCGCTCTGCCTCGCCAACCGAACAAGATAGTTGCTGCTATCTCCGAGCATGCCACCAGGCTCTTGGGAAGCCAAGAAAGATGCGTAAGAGAATTGATGGTGGAGTTCGGTCTCATCAGCCGCAGCCAAGGGACTTAGACCGAGGTCAAAGTGATGCTGAGGATAAATGTAGACACTGCGTTGCCTTGACGATCTTTGTTGAGTATGGTGACATTGCTTTGAAAATACACCAGTCAGTTCGATAGATAGGTCTGATTACATTTACTAAGAAAAAGCATCGCATTTTTGTGCATGAGAAAAAACCGCTCACAGTCCTAAGCAAAATCCAGATTTGATATGACGAGATAATGAAGAAAAAACGGAATTATGACTCCTTGACCAGCACAACCCAAACGTGCCGTGTCACCATGAAAAGAGCGCTGTCCCCTTTCCCCGTAGTCCAAACATTTGTAAGAAAGTGAATAGATGGCAAATAATCCGCCGCGATTACCAGATCGAAATGCTTTCACGAAAAGTATACACTAAATCTGATACAGGTCGAGACTGTGTGGTTTTACCACAAGCCTACGGCGCCGGTGAACCATCCGAATGTGAAAACGGTAACGCCGACCATCGAGAATAAAAAGCCGTAGGTCTGTTTTTCCATGAGACTCATGGCGCCGCTGCAAGTAGCGCAAACATAATCGGCTATCGGCGTGTAGGGCTGAGGTTCGTACATGGCGAATTGGTAGCCCTTCCAGGTTCCAAGGTAACCGGGTGATGCGGTGGCAGAGACATCCTTCGCCGCATCGTGGACAATGAGGGTGTAGGTCTCGGTAAGAAGAGGGATAGTACCGGTAGCCTGGTAGTTACCGGTGTCCCAAACAATGGATTGCGTCTGCTCGAAGGTCTCGTTGGCCGCAATGGTGTAGAGAGCATTGTTAGCCGTGCAGGTAGCGAGTACGTCAACAAACTTCGGGTCGCGAGACAGCGAGGTGTAGTTCCAGACAAAGGTGACATAGTCGTTGATCTTGTAGTAGCTGGCAGGCGACATGGCATCAGGGGTGATCATGGAAGCGCCGCCTGCAGGATTGCGAGGGTCGAACACGGTGGCAGAGCTCGACTTTGATGTTGTCTTGGTGCCTGACTGTGAACCAGTGGCCGAGCCACTCTGCGATCCCGAGCTCTTTGCTGTGCCTGTGTTCTTCGCTGTGTCCGAACTGCCTGAGCTTCCCGAGCTGCTCGAATCTTCATTGTCCTTGTTGTCATTATCGTTGTTGTTGTTGTCGCCAGTCGGAGTGGCAGATGGGCTGGCCTCGGTTTTCGAACCGCTCTCGCTGCTATCGCCTGATTTGCTGGTGGCGCTCTCCTTTACTTCCGAAGATGAGCGTTCCGATGAAGCGCTGCTTGAAGAGTCGTCTTGACGTTGAATGAGCAGAGGTGCGATCTCCCTCTTGAGGGCATCGACGGGGTTGCTCAGCATTGAAGGCCATGCCGAAGTGGTCGCTGCCAGGAGCAGAACGGAGGAGAGGACGGCTGAAGGCTTCATGGCTGCGCCGAATGTGTATGCGTGTACTGTGGAGAGTTCTGCGTGCCCTCGTGAGGGTGTCGTATGGTCTTACGGCGAATCGAGCGAAACAGCAGCAGAGGGACGCGTGGCGTGCGGATATATCCTAGAGACTCCCTGTAATCGCTTGCCCTTGGCTGACGGGTGAAAGCAGAAAAGGCAAGTGTCCAGCGAATGTAGAGTGACAGCAAGCAGTAAAGCGAGTGGAATGTCGTGACAGACGTATAGGGTGAGGAGACGGGCGGGTGATGGTCGAATGTTGTGTTATTGGCTTTAGGGACTCGTAGGGGATTTGTAGGCAGATCAAGCCTTCCTTCCGCCGGCGAGTGGGGAGAGCACGAGTCTAAATTTGGACCGTTGGACAACGCTTTTTCGACCTTCGATCCCGCTAACGAATTACCGTCTTGCTGAACACGGGATTGTTTTGCTAATAGCCTTGCTTGTTTCGTTGACCATGTATACACGGAAATCAATGATCAATTGACACAGAGTAAATTCAACATACCATCTCATCTCCCCCAACTCTCACGCATGATCAAGGTTGTGCTCCCTCAGCAACCGCCTGCATATCGTTGGCGTCGACGATCTTCCGCCACCGAGCTAGGCTGCTTGGGGCATGGTCAGCACAGTATACGATCACCAGCAGGAGACGACGGCACGTCCTTACGAGGAATCTCGCCACATATATTACTGTGATCATCTTTATTGGGAATCACGTATATAATCTTTCTTGCATGCTTGCTATGCCTTTCACCCCCTACACATAAAATTCTGTGTAGCTCAAGGCCGCATTCTAGTGGTAGCCCTACCGGACTCGGAAGCTCCGCCTGTCAATACCACGCTGGTAGCTGATCTGCCTGTTGTAGGTGGACTCGAGCGCAGCGACTGTATGCTGCTGTCAATAATTCCACTGACCTGTTGTTGCTTCACCAAGACGCCCCTTTGTCTCGCTGTATTCAATGGAGACCCTCGGTGACTTTGCGACGGGCTCTCAAGAACTAACTTCCACGTTCTCGGACAACACAGCCCTCCTTTCTTCGTTTGTCGGGACGACGACGCCCAACAGCTTGAGCACAAGATGCGGACTCGAGCCCTCCCCAGTGACGAACGGTCCTGTCTCGTCGACGACTTCTTCCAGCTGAGCGTCAGGAGTACTGTAGTCACCAAGTCCAGAATGGTCCCAACGAAGATCGACATTGGTGCGGGCGAGGACAACGCTTCCAATCGTCAAACCCTGTTCCAACGTAACGTCCCCATCCGACACTGTGCCACGAACGGCGTCCTCTTCGGCGGAATCAAAAAGAAAGTCGGCAGTGATTGCACCCTCGGCCATGTGGCATGGCGGGTCGGAGATATACGTCTTCAAGAAGCTTGGCTGGGTCCCGAAATGGCTCTGCGAGAAGCTCATTGTGACAGCTTCTCGAAAGTCATCACTGTTGTAGAGCCTGTTTCCCGACTGGGGGTACTGTATCGAGGGCACCACTTCGAGGAGCGGGTTTAGTACGACCGGTCGGTATGATCGCCCATATTTAGTCTTTGCGTCGACCTTTCGGAAGCGTGCATCGTCCACGTGCGGGAGCCACGGTTTCTGGGCCTTTTGGAGGCTTTCAAGCGCCCACCTCTTATCCGGCACGTCATTTCGAAGGCGCAGGAACATCTTTGTCTGGATCTTGCGTGAAGTGGCGATGACTTCTTTGAACTGCTTACACACACGCTGGACGCCGAAGATGGTTTTCATAGGAAGGCACAGGATGATTTCCTCGAGAAGTTCGCTGGTGTGCAAGACTGCCCTCCGAGCCGCGTCAGTTGTCATACTGCGAGTGGCGTGAGGAGTAGTGGTATTCTGAGCTTGTGAGCTTCGAGTTTTCTAATGATCGTCAGCAACGTGCACTCTGGTATAAGAACGGGAAATACTGACCTTGCGCGATGAGTGGTCGTTCGGCCCAACGGGGGCGGTGCGTTTGCTGGGAGCCATGAATGTGGATACGCTTGTGGGACGTGTTGGAGAGCTCTGTAGAGATATCGAGGTCGTGGTCGAGGTCGAGGTCGCGATTCGAGTTGGCCTGGCGTAGTGTTTTGATTTTGGTGGTGGTCTCTCACCGGACTGGTGTCGCACGGTGCTTTTGTATCCGTCAAAGGTGACGAGGGGCGTAAAGAGGCGTTGCCTGTGAGTGCACGTGAGCTTCTTCCGGTGACCTCACTCACCAGCTTGCCCGTCACTTGCGACGTAACCTGCCCACTCAGTGCAGCTACACTGAGCGGGGCACCACGCTGCCATTGATACTTCACATTCCACACCCGAATTGGCAGTTACTTACGTCTTTGTCTCTTACAATATCGCGCCATCGACACCTCACTGGTTTCTTCACTGCAGCCATGGAGACCGCAGCGGACGAGCCACTTGGCTCTGTCCAGCAAGCGAGTGAGGTGAGATAATACACTTCGGTCGCATCACACTGTGTACGCAGATATTGACCAAAGAAAATCGCAGAATGCCTCTGATGCCATCAGTGCGCCCGCAAAAGTCGTGACAATCGCGGTCAATCACCTGGACGAACGCGCATCTTACAAAAAGCTCTTGGAAGACTTGTCCCTACTCTCCACAAGCAAAAACTTGAGTCAAGAGGAAAGAGCACGCATACGCCCTCGTGTGCGTAAAGAAGCCCGAACCCTCGTTACATACCCTGTGGCGTCTCACGTGGAAGCAATCGAGGGAATTCTCATGCAGCGCTTTTTCGGCAATTCACGCACTTCTGTCCGTAGGCGCTACAGACGACGCGACGATCCTTGGAGCTCAACACAGCCAATGGGAAATGGTGCGAGCAGACTCCTCGGCACTCCCGAGCTCCTCGAGGCGATCTTGTCGCATCTTCCGGCCTTCAACCTGATCAGCTTGACGCGTGTGAGTAAAACTTTCCGACAACTCATACACAACTCGCCCACGCTTTTGAGGAACCTCTTCCTACTATCCAGAAAGACGCCGTTCGAGACCCGGTCTTTGGCAAACCATTACGAAATGAGCTCGGACAATCGCAGTGAGCAAGAGAAAGATTACAACATCGCCTTGCTCTGCCCTTTGCTACACATGGAGTGGCAGTCATATACTACCTTCCAAGAGAGATTCGAGTCTAAAAGATACGAGGTTACTGCGATACATGAGTGGGCTGCGTATGCAGATTCTTTCACACATATGTACCTGACGAATCCGCCTTGCGTCGAGGTCGAATTTGAGCTTGTTTACACGGGCATAGAGCTTGGAAATCGCTACCCTTTCCTTTTCGAGGACGAAGTTCCAGACACCGATCACTTCATCAGGGCCACCCGCAAGATCCGCAACGAGACCGGCGTGACTTTTGCTATGCTGATGGAGGCCGCCCACGTGAAAGGGCCCGTCTCTATTATCACGAAGGAGCGGTTGGATGAGACTCGTAATCGAAGAACGCCTGAGGAAGATGGTGGGACACCTCAATCAGACGAGGGAACTCTCGAAGAAGATTACGAGCGTTGGATTGAGACTCGAGTGGTGGAGAACACGACGCTTCATGACGAAACCAGAGCTTGGGAAGAGAAGTATTCCAGTTGGATGAGTCTCGATCTTGCCTTCACAGAGGTGAAGCTTCGCGGTGTTATCGTTCGCACTCCTGCAGACTTCGCCGCCATTGAGAAGGCCGACAGGGACGCGAAGATGGAGGAAGAGCAGCGTAAAGCTTTCCAAGCAGTGGTGCTTGAGTTCAAGCAAAATATAGCTGACAGATCGGGGAAGCCATGTGAGATAGTGGGAGACATTGAGGAGTACTGAGCTAGGTCACGCTTTACTATCGTCATCAAATGGTATTTTCTGATACTATACTTTGCTTCTCGTTATCGAGGCTCTTTCACTGTCAATTTTGCTAAGGAATTCTGGCAGATGATTGGCCAGCATGCTGATGATACATTCCAGTGATCCCGCCATGTCGTCCTTTCATCACACCGCGTGGACACGAGGGAACACCCTGCAAATTCATTGCACACGTTGGAGTGGTACCACCTCTCTCATAGTTATCTTTCCTGTTCCTGAAGAAGCACATAAAGAAACGAATTCGTCTTTGTAAACAAGCTTCAGCAGCACGTTGACCTCACGACGCAAAGCCGTCCGCAAACAGCTTCTCGAGCCGCGAACAAAAGATCCGCCCTCACACAAGATACCCGAGCATCTCCAGATCTCGCTACCGACTGCATGCATCTGGAACACTCCTCAGCCTTATAGTGCGTTGCCCAAATGCAGGGAAACTCTAGTCGACTTCCTCTCAGTGCACTTCGACTTCGACAATGGAGGAGTCGCGGCCCGGACGCCACGATGACCTTCGAGACTCGACGGACAATGGCCGCGGCAGTCTTAAGCGTATGCGATGCCTTTCTTGCTGGACCGTGTCTCTCCAAAAAAGTAGTCATTTCTGGCGAGTAGGAAAGCACACATTTCCCGTTTCCTTGTACATACTTACAGACCCGTTTCATTCACCACAACATACCGCATTAGCGGACCGATATTTCGAAGTCTAGACTCCCAGAGCCTTTCGAGGAGCAATATCAACCGCGATGCCGGACACGAAGACTCAACTCCACTGGACACAGCGCGTGGCCCTCATCCGCAGCAGCCTGCACTCTGCGAGTCGTAGCGGCGACTTCACTTTCTTCAAAAGTCTTCAGGCGGCTGGGATGATAGAGGGGACGAACCATGTGGCCGTACTTTCAGCGGAGATGGGCGACGATGTCGACTTGCTTCTCGCAGCGATGGACAACTTGAACGCCGGTCTTGCATACGTGCACCAGGATGCTTTCCAGAAGGTCTACGAGGGTCTGAAGTCTTCAATGAAAGAGGAAGGAGATGGAGAAGTGTCACCTGAGAGCAAAAGAGCTAGACTCTATGTCGACATAACAATGCAGCGCAATATCGCTGACCTTGCCATCGACAAGATGACCAACTCGGCAATAGCTCTGATCAACAACCAGTCTGAGACGTTCCAGGAGTCGGCTGCCAATGTCTGGATTACCGGAGCTACCATCATCGCAGACTGTATCGAGATTACGCTCAAAGAAATGCAGTCCCTGGACACAAAGATGAACGATTTCATCCGCGTCGAAGAGAGCTGGAACGCCGTGAAAGCTTCCATCGTCTCCGCCGTCACTGGCCTGAAAGGCGTCTTCTGGCTCATGGACACCAGCCACCCTTCCTCTTCCGCCGACATGAAACCTCTTGCCGCTCCACGCAGTGCCAGCATCGCTTCCGCCGGAGCAGGCATGTTCCGCCGCCTCTCTACCGCCTTCGCTTCAGGCACACCCAGTGCCCCAAGCCCCGCCACGTCTCGCAGTTCCTCCATCGCCTCCCAAGCCGCCATCAACCTCCAAGCGCACCGCGCCAACTCCGTGACCAGTACCAGCAGCGGCAACACGCCGATCTATCGAACGCCCAACTATGTCCGCAACTCCATTTCCACGGGCTGCCCGACGAGCATGCCTGCGAATTTCGAAGCTTTCCGCCGCAACTTGTCGACGATCCCGCCGACGCCTGCGCAAGACGACGATAAAGATCCTTTCGATACGAGTGAGGCGCCGCCTGTTCCTGCTCTGCCCGATATGGTACATGTGCCGAATGAGCCGATGGTTCAGCAGAGTTTGGTTGAGACGGTCTGAGACTGTGATGATGAGATACATGAGCTATATGGAGACGACCTGTTGTAATGACTTCTTGTAATGACAGAGTCCCATTCCATGGGTACGGATAGTTTGCTGTTTCCTTGGGAGCGATGTGCGTTACGGCCGGTAATTTGAGCTACTTTCTTCAGACTATAGCATACTGTATGGGAGACTGTGTCCCTAGAAACGCTCCGCCTCCACACACTGCCATGTCAGATCGTGCTCGTTGCCATACTTGACAGTAGTATTCGTGCACATTTGTTCCCCGAAGATGGTCAGTATATCACATGGCATGGCTAACTTGCCTGAGACACAAGTCTGTCGCCAGCCATCTTCGTGAGTCCATTCCCATCTCTGATGTGTGAAGTCATCGCCAACCCGCATGACACCTTGACACAAGTGTCCCAGTCGGACCACCATGCCGCGTGACTTCCGGACCACATCCTCATGCTGTAGCACGATACTCAATCTAGACTCATCATCCGTCGCCTTCAGCTCGCCACCACCCTCAGCCCCATCCCTCAAACCATCAATACTCACTCCCCGCCCACGCAACTCCGCATGAAACCCCCTAACAACCCCCTCCCCCGGCACTGGCACAACCCCAATCTCCCCATCCCGCCACCCCTCAACATACCCCGTCAATTGCCCCGTAGCCGGATTCACCATCTCGCCCTTCTCCAGCGCCAGACCCGAATCGTCTTCCGGCAGCATCTCGCCCTTATCAACGACATCTTCGGGTTTAGTAGTCTTCGAGTCAATCCAGTGGTGCCACTGCGAGAGAGTTTTGCCGTTGACGATTTTGCTTGTCGAGTGCCCGGCGAAAGCCCATTCTACGTGGGCGGGATCTACGCCTTCGAGGGGTGGATCTGCTGGGATGCGGATGTCGACGAAGCGGCGCTGGGTGGAGGTGAGGACTTGTGTTGATGTTGGTTCTGATGGCGGGTCGGGGAGCCATTGGATGAAGGCGCGGGTTGAGATGTAGGGTGGCATTGTTGATAGTCGTGGAGGCGGGTTCCCAGTAGAGGTTCTTGAGGAATATGACAACACCTAGTAAAACAATGTTATCAGGTATGGTTTCGTATGATGTTGCAGAAATCGAGTACAACAAGGATCCTGTTATCTAAAGATCGAGAGAGGTTGTACGCCAGTTCTCCACAATTACGATCGTTTGCCCCTCACGTTTGATTGCTATTGGCTATTGGTTGTACACTTTATCACAGTCACTAAGGAGGTCGATATCTGGTAGAATGTGTCTGTACAATCACTTCCTAGAGTGATGCCGCGCCATTTTGTATTTATCGCTAATCTTGTCTGTCTCTCTGCCTGGACTACGCGCTATGCTTCGCTTCGAATTCCAATTTTGACATGCGTAAAGTCGTTCGTTCCGTCAATCGTCTAATCGCTTCTAAGCACCAGCCTTCATAGCCTCCAGTCTTCCACTGCCTCTGCTGCTGAAAATAGCCATGATTCCGAAACCCACGTAGAACAACGCCAGAGGGTAGGCAACCAGTCCCCTCATTTCCGTCATCCTGCCCACGCTGCAGAACATGCCTGAGCTAGAGTATGTGCACCATGCGATGGCCAGGCTGACCAAGCAGTAGCCGAAGAGCGAGTCAAGGGGAAGTACGACGCCAATGAGTGATGCGAAGACGAGGGGCAGCAGGCAGTAGCCGAGGACTGAGCTGGAGCGGCCGATTGTGAGGGTGGAGGAGAGGTGAGAGCCGTATCCGCTGTGGGCATCTTGTTGTGCTTGGTTGACTTCTTCGCGTGTGAGAGGTGGAGACATCATAGAGAAGACGAAGTTCAGGCTGATGGCTCCCAGGATTGCGAGACCGCAGACGTAGCCGAACCATAGCTTTCCGGACTGAGGAGTCGTAAGCATGATGTCGCTATCGAAAGGAAGCAGTATCAACTTACCAGCAAAAGGAACGTTCCAAACAGAGCGCAGAAGAGGAAGGGACCCGCGAGATCGGAATCGTCCATAATGTGTTGGTCGATCCTCGCAACAGGGTTAAGCACAGCAAGAGTCTGCCCATTGTTGTCAGTCCGCAGCTCCCTACTATCCTCAACAAGCCTCATCTTACCTTGGTCTGAATGTGGTGGAAGTTCACTCCAAGCTCTTCCAACAAAGGCGGCTCTCCCTCATAACCTTCTGTTCCAAACGCCGCTATCCAACCTGTCCTCAATCCACCCTGTCCTGTGCCCATCTGCCCTGTCGCTCCAGGCTGCCCAGGGAATGCGCCGAAGCCATAGTTTGAGCTCGAGGATCCGTAGTTCGAGGGGTAAGCGCCGCCTTGGGGAGCGGCGCCGTAGGCTGCTTGGAAAGGTGTGCTGTGGCCAGATACAGGCTGGTTGGAGTATGAGGATTGGTAGAAGTTGAGGTTGTTTTGCGCATTGTATGCGCCCTGGTCGGGCTGTGGCTGGTAGCCGTATGAAGCCATGGTGGCCTTGTGGGTGAGTGGGTGCAGGGAGGTCCTTGCGGTTGATTGTTGGCTAGGCGCGAAAGTGCAGAAATGAGGGACGAGAATTAAGCAAATGAACAGAGGAGAACGAGGCTTGCAGGCTCAAGTAAAGTCGGTCGGTCGTGGATGTCTGGCAAGGTGTCAGTTATTATTGTCTGATGGAACACGCTCACCGCAGCGAGCCAGCCGACTGCGGAACCTCCCCGCGCGGCCATTAACCATTTTGGAATATAAATATACCTTATGCTACACCGCATTTTGCAGTTCATTCGCTCGAAAATGTCCCATATAATTGGTCGCAAGAGTGCAAATATATCATAGGTGGAATGGCTGCCTTTGAGACCCATTCGCCTACTGCTCACATTGCCTCCTTGACCGGACAATGTGAATATACTCTTCGCGTTCAGTGCCCTGTAACAACGAGGCGGCGGTAGGCCATCGAGGCATCTCATGCCATTCGATATACATACAAAACAAAACAAAATAACATCTCGTATCTTGGCTACTCATTTGACGTCTTGGTTCATTGAAATGTGCTTGTGCAGCGCAAACTGCATCTGGTTGTTGATTAATTACTGCACGAAGCATGGAATCAAACGGCGGTATTCAAGTTGTAAATTGAATTTGTTTTCAAGACGCATCTATAGAAGTACGATTCAGTCAAAACGCCACATATCACCAGTCGAGAAGATGACACTGCGACCACTGTCGGCTCGAAGGATCTGTGTCGACCACGATGGCTGCATGTATGTATACATGTAATGTCTTATCGGTGAAAGACGATGTGACGTTACCCCAACCCTAGGTGGTCAAACCGAACATATGGTGATGGGAGCGTGAGCGAGAAGGCGGTATTGACGTTGAGAGACATTGAGTGATGAGAAACAGGGCGGACATATGTGTATGTACGTGTGGCAACAACTCTGCTTGCGTACGATCGATGTGGTTCAATTTAATGTCGACAACCAGTATGCCCAAAAAGCGATGAGACCAGTTCGAAGTATGTTCCTGGCTACTGGTCTCTCTGGTGCATGCAGGGTGGAGTTGAGAGCTGCGGCGGCGGAGAAGGCAGCGGAGAAAGCCATGAGCATGGTCCAGGAGCAGGGAACAGAGGTAGGGCTGGGTCGCGTGTCTATCTGCCATCTTCATGGAGACGGTCGCGGATGGTGAGTGAAGTCAAACAGTGCTGGGTACAGTAGTTCAGTGGTCGCGGAAGGTGGAGGGTGAAATCGCATGGTGGAGCCGACAAAATGACACCCTCTGAGGATGTGGATGTGGGGTTTGGAGGGGCATGTAATGTAAATACTGATGGACTGCCGCCATCTGCTCTGCCCTGCTGCTGTCGCGATCTTTTGTTACCTTTGAGAAACTCGACGTAAATACGTGAAAGCTTGCTCAGTATTTTTTGACAAACGATCACGAACCACTTCTGATACCACACGACCATAATTTTACCAAAATGGAGGTCCCAACCAAGACCTCGCTCGCCGACATCTACCCCGAGGACGCACTGCAGGCGCAAACAACAAGATGGAACAACCTCCTCTCGACCTTCAAAGACACATACGGCAAGTCTGCAGACTTTGTGAGCAGAAGTCCCGGCAGAGTCAACATCATCGGCGAGGTGAGTCGAGTATCCCGCAAAACCATTACTGAGAGCAGGACTAACAGTGCTATAGCACATTGACTACTCCCTATACGAAGTCCTGCCCATGGCTGTCACCGCAGATGTCCTCCTAGCAGTCTCGGTCCGTCCTAGAGAATCCGGACCCAGCACCATCAGCCTCACCAACGTCAACTCACAAAAGTTCAAGACCAAGTCATTCGAGATCCCCGAGTCAGGCGACATCGAGATCGACTCCTCTGCCCTCGAATGGACGAATTACTTCAAAGCAGGCCTTCTAGGCGCGACAAAACTTCTACGCGAGAAGAGCAAAGAATTCAAGCAGAGCGTAGGCATGGATATCCTAGCAGATGGCAACGTGCCCTCTGGTGGTGGACTGTCGAGCTCGGCTGCATTCGTATGCGCTTCATCGCTGGCAGTCATGAAGGCGAACGGCGAGGACAAAGTGGACAAGAAAGAGTTGGTCGAGGTTGCCATTGTCTCGGAACGATCCGTTGGTGTCAACTCTGGCGGTATGGACCAGTCTGCTTCGGTCTTCCCTCTCCAAGGCCAGGCACTTTACGTCAGCTTCGTGCCTGAGCTTTCAGCGAAGAACGTCTCCCTGCCCGAACTCTCCTCGCCTTTGGTCTTCGTCATTGCACAATCATTTGTCGCTGCAGACAAGCACACTACTGGCCCCGTCTGCTACAACCTCCGTGTGGTGGAGTGCACACTCGCCGCTTTGGTTCTCAGCAAGATCTCTGGTCTCAAGACCCTCCCCTCAGACGCCGGCCCTCTCGGCAAATCTCTCCGTGGTTTCCATGATGCTTACTTCCAGGAGAAGGAAGGCGTTGCAGACAACCACAAAGTCTCCGCAGCACAGTTCCAAGGCCAGCTTGAGGACCTCGTCGCCAAGGTCGACCACTACTTGCCTCAAGAGGAGGGCTACACCCGCGAGCAGATCAGCGAAATCACCGGCATCCCAATCCCTCAAATCGAGAAGGAGTACATGACCAAGTTCCCCATCCGCGGCGAGCGCTTCCTCATCCGCCAAAGAGCCCTGCACGTCTTCGGCGAAGCCATCCGCGTGCTCAAGTTCATGGACCTGCTCGCATCACCTCCCGCACAAGGCGAGGAAGAGACAGAGAAGCTGCTGCAAGGCCTCGGCGCCTTGCTCAACGAGACACAAGATTCTTGCCGCGAGATCTACGACTGCTCATGTCCCGAGATCGATGAGCTCTGCTCACTCGCTCGCTCAGCGGGCGCTTACGGTAGCCGCTTGACGGGTGCAGGCTGGGGAGGCTGCTCGGTGCATCTTGTGCCTGCGGACAAGGTTGATGCTGTGAAGGAGAAGTGGACGAACGAGTACTACAAGAAGAGGTTCCCGGACATTACTGAGGAGAAGCTGAACGAGGCTATTGTGGTCAGCAAGCCTGGTAGCGGTGGCTGTGTGTTCGAGGTCAACGGAAGGGAGAGTCTGTAGACTTCCAGCATGTGCATATGATAGATGAAAACAAAATGACTTTGCATGATCGAGACACCCTCGCTGTCTAGATTCAAACTGCGTACTGGCCTCTCGGCGGCAAGGCAAGCGGTACGGCCTTGAAGCTAGACCGCGAGACACCGTAAACCAGTAGATATTTTCCTTACCGCGAATATATATTTGTTGATTTCTCGATGAATCAATCAGAACCCGGCGAATTAAGGTACTTTAACTTTCTTTCTCTCCCCACAACCCACCCGGCAGCTGATGACGAAGGCGCGGGGCCAAGGTGGGCTTCACTAACTGGCGCTCGTGCTGTTGCTGCGCCCGCGATCGGATTCTAGACTTCGTACGTTGTCCATACTATTCCTTATCCTTAGCAACACCACAATCGCAAACATGTCCGGTCTCGAGAAAGCACTCTTCAACTTGAAGGTAATAATCATGAATTGCTACAGCAATACCACAAGCTAACATCCTCCTTTCCACACAGTTCACAGCAAAGCAACTCAACCGACAGGCAGCAAAGGCCGGCAAAGATGAGCAGACCGAGCGCGCGAAACTGAAGAAGGTAGCGCATAACACACCCTCCACGAGCCTATCCATACCACTAACTTGCGACACTCTTCCAGGCCATCCAGCAAGGCCACGCCGACATCGCCAAGATCTACGCCCAGAATGCGATCCGCAAGCAGAACGAGAAGCTCAACCTGCTCCGCCTGGGCTCACGGCTCGACGCCGTCAGCTCGCGCGTGCAGACCGCCGTGACGATGCGCAGCGTCACGGGCAGTATGACGAATGTGGTTAAAGGCATGGACACTGCGATGAAGAGCATGGATTTGGAGAAGGTGAGGATATATCATGCTTGCGGCAGATTCGCGTGTTTGTGTGAGAGAGAATGGAAATACTGATATACGAGGACATTACAGATCAGCGCTGTCATGGACCGCTTCGAGACACAGTTCGAGGACCTGGACGTTGCGACTGGATACTACGAGAATGCGACTTCTTCGGCTACGGCTGTTGCGACGCCGCAGGATGATGTTGATAAGCTTATGAGCCAGGTTGCGGACGAGGCGGGCGTGGAGCTGTCGCAGGAGATGAACTCGGCGACGCCGGCTAAGGGCATTACGGCGCAACCTGAAGAGGAGAGGGAAGATCGACTTGGCGAGAGACTGAGGGCGCTGCGCGCGAGTTGAAGAGGGATGATACCTGACATGTGAGCGTGGTGCATTGAAATTGAGCGGAATGAGGCGTATTGGCGTATTTTGGTGTTTATAAGCTAAGAGTACAGGTTTTCACGAACAAGATATGCTTCGAGTATGTTTCGCATATGCTGACGAGACGCGACCTGCGTCACCCAATAGTTTTCACATCCTCTCAGTGAGCGATGGCCGTAGGATCAAGACTGACTTCCAGATCTGTCCGATACTGCCCAACCGTATCAGCGAGGCTGAGTTGGTCTCGCTGCATGCCAAGATTTGGTATGCAGGTTGGAGGCGTACAGCTGAGCTCAAGCTCTTAAGGCGGCGACCTTCTAGGCAGTCGCATCATCTTCTCCCAATCTTTTGGATATGGCTCAACATTCGAGTGACTATACTGCAACACCGCTTGCGGATCTGGCGACTTTGATAGACTTGCTCTCTCTCCGCGCTGGCAAGCCTATCCAGCCTGCCATTTTTGACGCCGTTGGAATCGACTCTGACGACCTTGCCCAAGATGGACATGATTCCTCTGACGCTCTGGAATCAGGAAATGCCGCCGATCAGAGTGGACAGCAGCGACCATTTGACAGTTTAATGAAGCGCTTCCTTGACCGTATCGCGGAGCTGTTTGCAGCCGAGCGAAACGGCTCCTTCGTGAGTGCGGCGATACTCAGGGAAGTGGAGCGTGAAGATCGTATAGATATCTGGATCGCGCGGAACAACGGCTTCAAGAGAGACAAGGACAGGGAAATGATAATTGCGACAGAGCTTGCATTGAACAGGCTCGCCAGAGACGAAAACCATGACATGACAGACCTTCGGCACCACATGTTGCGGTATTCCAGTCTCCGACTCAAACACTACAACGATGCGCTCACGAAAACCTTAGCGCCGTTAGAGAAGATTTTCACTTCATCGCCCGACGAATACGCAACAATCTGGAATGACATTCACGATCACTTTTTCAGGCCGCCACGTCCTCTACTGGAAACCGAGCTTCAGCGATCGGAGCGCCTGGTCACCCTGGGGGAGGATGTCAGACGAGCTATACATGCCGGGATTGACCTATACAAGGGTTTGCGCGGTTCGAACTGGGCACGCAAAGCTATCACTATGCTATGTCTTGTTGGAAAGTTCGCTTCTGCCTGCCATACTTTCGTACAGTCAGCCACCGAGATCTGGCCAGGGTACACTTTCAAGATCATAGGTTTGCAAGTACCCTCGCCAGCCCGCGTACTCAAGGGCAGTGTCAACATCCTATCTGCCATGAGAGAAGTTGGTGTTCCTAGCAATCACCCTGTCGCACAAGCCTACAACAACAATCCAGGAGCAAAGGCCAAGTTCGCTAAAAAACGAAAGCAACATGCGCACGTTCACGCAGAAGTCCAGCTATTGTTTCACCTTGCCAAGAACAGGATACAGGATATGTTCCCGTACGTTGGGGCCAGCAAACTGCCGTGCGTTCTTTGCGCTACCCTGCTGAAAGTCGAGGGGAAGCTTGATTGTCGCAAATCTCATGACCACTTCTACGAGAAGTGGATGGTTCCGGAGATCGAAACTCTGCCCCGTGACATTCGGCAGGACATGTGGGGTGTGATTGCAAGGTTGAGAGACTCCTTGAGAGTTACTCTACTTTCACAATCAGCGAAAGGAGGAGATTTCCGTCCCGAATCCACCGTCGACATGACTATTGCATCACGGCTCACTACAGCGGCGCTCGAGACGATGAGTTCTAGACTCGCGTCGGCTGTCGAGCAGCACAAGCAAGCAGAGATGCAAGGAGCGCTGTCCCGCTTCTTCGATATGCAATCGTCTGAGTATAGTGAAGGTGGAAGCACCAGGGACCTTGCATCGATACCTTCACAACACGCAGGCTCTGAGCCGTCGGAGTCGGACCACGAATACGAATGCGGCGGATGTCCGAGGCTGACTTCTCGGCGATGTGGTCTTTGTGGAACTGATCGGTTCTGTAATTCGTCCTGCGAGAAGCGTATGACAGAGTCTCACAAGCTCACATGCTCCAACGGCCCTGTAACAACAGCTCACTATCTTTATTTGGACTGCACAGCCGATGAGATTCCGAAAGATCTAGACGTGATCGAGGACTTTGGTTTCTCGCAACTCCTGAGCTTCACAGAACAGTCCAAGCTGCTTGGATTGTACAAAGGACTTCAAATTCTTGATGTTGAATCAAGTGAGCTGCACGAATGGCGGAGGTCTGGACTTCTTGCTGAACATATTCATGGAGCCTTTGAGAAGCTGCCCGTTGAGTCGCGAGGAGAATATTTTCCATGGTTCGTTGAGAACCAGCATCGAATCTTTCCCTCTGCTCACGCATCAGCAGAGCAAGATGACAGTCCTGAGCGCTTGTTTGGACCGGCGCGATTCCTATTGGAGCCTTCCGATCGCCTCAAGCACATGAAAGATCTACAGCCCTGTAGCAAACGCAAGTGCTTCATGTTGGCTGCTCTTGTCATACAACTCATGCATCCACCCCCTGGAGCTGTGGGTCCTTATTACGACTTTGGGTTTTGTGCATGTCTAGACGAGTCCGAGGAACAAATTCTCGGAGTTGCGTACCAGCGAGTGATAATTGGCCTCGAGCATAGCCCCCAACAGATATACTGGGGGCAAATTCCCACATCATCCTCCCATCCTGCCCGCTTCAGAGAGTTCTGGCAGGCTTTCGAGAGTCGAAGCCCCCTTCGGTTCTTTGCACGCAACGGTATTCCGCTGAAGACGATGAAGATCCGACATCTGGAAACATATCTCAACGGGTCGGAAGAGGTGCAGAATCTTCCTATTTGGGATCTCCTGACATTTCTCAAAAGTGGAGATGCCGAACGTCCTTCGGATGAAGTCTTCATCGTATTTGGGTTCGTCAGATGTGCTGGTGATCTACGGATCATTGGCCGATTGAAGCAGCTTTACGCTTCTCTTCTTGCATGCGTGGATATACTGGAGCTGCAAGAGGCGCAGATTGGTGGTCAATTACTTGAGTTTGCTCAAAGATATTTGAGTGTTGACTGGGATCTGGCAGAGATCCTCAAAAGCTGTTAGATGGACGTATAGGTCTTATTTCCTAATCGTTCCTCTGCTTCGAATAGCGCTTGGCGTGAACGTAGCCGAAGTTCTGCTTAGGCAGCCGTTTTGGCGAAGCAAGGAGGCCGCATCGCACAGAACTTCCTCCGGAGGTTGCGTTCAGCTGGCAATACGAATAGTTGGGTAATCTTGGGGGCCGTGGGGGTTTCAAGATGAGCAATGGACACCTTGGCCGGCCATAAAGCGATGTTACCAACAGCGGTACGATCTCAAACGATACGACGGCGACGCGAAAGGGATTATGGCGTTCTAGCTTTCTCCAGAAGTTTGCGCATACGTGGTGGAGATTACTACGTAGCGTGTATGATGTGAACTCTTCCTATACGAAAAACGAAACATGACATTCAATCATTTATGCCTCAACATGGGATCCACAATCTATCCAGGTGTTTGACGACCACACCACTGAGTTGGCTCGTGGTCTAGATTCAAACTTCGTATTGGCATCTCAGCGGCAAGGCAAGCAGTACGGACTTTGAAGCTAGATAGCGAGCTCGGCTGGCAGACTCAACATGAAGGGTCCAGGATGTCTGATGTCTGACTGAAGTCCGGAGGGTGGAGTCCCCACACATCACACATCACTCGCGCATCATCGTTTGATGCGTCCGATGGCTGATGCGAAGGCTCGAAGGGCATGCGTCGAGAGAGCACCTCCTGCTATTTGACTTCGATATCATCAATACCTCCTACTTCTAATCATAACAACCATAATCACGAGTCTCGCGACTCTGGCAAAATGCGCAATAATCCCCAAGTCTCGACCTCGGAATCCTAATTCCGATTTCTTTCGTCGTCATGGAGGACTTCTACGACCGCGCCGGAACTTCTAGCTATTGGAAGCTCAGTGTTGGCGATCTTCTCAATAAAGAAGATCTACACGCGAAGCTGTGCTGGAACAATTTCCACGCCCTGAAAACCACAAAGTTGGCTCGCTTGAGAATACTCTATGTCCGCTCCCAGCGTGGGATGCGCTCGTACGAGGGAGTCACTCGCAAGGGGCTCGAGAACGAAGTCGCTCGGCGCAGGATACTACTACCAGATCCTTGTGTCACAATGGGAGATCTCAACGAAGAACTCGCGCAGTACGACGACGAACACAACACGTTCCACCGCTTTCTCGACCTGCCTCCTGAACTTCGCGAGAGAATCTATACCGAGTATTTCAACACTTATGACGAATACAATTACCCCAAATGCCAGCCACCGATCAGCTATGTCTCTCGCACCGTCCGCAGAGAAACGCTGCCTCTCTTCTGTGAATGCTGTTTTTTCTCCATACGTGCAGCCACTGGAATACGAGAAGAACTCAAACCCATCGCCGACGGTCAAAACATCACCGACGTCCTCTCTTCGCGTTCCGCAGCTTTCATGAAGAGCATATCCGCTCACAATCTCGGTCGCTTGCGATGGCTCCGTCTGAATTTCCTTGGCTGTGAGCTGCATTTAAAGCTGTACGCTGAGAACCAGAAGGATCCGATCGTTATTACGACACCTTACAGGATTGACCTTGAATGTGACCGTGATAATGCTCAGCACGAGCACAGAGAACGTATGATATCGGAGGTGCGCGCTATTGCTTTGGATGTTGCTGCACGTGAGTGACCGCTGAAACTTCGAGAGGGTGATCTCGAACGGATGTATGAGATTGTGCGGGTCGCTTTTTTGGACTTGCACCCGGAAACATGATAGCCTCGCGGACTGCAAGGTCACCGCGTACGAGGCTACTGATCCGCTCAGCCAGACATCATTGTGCCACTCCAGGAATTGAAGTTGGCCATAGACTTCGTTTTTTCGGACCTGCGCCGCGGAGAAAGACAAGATATGTGGCAGACACTGTAGAACCACTTCCAAGTCAGGCAACGGAGCAGCGACCCGGTACTGTGAAACCACACTAGACGATATGGTTCTGGTACGGATAGAGATACCTTCATGATCTAGCAGACTCTTAAGTGATAGAAGCTTTCTGCACATCTTGGCGGTGAGGTGAGCTGCATGACAGAGGTATCGAAGCTTCGTATGCTTGCTTGCCATCAAAGTAAATCCAATATACTCCGACTTCGAGGCATGGCCGAATCCAAACCCAAACCTGCGCCCTGTGAACCTTTTGTGCGCCGAATCTTTCGAGACTAAGAGCTAAACTAGTAGATGACCTCGTGCGTACCAAAGCGGTGTGGAACGCGGAATATACTCTTTCGCAGACACGCGCGGTCATTCAGTCGTATTGCACTGAAGATGGTCTTGCGCTGGCGTGCTTTCAAGTACTGTATCCGTGCGAGCGAGCCCTACGCGTCACCCCGTAGATCTGCCAGGTAGTCTTATCACCCTGGATCTGCACGAGGGCGGTCAGAGAGGGATGGTGAAAGAAGTGATAGCTATGGGTAAGCTTTTTGAAGCAGAGATTCATGTACTGAACCTCCTGCACAACATGCAGGAGTAGAAAAACAGGATCCAGGCTCCTTAGAGCCGAAAGTAAGTATGTAGGAGGTACCTCCGCCGGTACCTGTGTGTCTTTTGGGGCTCAAAACCGGGAAGTGTCATCCGAAAGACTAGCTGCCGAGAACGCCACAACACGTGCCCTAAGATTGGCTGGCTGCCCTTGCATCATGTGCTTGACAAACAAGTCGCGTCTCAGGCATCAGCTCTGCCATTCTCGCTTTTGCTATCTATTATTGACTTTTATTCTCCATCCACACACATCGCAATGAAGTGCATGACCAACAACGCCTGAGTGAAAGCCAGAACAGTCTCCTTCTAGAAGCCGCTTTCATTTGCTGCGCCTCAAACTACGCCACTTTACACCTGATCAATCGTCTCCACTGTGACGCGCTTAGCGTGCTTAGTCTGGTTTCCAAGCGAGCTTATCTCTGGCCGCTGCATCTTGCCCTTTATATTCCCCAGGCTTCACCCACATTACCGATCTCCTTCTCTCCCTCACACACGGTCGCCCTCAGCAACCGAACCGCCTATACTTCCATGGGAAAAACCTCTGACAATCTTCAAGACAAACTCCGTTCCGTGGCGAGACAAAACCGTCACACCACACGGGACCCCGCCGGAGACAACACTGGAGGCGCAACCCTGACGACCCACAACAACAACAACACCATCGACAACAGCAATTCTGGCGGGTTGAACGAGAAAGATGGGGTCGGCTACCCTTCAGCCAGCGGCAGTGACCGCAGCGGTAGCGGTGATGGACTCACCGCAGGCGGAGGTGGTGCTCAGGCAGCCACGGGTAAAGGCGCACAGGATGGAGTGTCCCAATCAACACATTCTACAACTCCACCCACGGTCAAGTCCGAAGTTGCGCGCGCTGGAGATTCCTCCGTAGAGTCTCCTGATGGCGCTGATACCGCCACTGCCACAAAACTCCCAATGACCACCCGCACTGTCCAAGCCAGCAAACGCTTCTTGATCCATACGAAGAACGCTCTTTGCCACAGTTGGATTAATGTCTTGCTGGTATTCGTACCTGTCGGTATCGCAGCCGAGGCTGCTCACATGAGCCCAAGCATCGTCTTCGCCTTGAATGCAGTCGCTATCGTGCCGCTCGCCGGCCTGCTCAGTCACGCCACTGAGAGCGTAGCCAGTCGTCTTGGTGACACCATCGGTGCACTGCTCAATGTCACTTTCGGCAATGCAGTCGAGCTCATCATCTTTATCATTGCTCTTGCCAAAAACGAGATTCGCATTGTACAAGCTTCGATTCTTGGCTCCATCTTGGCCAACTTGCTTCTTATTCTTGGCATGGCCTTCCTCTTGGGTGGCCTTCGCTTCCGAGAGCAGGTTTACAACAGCACTGTCACCAACATGAGTGCTTGTTTGTTGAGCTTGTGTGTCATGAGTCTCTTGCTTCCGGTAAGCTATCTTGCTTCCCATCCTACATGTAATCTCACTAACGAAATCCTCACAGACTGCTTTCCATGCCTCCTTCAAGGAAGAGAAGGCCGATGCTGCCCAGACAGCCGTGTTGGCCGTTAGCCGTGGTACAAGTGTAATCCTACTGCTTGTCTACGGCATCTACTTGCTCTTTCAGCTCAAGACGCATGCCTATATGTACGAGAGTGTGCCGCAGGCGATCATCGAAGCAGAGTCGCACCCTGGTATTCTGGCCGATATGATGGATTCCTCCTCCTCCTCCTCGGATTCTTCCAGCAGTAGCTCGGACTCAGACTCGGATTCTTCTGGAGACTCTGGATCTGTCAAGAATGCACGCAGACGTTTCAAGCGAATGATCAAGCACCGCCGCCACCGCAAGTCTAGCGTCAGTACCGCAAGCGTTAGCTCGCCGTCAGCTTCATTCCCATCCGCCCTCAGTTCTGCAGCTACAACCATGGAACGCCAAGACGGCAACCCTTGGGAGCATGCACTTGCCAGTTCAAAGTCTTCTCGTCGCATGTCAGCCCTTGCTCCAGCCACTAATGACGACGCGAATCTCGATGCTGATGTTGAAACCGGCAACCACAACACTCGTGTTCGAGACTTCGGTGATGCCAATGGTGGCGATGTCACTAAGGCTCTGGAAAGCAAGAGATCCCACAAGAAGGGCAAGAAGCATCGCAAGCAGAAGGATGCAATCGAGCTCAGCGAGAAGCCACCAGTTGAGACCATCGAGCCTGTCCGAAGCCAGAGCGGCCCTCGCGTTGGCTTTGCTGAGGAGATCAGTACTGCTGAAAGTCAAATCGCCGCGGATTCCTCAGCTGCAAAGCGCCCGTTTAACATGCGTGGCTTCTCTCGCACGCCGGCGTTCCGTCCTGGATTGACCAAGATGCTATCGAACAATGTCTTCGCCACCCCACCGCCACCACCGTCTGCATCGCAGAATCCGGTTCCTACGCTGCGTGGCCGTCCCATGATTCGCCGCACGAACTCCTTGCCCGGTCGTCTGAACCAGCTCTCAGTCCTTGCAGGCGTGAATCCCGCGCCAACCCCGACTCGCAGTGGCACTGATCCGATCTCACCGTTCCAGCATCAGGTTGGAGACGAAGAAGCCGGTGTTGAGACTGTGACCAGTGACGGAAAGCTCGTCATGTCTCGCACCGCTGCTGTTGTCATGCTTCTCTTCTCCACCGCTTTGGTCGCTGTCTGTGCCGAATTCCTGGTCGAGGCCATCCCCGAGATGGTTGACGATTCGCCTGTCAGCGAGGCTTTCATCGGTTTGATCATCCTGCCCATCGTCGGCAATGCAGCAGAGCACGTCACGGCCGTTACCGTCGCCGCCAAGAACAAGATGGATCTCGCCATTGGCGTCGCTGTCGGCTCCAGTATCCAGATCGCACTTTTCGTCACCCCAGTCGTTGTCCTACTCGGCTGGATTCTGAACACCGAAATGAGCTTGTACTTCAACCTGTTCGAGACCATCAGCTTGTTCGCCACAGTCTTCGTCGTCAATTTCCTAGTCTTGGACGGCAGGAGTAATTACCTCGAAGGTACTCTTTTGATCGCCGCTTACGTCATCATTGCTATTTGTGCGTTCTACTACCCCGATGCCGACTCGCTGAGCTCGGTTGGTGGTGGTGAGGGTTCATAAACGCTAGTCACAGTCTGCGAGCATATACGCATGACTCAATGGAGGGAAGGGATCCGAGGACTTCGTCGTCAGATACGGGGTGTGTGTTTGTCCAACACATCACACACGGCTCACACAAGGCTGGAAATCCAGCTCTTAGAGCAGCACATTTTGGATCAATCAAAAGAAAAAAGAACGGAACAAAAAAAAAAAAACGACAGGGACTGGGATTGGCGACAAATGCATCGCTTAGAGCCTACTGTAGTACGTAACATAGCTCGGAGAATATACCGGCTTTCTGTCATGTCTGGTCGCACAGTGTCTTTGTTCTCCTGGTGACATCGCGTACCCTCTTATCGTATTGAATCTTGATACAACAAACCAATCTCTCACTCCTGTATCAAGTAGCTATCTGTCTCACCATCATTTTCGGAGACGCCCCGTTCAGCTCGTACAGTTTTCAAATCTAAGGGTATGGCCATCGCACGCACACAAAACTAGTACAATTGCTTAGCACTGAGGAATCAATTCGTCGCCTTAGCGCATCGGGAGCAACGGAAAACATGACAAAGCAGTAGTCGTCATCTGCGTACGACGGCCAGTTAGATGCAACAGTTTGCACCGTTAATTCAAGCTCGTTTCGATTCCGTCGTTATGTAGGTATTGGTATCTGCGAATCAGTCCTCATCGCTGTCTCCGAACATGTCTTCAGCCCTCATGCGCCTCTTCGGCACCGCAGGCCCTTTCATACCACCTTTGAGGGAGAGACCTCCACTTGAAGCAGGTGCTGTCTTCGCAGGAAGAGCGGTTCGGCTAGACGGATCTGATGTGCCGTCCAGACCTCCTACGGGCTTGAAGCGAGCGTGTGAGAGATTTGTAGGGGCCTGGGCCGGATCTGCGGTGGTATCCACTACTTTGGCATTAGGCACTCCAGGCACAGGCGACGGTGCAGGCGAAGCAGAAGCAGACTCGACTTTCTTGAACTTGCTCTTCCATCCTGCTGCCTCTTCTTCAGCTTTCTTCGCTTCCTCCTGCTTAGCCTCAGCAGCAGCAGCTGCAACTTCTGCCTCTGTTGGAGGCGGCTCGTAGAAATCTTTCTTGAGCCCTTCCAGCACGCCACCTGTGAACACACTCCAGCTCTCCCAAACACTCAGGACCACGCCGACTTTGCGCTTCCACTGTTCGGACTTTAATCGGCCCCAGCCGAGCTCTTTGTCCAGGCGACCGAGGTTTTGGAAAGTCTTTTGATGGCTGAGGCCGGTCTCGAAGAGCGTGCGGTATTTCCATGCGTTTCGTGCGCCGGCTGTGGAAGATGCGGAGAGGATGTCGGAGATGGTATAGAGGGCGATCAATTTTGGATTTGAAGGGTCTTCGATTGTGTTTGGGGCGTTGCCTGAGTCGGCTGGGAGTGAGGGAAGGGCATCGCCGGGTTCGTAGTCATCTTCTTCCTCTTCGTCACCTGTGGCTGCTGTGCGGCCATTGGAGCCGTGAGCATCTTGCTCTGAGTCGGAGCCGGAGTCTGTGTCGTATTTGGCTGCGAGGGTAGAAGAGAAGGGCTTCTCTACGTTGAGCAGTAAGAGGTCCACGAACTCTTCTGCGCCACCTCCGGCATGGTTCACGACGTAGTTTGAGATGCGTGAGATGTCGCCCTGGCGTAGGCGGGCAATGCTTGTAGGTAAACGCGATAGAAGGCGAGTGAATCTAGCGCGCTGTAAAGGTGAGAGACGTGACTTCTCTGCCATCCTTGCGTCTGGTTCACCTCCCGATCCCTTGTTGAGCTTGCGCTCGTCACCGTCGTCATCTGCTTCGTCGTCACTTGTGTCGTAGTCTACATGATCCGCAGCCTGTGCTAGACTGGTCAGGTCAAGGAATGGTGTCTCTTTCTGCGGAGGTAGCCAGTCCATATCGAGGTCTTTGAAGATGCGCTCTGGACCCTTCGCGTTCCGTTTCTGGTCGTCAATGCTCTCCGGCGTCCAGAGACAGAAGCGATAGTACACGCCTGCAGGAGACTTGCTGTCGTACAGGAACGCAAATCGCTCGTCCTTTTGTACTTCCGGCAGAGTCATCAGCAGAGCCTCCATTTCGAGAGCGCGGTTTGCGTCTTTTTGTGCTAAGATCTTGTCCGTTATCGTATGGATCGCGCGCACTGTAGCGATGTCGAGAGGCGGATGCACCTCGACTTGTGCGGAAGCGGATCTTGTTGGCGGACCGCGTTGGTCGTAGTATTCGGGTGGCGCAAATCCTCTATGGTCTTGCGGTGGAGGTGCATTTCTCATGTAATGCTTTGGATTTGAGTTGCGACTCTTTTGCGCGCCGAATGGTTCAGATGAGGCTGATCCGCCCGTTGCACCGACTCCTTGGAACTGTGCTGCGGATGAGAGATGGCGAGAGATGGAGAGATGGAAACCACATCCCATGTAGCGATCACGAAGAGCGCTGACTGTCTTGTCGATCTGTGCTGCTGACGTGCTGGAGTCCAGAGTCGCGATCGCAGACAAGGACTTCTTACCCTGTCCTGCTGATGAAGACAGGCGAACATTATGCACCTTGACTAAACCAGAGAGAAGGGTTTTGATCTCTTGTTCGCTTGTACCAGGAGGAATCGAAGATAGCTGAACGGTTGGTTTCGGCGTATTGTCTTCCCTTGGGTCTTCCTGAACAGCCGCTGGGGAGATGCCCTCTTGGTAGTCGTCCGCATAGTCGTATCCAAGCTCTGCTCTCCTTGCTTCTGCAGCTTCCCTTGCCTCTTCCAATTCCCGTTTTCTCTTCAAGCTCGGCGGCATAGGTAGACTTCCTGGTCCGCTGCGAGGTGCTCCAAACCTTCCTCCGCCGCCATTAAATCCGCCTGATCCTCCTCTTGGTCCGCTTGGAGGTACCCTGCCACCGCGACCACCCATCGTACGCGAGATCATGTCATCTTCATCATTGCCATCCGCGAAAGAGTCCTCAAACTCTCTCAGAGCAGCCGCATTTTCCTCTTCTTCCTTGCGCCGCTTCGCTTCGGCGATTTGTCTGTCTTTCTCGAATTGTGAGAGTTTCTTTGGCGCGGCGAGTTTGTCCTTGACGTCGGGGAACTGTTGGACATTGTCTTCTTCGGCCATGTTGTTTTGTCGTGGCTACCCACTCAGCGGATGAGTGAGAGCTGTAGGCGCATTGAAAGAGTTGGTCAAATGTCGAAGCTCAAGATGTCGACCCCGGTTCACTTATGTAATTATGCGGAGAGGTCTGCGCCGTCTCATTGGTCATGGAGCTGTCACAAGCCAGGAAACAGCCAGACCCCTCGTCGCTTCTAAACACGTTCCTCTAACTATAACAAGATATCTTGACAACGCCATATTCATTCGCTCTTTTGAACCACCGACTAATAAAGAAATCCTCTTACAAACAAGAACAACAACAATCAACCAGACAATCACAATGGCAGTCCGCAACAAATACTCCGTCCTCCTCCCCACCTACAACGAACGCCGCAACCTCCCCATTATCGTCTGGCTCCTCGAGCAAACCTTCAAGGCCGAGTACGCTGAAACACCACAATACATACCTAAAACGCCTCACTAATACTCTCACCAGAAACCTCGACTGGGAAGTCATCATCGTCGACGACGGCTCCCCCGACGGCACCCAGGAAATCGCAAAGCAGCTCATCACCGCCATCGGCCCCCAGCACGTCAAACTGCAACCCCGAGCAGGCAAACTCGGTCTCGGCACGGCGTACGTCCACGGTCTTCAGTTCGCGACCGGCAACTATGTCATCATCATGGACGCCGACTTCAGCCACCACCCCAAGTTCCTCCCGCAAATGATCGCCCTGCAGAAGGAAGGAAACTACGACATCGTCACGGGCACTCGCTATGCCGGCAACGGCGGCGTGTTCGGCTGGGATCTCAAGCGCAAGTTCGTCTCACGCGGTGCGAACTTGTTCGCGGATACGGTGCTGCGTCCGGGCGTGAGCGATCTCACTGGAAGCTTCAGGTTGTACAAGAAGGAGGTTCTGCAGGCGGTGATTGCGAGGACGGAGAGCAAGGGGTACACTTTCCAGATGGAGATGATGGTGCGGGCCAAGGGCATGGGTTTCAGCGTGGCGGAGGTGCCGATTACGTTTGTCGACCGCTTGTACGGTGAGAGCAAGCTGGGTGGTGATGAGATTGTTGAGTACGCAAAGGGTGTGCTGAGTTTGTTCGTCAAGGTGTGAGTGGGTGGGTGAATTTCTTGCTTGCTTGCTTGCTTGCTTGGGAGCTATAGCCTGCCACTGCAAGGCGATGGAGCGAGGCGTATTGGGCGATTTGATTTGATCTTTCTTTTCTTGGGAAATGGGGTTTGGCGGACCAGATACCATTCTACAGCATTGTTACTGGAATACTTTGTTTCTTTGCGACCCCACACCAGACATGAGGCCGACCTTGACGGTGATTGACATGCAATTGCAACCAGGATTGGCTGCGGCGCGGCTTCATGAGCACAAGCAACTATACAGCTCACATGGCAAGCACTTTCTGCAAACATTTCTCATCACGGCTGGAGCCTGGAGCTAATGGCATGCGAATCTATCAGATACTATACTTCTCATAACATACAGCTGCGGGAGGTCTGAGCAAAGCGTTTGCATGTGAGGAGTGCTTGCGCCGATAGGCTAGGAGCAACAAGCAGAGAGTCGCAAACACGAACGACGAGAAGTTTGCAAAGTGAAGGCTACAAAACCGACCTACCTTGTCGTGAGCCCGTCCGTCCACTGGTTCATACTTGCTTCACATTCGCTTTCCCCAGCCATGGAACCCGCCAATCAGCCACGTGCAGACCACATCGATCAGGGGGCCTTCCTGCGGCACTTGGGCTACAATGCCTCGGACAACATTGGCCCTCGCCGCCGCTTCCCACGTGAAATGCCCTTCATCGAGTGGAATTCCCGAGACAAAGGCTGGTACCAAAGTGGCGCTCGCATGCCCTCGAAATTCCGCCCAAAGCACTACTTCACTCGCCCTTGCGATGGGAAGCGCACAGGCGCTTGGGGTCGTTTCAAAGATGCCATAACCGGCGAAGGCCCAGACGTCTTCATCACGACGAGCGGCGACAAGCGCACCCTCATGCGCGACCGTCCGCAAAAGTGGCAGTGGAGCGGGTGGCCTATAGACGGAGCGCGCTATCTGGACTGGCTAGCCGATCCAGATTTCAGGCAGCAAGACGCGATGCCCGCGCTGAATGCTTCGTGGACGAACACCAGCTCGCGCATGGGAGCGCAATACAATTTCAAAACGAGGAGGTACGAGACGCCGCGCATGTTCTGGCAGACGGGAGGCGCGGGTCCGAATAATCCGGTGTGGCGAGATGCGCAGTGGAAGCCGAATGCGAAGAGGTCGGATCAGATGCCGTACAATTTTCAGACGCCTGATCAGCAGTGGTGGACTACGGTTCCAAGGTGGGCGGGTCAGTTCGCAGGAGGGAGACCGAGGCCGTGGCCATAAGTAGGGCATCGCAATTTCGTAAAACTCGGTATATCGTAACGCGCAGAATCCAGAAAGTATTTCGTAGGACGTAATTTCATAAGTTCTGGTTCTTAGCATCCTATCTAAAGCGCGTAACCTCTTTAGCTCTACTAAAATCCGAGTTCTTTTTCGCCTAATCTCTAGAGTAAGAGTAGTTTATAAATAGATATAGAGGAAGTAGAAGAGTAAAGTAATAGATATACTTCCTAGTATATAGGTAGGTATATAGGGGAATACTAAGGAGGTATATTTGCTACTCTTCTTAGCTTAGCTATAAGACTTAGGAGCGAAGTAAGATATTAGAATTATAATTAGTAGAAAGAAGATATAAACTCCTATAACTTATAGTTAAAGTAAGTAGATTAACTTAGAGGAACTATATCTAAGCTAGAAAATATTATAAAACCTAACTAAGTATTTACTTCTTACTAATAGAATAGGTTAGTAATAGAAACTAACTTATACTAAACCTAGTTTATACTCTAGATTATAAAATATAGCTAAGTTATAATAAAGTAACTCTTATATGATATAGTAGTAAGAGAAGTTCTATCTTTAAGATTTCTAAAAAATAAAATTAATCTTTAGAGTCTATAATAGTAGGATATCGAGTTTAGAGTAATTTAGTAGATAACTATAAAATCTAACTTTAAGAATTAAGCTCTAATATTACTTAATTTAAAGATATCTATAACTTTCTAATTAGTTTATATAATTACTTAGTTTAACTTAATAATATATTAGCTAGATATATAATATAAGTTATATACCTAATTCTCATTAACTCTAATTAGCCTAGAGAGGAACTATAATACTTAATAATAGGCCTAAATAATAGGCCTAATTAAAAATAGAATCTAGGCTCAAGTTATTCTTAGATCTATAGATTTTAAGAACTATTTAGCATAACTCATAAAGAAATTAAGATTCTAAATCTTATCATTAGTATATTAAGCTAATTATACTTATTTAGATAGAAGCTAATAAGTAAAATCTAAGATAAATAGTAAAAGTTAATATAATTAAGACTAGATCAAATTAGGATAATATATAATATTAGTCTAATTATATACTAGTCTAAAATTAGAAAGTCTGAGATAAGAATATCTAAGTATTAATTTAGCTTACTAGAATTTAGCTTATTAGATCTAATTAGTAAGATATAAGATTCTTAGATTTTCAGATCTCATAGAATAGCTAGCTTTTTCTAATATATAGCTTCTCCTACTATAATATTAGATCTAATTAGAGCTAATTAGCCTAAAGGAGAGCTTTAAGACTTAATAATAGATCTAGATAAAAAAAGCTAGCTAACTAGAATTCTATTTTAAAAAAAGCTAAAAGATAGCTAGCTACTATTAATAGCTAGCTTTCTCTACTACTATATTAACTAGATTATTATACTAGCCTACTTAGGATAATATTACTATATTAAATTTTTCTCTTTATTTTAAGGAGATAGATTAATCTTCAATAGAATAACTTATAGTAGTATCTATTTAAGCTAATAGTTAATATAGAGATAGATAAAAGTATTTTAGTAGAATAAATAGCTTAATCATAGTTAAAACTCTAAAATATTATAAAGTTATTCCTTATATATTAGAGGTTATTAGGCTAGTATAATCCTAATAAGTTAAGCTAAATTAAAATTAAATCTTTTTTACTTTTTATAGAGCTTAGGCTTTTACTTAAATCTAGAAGTAGATTGGTATCTTAAAAACTTACTTCTTATTCTTAAAAGCTAATTTATAATTTTTATATTATTTATATAGAAATATAAAATGTAGTTTAATAATAGAAATAATTAGAATTTAAGATTTTAAATGT
>Ga0265797_10000245_pt1 | contig 103803 bp, 67 predicted proteins | sample P2T30metagenome_FD_192433 | JGI IMG/M metagenome (GOLD analysis project Ga0265797, IMG submission 192433) | Plant litter microbial communities from East Loma Ridge, Irvine, California - P2 T30 | ecosystem: Environmental > Terrestrial > Plant litter > Unclassified | place: USA: California... | reverse complement strand
AGTGGACCAGAGAAACGAAGGCACTCCAGCACCATCGTTGCCATGCTTCGGTGAATATATACATGCATTGCGTATTATTTGAGAGAATATCTTGCTTGTATATGGACCAGAATCGCGAACATGTTGTGTCTTGCGCCAAGCGTAGACAACAGAACTCAAGAATGCTTGCTTCCGGCGCTGGCAAGGTGCCTCGCATTTCCATCGCCGCAACGTTATGATCATCTTCCATCAACGTGAGTTTGTACCAGGCTGGCCTCTGGTACCTTTGCTTTTTCAACTCCTACAGCAGCACGCAGTAGATGCCACCAATACAGACGAAGGAAGACTGGATATGCGACTCCTCTTTCGGTGCCCAGACGCCATTTCGACGCAGATCACGACATCCCTGCGTCGGCGCTCCACTCAACCTGAGGGCAACCCCGATTCGGCGAAATATCACAACACACGCACTCAATCAACAAACAGATAAGTCTAGCCTCTGAAGCCCTTGGAGACTAATTACCCGAGCGATGCGACCTTCTCTTACACGCTGCATAAGGATACCTGGCGATAAGCAATGGATATTCTACCCGTCTGCCGGATGGTCTGCTGTGGATTGATGTCGTGATTGTCTTCGCTCCTTTGGCCTTCCGAGCTCGCCTATTTGTATTTTACAAATACCTTTCATCAGTTCATGTAACTTCTTGGACAAGAAAACAGCGTTTGGCATTTCCAGTATTACCATCTCTCTACATTTGCCCTTTCGTCATTAGAGAATAGCTTCCAGACTTCCAGGGTACAGGCGCAATTTCGCCGCTATATCAGCTCCAATGTCACGCCCGAATTTTCTCGTCATCGTCGCCGACGACCTTGGCTTCTCAGACTTGAGCGCTTTCGGCAGCGAGATCCAAACGCCCAACATCGACAGCCTAGCTTCACGCGGAGGCCTTCGCTTCACAGACTTCCACACCGCAGCAGCATGCAGTCCGACCAGATCGATGCTCCTCAGCGGCACCGACAACCACATAGCCGGCATAGGCGCTATGAACGAAGGCATGCCCGAGTTCCAGAGAGGAAAACCTGGCTACGAGGGCTATCTGAACGACAAAGTCGCCCCATTGCCCGAAGTGCTGCGGGATCATGGGTATAAGACTTATATGTCGGGAAAGTGGCATTTGGGTTTGGAGAAAGATCGCTGGCCTTCGAAGCGTGGGTTCGATCGGTCGTATTCTTTGCTTCCGGGTGCTGCGAATCATTATGGGTTTGAGCCGCAGTTGGAGGAGGACGATCATGATGTGCCGAAGATTTTACGGTCTACTCCATTGTTTTATGTTGAGGATGATGATGCTATTGCTCCTGCGGATCTGGGAGAGGGGTTTTATTCTACGGATGCCTTTTCTGACAAGTTGATTGGATATCTGGACGACCACAACAAGAACGATTCGGACAAGCCTTTCTTTGCGTATCTTGCGTACTCGGCTCCGCACTGGCCTTTACAAGCGCCAGAGGCAGACGTCAATGACTACCGGGGAGTATATGATGCTGGCCCAGAACACCTCAAGGACCAACGACTCGCGGCGTTGAAGAGCAAGGGCTTGGTCGCAGATCATGCAATCCCTCACCCAGCTGTCGCGCCTCCCACTGGAAGAATGATGTCCCAGCCATGGGACACGCTCACAGACGAAGAGCGGAAGATCTCTGCTCGCACCATGGAGGTCTACGCCGGCATGGTTCAGCGGATGGACTACCAAGTCGGCCGCGTCCTCGCTCAGCTTGAGAAATCCGGGCAGCTCGACAACACTCTCATCATCTTCATGTCCGACAACGGCGCGGAAGGTATGCTCATGGAAGCACTCCCGATCATCGCCGGAGACATCTTCGCTCATGTGGCGAAGTACTACGACAACAGCCTCGATAACATCGGCAGAGGCAATTCGTACGTGTGGTATGGACCTCATTGGGCGAATGCTTCCACTGCGCCGTCTAGATTATACAAAGGCTTCTCGTCAGAGGGCGGCATCCGCGTCCCGATGATCCTGCGCTATCCTGCTCTGACTGCAAATGATCCTCCCGCGCAAGGAATTGAGCACTCCTTTGCGACAGTCATGGATATCTACCCAACCATTCTCGAGCTAGCTCAAGCGAAAATTCCAGCGAGTCCTTGGAAGGGCCACGATATCGCTCCGATCCGCGGAAAATCTTGGGTGCCATTCTTCTCCAAAGCTGAAAGTGTGATCCACAACGAGAACACTGCGTTCGGGTGGGAGCTCTTTGGCAAACTCGGGATCAGGAAGGGCAAGTGGAAAGCCACTTATATCTCTGCTCCGGCTGGGCCAGATCGTTGGGAGCTGTTCGATCTGACGGCTGATCCTGGTGAGTTGAACGATCTCAGTGAAAGTGAGCCTAAGAAATTGGAAGAACTTTTGGTAGACTGGCAGGATTATGTGACGGAGGTTGGGGTGTTGGGTCAAGCACCGGAGTATGGCATTTTGAAGATCTAAGAGAAATCTATCAGTGGGTTCTAGAGGGCATCGAGATGGGATTGGGTTTTGGACTCCGAACATTGCTTGAATTAGCTTGATGGTGGTAGTCCAGTAAGCGTATGCGGCTTCCGGTGGCTGTGCACTGTCAGTGTCCGGTCCGAGACACTATCCGAAGGCGATTGCTGTCGCTGTATCTCTCATTTCCGGCAGATTCTTCCATTGTATCTAATAAACAGTACCGGAATGGAAAGTCACTTTATAGTTGACGGGTCAAAGTTTGTTGCATCCAACCCAACGAGCACTCATGCAGGAAGACGTGGTGATGGAGCTGACTTGCAGCCGAGGGCGGTTGCCGAAAGCGGGTCAGATCTCATGAGCTCCACCAAGCACCCACTTGTCGTCGTCAACCCAATACCGAGGATACCGTGTATCATTGAGCTCTAAACGGCAAAGTCAGACAATTGCTCAAACGTGGAATCGAAGCGTCGTGGTACAGTGATATCGGCAAATACAAGATACGCCTTCTGCTCTTGAAATATCACGATTGCGGTCTACTTCATCCACAGCCTTTCCATTAAATCACGAACACATCAAGAATCACTTCATCCAAAGATGGTGTTCTACGAGCCAGGCAAGACTGATCATGGGTTGCCTCGTGACCCTTTCAAGGTATTGATCGTCAAAACCTTTTCCGCAAGCAGTTTTACTAACAACAGTGGAGGCTTGCGTCGTCCCTCGACCGATCGGCTGGATAAGCACGAGAAACAACCAGACAGGAGTTGACAATTTGGCTCCGTAAGTCAGCTGTGGAGAGAAGCTGATATGAAGAATAATTCGACTGATGCCGTCCATCTAGCTACTCCCAATTCAACAACCTGACATTCGACCCGCCTTATGTGATGTTCTCTGCTAACCAGGACATGAACGCAGCAAGGAAGTATGTTTCAGCGGCCCTAATACAAGTCATAGTGCAATACAAGATAATGGCTGACGTCTGTCCACTACTAGAAATACTGTTACAAACGCAGAAGCTTCCGGCGTATTCTGCTGGAACGTAGCCACATGGGAGTTGCGCGAAGCCGTCAACCAAACAGCTGCATACTACACCGACGATGTAGACGAATTCGCAGAAGCCGGGCTTGAGAAAATCCAAGGCACTCTCGTCAACGCGCCCATGGTGGCACGAAGCCCGATTCGATTCGAGTGCGAGTACTACTCTACCCTCAGACTCCCTGGAAACCCACCAATGGGAACGGTGGACGTAGTGATCGGTCGTGTGGTTGGCATTCATATCGATGAGGCGGTATTGACGGAAGGAAAGATTGATCTTGGGAAGGTGATGCCTATAGCGCGCTGTGGGTACTTTGAGTACGCTGTTATTCGGAGTGATGCAGTTTTCGAGATGATTATTCCGGGAGATCCAAAGTTGTTGATTGGGCTGGAGGGGAATGCAAAGCAGGCGAAGGAGATTCGTGTTGAGCAGAGTGAGAAGAAGGCGAATGCTGCTGCAGTACAGGAGAAGGACGGAAGTAATTGAGGGTGTTTGTTGATGCTCTCCACGAGAAGAATAAGGAAGTAGCCTGCAGGGTCGCACCAGAGAGCCTCAAGCTGTCAGATATTTTCATAATTATAGAGCCTGAGTGTCTGGTCATAGAACTTGTCTCCCCTATAAATCTGAGAAAATGCCTGTCGTCGAGGGTCAACCAGGGCGTCATTTCGCGTACGCTGGATATCTGAGACGATACATTCGTCACGTGCTCATGTACTTTCGCGAAACAGCTCTCCTTTTAGTTAGTAGATCTCTCTGGCATGAGGACGGGAATATGTTTGGTGGAGAGTTTGACAGGTGAGAGTTGAAAGGCCGACGAGACGCGAGCAAGCCGAGGCACAGCATCTCGTCATCGCGTGTGATTGACAGGCGGCTGGTGGCTTGCAACGAAACCACGCCGTGCATACCATTGATTGCTTCCAATCTCCATCATCAACAATACACTGATACACCCCTCGATGCGACGATGATTGCTGCTACGCGTCGTTGGTTCCGACGCAATCGCACGAACCTCGCCATTGGCGCCGGCGTCATCGGTGTCGGCTACGTCGCTGGCCAATATGTCCTGGGCAAGATCTCTGAGGCGCGGCAGCGCATGAGCGAGGACAGGATCGCCAAAGAGAAGTGAGCATTCTCTGAAGAGAAGATATATTGTGCTGGGCAAGTGCTGACCATAGCCCAGCCTGCGACGTCGCTTCGAGCAGAACCAGGAGGACTGCACATACACCGTTTTGGCCCTACTTCCCACCGTCCGAGACGAGATCATCGAAGCCCTACCCGTCGAACAGATCACAGAACAATTACAGCAAGAGAGGCAAGAGCGTTTGAAGAGGCTGGGACAGTCAGAGGCGCCTTCGTCGGAATACCCATCTGCGCCGCCCAGTATAACCGACGATGCGAGCACAAGCAGCTTTGTCCACGCCAGCCAGATGGCGAGCAGTGTGGGCGATAACGGATTCAAGGCAAAGCGCAGCAAGGCACAGCTATGGCAGGAAATGAAGATCAATTGTGAGTATCCGGGAACACAGCACACGGACGGACACGAGCTAATACGGTTTCCAGCGGTCACGCGAGCACTTACTCTGCTTTACACCCTTTCGCTCCTCAACGTCCTCACACGCATTCAGCTCAACCTTCTTGGGCGCCGCACCTATCTATCTTCAGTGGTCAGTCTTGCAAACCCGCAAGCGAACATGCAGTCTTCGACGATTTCCCTGGAGAACCGAGATGACGATAACTTCGAGAACTTCTACGGCAACGACTTTGAGACGAACCGCAAATACCTTACATTCAGCTGGTGGCTTCTACATCGCGGAAGCAAGCAGATTATGGAGAAGGTCATAACAGCCGTCAAGGAGGTCTTTGGTGCGGTGAACATCAGGGAGGACGTCACCATGGAGCGCCTTGCCGATTTGATCATGCAAGTGCGGAAGAAGGTCGAAGGTTCAACAGACGCAGAGCGACGTCAGATGAGATGGCTGTCATATCTGCTACCACCACAAGAGGAAGAACAATTTGTTATCAGGCAGGCCAGCATGCCCGATAGTGACGACTCGCCTTCCCCCGAAAGTGCTGCGACCCAGGATCCCATGTCAGCCGATGTTCACATTACAAGCGCGTTGCGCAGGCTTCTCGACGAGACATCAGACCTTATCGACTCTCCAACTTTCTCTTTTGTCTTGACACGACTCTTGGATGCTGGTTTCTCAAACCTGATTGACAACCACGTTGGCGCGGAAGCCTTCAAGAACGGCGGTGTGCTCACGGCAGACTCGCCACGCATCACCGAGGTGACAGACAACAAGTGCAAGATTGCGCACATCCTGCCTGTCTTCTGCAGGCAAGCACACGCAATCGTTGGAGTCGGCGAGCTCGATATGGGCAATGAATACATGGTAGCTATGGATCAGGTGCCAGACCTTGAGGCATTTGCAGCTGTCATTTACTCGAGCAATCTAGAGTACGAGCTTGCGGAAGGAGATGACGAGGCAAGAGCGGCACGTGTGGAGCAATTCTCGGAACCCAAACAGCCCTCCTTCATTGAGTCTCAGATCGTTGTACCTCCCACAGAGGCAGAGAAGGAGAGTGTCGCTGTCGGCGCAGAGACCCCGCCGATTGAGGTCAACGATGAACTGGACGCAGAGAGGGTTTCGGATAGACCTCAAGCTCCCGTCGACGCTGCTTTCGAAAGCGTCTGGAAGAAGGCTTTGTCTACCGAGGATGGCATGAAAGAAGTCAATTCCGGCAAGGAGTGAGAAAGAAGTTTAGTTGAGATACAATTGTACGTCGTCACGATACCCGTTTTACGCATGCCGAGTCCTTCCTTCCATTCTAGGTCACAATTTCACAGATGTCGTGTTGTCCGCGAATGAGAGTAGTTATAAGCGAACGCACACGCGTATACTTTCCTGAGCATCACGCTCGGTGAGAATAGTAGATTTCCGCCGAGAGAGGAAAGACTCTCCGCGCCAGTCATCACGGGAACTCTCTCGAACCTTTCCATCCCCACACCTCCATCTTCTGGTACGCCTCCCCCACACAAACGACACATGGACATGACCAATATTTCGATGCTGCTCGATGTGGAAGCACTCGTCGAGTTTGCATGTGGAATTAAGGGCCGCGATGAGCAGCCACCAAATAGAGAAAGTGAATTGCCGTCACCGATGGCTCCAATCGGGCTTGGAAACACCTTCGAATATAAGTGAGATAGCAGGCCGGACTCTTCTACATCCTGATTATCATCAAGCTTTACTTTCCATAGCGACTTGCAATCATGTACGGCCTTCTTTTCGGTGCCGTTGCCCTCACGTTTGGCATCCTCGTCACTATTGGAAAATGGACTTTCGACTACTTCAGAGACCCCAAAGGTCTTCGACGATATCCCAACTTCGCACCCTTTGCTGGCATTACCAACATTCCATATATGCTCTTGTCACATGCAGAATCACGCTCGCAAGCGCTCTATGAGCAACATGCGAAAGGTGTTCCAATCATTCGCACTGGGCCCAATTCAGTCTCCGTCAGCGACATGCGTGGTATCAAAGACATCTACGGCCACGCTTCGAAATGCACCAAGGACGGCAATTATGTTGTCCAAGCTGGAACGCACTATCATCTCGCCGATGTAGTTGACAAGCCGGAGCATGCGCGGAAGCGTAAAGTGCTGTCTTCGGCGTACGCCATCAAGAACCTTGAAGACTGGGAGTTCAAAGTTGCCGACAAGGTCGAGCGCTTGATCGCACAGTTTGATAAGCGCTGCTCGACTAAAGAAAAAGAGATTGTCATCGACTATCGCCCCTGGACGAATTACTTCACCATCGACGCCATCGCCGACATTGGCCTCACCCACCGCATGAACCTGCTCGACAACGGCAACGGGAAAACAACTTCCATGCGTCCCGACGGTTCCCTCTACGAAGTCGACTTCCGCGAATGCCTCTACGCCAACTCAAAAGCGACCTCCGTGCTAAGTTACTCGTACGATTGGTTCACTCGTCTCACAAAGCTCAGCAAGATTCACCCATACTTCAACAAGCTCTGGAAACTCAATGACGGCTGGGATGGTATTCCTCGCTACTTAGCCGCCGAACGCTGGAAGCGCTACCAAGCCGGCGAGAAATTGGACGACTTCTTCGAAGCCCTCATGCAAGACCGCAATGGCGCCCAGCACAAGCTCGAATGGGGCGAGATCGTCGCGGAGATCACTATCATGATGAACGCGGGCAGCACGACCACCGCAATTTCAATGGCCAATGTCATGTACCAGCTGATCAAGCACCCAGAATGCATGGCCAAAGTACGCCAGGAGATCGACGAAGCGCTCGACGAAGACGAAGCCGTCGCTCCGCACGAAACAGTGAAACACCTCCCTTACCTCCGCGCCTGCCTCGACGAGTCTCTGCGCCTCTTTCCTCCCATCTCCCATGGTCTAACGCGAGCCACGCCCGCCGAAGGCAGCTACGTGGCAGGCGAGTTCATCGCAGGCGACACCACCGTCGCCGTGAGCGCTTTCATCGCGCACCGCGACCCAAACGTCTTCCCCGAACCCGAGCGTTTCAACCCAGACCGCTGGCTCGGCGAAGCAGGCAAAGAACTCGGCCCTTACTTCATTGCGTTCTCCGCTGGTGCTCGAGGCTGCATTGGGCGCAACATTGCGTATCTCGAGCAGACGGTGCTGTTGGCTAGTATGCTTCATCGGTACGACTTCCAGTTTGCGAGAGCTGGGTTTGAGCCTGGGAGGTATGAGTGGCAGAATCTGCATTTGACGGAGCTGCCGGTGAAAATTACGAGGAGAGAGAAGATGGGGGAGGCACTGTGAGCGTAGATATAATAATCGTTACAAGATGAGGGATCCTCATTTGGCATTAATTTGATGAGCTTATGAGTCTGGAAGGTATGAACTTTTAGAATACAAACAGAAACTTCTTATGCGATGGTATCCTCTTCTTCTCTCGTCGAGAGGGATATGCTTGTTGAATGATGCAGGTGTTGTCTGATTTTCGTGAATGTTGATGCTGATTTTTTGGATGGTGAATGGTGTTTGTTCTTGTCGCTTGGTATGTAGAGTTCTGCCGCTGCTAAATCGAATGCTGAGGTGTTGTGCGCTTTCTATGTATCCGAAGAGTTCTTGACGGCGTGAGTCAAGCAATGTGTGCTGTGGTACATGCGAGCGCATATCTAATGCGTTAGCTCGAGTCGTTTTGCGGTGGAGCCATCGAGAGTGGCATATCCCTGCTTTACTGCCAGAGTCGGATGATTTGGATATATGTTTCCAAGGATACGGAGTCCGGCGAGGCGTGGCAAATGGCAGCTGGGAGCCGAAAGGCGGATGGGGGATCCACGATGTCTCAAGAAACGTTGGACGAGGCAGGGCGAGGCAAGGCGAGGTAAGGCGAAGCAAGGCGAAAAGTCAATCCAGGTCCATCCACTGACTTTGAAGAAGGGCGATAGTTGGCTGGGTTGAAAATCCCATGACGTCTTGCACGCGTCGAAGGAAAGCGATACTGTGATCTCGTTGCTCTTTGTTACTGATATGGTAGCCGCCTGGCGTAACCGTCAGCTCGTGTCCCTGTGAAGAAGTAAAGTGTGCGAACTGTTCATAAGCATATGGTGAGCGGTAAAATTTGCATTCTCCACCCATGTATTCGACTCTGCCAGGCCAATGACATTGCCCAATGCCGTGATGAGGCCACGCTAGTTCATGTCAGTGTCCGAACATACTTGACGTGGACAAGAGGTCTTACCTCATTGCTTCGTCTCTCCTTTACAGCTTCAAATCCCTGCAGGGTATGATCGAGTGGTTTGTGCTGTCGGATCAAAACTAGGCATGCGTTGTAGTATTGCAATGCAACAACTGTTGAAAAGTCAGCAAATTGTACTCAGCCACAGATTTTGAATCCATTGCAACACCCTGCGAGAATGCCATGCTTACCTTGAGCTGGATTGAGCAACCGCACGATTGGAAATGGCTGGTTCTCCTTGGGGTTTGCTTCTTTGACAAACAGTGGTCGGAACACGCGCGAGCGTTGTGCGTCCCAAAGTTCGACATGCTGCTCGATTTCTCTCCATGCATCAAGAAGCGTTGGACCCGTTGGCGAGTATAGAAGCCGTAATATGCGACCGAAAAGTAGAATGACCACATTCGCACATGCGGCGTCGTCGCGGAAGTCGAAAACTCGTGACAGGCCGTAGTTGTCCAAGTCAAAGCTAGGCTGGACTTTGTCGCGTATTGCCACATACACATCCTGTCTTAAAGCTTGCCACGAGGCTGCTTCAGCAAGACCGCCAGAGTGGGCGAAAGTTGGGATGGCGCGCAGTAGACGCCCGACGCCTTGGAGGTGCAGAAAGTCGTCCGCCTTGGAGGTATCATCAAGCTCCTCGTACACGCGCATGCACACCATGGTTGCAAAGAGATTGTCATCGTAGGAAGATTCAGGCTTCGAAAGTTCGCGTATAACTAGCTCCAGGCACCGTCCGTGATAGTAGGATCCCTCGTTCGCATCGCATTTGGTGAGTAGGTGTTGGTGTCTTGATGAAAGAGCAAGTACAGCATAAAGTACCATAGGGATACGGACTGCTCGCCTTGGAACTTCTTGCGCGAAATGGCAGACAGGATCACAGCAATCCATCCATGGAGCCAGCTTTTGAGCAAAGTGCTGCATCAGAAGAGCTTCCCGATGGGAGAGATCCATGGGTGCATTATTGGCGGACATTTGAGCCGGTTCTGCAGCAGGGCTTTCCTGGGTGTCGCCTCCAATGAGAAAACCGCGTTCACCGGTGCCCCAAGTCAAATGGCGACCGCCTTCGCCTTCGTGTCTCCTCGAAAGATCCGCCAATGAAGCCGGGGAAGTGTAATCTTCGACAATGGCTGATATGTGGCTAGGGTTTAGAACTGTATCGCTCAACTGGGTGCCGCTTTCGTTTTGTTGGCGTTCATCCTGTGGCTCCAGCAGAGATTCGAGAGGTGGCAAAGCTGGCAAAGGGTGCGAAGGTTCCAGCATCGGGGAATCCAACACGCTGTTGATCTCCATAGTCGATGTGTCGCCAGTTGAGTGGCTTTGGCCATCGGAATTTGGTTGCCGCATGTTTATGGGAACAACGACTGATGCGTGTGCGATCCGAGGGAGCGTCGAGTCCGCTTCTGTCAGGTGAGGCTCAGGCAAGTCGGGCCCAGGGAGCACGACTGCCTCATCACGACGCGTATCGCGCTCGTCAGGCTCGATGAAATCAGTGGTGCCATACTCTGCGCCTGCACCATCATCAAGGATGAATCGTACTGCCTCTCTCGTTGGCAACCATCGTTGATCGTGTTTGTAGGTGAGGTGCGTTCTCGTCCTCACGCCTTGCGACGAAGTGTCGACATGCAAGACCCTTTTGAATCGAAATCTCGATTCGAAAATGCACTTCTCTCCACTTTCTTCACACCGGGTACACACAGAAGAGTCTGATGGTGTTACGCATTTTATACTGCGCTTGCATTAGCGGTTTCCGTTTGCACAAACGGTGTACAGACAAGACCGACTGGCGTTTGCGACAAGATTGGCAACCTCTACCGTTGCGCATGACTCGGGGAGGTTCGGAGATAGCATCTGGGCGCCGCTATGGCAAGCGGCATGATGGGCACTCTTTGAGGTTTCAACTGGGGGGGATGGTGGAGTTATATGTACGAAAACAGTGTTGATGACCCGCGGGAGAAGTCATCCGTGGCAGCGTGGCAAAGTGTTTTATCCGAAAGATGTTTCGGTTGTTGTCCGAAAATGTGGGGTGTCGATCGGGCCGATAGGCAATTTGCTCGAGACGAAAGCGAGGAGAGGTCATCGGTCCTCGGTCAGGGACACCTTACCTGAGCGAATACTAGAATTTGGGTACCGAAACCGTTGAAGCACAGGGATAATCGATTAGTAGTTGGCTGAGGCCAAGACTCTTCACGTCAGATGGATTGCTTTGAGTAAAACTGAGATTCTAACCACCTAGTGCTCTACAAATGAGTCTTACTCATCAACCCCAAACATCTTGCTGCCATCGTTTCGACCTCTTCTTTTGATCAGCAAATGACTTGAGTTGCTCTTCGTCCCATTGCTGCCGCTTGCTCAACTCCAACCCGACCACATTTGACACTTCTCTCGCCATATTGGCAGAGCCACAGATGTAAAAGTACGTATCCTGATTGACCAAAAGATCACAGATTTCATCAGTGTTCTCCCTGACTCGGTCCTGAACATATGCTTTGCGCCCTTCGTCTGGTCTTGAGAAAGCAGTGACCAGACTGAATCGGGCTCCGAGGACCTTGGAAGCCTCCTGTATCTCTTCATCATAGATAAAATCATGATGCTGGTTGCGGCAACCGAAGAAAAGTAGCATGCGTCCAACGTCACGCCCCATCTTGAGAAGAGCTACACGCTCTTGCAGGAAGGCTCGGAAGGGAGCGACACCAGTACCAGCGCCAACCATGATCAATGGTCGAGAAGCGATTGCTGGTAGCTTGAACTGCGATTTGCGGATGTGGGCATAAATCTTGCCATGTTGTAGAAGTTTTTGAGGACCGTCAATTGCATAGGTCATGGACCTTGGATGATCAACAGGGGTAGACTGCAGTTGACCATTCAGTGCAAGCAGATAGTTTGTCGTCAGCCCCGGAATGCCATCTTTTGAACCCTCGAGTGAAGTGTCAGACACGACTGCAGTAATGGCGACCTGACGAGGCTGCACCACCGAAGATGAGGAAATCGAGTAGTATCGGGGTCGCATAGCAGGGATCGCCTCGATGACGAATGACAGTGGCACTGATGACCATGCTCCAGCGGCATCATCCGCATATTCGAAAAGGCGTCCAAGGTTGATGTAATTGTTGCGCGTGAGCTCGGAGAACGATTTCGCATCTTTGCTGAGAGACAACAGACAGTCCTTCGCAGCTTGGTTTGGTGCGAACTCAAGAAGTGCAGAGACAGTGTCTCTGGACACTGGAGCTGTAATCTCGAGGTAATGGTTTAAGATCGCAAAAATTGTAGTCAGTCCAGGGACCTTGAGTTTTGTCTCGACTTCGAGTGTTTCGACTGAAACCATGGTTTGTAGCTTCTGGGAGAGGTCGAGACTGCGCACAAGCTTTGTAACCTCAGCATCGGGATTGATTGGCCATACACCCAGGTGGTCTCCGGTCTTGTACTTAAGCCCAGTGACAGAACTAAGGTCGATCTCCATGTGTAGACAGTTTCGATCCGCAGTCGTCTTGAAGAGCTCGTGAGAGGACTTGACTTGGAGTGCATGTATGGCGGAGATGGTACGAGCTGCAGCTCGACTAGTCGCTATCTCGAGAGGCACGCCATGTTTGACCGACGTGTTGTCGGCAGTCTTGTTCTCAGTCACCCGAATGGCAGGCTCGTAAACTGGGTCATGTTCTTCCAGATCGAACGTATGTTTTAGGACGGTAAGAATGCTCTCTTTCCACTCCAAGAAGTGCTCCTCTGTCTCTCCTATAACATCATCGGCGCGTCCGGTAGGTGCTAAAGCCTTGGCTCCAAGCTTCTCGATTCTCTGCACGACATGGTCGATTACGGCGTTGTAGTGCTTGTAGTTGCTGTTGCCGAGCCCGAATGCCATGTAGCGTAGCTGGCTTAGTGGCTGACCGCGCTTTGATTCGATCCAGCTCCAGAATTCATGGACGTTGTCACTAGGGTCACCCTCGCCGAAGGTCGACATGATGAAGATGGCCAGCTTCGAATCGGGAATGCGAGCGACAGAGTCTGATTCGTAATCCGACATATCAGCTACGAGTGTTGTCTTGCCATAACGTTGCTTAATCTCTTTCGCAAGCCGGACTGCAAAGCGTTCTGCAGTGCCTGATTGAGAACCCCAGAACACAACGATGTCTGCGTTCTTTGCATGATTGTAAGCGAATGTTCGAGAAAGAAATTATCGACGCATCACTCACCATTTGCTGCATCCTTTATGAAATATCCTTGGACAGTGCGACCGCAGAGTTGGATATCATTTTCTCCTGCGGCCGCTCGTACATCTTGTAGAGATGAGGATCTGGGCGGTCCCATAAAGTACCTCGCACCAGGTATACTGCGCTGAGAATAGCGAGCACTGCCATTGCGACGACATCATCGAGGGCGGCAGACTGTAGCGATTGGGCTGCAATGTAAGTGTTGGACAAGGTCCAATGCTGAGGAAGGATAGTAGCAGCCATGGTGAACGTCGAGGGATGATGGCTCGGTCAATCGTGCGAGACGTTCGAAAGAAGGCAGAAGGCCATTCTATATTGTGTCTACTTGCGTTACAATCAGCGTACCAAAACCCGAATCGCGATATTTTGCTAATTCTGGCATTCTGCCTTATCCAGAAGTTGCCTTCATGATAGCTCTTATGATTGGTTGGCGTGATAGTCCGTCAGATCACTCCCAACGTGTAAAGGTCCCCGGCTGTCTCTCCACATCTGCGGAGTGAAGGTGGAGAGGGAGGGCGAGAAGGAACCAATATGGGTTCGGACAGGAAAGGGAAGAGATCGCGCGAGTGTCCTGGATGATCTGCACGTGTCTGGGAGTAAGTAGGATCCTCGGGACACGTCCGAGAATGTGGCAGCTCGGACGAGAGAGGCAAGATTCTCCGCCCTCCGGCTTTTCACTTTCCACGGAACGGCAGTTCCTCCCGTCAATTACGTGCAGCTTCGTCACTGGACTTTCGGTTCGCTTCGGTTCGCTTCGGTGACATGAAACAAACCCTCCAGAGTTTAGCCGTTCACATTCTAGATACCGGCACACAGACACACTTTGTGATATACTAAAGGCGACACTGGCTTGAGGATCGCTGTTGTTGCTCAGTACTCCGGAATTGTGAATAATTTTCCACTGTTCCACGCGAAGACTCGACGCAAGTTCACAACGAATGGGTCACATTGACGAGAAACTACTTGTAGGTAAGGCAGTCAAGTATACAAATTCTTTCATCCTGTAACGAGCAGGCGCAAATTATACATGGAAAAGTATATAATGCAGACTAGTCAGCTATCGCGAAAGACTGGACTCCGAGACATTTGTCAAGTCATTATGAGCTGGAATCTTCTCTCCTGTTAACCATGACTACATACAACATATTCAAGCAGTATGCAACCAGTGTCGAAGAAGAAAAGTAACGTTCGCCAAATGCAAGCCCGGCTTAATACAAACAACGATCCGACCTGACCGGCGGCATGTCTCGAAGCGGCAATTCCCCGCCACTCACCTGCACGAAACAGCTGTCCTCCTCTTCGACCCAGTACAGAAGACGGGTTGCTCAAACATTGTCTCGCTACTGATACAGCTACCGCGGATTCATAAACACACTATCATCACATCAACTTTTCCTCAAGATGTTTGGTATGAAGCCCACCGAAGCGGCGCCGAAAGGCCGCATCTTGAAAGTGGGTATCATTGGGTTTGTATACGCTGGCAGCAACAACACCAGACGTTACCACGCACTAATTGCTCATAGATGTGGAATGGTCACACAAGTCGTTCACATACCGACTTTGAATTACATGTCCCACCTCTTCCAAATCACATACCTCTGTGATGTCTCGCACGAAGCATTGGAGCACAGCCAGCTTAAGGTCGCAGGTGCCTCGAGACCCAAGACTACACGCAGCTGCGAAGAACTATGCACCGCCCCAGACGTGGACCTGGTGATCATCGCCAGCAATCATCCTCTTCATGCATCTCAGGCGGAGCTCGCGCTGCAAGCTAACAAATATGTCTTTGTCGAGAAACCAATCGCTCTAACTTTGCAGGATACAGACCGGATCATTGCCGCTGAAAAGGCTGCCGGCGGCGACAGAGTCTTCATCGGCTATATGAGAAGGTACGCAGCAGCTTTCGTTGACGCAGTGAAAGAAGTCGGAAGCATTGAACAGATACGCTATGCCCGCGTTCGAGATATCATCGGACCCAATTCTATCTTTGTGGGTCAGTCCGGCACCTACCCGCGAACGTTCAGCGATTACCGCGAGGAAGATACCAAGGCGCTACGCACGAAAACTCGCGAGGATGTGGAGCAAGCTCTGCAGACCGAGCTTGGAATTGCTGTCACGGAGAAGACAGAGATGATGTGGGAGTTCCTCTCCATGAGTCCATCCTGGGCTCACACGACTTGAGTGCCATGCGGGAGTTGATGGGCATGCCCAAAAGCGTGATTGGGTTCTCGCCTTGCGCGACCACAGGTTCGCCGTTCTGGAGGTGAGTTTAGAGACAACTTCCACATCAGCAAGGCTGACAACCGCAGTGCAATGTTTCAGTACCCAGGCTTCGTAGTCACATACGAGTCTGGCGTTGACCAGGTCGCGAGATTCGACGCCTCGATCGAGATATTTGGCGACGCGAAGACCGTGAAGGTCTGCATCGATACACCTTTCGTCAAAGGTTTGCCGACGACGATGATCGTCAAAGAGACTCTTCCGGATGGATCATACAGGGAATCGACGACCCGCCGGACGTACGAAGACCCATTCACACTCGAGCTGCAAGAAGTGTACCAATGGGTGGTTGGAGGAAAGTCGCCAAAGACTTCTCCAACTGATGCTCGACAAGATCTTGAGATTCTAGGGATGCTTATGAAGGCTACGACAGGCTGAGCAGTATCATAAAGACTCTCTAACTTGGGCTGTGTCTGCACACAGAAGTAGAATGTCTCCCTTCATTTCTTACCTTCCACATAAAGCTCATACTCATATGAAGAGAATATGAACGGCGAAACTCCCTTCAGATCGTCCTCGAACAGTGGCACTGATGCATAATACTAGACGATCGTCAGTCACGAAAAGAAAGGATCGCAAGTCAACAAACATACCTCAAAAGTTCCATTCGAGCTGAGCGATCCTGTCTGCGCAGTCCACCTCCACGACAAACCCCCATCACTATCTTTGGGATGAGCGAAAGTGCCAGTCATGAGCTCATACCCGCTCGTCGCTGCAGCCTCATACTGTGCTCCGGAGATGTAACCGTGACGCAGACTCTTGAACAGCCCATACACGAACATTGCCGAGGCGGAGCTTTCGATGTAATTGCCGGAGCGAGTTTCCATGCCGGGGTCCATGATGTTGTACCAGCCTTTGTAGGTCTGGTCTTGGGAAAGGACAATGGCGTCTGCGAGGCTTTGCAAGTATGAAAGAAGTCTTGCGCGGCCGGGATGCTGCTCGGGGAAGTAGTCGAGGGTGTCGACTAGGGCCATGATGTACCTGTCGAGTTTACAATGGTAAGTATCTGTACCTTTAAATGATTGCTGGTATCTGCCGATACTCACCAACCAACAGCACGACCCCAAACGTGAGGCGCCGCGCCAGTCACCGGGTCAGCCCAGATCTGTGTTTTGGACACATCAAATCCGTGAAGAGGAAGGCCTTTGGTGCGATTGCGGTCCACCGTCGTTCCCGCATCGATGAGGTCAAACTGCAGTGCGATATCATCCCAGGCTGTGGTGTTCCCAGGCTCGAACTCGTGCGTCCAACGCGCATAGAATACATCGAGCATGTAGATGCCATCGAGCCACATCTAGCAATTCTGGTCAGTTTGTTCGGAGTACATAAGCTCTTGCAGCATCTTGCCTACCTGGTCGATGTATGAGGGGAAGCGATGGTAGAATCCTCCGTCAGGTGTGCGGCCAGTACGGTCAATCTGGTTTCTCAAAGTCTGGGCTGCGGTCTTGTAGATCTCGTTGCCACCCGAGATGTTGTACATGTCCAGGAAAGTATGTCCGAAGCGGATGTCATCGATCGAGTTGCTGTTATTGTAGAGCAGAATATCGCCGTTGAAGCCAGGGTAAAGCACGATGTTGGCATGCTTTTCGATGTACGCAACATACTTGTCGTCGTGAGTGCGATCATAGGCGAGTTTCACACCGGATAGCAGCGCAGAGACATCGTATGCGTGTGTTGGGCCGATGCCGTGCTTGATCTGGGTGTCCGCCATCCAGGTCAGATAGCGAGGCTCCCCATGGAACGAGCCAGGGGATATTTTCGTCGATGGAGGGATGATGAACCAGCCATTGGGTAGGGTAACGTTAGATGCTGCGAGGGCAGTACTGGCAAGCGCCAGGCTAGCAAATGAAGATTTCATAGCTAATGGGGTTCTAGGGTCTGTAGTTGTGAAAGATGATGGCGTCGCGATGTGCTACCTACGAGCTTTTATATCGTTTGATCGACCCCCAGATCTATGTTCTCACGGACAAATTCGACAATATACGTGCTGGTTCCAAGGAAGTCTCATGACCTGACCGCAGTAGCCAAGAACCTTTCATCATTTCATCCTGAATTTTTGATTACCTCGTATGGTTCAATCCGAGTAGCTCAATGCAAAGACATGCCTGGGTTCGAACGATCTTCCGAAAAGTCGGCATCCCATTGGTAGTTCGGCATCGATCATAGCGAGGCACGATGGCGCAGCAGCAATATATGCTTCATGGGAGTCTGAATAGTCTCCACCACTGCAGCATACCAATGCATGCTTGCGCTGAATCAGTCCTTCAACTCCATATCGATACTACACCACTGGATGGATAAATAATTATGGGTCGCATAAGTAACCGCTTGGCGATTTGCGGGGTGAGATGGACAATATCTGGTTGATGATACAGGAGCTTAAGGAGGAGGGAGCCTTCGTCCGCTCGACGGAAATGCAGAGGTCTCGTGCGGAAAAGCATATTTGGCAGATCACTCGTTTATCCGACGCTGACATCATGGCACGTGGTAGGGCTCAACCCTGGCAACCCCAATGATCAAATGCTCCAGCTTCTGTTCTGTTCAGTTCTGTTCGGCACAAACAGCTTGAAGCTCTATCACCATATTGGCATTTCGAAATATTCAAAAACACTTCTATACGACTGACAAATAGATCAGGTCTGTTAGGAAACTCAGGGCGAGCGTTAGTGGAAAGAACCACAAATTCGGTCGTGTTATCTCTCGCAGAGCTTTGCACGCGTTTGAAACTTCGACGGACTATCACGACCCATATTGTCCTCTCTCTAAACACCATGATGGACGATCTATGTCAACACAGCGACGGTATTCCAGAACGCATTAACATCACGTGAGATACTCAGGTAATTATACGGCCCTGCTTGATAAGGACCAGGAAGAACGATAACGAGAACGAGACGCAATGTTCTCAAAACTAGTGCCTTTCAGCGACGTGCCTGGAAAGAGAAAGAAAAGTCACCCAACAGCATGGTATCCATGCGCAACATCACGAGAGAAAAATGCAGGAAGAAGGTGCCATAAACCCATGAACCATTTAGTGCCTAGTCGAAGAAAGAAACCACCTGCCTGCCGTTTGTCGAAGAGCAGCAGCCACCATAGCCCATGTCATGTCGGTCATGTGTCTGCCTGTGACGGTCCCCAAGATTTCGAGCGAAACCGGAATAAAACTCGCCACTTCCGCTTCGTCGGCGGCCGGTGTTCATCTAACGCTTCCCTCACTCCCAAGCATGCAACTTCTTTCATGTTTCTCGATCATGCAAGTTTCGTATCTTTGCGAAGGCCGCTTTAGATGGCGTACTTCCTGGTCCACTCCCTGGCGGTAGCCTCGTAGCGGGAGCGGTCGGTCTTGTAGACGTGTGCGATCTCGGGAACCAGAGGGTCGTCGGGGTTGGGGTCTGTGAGCATGGAGCAGATAGAGAGGAGCACTATTCTTTGTTAGTGATTTGACGGAGGGACAAACGTGACCGCAGATGAGTCCTGAAGAAGGATATGCGTACCCTTAGAAATGGTGAGCGCAGGGCTCCACTGATCCCTCAAGATGTCCAGGCAGATAGAGCCGTTGCTGTTGATGTTGGGGTGGTAGATGCGGGTGGTGAAGTTGACCTTCGGGGGCTTGAAAGGGTAGTCTGTGGGGAAGTGGATGGCGAGGAAGAAGACACCGCCGGAGTATGGTGAGTCGCCGGGACCCATGATGGTCGCCTGCCAGTGGAACTGCGCAGCATGTCAGTACAGGTCAAGATATCGAGGCGCCAAACGAGGAGGGGTATGGCGGCGTAGTGGGGTGGTGTAGGAGATACTCACGAGATCATCACCGATCGGGCCAGCACTGCACGACGAGGGCGGATCGCTGGAGTGAAGTCAGTATACTGTCGCTGTTCACAGAAAATGTCGCTCATATTGCGGCGCGTCATACCGGCCGAGATCTGTGAGTTCCTGTGAGAGAGTCAGTCAGCGAGGCTGCACTTGTTCAAACGGCGGGCGCTCGTGGCGGCGACGGCGTACCTTGTTGATGCGCTTGAGAGCCATGTTTGCGGATGTCGCTGTGTTCAGGCGGTGGTGGGTGTTGTTCGCGTGTACAGCGAGTTTGTGGTGGTTGTTGTCGGTGAGGTGGAGGGTGGTGACTGCGCTTTGGTGGGTTGAAATGCCTTGACGCCGCCCCACGCCCGCGAGAAGCGCAGTGCAGAGAAGTGACGATGTCACGTCTGCGCGACGGGCCGGTCCCGCCGCCGAGGGGCTTTGCCTTGCCTTCACAGTTGGGCTGCCTCTCTTGGGCTCGCTTCACATAATTCGCCTCACAATAGCCAATAATAGAAGCGCCTCGATGATTCGCCACTGCTTACATATCCCTCCCTGCCGCAGGCGCTTGGAAGTGAATGCTGCCTTTGCATATGGCATGGCGGGTGGCGCAGTGACTGTACTCTGACAGCACCTTACATTGCCCACGTCTCAGGCGTGTTTGATCATCTGCGTCAGCTGCATGTCTTACATGCCTTGAGGCCCGTTGCATACTGCTAAGCGACAAATTGCCCTGGATGTCACTTTTCAGCGATGAAAAGTATGCGTTGTCTATCTACGCTTGATCTTATCAGCTTACTATTAGCGTGCTATGATACTGGTAAAGATGATCTCAATGGAGCCTTTAGGTGTGCTCGAATAGTGTAAGCCGGTCTAGGCAATTCTTAACAACTGCCTTATTTATTATTCTTGTGCAGTCTGCGACACGCTAAAATCAAAGCCCATGTAACATAGTACAACCAGCTCGCAAGGCAAACTTCTGCCTTTGTGATCCATCCACCCGAGCATTTCCTGCTGACCTCTCCGCCCAGTCCTGATCGTGTGCTGTTCGTCCTCAGGAACCGGAGTAAGTCTCCGCATCGATCTCTCACGTACGCACATAAGACTCCGCCCCAAGCCCAAAATATGGCTCCGTTTGAGGAGGCTCATCGAACGATTTGCTGTGCAATTTGTTCTGTATAGGCAAGTCCGCAGGATCCATCGGAACCCTTAGGCGTTGCGACGACGTACCCACAAGATCGAACAGGCGAATAGAGATCTCGGCCTGGTGATCGTCCAGAATTTGGTGGAGCGAGATGTCGTTCAGTCCGGCTGCGATTGTCTCTGCTGTATGGCGGGAATCGAATTCTTGCATGAGGACACCGAGGGCGCCGTCTTCCGACTTCTTGCGGTACCTGGCGGGATCTTGTGAGAAGAGGAGTTGTCTGTACCACGAGTAACGCATAGCCTTAAATGATTCGGCTATCTCAAGTGAGATAGCATCGGCGTGGGATTTGGCAAATATCTCTATATGCAGAAGCAGGGCTCCGGGAGCTATCTCTAGAGGGAGTCAGCAATGATAAGAAGAAGAGATGAAGAGCTAATGCTTACCTGATTTGAGACTAGCATCGGAATTGTGATACTGCGTCCTCAAAATGAGATCGTCGTCCACAAAAGTCTTCGGCGCAAGAGATGCGTGAATTGTAGGCCAAGCGAGACCAGGCGAAGAGTTCTTGACGCAAGCGCCATTGAAGCGAAACGTCGTGTCCATGTGTAGCAGGGTCAAAGTCAGGTCTCTGTCACCTAGATGCACGCTCGGTAATTTGGGCGAAAGTCTGAAGGGACTATCTTGCTGAAGATGGGATCCGGTATTGGGTGCTTCGATCACGACGCGTGCTTCGTAGACTGCTGCGTGCCTAGCGCGATCGGCCGCAACATGCTTCGCGACATCGTCGAATAGGCGACGGGGATCCCGTTCGCAAGCAAGAATCTGCACGACGCAATCCCCATCGTTCAGGTAAGAGGTCATTTGCTGGAGACTGCTCCGGTGTCATGGTCCAGAAGCCATTAAAACAAATGTGAATGTTCACAAGAAGGCGGGCTTTCGCGTCGTACAGCATAATACACCGACAATTCCCTGCTCCTCGTTTTCCCATTCTTCTTCCACATTCCCCATGGCGACGTCATGCTAGATTAATATGTGAACAATGACGGGGCACCCGAATTGGACCGCCGTCTGGGTTTGCGGCATCAAGTTGGGTCGATCCGATGATGTCACTCTCGGGGTTGCCTCCGTAAGTGAGAGTATCTGGAGTGCTGGAGTGACCACGGACCAGTCTTCTCCTGCAAGGAGTGCGTGTCAAACGCCATGTCTGAGAACGTGCAGGCTCCTATGTCGGTTTAAAATTCATAAGTGCAAGAACAGAATCGAAAAGACCACGACCAGCGAGATCTGGTGCATGATTGGGCCGTCGCAGGCCGTGCGCCGACCACATAGCTGGAACAGAACATATTCAGTCCCAGTATTCGTTCATGGTTGTAGCCTGCATCCGAACGCATGAGAGATAATTGTGCCAGAGCTTCTCGGTGTTGTCGAAGCAGTGCTGAGAGGTAGTAGTGACTCGGCAGTAGAGCTTTATACCCCTCAACGACTGATCCTGATTGTCCATGGCGTGTCGTGCGCCGTGTAACAAACCGCACCCAAATGGTGTCATGTCGAGCCTTTGCCAGCCTGTATGTCGTTGATCATGCCAGTCAGGTCCTTCATCCTGATCGGCTTAGTGACATACACATTCACGCCGGCATCTTTCGCGCGAGTCCTCGCTTCCGAGCTTGTGACGCCAGTGAGCGCGGCGATGTTGACTCTGCGAAGGTTACAACTGCGTTCGTGCTCGCGGATCTTTGCCGTAGATTCGAAGCCGTCCATGACCTGAGCCTCAAAGTTAGTGAAGTGGACTAGAGTGAGGAAGGAGATCGGATCTTACGGGCATGTTCATGTCCATAAGCAAAAGGAAGTATCGTGAAGGAACAGCCTTGTACTTCTCAAGAGCCTCGAGGCCATTTACGGCGCAGTCGAATTCCAGCTTGAGCTTGTTCATCAAGGCTACAAGTAGCTGGGGTCACAAGTCAACATCGTGCACGACGAACGGCAATCAAAATAAAAAGACTCACTCTCATGTTGATGTCGTTATCTTCGACCAATAAAACCGTCTGCCCAGGCTGTCCTTGAGAAGGACCCTGATCACGTAGGTCCAGCTTTAGGGCGCCTCTTGGAAATCTCTCGACCCTCTCCGATATTGCTGGCAGTGGCGTCCGCATGGCCGCGACTGGCGTGGCGGGAAGTCTGATGTGGTCGTGTGAGAGTTCAACGTTCGGTGGAGTGATATTCGCTGCGAATCTGCCGACTGCACTGGGCGATTGGATTGGTGCCGTAAAGCGTCCTGAGTCGCCTCTGACCATGCGTGGTCTAGGCGTGGAGGCATTTGGATTGTGCGAGAAGTAGTCGCCTGCTTGTCTGGTGACGATGGAATCCTGAACATTGGTGACCACTCGGAGCAACTTCTGTGGCCCGATGCTGCAAAGTTGTCAGTATCTGTGAGATTAAATCAAATGGTGCTCTTGCGATGGCGATCTTACGGTTGGTAAACGTATAGCGGCCTGAGAGGAAAGTGCGAGAAGTCGAATCCCGGTTGGCTAGAGGCGACAGATTGGGAGATGATGAGTATCTGAGAACCTTCGGCGGCCAGTCGTGACATCAAGTTATCGACTAATTGTGGATCTTTGTCGTGAAGCAACATCATGTACTTCTCCGATACAGCGCAAGTTGTACCGGGAGGGCAGGATGTTAGGCCGTCGAAGAATGTTACCTCGTTTTGAAGCCAGTTCGAGGCAGTCCGAGAGACACTCTCTAAGACCGCTCTTGTCACCCACTCACCGCTCGTTCCAATTGCTTCGTCTCCATTGTCCAGCAGGTAGAATGGTCGACGCGTCTTTCGAGGGAAGAATTCGAAATTGTTGTCGTCGGTGTTATTGGCTCGAGGAGTTGCGGCCGCGGAGCGACGGAAATTTGCCAAAAATCGTATGGTGACGCTGGTGCCTTGATCAAGTTCACTTTTGACGCTGATCGAAGCGTCTATGTCTTTAGCAACTTCCTTGACAATGCTCAAACCGAGTCCAGTCCCGGATGACAGCGAGTCAGCTTGGCGGAAAGGCTGCCACATTTCTGTTTTGAGAAAGTCTTGCGACATCCCTATACCTGTATCCTGGACCTGCAGTGAGACATCCGTGAGCCCTTGCGGTCCACTGTGTGTATTTTGACTCTCGTTGGCGGAGAGTCTGACTGATACAACGCCGCTGGGGGTGTATTTTAGAGCGTTGCCTGCAGAAACGAAGATTAGCTTAAGCGGACAAGTACATCGCCACGGATGCAACACACCGAGTATGTTGTTGAGGAGGCGAACCCAGGTACCGGGGTTCATAGCGGTGGTCCAGCTCTCGCGCTTTTCGATGTCAAGTGTTACTGATACAGCATGGCGAGTATCCGGGTCGACGTCTAATGGTCGTCGTGAATGCCTGTGAGCAGAGATAGCACTCTCTACAACTTCTTCTGTCAAGCGTGCCAGATCAACGCTGACCAGGCCGTCGTTACGAACGTCATCTGTGACTTGATGCCTCTGAGAATCGACCTTCGCGCGATCCTTCTTCTGGCCACGAGTCAAGTTGCTGATCTTGCTGTAGTCCAGAATGTGGTCTACCGTGTCAAGTAGTGTCCTGCCAGCAAGTGCGACGGATTGCGCCATTTCTTCTTGGAAAGCGGTGAGCTGCGAATCTTGTATGAGTTCGATGCCGGCGAGGATGCCATGTAGCGGAGACCCTATAAATTGTTTGAGTAAGTGTATGTAGATGTGGACAAGAGTCGCCTCGCAAACGAAAAATGGCACTCTGCATAGATTTTGTGAAATTGTCAAGGAGGCAAATGAGGCCATGCCTAGATCAACTGGTGCCATGTCAAAGACGATCGAATCAGTTCAGCGTGCCGGAGATATTCCAAAAGCACGCGCGGCTGCAAGATCGGGAACGTTGGACGATGAAGGGAGTAGGGAATATCGGATGATACATACTGTATAAAGTTAGCATTTATGTTTGGATAGACATGTCTTTGTTGTCTTGGTCCGACCTACCGGAGTTCATGTGATATACTGGAGATGAAGGTCCCTTTCGCAGCATCGGAGGCAGTGGTCTCAATCCGCGCCAGGTCAGCGCGAAGACTATGAGCAAATGCCGAGCAATAGGTCACGTCTTCATTTTGGTCGAAGAATCGAGAGTCACTAGTAGCTTTGGCCCAGACGATCAGTGCGCTTCGCCATCGCTCGGTGTTGTCGTCAAAGATTGGGAAGAACATAATTGAGCCGCCTTTACCCACAGCATTGCTCAAGATGCGGGCATTGCGACTGTGCCGAGTTTTAACACGTATTTTGCTTGCATCGGGCGCAGAATCGCTGGAGCTTCCAGGCTCACTTGCATCGGAGCCTGAGTATGCGTCTCCATTCCTCATGAATGAGAACACCTTCGCCCGTGGATAAGCTTTGATCAGGGTGGAGAGATCTCGCTGGGGCAATTCGAAGCGTGTCGTGTGATCATCGTCCGCCTCTATGTAGGTCGAGATGCCCGTCACGATGCACATCTTCGGAGGTCCCGCAGTACCACCATCAGAACGATCAGTATCGGTATCAGTGCCAGTAGCGGTGGCTGTGTTCTCATCTGATGGCGTCGAGGATGTGCGCCGCGCCGCAGTCGTTGTGGTTGAGATATGACTAGCGTCGACGAACGCAGCACCACTTGCGCCCAGGGCTTCTCTCAGAAGTTTGGCTGCCCGGCTATATGAACGGTTCACCGAACTTGTGAGATCGAATTTGCGGAAAGGTCCAGCGGCTACTTGAAGACTTTCGTCCGATGGAGAAGGATCGGCATTGTTGTCATCACCACCAGCAACGCTAGATCGTTCTGCATCGACTTCACTGAAATCTGTGCTCGATATGCCCTCTCTGTTACGTGTAAGAGTAGCTTGCAGATTACCTTCGTCAGAGGAGCGAGGCACTTTGAAGTACTGGTTGCTTCGAGTCTCCGCAGGTACTGGACGCTGCTTCTCAACGCCAAACTCGTCATCAAATCTTGCGTTGCTCTCGTCGTCGTTACTTCTGGCGTTCACATGGCGGCCGCCTCTGTTCGTGTTGGGGTCATCTTGCTTATTCCACCACGATCTGAGCGACGAGCCGCCACTATTGAATGCTCCCAGAGCCTGTATGAGTCGCTCGCTCCGCTGCCTTTGCGATCTGATCATGGACGACTGCAGGTGAAGCGCAATTGTGTCACCCAGATCTTCGCAAAAGGACATATCGTGAGCGCTTACTCCGTACAGTGGTTTATCATCCAGAATGCTAAGACTTCCGATCACGATGCCTTCCGAGTCTCGTAATGGGATGGCAAAGTAAAAGCGTGGTGAGGGAGCTCTCTGGAAGAAAGCACGTTGAGCCACAGAAGGTGCATGCCTCATATCGTTGATGATGTGCCAGTGCGCCGAAGTACCCTGAGTATAGTAGTGGTGCTCATCGCTGGGTATCTCGCGTAGCTTGCGAGCATGTCGCCACTCGTCAAGCGAAAGGTCAGTCAAGCCATCTGCTCGCGCAAAGCTGCTGGTGCCTATCCAGCTCGCATCTTTGGGGTTTGCAACATAGTCGGATTGAAGTGACATGGTCTTTGTGGCTTCGACTAGCACATATTCAGTATTGGTTGACAAGATGGTGATGAAGGCACGACGGGCACCCAAGCGGAGAGCAGCCAGTTGTGCGAAGGCAGATAGCGCAGTGTCGTGACATGCTGCTGGCACGGGCATGGGATGGCCCTGAGGGAAGGCATTCCGCCGAATGTAGGCGGGTTTGTATAGCTCGATCCATGAGTGGAGGTAGCTACGAGAGAGCTTGGTCAGCGCGATTTGCGGGCGGTAGATATTATACAGTCAAGACAGTGAGGTGAAACGAAACCAGGCGACTTACCGCAGGGCTTCGCGCTCTCTGCCCCTTTCGGTCTTGAGAGCGAGAGAGGAGCGGCTACGACGAAGTGGAGGAGGCACCGGCAGCGGCGTATTGCTCGAATTCATATTGACTGCAGCTGCATGACCATTGCGCAAGCTTAGCTAAGACTGCAGAAGACAAAACGACATCAACATCGACAATCTGCCACGGGATCGCGCCCTGACAGTTGGGAGATCGATCGCGATCGTCGTTGTGGATCCAGCGTCAGAGATCGAAGCTTATTCTAGCACAACTGCCGCTAACCGGGACGGTGGAATGATAAAGCAGGTAGGGCTAATATGTTAAAACGACAAAAGAGAAACCTTACTCACGCGCTACGCGTTGTGGTATAGCATGTAGTGCGTCGAGGCATATACCTTATGCACAATGTTTTCCGCATGAGATTGTCATCATGACGTGTGAGCTGCCCGACCATCATAGCAATGGTCACAGACGTGATACATGCCCAACGACAGAACGAGGCCATCATTTCGATAAGCTAAATCCCCTGCAATACCGTCCAATCTATGCGCCAACCAAGAGAGACCATCAGACGAGAGCGACCTCGGTCAGGTTATGCCCGCGAACATGTGCTACTTTATCGAGGTCACAAGAAACAGTCGTTGGATATGAGGTCAGGTACTACCGATGATCGCCGATATCACGAGCCGGAGATTTGGACGATGCTGTGGAATTGGCATGTGTTTCCTTGGGGAGTCGTACAGTCGGCTTTATGGATGTCGACTTTATGGATGGAGAGTGCGCTAGATTTCCGAAGGTGGTGAGATCTTGCGTTCACCAACATTGCACACGCGCTTTCGGAGCGCTGCTCATCGGACAATGCTGACGTAGAGGAGCTCCTTTCCAAAACGGACCTTGCTCTTGTGGTGAAATGACATAGATCCGAACAGCTCCCGTGGCGAGAACGGCCGCTCATGGCCGCTTGAAGACGATGCAATGCAATTCTACTCAGTACATAACGCACCCTTCATCTTCCTTCCTCGACCCCCCCTAGCCACGGAACCCAACCAAAGGCAAGCCAGTCCGCAACAACAAGCTGCTCGCCACCACAGTGATACTGCTCAGCGCCATCGCAAGCGCAGCCCACGCAGGATCCAGCCTAATGTGCGTGCCGTTGCTAGTCGTAGCCGGATACAGCACGCCAGCGGCGACCGGAAGAGCGATAATATTGTACAGAGCCGCCCAGACGAAATTGAGAACAACCCGACGGAACACAACACGGCTGAGAGTCACCAGTGTGAGGACTGCGCGGAGATCAGAGTGCACCAGGATGAAAGACGCAGACTGCACTGCGACGTCTGAACCAGAAGCGACTGCGATGCCAACATCGGCAGCGGCGAGGGCGGGTGCGTCGTTGATGCCATCGCCGACCATGGCGACTGTGGCCCTGTTGCGCTTATTGTTCAAAGCACTCTGGAAGCCTGTACCACGCTGTGGCTTCAGGATCTGTTGCAAGTATTTGATCTTTGCAGCTTTTTCGGCGGGAAGTACGCCGGCGATGATGTTTTCCGGCGCGATGCCGACTTGCCTGCCGACCGCATTGGCGGTGCTCGGGTTGTCGCCTGAAAGCATCCAGACGTCGATGCCTCTTGCCTGAAGAGATTCTACGACTTCGAGAGCTTCTGGTCGGAGAGGGTCTGATGCTGCGAAGATGGCGTTGAGTTCCCATGCTTTTTGAGGCGCGCGGCAAGCCAACAGGATAACCGAGTATCCTGATGACTTCCATTGTTCGAGAGAAGCGCCTGCGCTCTGATTCATGGCAACGCTGTAGTCTCGCATCAGACTCTCATTGCCGACCAAGACTTCGTATTGCTGATCTCTAATCTCGAATGTGGCTTTGAGACCCTTGCCTGCAATCTCGTTTGCTCCAGAGACCTGCACTGCCGTGTTATCTCCCTTGGATGAGAAGTTGACAGCTGCTCTGGCCAGAGGATGGTTGCTATTCTCCTCGACACCTTTAAGCACGCCCAGTATAGTTGCTCGGTCAAGACCAGAAGTGTTGTTAAGGATGATATGGTCCACGGTAGTTGGCTCAATACCCGCGGTAAGTGTACCCGTCTTGTCGAAAACAACTGCGTCCAACGTGCTTGCTTCTTGGAACGCTTCGCCTCCGCCTTTAACGAGAATGCCGCGCTGTGCGGCCATTCCACCGCCGACGAACAGTGCTGTTGGGGCGGCGAGTCCGAGACCACATGGGCAGGCAATGACAAGTGCAGCGATAGCAAATTGCAAGGACCAGAATGGCCAGCCGCCGATTTCGCTGTCGAGATAGCTTCTTGGAAGCGCTCCGGATAGACCAAGTGTTAGCCAGACAAGCCAAGTCAGAATGGAGATGAGGATGACAACAGGCACGAAGTAAGCTGTGAGAAGATCTGCAATGCGCTCCATGGGAGCACGCTTCGATTGTCCTTCTCTGACAACAGCAATGATTGAGTCGAGCATTGAAGCGCCAGCAGGACCACTTGCGCGCATTGTCACGGCTGGTCCTTTGTTGATGGTACCGGAGTAGATGTTGTCGCCTTGCTGCTTGTTGACCAAGCGGGACTCGCCGGTCAAACTAGACTCGTCGAAGCTGGCTTCCTCGTCAACTAGTACCGCGTCGCATGGTGGGCTCGATCCATGCATAACCTTTACCAAATCGCCGGTCTCAATGAGATCTACGTTGACCCTCTCCGTGCTTACCCCCTCGCCCTGCTTCGTAACGATCAAGTTCGCCTCTGAAGGCCGTAGCTTTCCAAGCGCAGAGACAGCGTCGCCAGAAATGGTCTTCATTTTCGCCTCCGCAAGTCGACCGAGAAGGAGAAACATTGTCAAGAAAACAACAGAGTCGAAGTATGACATCCTCGCAGATTCTGGCACATCCAGGGACGGATTTGAAGCAGAAAGAATCATTTGTGCCAAAGATGCAATGTAAGCCACAGTCGTTCCCAAGCTTATCAGCATGTTCATGCTGCCGAATCTGTAGAAGCGCTTGGCGATAGGGACCTTGCTACGCGGTCTCCAGAGTGAGTACAGCTCTTTGATCGTTCTCCGGTGGAAGTAGTCCGTGGCGAAGATGTAAACAGGAGTTGCCATGACGAAGAGTGCCCACTCTGCTCTGCTGACTCCGTGCAGAGGGTGCATGAGATACTGGTATCCAGGATCGTTCTTCGACACCAGATTCATGTAGACCACTCCGATGACCGTGGTCGGTATCGCTGTGACTGTTGAAAGCACTGCGCGCGTGAAGATTGCTCTTTGCTCCTTCGCTAACATTTCTCTAGAGCGCTGCTCAACCGATGCGGACTTCGAAATAGAGACCGTGAAAGAAGAGTCTAGCGCCGAGACTTTGTGCAAGATACTTCGGATAGTCAGCTCTGGCACGCTTGGTACGTATGAGACTGTCATTGTAGGTGAATCCAGCGTCGGCTTTTCTGTTACGGTTATACCAGCATCTCGAACTTCTTCGGTGATGCGCTTTGGGCACAGCGGACAGTGCATGCCTTCGATTTTGATGGAGACTGTTCTTTGCGGAATCGCGGTCGATTGGTCTGTTGATTTGCCGTTCTCAACTTGTGCAGTCTTTGGCTGCACTCCCATCAACTGTGCATCGTAACCTGCGTCCTCAATCGCCTCCACAAGTTTCTTAGACAGGCACTCGCTGTCATGGTTCCGGAATTGGACGCTGGCACTGTGCCCAATAAGAGACACATCAGCTTTCTCCACGCCTGCAATGCCGTGGAGCGTCTTCGTAACATTTCCCACGCAGGAGCTGCATGTCATGCCCTCGATGGACAAGGTGGCGACGAGCAAGGGCACCTCTTCCACAGGAGTAACAACTTGGAGGTGCTCGCGACCGCTGTAAGCAGCACACATCTGGCAATTGGCGTCGTGGAGTGAACGGGTGTGTTCGTCAACCTGCAGGAGGCGAGTCCTTTCGTCCACCTGGGAAAGCCGGCGGGGAGTCCATCGCTGCACAGCTTTTCGCAAACGGGAAGTGTCGATTGCCGGTTTGGTGGCTTCCTGGTACCCCGGTAAATCGTGAATGATGTCGAAGATTTCGTAGCCATTGGACGTTAATGCCGATTGAATTGACGCGATGGAGGTGTCGGTTCCATGTACAATGGTGACGATGTGGTTAACAATCGAAATGTTACGTATGACGGCCGTCGGGTCCAATTCGTGTAGTAGTGTGGTTACATGGCTCACGCATGTTGGACAGTGGAGGTTTGGAATGAGGAACGACGTTTGGACGCGTGGAGTGGCGGGTGAGGCCAACATGTTTGCTGGTGTGTTGGTGTGTTGGTGTGTGTCAAGGAAGTAACCATTCCCTGTGAAGTCTTGCTTTCTTGTACGTTCTCCAGCAAGATCTTTGTTGCGCCACCCACACACGATTGTGCAGGCTCGGCAGAGTAGAAAAAGTTGGACTGTTCAAAGCACAAATACCTCAAACTCCCGCACAAAAAACGCAGTTTGCACGGACGTCAACAACTCTAACCCTTGTGATGGCAGGCACGACGCGAAGCCACAAGTCTGAATGCAGCATTACTATACATACCTAGCAGCATTCATGCTCGCGACATGAAAGGTAATACTTTCGTTCGCTGTGCGGCTGCCTTGGTGATTTATTCTTGGATAGTTACCCAGTAAACAAAGCTAGTTAGTATACCGATTGATCCTTACACTCGATTTGCTTGGCCTACGTGGTCTTATAGTTGCAATCAGGACAAGGTCCTCACGACTACGAGCTGATATACTCTTGAAGACGTGGATACGATTGCGAATAGCGTGTAGCCAGACTAGCCAGACAAACCAATTGGCAAGAAATTAAATTCCATGATGCTTATGTCCTTGCGAACAGCTATCGACTTTCGTTTCTGTTGCTCGTCCTCAATCGGCAGTTGCCATTCTCCCAGTCAAACGTGAAACCCAACTGTATCAACTCTGTAACAGTATCAACCATCACCAAACCTTTAGGCAAGTCATACGCAGACGCATTCCATTCTTCGGTTTCGCTCCAAGATTACCGTATCTGATAGTAATCGCACAAAGTCAGCATTGCGTCTTGATCACTTTTGATCATTGCTATCTAGATCAAATCATTGCGGTATTACATGAACTGCTAGTGGTTGATTTGGCAGCTTGCTCTCGAAGTCAAAGCTTATGGAAGCTGGTTTGACGGTACGATGGGCGAAATGCGGACAGAATTACACTTAGAGAACGCCAGAGGGCTGCTATGTTCTCAAAGTAGCATCATTAGACCATTGCCGCTCCCGCACAAGAGATTCGGTCTTGCTCGTGAAACCCAACCTTGGGACTAGTAGATCCTGGACTATCTGCGCGTACGATTCGAAGCATCCCTAATAGCTTCAAGAAGACGGTCCGTAGAAATAAAGATTCCTCGCAATGAACAGGCAGACAGGAAAGCCGATATTTGCCCATGTTACCCAATTCCACTTGCTCCACCTACTCATCTCCGACCAACCGATACACCACGCAGTGACGCCAATGTGGCCGAGGTCACCCCACCACAAGGCCGATAAGTAGGCTGTCGCTACTCCAGGGTCGGAGGTCGAATGCAAGACATACAAGCCGATGACAGCTAGTAGGAGGAAGAGGTTGCCAAGCTGGAAGGCAACGATCGTCTCGTATGGGGGTGACTCTGCCTGGGACGGTTTCGAGGACTGCAAGGAGGCAATGTAGAAGTTGGGTGCAATGGAGACCAAGCAGAAACCGGCGATTTGCAGTAATGGCTCGACGACTGCGAACGTGTAGCGAGACATTGGGTACATGGAAGACGCCATTTCGATTTCGATATTCTCAGCGTAGTGTAGGATCGTCGTGTGTGCTGAAGGGTAATCCAGGTCCGTGAAAAGATAATGGGAGTGACTGGTCGGCAGAAGAGGCAGGACGGCCAAGAAATGCACCCAGGCTTAAGTAGCAGTGAATTGGATACCCGTGCTACGAAAATCGTCTCTACAACTGCGATTGAGGTCGCCGACAAAGTCCGGATATCGCTTGATTCCGGGTACCGGCGAGTATGGCCATCATGCATCCGCGCGCGGACATTCGGTCTTGCTGGTGTCTCCGACAGCAAGACACGGACATACGGGATATGGACAGCGTGCACGCTGCGAGCTGAGGTTATCGATCATCGTCAAAATTATACTCCTTAGTAACATTGCGAGCTCTAATGCATCACTACGGCCCCTCCAATTGCGATAGAGACATCATGGCAATCGTCAGCTTCATCTGAAAGCGGTCTGACCGTCTGACGTCTGGGCCATTCAGAATGATATTCATCGCTCAAACTCATAGCCGATCCTGGTCGCTTTTCGACCGTTCAAGACTTATAGACATCCCAAAAATCACCTTGAACACAGCAGTCGGGAATCTTACTACATCTGCTCGAGTAAGAGCGCTAGGCTATCCTTTCGAAAACCGTTTCCTTTTTGGGATTAGTACATACTACTTTGATACTGCTTTACTCGACACCATTTTTGGAGTCATGAATGCTACTATCCGGGACATACCTTCGAATCTGAGCTTTTCTTTAGCAAGCTTTCCTACTAAGATATTTCTTTAGCGACGATGTCAAAATCTGCAGACGGAACTGCGAACTCTTTCAGTCTCGATGCGAAGATTCATTATTCGATGAACGTGCGTATCGAAAATGAGTGGTCCGATAGAACGAAAGATTAGGGTTCCATGTGTCGAATCTTGATCTCGGTGTCCGCGGCCCTTGGCCGTTCCTTGTGGATTGTGTGAGAACCGGATGTCTCTAAGCTCCGTTCCCTAGAATCATCCGCGGGGCGCTCTCGACCTCTGCGATGTTCTGCCCGTTTAATAAAAGTCCGCAAATAGCCCATCGTGAATATTTATTCATCTGTCACAGACAAAAGAAGTTCCGCAACCACTAGCCCGACCACACTTTACAACAATGCCCACATTAGCAATTCCTGGAGGTACTTCGGCCAGCCTGGGACGGTCTATCGTCAACGCTGTTCTGGCTAAGCAAAAGCCCAATAAATGGAATCTGGTTATTCTGTCACGCTCCACTCGCACTCCGACTTGGCTTCGTGCATTGGACCCGAAAGCCGACCACCATACTATCCGCGCCGTTGACTACTCCTCAGTCGACTCACTCACGTCTGCCCTGCAAGGTGTTCATACAGTCGTATCGGTTACCAGCGCCGTTGACGGCACCCAAGCTCAGACCCAGATCAATCTTCTACATGCCACTATTAGAGCAGGGTGCAAGCGCTTCTCGCCCTCGCAGTTCGGTTTCGGGTACAAAGGCTGGGATGAAATCAGCAGTCTGCAGTGGATGAATCAAGGGGTATCTGAGGAGTGCAACAAGCACAGGAACGAGATTGAGATCTCCTACTTCAACCAGGGATCCTTCATGAATTATCTTGGAATGGGCATTTTTACAGCACCAGAGCCGACCGGCAGTGAGCAAGAAACGATCGCACGCATCCGGCAGGGAGGTGGATACATGTCCGGGGAAGACAGTGCCCTTGAAGGGCTGCAGCGAGGCGGCCCACTTGCAGACCAATCCGGCGCATTCCTGGTCGGGCTCAAGAGTGGAATTGCAGAGCTTCCTGTAAGATCTGATGGTAATTGGCCGCGCGTCACATTCACTGCCATGAGCGACGTCGGTAAATTCATTGCTGCGTCACTCGACCTTGCTAAGTGGGAGGAAAGGATGGACATGGCCGGCGAAACCTTGACGATGGGCGAGTTGCTACGCCATGCCGAGGAAGTCACGGGCAAGACTTTCAATGTCACCACCCTCAAAACGGCAGATATCGAGCGGAAGATGGCAACGCTCCAGCAGGACGATTTCACAGGGCTCCTATGGGCCGATTTCAACCTAGCTTACTGTCGCGACAGGGAGGATGAGACAGTGTTGAAGCCTACATTGAACACCTTATGTCCTGAAATCGAACCGATCGGAGTTCGTGCATATCTGGACAAATTTTGGGTCCAGAGCAGGTAAGGTGTTTCGTGTGCACCAATACTACAATAGTGTACGCCATTACCAACCCTCTACACATGTTATACGAAGACGCATCCCATTCTTCGGCTTTGCTCCAAGATTTCCGTATCTGAATGAAGATCCATATCGTTAGCACAGCTTCTAGATACAATGGTCCTTTCGGGTTTGGATCTGGAACTTACGGAATAACATTCTCATCAGGATCCGCCATTTCGAACTTGAACTTGCCCACGAACATCGCAGCAAGACATCTGAGCTCCGCGGCAGCGAAAGTGTGTCCAATACAGCTTCGCGGACCGTGAAGGAAGGTAAGATTTGCATAATTGCTGGTCGCACCTCCAGAATTGTTAGGTTTCTGGATGCCGGTTTTGCTGTCAAGGTCGATCCATCGCTCGGGATGGAACTTTGTTGCATCTGTCCCCCAGAGATCCTCATTCCTGTTGGTAGCCCACGGCGAGAGTATGACTTGAATGCTGGCGGGCACAAGGTTCCCAAGGAGAACGGTAGGTCGCACGGTGTTTCGGTAGATGATATTGATAGCAGGGTACAATCGCAGTGTTTCATTGCAGACACCATTGAGTAGCGGGAGGCGTTGTAGGATGGACGAGAGCTCTTCGCCATTGACAGGCTCACTGGGAGAGGGGACGTTCTTGTGAATCTCAGTGCGGAGTCTGCTCTGGATCTCTGGATTGCGGGCAAGCAGGTAAGTCATCCATGTGAACGTCACCGAAGTCGTTCCATGCCCGGCGGAGAGTATCGTGAGAAGCTGGTCGACAAGTTGCTTGTGCGTCAGGGTGGTCGAGTTGATGAGGTGTGAAAGTATATCCTTGTGTGTGTCCGGAGTAGTCTTAGAAAGCTCGCTTTGCTTCTGGTCCACGAGACTGGAGCAATGATTGTACAGATTGGAAGAGATAGTGTCAGCAAGTTTGTTCATGCGCCAGGGTAGCAGACGAACGATCTTCGAGAGTCCAAGGATGTTGAGTGCAAAGTAGATGACTTTCTCGGTGCTCGGGTTGGCGATCTCTTCGAAATTGGCGATCAGAGGATGATCTTGTCCCTGCTGCAACGATCCAAAGTCTTTGCCCATGGCGGCCATACCGATGATGTCGGTCGTCGCTAAATTCGCCCAATGATTTATCTCAACAACTCCCGACGCTTCCTGCGCCAATTTCTGAGAAATGCCACCAGTGAGTTGGCCAGACACTTCCCAGAAGATCGGATACAAATCTTTGACGCGGCGGAAGCTGAAAGCAGGTGCGGAGTCTTTTCGAAGTCTGCGATGCTCGTCTCCTTCGGCGGTGATCAAACCAGTGCCTATGAACTTTCGACACAACTCGCCGAGAGCAGATGGCTTTTGTAGATCATACGCTTTTGCAACCAAGACTTCAGCGACGGCTTTGGGGTTTGTGACGAGCAGGCGTTCGGAACCGAATATCCCGCGGAAACGGATCTGTGTAAGTCAATCTTCACGTTAGCAATGTCTTTGATATAATTGATAGCTCCACAAGAATCCGGGAGATGTACTAAACCATCATTCTCAAGCTCTCGCATCCAGCGACCAAAGTCTTGAGCAGGAGGCTGTTGAAACAGAGCCAAATCATGGCCGATGAGAGGCAAAGCACCCTTTGGCTGTGGCAGATGCCGGAGCGGCGAGAGGAAAGTAGGATAGACATAAGTTCTGTAAATTGAGAACAGAAGAACTTCTGCCACTAGTAGTATCATGGGATATGCTTTCCAGCTCGATTCGAGGTGCTGTGTGATAATAAATGGCAATAATGTCGCCGCAAAAGCAGACACTGCGAGTATTAGAGCCATGTCTAAGCGTTCGATCGAAAGAGAGTGTGATCCAAAGGTGGTGCAGTGTTCAGCATTACACGAACGGTGACCACTAGTTCAAGTATTTGGTCAACAGGTCAATGCACCATCACGTCAACACCTCCGGGAACAGCGCCCTAGTGCATGCGCCGCCATCAAGGGATCACAGTCACACGATGGCATGGACTAGGCTTTGCACCAAAGTCACACCCACGGATTGTTGATGCTGATGCACCACCTCTCGGGCTCCCGGGCTTATGCAATGTGGTGGTCTCTCGGAGAGTCTCTGAGAGTCTGTGCACTACCCAAAAAGAGATTAGCCCTTTGCGTACCAGAAATGGGATGGGCCCTATGCATGGAGCTCGCGAGGCCAAGGTAGTGGCTTACGACGGCATTCCGTTCCTTCGGTTTATGGAATCATGTCTCGGATTTTGCGGGCCACCATATACATCTATTCATCGATGGTGGGTTACAGCGGTAGATCGGATTAGAGGAACGTTACATCGTGTCTCTCGTTGTTCCAGCGCAGTCAATTGGTCAATAGAGCACATGTGATGCTAGTCAATACGAATAGATATGCTTTCAAACGATGGAATATCCAACAAATCGAGCCAACAATACTGGACTGTGAATCCGCGAAGGCGATTTGCTCGGCACCAAGTAACAAGTGATGTTCCTCCCTCACGCTTTGAGAGCCTTGACTTGGATTTTCCATATCAATCTTCTTCGTCATCGGAGCGGCTGTCAGTTGCTCCTTCGCCTCGTATCATACGAACAATAACTCGAACGATCATGGCAAACCACGCAATGGTGATTCCCTGCAGCAAAAGCAGGAGACCGAGGAACAAACGCCTGATATTAACATTGAAGGCTACACTCTTCGCCAGAGGATCCACGAATGGTTGAAAGATGTTGATGAGAATATCATCGTTGCTTTCTAGAGATAGCAGTTCGCCAGTGCTTGTAGAGTATGTCCCGTACGCCATTGTGGTGACTTGAACATGCTTGTGGATGCTCCAACAGATAGCAAGGAAGAAAATGTGGCGTGTGATGATCCAGACGCCAACGAACACCGCGAACGCTGCATCACAGCAACGCTGCAGAGAAAGATAGCGTAAGACCTTAGCGAGAGGCAGTATGATGTCGACCAGATCCATGCAGACAAGTACTGCATTACCGGCACGCCACTGACGATAAGAATAACTTCCGGCCAGGAGGACGATCGTCACGATGTGATGTAGAAGCATCTGGAGGTGATCCTTACGCCGATGTTCCAGATGCAGGACTGCGATTTGCTGTGACCAGAAAGCAAGTTGTGAGATGTAATAGCACTTCAAGCTAGCACTCAAACGTAGCTGCGGAAACCCGGCCCATAGAGATACCAACAAACTCTCGGCTCCGTCGACCTCAGTCGGTGTGTGATGCACGAATAGTCTCAAACCCCAGGACCAGTAAAGAGTGTAGTAGATGATCATGTAGGACTGCTCCGCGAATCGAGTCTGCGTCTTTGTCTTTGTGATGCCCAGTCTTGCAGCCAACGGGCTGAGCATGTAATCCAGGCTAGCGGCACGTATCGCCGTAAAGAAGACCATGAAGCCGAGCACTAGCTTGAGGTCTTGAGGGCCTATGCTGTAGAGGTCGTCCGAAGGATAGCTTAGCATGAAGAAGCCGCCAGTCTTGTCCCTAAGATCCGGGAACAGGAAGTAGGAAATGAGAACGACTAGCATCGTATTGATGCACAACCCCAGTTGGTGTTCTAGAAGCTCCGTTGCCAGCGGTTTTGACGAAGCTGTTTGTTCTTCGTAGTAGAATCGCTGCCAGTCCTGCCACAGTGCCGAACCTTTGCAGTCGTCCTCGAGGATTGCGTATTCGGATAAATCTCGAAAAGACGAATTATCGCAGAAGTGTGAGTCGCGGCGTTGTCTCAACTTGTCGTTGTGAAAGTCCATGTTAGGCCAACCTGCTTGTTTCAGGAACGAAGATGATGGGATTGAAGTATATCTGCTGTGTATAATGCTATCCGAGTATCAAAGAAAGACATGGATTTTATCGAGAGGCCATTCTGACGGTCAGTAAGGACATAAGTAGCCTCTTGCTCAACGAAAGGGCAAGCACTTTCCCAATCAAGAACTAGCAGCAGATCTCTGTCTCGGCTGCGATGTGGCCCTAGCATCATGGCCTGCTTTTATCGATATAGGTGTGTGTGACATCGTGCGAGACGGAATGTATCTCTTTGTTCTGTGGATAGCATGAGGAGCACTACATGACTTTGCATGTTAACGAACACTTGTGGCGCATTCATCCGGCGTCGGTCGGACGAGTGATGGCTTCAAAAGCTTAATATCTTCGCCTGACGGAAAGACTAAGCCCAATATGTATTGTGCACACAGACCACGTCGACTCTTGGCGCTTTGCTCCTGCGACAGGACCCGTGGTATTGACTGACGCTATGCTATATCGCCTGAGCTCATTTATATCTGTAGGCCACAGCCGATGGAAAAAGCAAATCTACGGGACGCCATGTCATAGTGCTGTGTCGCTAAGGGACTATGATGATGCGTGGGAGATCAGATAAGCACGCGAACGCCTTCTAACCTTTCGAAACCGGTGCTTACAGTAGGGATGATCTGAAGTTTTCCACAATCAGTAGCCCAATACTGCTCGAATATAACCGGTACAGAGGCTCAAATATGCTACGAACCACCGTGCTTCGTACTCCCAGTCAATTCCACCTCCTCCAAGCCGAATTCTGTGTGCAACTCCGTTCTCAACGGGATATCTTTCTCGAACAACACTAGAAGTAATGCTACGCCGGAGAAGGCCACCGATATGCACCAAGTGTATTTCAATGCATCAGTAAAGCTTTGAATGACTTGTAAGCGGGTTGGGTCTTGGTACTGGGAAATGAATTCGCGTGTTGCACGCCCGTAAGCCTTGCCACCAGCAAGCTCAGCTCGAACGTTCTGATCCGAGATCCGATTCAACGAGGTCTGTAATCGGTTGTTGAAGATTGCAGCTGGTATTGTGACGCCCCATATGCACCCAAAGCTGCGAATGCAAGCCCAGCTGGCAGTCGCAGCAGCTTGATCGCTCTCAGGCTGACTGCCCTGAAAAGCCGGCAAAAGCGTATTGAGGATCATGCCTGTGCCGATAGCAATCAACACTTGGAAGGACACCCACTGGCTCATAGTTGAGCCTTCGTCGAGTGTACTGAAGAGTCCAAGTCCAAGGGTGACTATTACGAAACCAACTCCATGCAACGCCTTGTATCGGCCAAACTTGGAGAGCACAATGACAGCGACTGCGGCACCTGGCACTGCAACGAGAACCACGGGAAGCATCTGCACCCCAGCACGTGTCGGACTCGAGACCAGGACTGCCTGGAAATAGACGGAAAGGAAGAATATCGCCCAGTAAAGCAGGATGGCGCTCAAGAACGTGTTGATGAAGACGACAGCTGCTGTTCTGTTCGCAAACAATCGTAGTGGAATAACAGGCTCTTGCGCCCATCCCCACCTCTCGAAGATTACGAACAGGGCCATCCCACTGAAGCCGAATACGAGTGGAAGAATGACTGTCGATGAGGACCATGGATATCGGATTCCTCCGTAAGTCAGCGCATAGAGTAATGTCGTCGTGGACGCCATTAGAATCGTATTTCCGGCAAAGTCGATCCGCTTGAGTTTCGCTCGCCAGGTAGACTCGTGATTGTGTTTGACCCGAAGAAAGATGAACAGGAGAGTGAACGAGAGTGCTCCAAATGGAAGGTTGATATAAAATACCCATCGCCATGTCGTGTTGTCGACAATTGCGCCTCCGATGAAAGGGCCTAAGGAAGTTCCAAGGGTAAGCACTACTAAAGTGATGGCAATGTAAGTACCACGCTCTCTGAGTGGAACCAGATCAGACAGGATAACGTCGAGTATCATGTTGAGACCGCCGGTGCCGATGCCTTGGATGGATCGTCCAACAATTAGCACGGCTCCACTGTTCGCACCACCACAGATGCCGCTACCTAGAGTGTAGATGCTGACAATGAACAATGCAAGCCATCGCCTTCCGAAGATGTTGGCCAGCTGCCCGAACAGAGGTTGCACTGCCGCACTGCCATGTGCTATCAGCTTCGAGAATCTCCCGTCAATGCCGACATTGACGATTTACCTTGTCAAGAACAACACATTGGTGATCCACACGTAGTCATCCCCAATATTGAGTTCGTGGATAATTGTAGGCAAAGACGTGGTGACGATCGTAGTCTCGAGCCCGCCGAGGAGGGTCGCTACACAAAGCGCGACCATGATTCCCCAGAATCGCACATCCTTGTGAGATGGCTTTGGTGCATGATGCTGTGTTGTGCGAACAACCAATCCATCCCTGCTGTTAGCGTCGTTGTCACAATGTGGGCTGATGTCGACCGTCAAGGTTTGCTGTTGAATCATGTTGGGTCGCGCTGGCCGTGTCGTTGTTTGCGGTTTGCAAACCCGGACATGATGCGCAATACATGCATGTAGATATGTGAGGTCCGGCGACCGGATCGCCTAGAGCGCATGTTAACACTTTCCACATATCTTTCGCTGGTTCCAAATCTGGGTGCGCCAAAGATTGAGGATGGCGAGATCCACATCGGATCATCGAAGGATGGAGCAAAGGAGGGCTCTCCTGATAGGCTGAGAGCACTGTTCGAATGCGGTATAGCTCTTAAATCCGCACGGACTGTCGACCGAGGCACCACTCCCGAACTTCACCACGACCTGCATCCCACTACCACTACACACCACCTGCAAACTACATCAAGTCGTCACCTGCAGGTGGCAATATCCGAAACGGGCACATAGCTCGTCCCTGTAGCAAGGGCCGCTATGAGTGATCACACCACTTAGCGGCCACTTCTTTGTTGACTCCTAAGGTTGCACGCAAAGGCGCTAGATACCGAGCCACAGCCGCAATGAAGTACAACAGCAGCAGCTCTCGGAGCAATGCTCAAGCGATCCATTCTTACAGCAAGAATGAAGGACCTCGTTACACTCCCTTTACGTCTGGCGAGTGGACACTTTGCCAGCCAAAGATCACCTGGCTCCCAACTTGCCTACCTCGCGTTTGGGAATGCTTTTCTTCTGGCCGCTCTTTTCTTGTTCACGTCCGGCTTTCTCTCGTCTGCATTGTTCCCAAACGATGTATCCGCACCTACAGCGCTTGAAAATCTCATCCCAGAGACGCAAGATGATGCACCATTCAGCCGTGTAGTCTTCTTACTCGTCGATGCTTTGCGGTCTGATTTTGTCTATGGCAAACATTCAGGCTTCGGGTTCACTCAAAGGTATGGTCCACGTAACATCGCGTTATTATTTTTGCTGACCCTCATTTGACAGCCTCATCCGCGATGGAGCAGCTCTTCCATTCACAGCACACGTCGCACCACCCACGGTGACACTCCCGCGCATAAAAGCAATAACCACCGGCTCCATCCCAGGTTTCGCAGATGTGATGGGCAACCTTGATCAGTCGGATAATGCATTCTTTACGAGCCACGACTCATGGCTAGGTCAATTGCGAGCAGCGGGTCGTGAAATGGTGTTCTATGGCGATGACACCTGGCTTCGCTTGTCCGCTTCCAAAGGCTCGAATTCTAGCTTCTTCCTGCGCTCAGAGGGGGTGCACGGCTGGTTGACTTCGGTACTGTGCTCCAACTATTTGACCTCGAGACTCAGAAGGGCTGATCGTTCTGAACACAGGAATATACAGAAGTCGATCGTAACGTCACCCGCCACGTTGCAGGTGAGATGGAGAAAAGCGATTGGGACGCGATGATTCTCCACTACCTTGGAGTCGATCACATCGGCCACATGAGTGGGCCTCAAGCTCCGCACATGATCGGAAAGCAGAAGCAAATGGACGATGTGGTGAAACTGGTCTTCGAGGCACTCGAGACCCGCGAGCATCACAAAAACACTCTCTTGGTGCTGCTGGGAGATCACGGTATGTCATGTAAATACACCTGCAAAAGACACCCAGCTGACGAAGTATAGGTATGAACGAAGGCGGCAATCATGGCGGCAGCGATGCTGGCGAGACTGAGTCCGCCCTTGTGTTTGCCAGCCCGAAATTCCGAACGATGCGTGTCAAGCACAAATATGAGTGTCCCACCTTGCCGGCCAACGGAACGGACTTCGACTATTATCGCAAGGTGGAGCAACAAGATCTCGTGCCAACGCTCTCGGCTCTTTTGGGTCTGCCCATACCACGGAACAGCATCGGGACGATCTTAAGTGAGCTGCGAGGAATGTGGCCTGACGAAGAATCGTACGTCCATGTTCTCGCACGGAACGCACAACAGCTCTGGAGGGTCGCACTCGCCGTCTTCGATTCTTCAGCTAGTCGTGATAACCAGGATCTGGAGTCCGAGATGACTCAGAATCGCACTTCGGTCCCTGACCACTGCACGAACAGCGACCGCCCGGTGGAAAGACTGGCCTATTTATTAGCTTCCGCTGAGAAACAAGCCCTACAATCGCGCAGGACACAGCAATGGACCAAGGCCGCCACCGCTTACGACGAATTTCTCGCACATGCACAACAAGCTTTGATCAAAGAGAATCGATCTTTCAGCCTCGTTCGAATGGCGGCTGGCATCGCTCTCTGCTCTATCGGGTCGGTCTTATGCTGGTATAGTATTGGCGCTGGCCGGCCATCGCGAACGATCAGCGTCTCATGTGTATGTATCGCATTGGTCTATGGCCTTGCGCTGTTGTCAAGCACTTCCGAAAAAAGCGAGCAGTACTTTTGGTACTTGACCGCTCCGGCGTGGATAGTATTCCTGGCTGTCAGAGCGACAAGTCGTACGCAAGATGGGCTCGTTCAGCGTCGCGTCGCCTGGGCTGTCGTCAGGGTATTAGCTCTCCACTGCATAGCTGCCTGTTGGATGCTTTGCAGGTCGTGGATTGAAAAGATACAGTTCGCGGGTCACAAACCGCTGATCTGGTCTACGCTATTGATCACCCACTTCTGGATGTCTGCCGGTATCGTCCAACGTACACTGTCAGGTATCGTAGCTAAAGCTACTGCCGTATCCTTGACGATACCTCTCGTGTCCACCGCATTCGTCTTCAAGATCTGTCAGGAGTTCGAACAAGCAGGCGGCACTGCTTCATTTTTCGGCATGAATCAAATTATCCTTTTCAGGACGCTTCTTGGGATGACATCGCTAGCAGCAGGGGTGATCTGCACCTTCGTCGCCAGACGACGTTCACAGCTCGACGTGCGTGTGTCGCTCACTGGGCCAACTCTGCCAAAAAGACTACATCATCTGCTCACCCTGTTCCTCATGATGCAAAGTAGGATCTTGAACCTGCCTCTCTTCCTCTGCCTTGACCACCAACGCTCATGCCTCGAGATACTACTCCACCCCGTAACGCGCTCACCTCCAAATCCAGCCAATAAACAAGGCGATCAGCTCAATGGTTCAGACGACAGCACCGCCACCTCATCAATACACGCCGCAATCACCGTCCTCGCGTTCTCACAAACCTACTTCTTCGCCTTCGGCGGCTCAAACTCCATCTCTGGCATCAACCTCAGCAACGCCTACAACGGCATCACCAACTACAGCATCCTCACAGTAGGCGTCTTACTCTTCTCCGCCAACTGGACCGGGCCCATCTGGTGGAGCAGCGCTGCGTGCAGTCTGGTACCATATGATGCGCCGCAATCTACTCCGCCTCTCAATAACATCGAGAACAAGCACCGAGCCGCCGACAACGCCAGGAATGGAGGTGACGAACGCCTACAAGCACAGGACTTGCCCTGGCTCTGCTACTTATCGGCTCTATCAGCGCTGATGGCAGCAATCACCCTGATCGTCATGATTCTATGCACTGTGCAGCGCGAACATGATACCGTCTGGACGCTTTGGGGCTCGAAGTACCTCTACAGCGTCTTCTGGGTGCTCGAGTGGCACGTAGTCGTTTCGTTGGGCCTGAGTAGCTGCTTGAGAGCGTTGCGGAGCTTGGGGTAAGGAGGAATTGAGCGTCCTTTACAAGTGAGGTTGACCTACGATGGATGTGAGCTTAATTGTGTACTGTAGTTTCTATGGTTTGGTCTCACCCAGTTCCTGTCCCTCTGACGACCTTGAAGCTTTCAATGTATCTAGTGCTCTCCTTCTCTCTAGGCACCTGGGAGTGCGTATCGCAAGAGCTGAAAGTTACCTAAACCATTGCTAAACGCAAGGAGATGCAGCGTAGCGGCGTAGCTACAAGTTGAGGTCGCGTGGTTATATGCAGACAGGTCAATAGATAGACAAAGGCATGCTGCGCTGCAACGCGATAAGTACACAGTCGCGACAGCCAATCAGGAGCTCCACCGCGCTGAAGGATGCGCTCCTGCATCGTTTCGACTTTCAAGATTGGGTCAGGCAACCGTCAGCTGCACAGCTGCACAGCTGCACCTGTCTGCAGTTGCACTCGTCGTATCGCACCTGAATCCTTCAGCCGATAGCCGTGTGCGGCGCCAAATGCAACGGTAGCTGAGGGTAGCTTTGCGTCGCGCCTCATAATCACACATACAAGACCACCTCATGTCTCTCCTCCATTCGTGTCTCGTCAGACAGAACCTGCGCGCTCTCGTCTGCCGCACCTAACACACTGACGCAGTGCTGCCTTCATCAGCAAACATGGGTGATGTCGAGAAGTCCACCCCGGCCACGGCCACGGCCTCGCACGCCGACGACCTCACACATCACGACCACCCGGCTCTTGACTTGTCGTCGTGGAAGTACAAGCCTACCAAGCTCGGTCCATTGACCATCCCGCCCTACGCCAGCCCCGAGACGCAGCTGTTGCTCGTCTCCCTGGTCTGCTTCCTATGCCCAGGCATGTTCAACGCCCTCAGTGGCCTTGGAGCTGGAGGTGGCACTGATCCCCGCGCCGCCGACGACGCGAACATCGCCCTCTATTCCACCTTCGCCGTCGTAGGTTTCTTCGCTGGCACCTTCGCCAACAAGCTTGGCATCAAAATCTCCCTATCGTTCGGTGGCTTGGGCTACTGCGTTTACTGCATCGCCTTCCTTGTCTATAAGCATACTCACAACTACGGCTTCAATGTCTTCGCTGGCTTCCTGCTCGGCTGCTGTGCCGGCATTCTGTGGTGCGCTCAGGGAGCTATAATGATGTCGTATCCGCAGGAACATCAGAAGGGTCGCTTCATCTCTTTCTTCTGGATTGTCTTCAATCTCGGAGGTGTGATTGGCAGTCTTGTGAGCCTCCCTCTATTCCACAAGCCCCATACACTCCAAACTGACCTTCGCATCGCAGGTCCCTCTCGGCGAGAACATCAGTGTCACCGGCGACCAGACCGTCACAGACGGCACTTACATCGGATTCATCGTCCTCACCGGCCTAGGAGCCGCCGCCGCCTTCACATTAACCGACGCCAAAAACGTCGTCCGCAGCGACGGTTCCCGTATCATCCTCATGAAGAACCCAACCTGGAAGAGCGAACTCGTAGGCCTCTGGCAAACTTTCCAAAGCGACCCTTACATCGTCCTCATGTTCCCTATGTTCCTCTCCTCCAACTGGTTCACCGCCTACCAATTCAACCAAGTCAACGCCGCCATGTTCAACACCCGCACTCGTTCCCTGAATGGCGTCCTATACTGGATCGCGCAAATGCTCGGCGCCCTCGTTTTTGGCATCGCCCTCGACTACTCCAAAGTCAGGCGCACCGTGCGCGCCAAAGTCAACCTCGTCGTCCTCATGGTCTTGACTATGACCGTCTGGGGAGGCGGCTACGCCTATCAGAAGACCTACACACGCGCCCTCGTCGCTCAAGGCTCCGAAACACCCGATGATACCTCAGACGATTATGTCAAGATGGACTGGGCGGACTCTGGCTACGTCGGACCGATGTTCTTGTACATCTTCTACGGCTTCTACGACGCAGCGTGGCAAACATCCATTTATTGGTAAGTCTCCACTCCTTTCTTTGACCTGCCGAACAACACTCTAATCGAAGCGTCTCAAATAGGTTCATGGGCTCCCTGACCAATAACTCCCGCAAACTCGCCAACTTCGCCGGCTTTTACAAAGGCATCCAATCCGCCGGCGCCGCAATCACCTGGGCCCTCGACCGTGTCAAGACGCCCTACATGACCTCGCTGGCAGTCTGCTGGGGCCTGCTTGCTGGCTCGATAGTCATTGCCGCGCCTGCGATTCTCACTAAGGTCAAGGATACTGTGACGCTGGAGGAGGATTTGAAGTTCAGCGACGAGACTTTCGAGGATGTGCAGGGAGTAGGTCGGGATGAGACGGGAAGGGCTTGAGAAGTGCTGGGTGCCTGTAGGTTGGGTGGTGTTGATAGCCGAAAGCGAACCGAGTGACATTGTATTCTTAGTAATCTTCCTCGTCCTACTTCTCTCTATTGTCATCAGCCACCATTGATATACAGAGATAAGAGCTCCCCTCTGGTGCGTAGATTTCATGCTTCACCAGGCATTTCCCAGAGGTTGACGATCGGTCCGTTTGATTCAGAATGTCGACGAAGCACGATGATGTCGTAACAAGTCGGGAATTGCCAACATGAGTGATGTCTAGGGAGTCTCGGGCCGAACTGACACTTCGGTGTGCTTCTCCTTCCCCTAAATACCCAAATTGACAGCTCAAATTTCGCAAGTGATGACATGAGGAAACGAAACCTACATGTAGCTCTCAAGTAAATGCATCTGCTCACCGGGTGAAAATGTACTTCAACCTCCGGCTTTCCCTACCTAACATTAGCCCTAACCTCCAACCACGATATGGTGTAACTAATGACGTCTTAGCATCGTGACGATGAAACGACCTGGCACTTGCGTTCGAGTCTCCCGTCGACGCACAGGCAGATCTCAGCATAACGTCCCAAGAACCAACGTAAAAGTGACTTTGCGAGTCGATGTCAATCTAGACTAGCACCAGCACCAAGCAATGCTTAGACATCTGTAGTACCAGTTCTACCCTAGAAACAAGGTCGTCAGATACATGAATCAATACACTTCTTCGTCGTAACTCCACGCATCGAACGCCCATAGTAAGATATCCAGCCAATTCCAAGAGAAAAAGTGCCTTTCATGAAAAAAACAAAACAAACTATGATCTCAAAGAAAAAATGGGATTAAGAGTTACGAAAAAATTAACAACAGGAGAAAACGTCGCATCTCTGTGCCTGCACTGCTTGCTTGCATCGTGACGCCTCTCTGTGGTTGGTCATCTCTGATACCTAAGAAACAACACCCGAACGTGCTAAGAAATCGGATCCGTTCCACGCCTGTACTCTCTTCCTTCCAATAATCTCCTCTTCCGTGCATGCCTGACCTCCTAGACAGACGAAAAACAAACAGACGCCGCGCAAAATGCTATGTCTTCCAAAAACACGAATTTGATGATACAGCAGTGTTGTTGTTGTTGGGCGTGTTAATACAATAGGGGTGCGGAAGCCATGTCCATCGGTGTGCGGTCTTTTGCAATAAGATGCATCATGATTCTTTCCTCGAAACGGACTGCGCTTCCTTTTAGATCTCAACGTTCTTCATCTCTCCATCGTCCGCAGCGCCAGCCTGGGTGGAGTCGTTCAATGAAGTCCCTGCGACCTTCTTAGAGATTGCCTCCTCGTGATCGTCTGCGACGGTGTTGTTCTGCAGGTTGCTGGCCTTCGGTTTACTGTCCTCTGTTTTCTCCATGGTGGCAGCCGATGGTGCAATTGGCGAATCGAGCGCGATCAACTTGTCGGTATGGGCGGTCGGTGGTGAAGCCATTGCGGTGTCGATGCTAACAGGTGCCTTTTGCGACTGCGGCGAAGCGCCAGACTCTTCCGTTACACGGGCCAGGGGACTTGACACGTGTGCGCGGGGCGATGAAGTCGCAGGTGCTTTGCCGTTCGAGGTGAATCGCTGCGGGCTGCGGCCACGGTCTTCCGATGCTGAAGTCGGGCTGCCGTAAGGAGAGTAGCCGTTTGCTTGCGATCCAGCAGGAACCTGGCTGTTAATCCTCAGAGGCTGGCCAGACCTCCTCTTCTTAGGACCCTTGCGACCGTACTTCTGGTCTGAGCGCCAGCGTAGAATGTCGATGTATGCGGGCTCGACGCCTTGCTGCTTGAATTCGCGGAGTTTGAGCTCAGAGGTCTCCTCGTCGATGAACCATTTATCCGTGTTCATGTCGTCGGCGACAGTCGCGAGGAAAGCGCTCCAGGAACGAGCAATGACGTATTTGCAGTCGTAGTCGCGTCCCATGAGGATGACCTGTCCCCATTTGCCGGTAGGACCAGGAGCGAGATCGATCGCAATGTTGTTTCCGCCCCAGTCGCGGGCCATTGGAATCCAGGCGGGGTGGGCATAGGCTTTCTGAATCGCATTGGCAGGCTGTGAGTCTTGCTTGTCAATAAGCTCTTGTCGCCAGTTGGGGTTGGCGCTGGCTTGAGCTTGGGCAACAGGAATTGCTGAAGAGCTACTGCCTGCAAATGCTTTGATTGGCGCTTGCGGGATGTCGTAGTTGCGCGTGTTGGCGTCAGAGAAGTAGGCTTCGTTGACAGTGCGCCAGTTCTGCCACTCTTGAATGATCTCCTCGCAGTCGAGCATCATGCAGCCGAAGATGACACCTGTGGGCAGGCCACCGCGCTCTTGTCCGTCGTGTGTTTGTAGCGACTCGCGAACCTCTTGGGGAAGAGTGCAGTCCAGTTCGAGTTCCAGCTCGTTTACATCGTTGAAAGTGGCACCTTCGCACACATTTTCCCACAGCTCTTCGTAGTTGTCTTCTAACCACCTGTCGATGCGCCTCCACGAATGTGCAACTGGCGGCGGTGGAGGCAGACCATCGCTGAAGTTCTGCATCTGAATCTCGCCTGCGTCCATGCTGTCCATGCCGGTTCCTGCTCTTGAGAGAGAGCCTGGACCCTGCGCCAGCTGAGGCGATGAGTTCGTGCGGGAGAAGCTCCCCGATTCAAGATCGTGGTCGTAGCTGTTCAGGTCGGCGCGGGAGTCCATGGCGCTGGTGACGCCGGTAGTGAGAGGAGCATGCTTGTTCTGCCCGAGCGGCACATGCTGGCCGGTCCTGTAAGGAGAATCGTGAGAGGCATGGCGGTCGTTGGAGGTCATGGTGTGCCAGAAGGAGCGCCATTGCGAGGCGATTCTGCGGAGTTGTTAGCATGGCCGGATAGGGCAAGTGAGACGCATCAATACGAGGCGGCATTGACGTACCCGGAAGCCATTGCGGCGGGTGGAGGTGAGGCCGTGGAAGGGCGAGCCCAGGAGTGGTAGCGACAGTGACAGTGGTAGGCGGAAAGGTGGGTGGCTGGGGTTTTGGGGGCGGTGGTGGTGGGTGTAGCAAGTGCCGGGAGGGTGGTGGTGTCGGTTGCCGTGAGTAGTGTCAGAGGGTGTGTCAAGTTGTTCTCGAAAGACTGGCTTCTGCTCGCCAAGGCACGTCACTGCACCGGCGTGAAAGGAGACTGGAACGGGGTGGAGGAGACCTGAGGAGAGGCGGGAGAGCGAATCCCCTAGCGCGTCCGCCGGTCAATGGCGATCGATGCTTGTCCGTTGGTAGCAATCACGTGGTTCTGTGGATGGAATGATGTCAAGAGCAATTGCAAGATGGATGTCGTTGATGTCTCGTTTTTCTTCTCACACCATCATCAACATTGAATTGCAGTGTGTTGTCGACAGTGTTATGGTGTTGCAATCTCAATTAGGCGTAGAGTAGCGCCGCAGGAAAGGGGAGGCGCGTCCAGGGTCCAACCGATCTTGGACCTTAAAAGCAGAGTGTTTGTTTCTGTATGACACAGGGCAAGGCAACGGCGGCGCCAAACAGTAATTATAAATACACTACACTCATGCTAGACATCTGCAGGAAAGCGATAACAATAGCAACAAACAACCATCCAAGACTCTTCATACTACTGCCACTACCGCACAAGCGAGACAAGCTTCATCTGTCCTGCTTCCTGCTTCCAAGCAAGATCGTCGCACGTCCACGTACTTGTCACGGTGTTACCGCACAAGGTGGTAGATGATGCGCGCGAAGCTTGCTCAGCCTCCGTTGCTCGTAAGATAAGGGTGGCGACCTACAGCGACGCTGCACCAGTAATCTATCCGAATCACATGGCGGAGACCCGTTCATGCTTGATGTCGCCCGTCTCACGATACACTCGAGACTGTATAGAGTATGTGTTCTGTGATTGGCTATGTCCCCTGACTAAGGTCAAGTCTCGGACTGCTTGAGACGCCACCGGGTGGTGGAGTACTTGGTGATATGAACAAGTAAGAAACACGTGAGTGAAGGCGAAAGAGAAACATTGTAGATGCAATGTGAATCAAGAAATGATCTCATGTGAGGCTCCAAGAGCATGTGGAGTGAGCCATGGAACTAGTATCCATTCCACGAGAATAAGCACGTGAAAGCCCGAAGCCAAAATCAAGCATTGGTGCCATGCTTCGTGATTGTTCTGCATCAACTCTTCTCTTACTGAACCCATGGGATGATGCAGTGCTTGAGCTCTGATACTGCGCCTTGTGCGTACACGGTCAGGGGAGTTGAGGCTACCACTGCCACAGTCTGCCAGGTGATGCAGTGTCTCTCCGCTCCCGGAATGGAAGTAGGTACTTGAAGGCATTTCAGGCCTCTCTCGACCCAACAGCACTTTATCATCTCGTCTGTCTCCTCTGGCCTTGCGATCCGCTTGGTGCTTTATCAGTTCAAACCCTGCCATCGAGATACTGCTGTTGGTCTCTGCCAAGGTATGTTTGCCAGAATATTAGACACTCAACCGATGATGAGTGCGTTGTTTGCCAAAGGTCGACGTTTGCGATTCCCAAGGCTTCGATTCCTGAAGATTGCGGGCCGCGGACATATCTCGCTTCAAAGTGCTTCGCACGCGACAGAGCTCACGTCGACCGTACAAAGACAAGACGAGCAGCATCGCTGGCTGTGTATAGGAACTAAAGGTACCCAGACACGCTGCTTCGCTGCTGCACAGTCATTCCTGCTAGTATTCCTGGAAATAGAGCTCGCGACCAACCGATAGCCGCCCACATAAGACGCCGCACTGCGACAGGATATGGAACCCCAGCTGCGCCTGCGCTTTTGAGTAATTGCTGCGCACTGTACATACCAAGAGTCTTTCGGCGTTGTATAAAGCAATGAAGGTCGAGACTGTCCTGCGCAGAGAACGTCCAGAAAGGACGCGCGCATCGCTTCCCAGAAAGAGAAGACGTAGGAATACTTGAGTTGGCCGGGCTTGCGACAGGATATAGAGGCAACGCAGCATATCTCTACGGTGAGCACATCGCCTATACAGAATCTTTTCTGTGTGCTTGATGCCATTGTGAGCTTGCGCAGCAGTACGTCTGGCGAAAGTGCATACGCTTGACATCCAGTTGGTGTCGTTAGTCGAGCTTTTGCTCCGCTCAATTCCTGGAGATATTTCCACGCTACAAGCCTTCACGGTTCACTCAACTCTGCCTTCCACGCCTCAAGCTCCTCTTCGGCACACCGGTCCTTCCCGTCGCTCCTTCCTTATTTTGCTCAGTTCTGACTGCTGAAGACGCCCAAAACGAGCACGATCGCGCAATCCGACCAATCAGCATCGTCGCTCAGCGGTCACACGGCGTTTAGTTGCGAATCGCCCACTTTAGGCACACCACAATACACAACCACTTTACTACTTTATCTTGCCACCAACAATTTCTCGACACACGATTCACGACCCCGCACCACATCTGACCACGCTGAGCTAATCACGCTTTTTGAATACGCCGCGACGGCGTCAATTACAATTCGACCCACCAACAATCGGTACCTCGCAAAACACCAATATCAACATCGCACGAGCGCGTCACTCGGTGGGCGCCCAATATGGCGTCCATCATGGATCGCGACCCATGGACGTGGGATATCTCTGAGGTCAGGGAGTTTTTTATCAATCACCACGCAGAGCAAGCAATGGCTGGAATGCCTGGTGCTGCTCTACCGCCACCAGCGTCGCTCACTGAACATCTCGTTGACGAAGGGATAACCGGCGCGATCCTCCTGTCCGAAGTGGATCACGATTTCTTGCGCAACCACTGCAAGATCGTGATGCTTGCCCAAAGAGCGGCGGTCATGCACTGCATCAAGAAGCTCAGGGCGATTTCGCCCGGCTACCAGTCTCAGGATCAACCAACAATTTGGTCCGCAGCTACCCAGCAGCAAACACCTGCGCAACTAACCGAAGAGCAGCTGGAGAAGCTCTTTGTCGAGAAGCTCGTACCTGGAGGTCGTCTGGCCCAATTTGTTGCATCGCACTTGGCACTTGTACCCGCAGTGGCGCAAATACAATCCGCTGGCGATCCTATGCAGCTGGATGGGGTTCATCCTGCTGCTTCGAATTTCCCTGCACCAATCACGAATGATCAAGTGCGTCCGAACGAGTCAATCGTCGAGACTAAAGACGGCAAGAAGAAACGTTGTCTGGACCTGTCAGCCACCATTCAACAAGTCCCCAAATCCTCTCAAGCCTTTGGCTCTGACGACGCCGAGCTTACGTTGCCTGGACGAAAGTTCCCCATCGATGAGATTTTCTTCGACGACACTGCAACTGGCAACGAGTGTGGCGCCATGAAGATCGATCACCCGCTCTACATTCACGAGGGATCCAACATGAAGGAATTCGACGAGAAGAACTTCCAGTACGTCAACCCTGATCTACAACTTGGTGTAGCCGAGTATGTCGGATCCAAGCTGCGAAGATCTATGTTCACCCAAGAAGAGACCACTCTCTCACGCCACGGGAGACACGCGGTGGCAATGTACCCATATTCAACAGGTTTGAAACTCGAGCGTACACAACAGACCATTCAATATGGGCGACGTGGGCGTATCATGTTTGGAGGCACCCGTTCCGCTATGTTGGTCAAGTTCCGTGCCGCTGCTGATCCGGAAGACGTATCAGAGGATGATCCCGAGACTTCTTGCATCGCCACCCGCGAGAGCGAGATCGTACTTGTGAGCAAGGCTGACGGGTACAACCCCGACGCCGATCTAAGCGGGGAACACGAACACCTGCTTCTGAAGTACAGAGAAGATGAGAATGACCTCATGCCCGAGTCCGAAGAGGAGGGCTCTCAGGCAGGCTCCGACTCACGCGACGACAACACGAGCTCAGAATTTGGTGACGATCTTGCCGAAGAGGTCGATGAAGAGGGCGTTGTTGGTCAAGCAGACGTCAGAGACATCATCGACCGAGTCTTTGAGGAATTCATTACGAAGTGGAGAGAAACTGTGCTGCCCAAACTGGAAGCTAAGAAAGCATGGACAATCTGGAAACAGATGAAGCGTAGCAAGACAATCCGTGATCAATTGGTCGAGGGCGCACGCACGACAATCGGACATCTTCAATTCAGGCTTTCCAAAGCAAGGAAGGAATTTGAAGATCAGATTTGGGAGGATAAAGCCAGTCTCGAAAGGTTGTGCAAGAACTTCGAAGCGACAGTTGAGGACATCCAACATCAGCGATGGAAGATCGAAGTCTGGGGCAGGACTCAAGAACCTGCGCACACTACTGCTCGCAGGACCAGCAACAAGCGTACAATCAGCGCACCCACGCATGCTCAGCATCACGACACATTGCCAATTCTCGGGTCGCAAGACCGTTTGAGTGTATCGCCCAGGCCAGCGTCTCCTTTGCCGGAGCGGACAGACGCAAACGACCACAATTCTGACATGGAGCGCGAGCAATTCCACACCCCGCAAGGCTCGCCGGTCCTTCACCAGGAAGACTCGCCTTTCATCGTGCCAGACGACGATGCCATGCAGATCGACGAATCTGATCAAGCTATAGCAGGCGCCTCCAAGGACGAAGACACGACTGAGCCAGCCGTTGAAGTGCAGGCACATGTTGATCACACGGAGAATGATCACGCGAACACTCCGAAGACGCCCAGCAGATCCAGGAAGGCTGGCATCCTGAAGACACCCACTGCAGCAGCTCGGATCGCCGATCCAATCAGCATAGACATGCCTAGCCCATCTGTACTTGCTGGACGAAAACAAGCAAAATCAAGTCCAGCCGCCTCTATCATCGATATCACAGGCACACGATCAAGCTCCATCGAGCCGATAACGCCAGCACAAGCCAAAGTTCAAATCAAGCGGGTCGAGAAGTCGCGCAAGCGTGGAAGGCCGTCTACCAACGAGGTCAAGCAAGAAACTCCTTCCACCTCCGAGGCGGATCTTTGGTCCTACTCTGAGCTCGTTGAAGGCGATGACAGAAACAAACTGTTGCAGAAGCTTCTTAGAGATGCTGGCCAGAAGAAGCGTGAGGCTATCTGGAACCTTTACCAAAAGATTGGGATGCCGAAGTTCACCAACCAGATTATGGCTGCCATGGACACCATAGGTAGCCGAGAGGAATCACATTCGGCAGACGATGCCAATGAGACCCCGAAGAAATCCGTGACTCCAGATCGCGAGACACCGAAGCTTGCCGCGCGCCTGATACTTGCGCATTACTTCATGAGACCCGAAATTCCCCTCGACGAGGTTTTTCCTGCGGATCTGGAGCTCGACTCGTTGCCGTCGCGTCCAGATGTCGGCCAGATCATACGAATCCTCATCAGATTCCTAATGGAGCGAGGCAAATCGATGTACGCAAGTCCGCTACCTGTAGACATGCCCCGTGGCTTCTCATCATACGACGATCCCATCGAAATTCTTGACACTGACGACGAGACGCACCCACCAGGCGATCTCGGCAGTGATCTCATCAAGGAAAACACGCCACGGTCGACCAGGAAGCGCAAAAAGACACAACGTGACTTTGATGCTGAGAACAAAAGAAAGGCGGCTCGAAACCGTCACGACGAATCACAGCATCAACAGAGTTCCGATGCAACAGCGCTTCAAAACATGATTCTCGACAGCTCAAGTCCTTCAGACAAAGTCATCAACTATATGCGCAAGTCTAACCAAGAGCCCATCTTCATTGAAGCAAAAATTGCAAAGAAGATGAAGTCGTACCAGCTCGAAGGTGCACAATTCCTTTGGCGCGAGCTGACTTCGGATCCCGATGAAGCGCAAGGCTGTCTGCTTGCCCACACCATGGGATTGGGCAAAACGATGCAGAGTATTGCGCTCCTCAGATGTGTGGATACCGCATCGCAGTCTTCCTCCGAAAACATCACAAGTCAATTGCCCCGAGATTTGCAGCTCGGAGCCGAGCGCAACAAGCGCTCATTGAGATTCCTGATCATCTGTCCGTCCTCGCTCTTGCCAAACTGGCTTCGCGAGCTTCATGACTGGACTAATGAAAGCGCCTTTGGCGGTCGCAGATTCTTCAGTATTGAGAGCACAACTGCAAACGCCGGTTTCATGGGCAAGCTCAAAGACTGGGCGAAATTTGGTGGAGTCTTGCTTGTTGGCTACCCGATCTTCCAGAAGATTGTCAACCGTCAAGCCAAAGAAGTCACAGAGGAAGAGCAGTCCAACGCTAGAAAGGTCGCAGAGGTTCAAATGTCGAACGAGAACATGGAGCTGGCACGCAAGATCATCACTGAAGACGCCGAACTTATCGTAGCTGACGAAGCACATCACCTGAAAAATCCGCAAACCTCGACCGCAAAGGCGGCCAACGAGCTCAGATCCAACGCCCGCATAGCGCTCACCGGTACTCCAATGAGCAACGATGTCGACGAAATCTATGCACTCATTTCCTGGGTATCTCCTGGATTCTTGGGAGACAAGGCACATTTCAGCGATTACTTTGGGGTGCCCATCAAGAACGGGTTGTACATTGACAGTACTTCCTACGAGAAACGACGCAGCACCATCAAGCTGAAGAGTCTGCACCACGAGATCGAGCCCAAGGTCCATCGTGCTGGTATTTCGGTGCTGAAAGGCGAGCTCAAGCAAAAAGTCGAGTTTGTCATTACAGTTGAATTGACAGAACAGCAAAGCCAAGCTTACGCTGCGACCGTGGCAGCCCTTCTCGGCGTCAAAGATCTCAACCTTACTGCGCTCACCAGCATTTTCGCCTGGCTCGGTGTCCTGGGTCTTTTGACTGCTCACCCACGTTCCTTCCGTGAAAAGCTGCTGACACCAAAACCGCCGCCGAAGGAGGGCACAAAGGCGGCTGCAAAGGCTGCCGCCTCACGCAGATCTACCTCCACGGTCGTGGTTCAAGACAACGGCGCCAAAACCCTAGTCGGCGACCCAGAAGCTGTCAAATCCAACGAAGGCTCTCCGGAAGTTCCTGGCGATGAGAGTGTCTACGCGCTCGGTTTCACCGAAGCCATTGTAAAGGAGCTGGTCGAAGGTTTGACTGAGAGCATCGACCCTGCCTTGTCTGCCAAAACGCAGTTGACGCAAAAGATCTTGCAGCTGTCAAAGAAGTGCGGTGACAAAGTTCTGATATTCTCTGCCAGCATTCCCTCGCTGAACTACCTCAGCGAGCTCCTCCATAGGAGCAAGGTGAGCTTCGGCCGCATTGATGGCTCGATGAAAATGGCAGAACGCACGAAACTGCTGGATCGCTTCAAAGATACACGAGAGAACCTTGACGTTCTCCTCATCTCCACCCGAGCTGGCGGTCAAGGCCTGAACATCCAAAGTGCCAACAGAGTCATCATCTTCGACTTCGGCTTCAACCCAGCCTGGGAAGAGCAAGCGATCGGACGCGCATATCGCTTCGGTCAGACCAAGCCAGTGTTCGTCTACCGTTTTGTAGCCGGCGGTACCTTCGAGTCCAACATCTACAACACCCAGATGTTCAAGACATCACTTGCCAGCCGAGTGGTGGACAAGAAGAACCCCCAGCGCAACGCCATCCGCAACACCAGGGAGTACCTCTATCCCCCGAAAGCCGTCAAGCACGAAGACCTGAGCAACGAGCTCGAAGTCAACTTAGACCCGCATGTCCTGAGCAAAGTCATGGAAGCGCAAATCGCCCGAGGTGACGCCAGAGATCCATCACTTGACATCTGCACCGTGCGCACGATGGAAGTCCTCCAGGCAGAAGACCAAGAAGCGCCTCTCGACCCCGAAGAGCTCAGGCAAGTCGAAGAGTTCCGCGCTACATGGAAAGCCGAGCGATCGTCCGGATCTAGACCCACGGCAACAGATGCTGCGCTCATGGCCCGATTGATGGCGGCGCCTAGTAGCACAGCGCCCGTCACAGCAGGGCCCTCCGGCATTCGCACCGCCAGTATGCCTTCTTCGACTCAAGCTCCTACGCAGTCGACATCAACGGTGCCTCGCACGCTGACGCAGGTTCCAAACACGGCCACTACGTTCCCGGCGAGAGACATCCGCAATGGAAACGGTCTGGGACCCTCACCTGGAACCAGCATGAACATGGGCGGTTTGCCTTTCTCAGGGCCTCAGTAGAAATGGCGTCAGGCAAGACCCGGAGGGTCAGAGCTTCGCAGCTCTCTGCGTGGATGATGAAGGTTGTTCAGGAAGGTGATTTGCTTGTCTTGATCTTCTTTGCTTCGTGAGATGTGCAGGGAGGTGCGCCACTGCACAGATTTGCCACTTTTCCTTTTTTGTAAGATAGTATATATACCCCCTGACTGTTCGATGTGCAAACAAATGATTAAGATTACAACTCCCGCTCCCAGCCCAGGGGCGCTTCTCTCTTTCTTCGTTTCCATACCTGATGCCGTATGTCCTCGAATTCGTCCTGCATCTCGTTGGACGCGGCTCAGCTAACAATCTGGCCAGGAGCTCCGGTCTCCTCATGGCTTCATCCGGCTACTCCTTACCGGCGCCGGCTGCGAGACACGCACTCATAGCTTCCCCAAGCCTGTAACCCCATACGCGTCTAGTCAAGGCTCTCAGATCTCTCCTCCGCCCAAATCCAGCACGACATGAATGGCAGTCACACCATGCTGGATCTCCTCAGCTCAATTCCACGGCTCGATGACAGCCTGCGTGCGAGCCTCGTTGATCAAATTCTTAAACCCTCATCTCCAATGCGATTCAAGTAGGCGTAATCGGCCCATTCGACGTCGCCGGCGTAATCGGACTCTGCGACGGGGTGTTGTTCCGGCTGATGCGCTCGGTGACTTCGACTTCGTCGCCTACGCGTAAGACGGCGCCGGAGGGGCCGGCGCAGGCGTATTGGCCGAAGACAGGTTTATCTATATCGACAATCAGTATCATGTGGACCAAAAGATGAGATCGGGATACTTACTAGGGAATTTCTCGTTGACTCTGCGATCTTTCGCTAACAAGCCGTAGAGTTGTCTGTTTGTGGCGATCATACCGCCTTTGGTGAGATCTGCGTTTAGACTCAAGCAGCGCACGGTGCGGAAGAGGCATCGGACTGATACTTCCTGCTCGCGGTCGGTTTGGGAGCGGATAGCGAGCATACTCCAGCCGTCTTCTCCATAAGGTTCTTGCTCGTCTCCAGTGTCGACGTGCACGTTCGGACGAAACCGGATGATCACGTCTTCGGCGCGAGCAGCGAGCGGTAAACGGCGACGAGCATCTTCTTCGGAAGCAGTGGTAGTTAGAAGTAAAGGCGCCGCATCGGCGAAGCGAAGGCGCTGAGGTTGGAATTTGTCGTTCACAGAGACGGACAGGGCGCTGTAGTGCTTTGGCATGTAGACAGACCCCGGGATTTCACGCTGCCCGCTGCCACCGATGTACAGCAAACGCACAGAAAATCCAAGGTGGAAGCTGAAATACTGAGAAACCAGCTCGCCCATATCAATACCCGTAGCTTTCGTACCAAAAATGCTGACTTGGAAAGTCTGGGCATTAATCAAACTCATGGGCGACGGGGTTAGAGGAATCACAATCGACCTCCTTTCCTGAGCAGTGGTGTGAGTGATGGTGAGTTTGGACCAGGACTTGTCGACGGCGGTGTGGAAGAGACCCAGTTCGAAGTAGGATTTGATGGTGATGTGCTCGGCGAGGCCGTGGGTGGTGGTCGTGGTGGGGGGTTTGACGAGGACATATTGGCGGTCGAAGCGCAGGCCTTCGTTTGTGATTTCGGCGGCGGTGACTTCGAGGGGGCGGAGGGATTTGACGGGGTATATGAAGAGCTGCGTGTGTGGGAGGTGTTATGTCAGCTGGGTTGTGTTGCTGGATATGTATGGGGGCGGATAAGGCTGGAGATCCGGATAAAGGTATTTGAGGTGGAAAGGGAGACTCACACGTTGGATCTTCATGATAGCGAATGATCAGCTCGGGCTATGCAGGATAAGGTCTATGATATGGGATAGAAATGCTCGGTATGTGAATTGTTCTGCAACACCGGTGGATGAGGTCCTTGGGTAGGCAAGGCAAGGCGATGGCGATGGCGATAGGGTTGCTAAGCAGGCTAGGCCAGTAACGGCAAAAACATGGCGAAGCACGCGTTGTCAGATAGCAAGAGAATTTTTGACATGACTGAAGAAGCCTTGTACGAGAGTTTCGCATGGATCAGTATACTTTTATCGATCGTCGTGTATGTTCATAAGCTGGATGTATAGCAAAACTGTATATCACTGATCCAAAAAAGCATCTTCTTTACGCATTCCAAACAGGCAAGTTGTATCCCAATTATCACCTCTTTCGAGAGTGATCCTTCTTACATTACATACTTCCCGCCTACCGCCTCGGCCCTGGTCGCCCACCCACACGCCCACCGGGAGCTTCGCGCTGCCACTTCACCTCATGCGGCTGAATCGTCTAACTCTCCTCCACAGGCGGTAACTGCAATCTCACCTTGTGTAAGGTATTACCTCCTTCACCATAGGCCATTGAACACACCAGGCCAACCCGAGCGGAGCCGAATCCCCTCTCGTCTCTCTTATCACCCGCACAAAGCTCGGCTGTTGACATAGCGCCCCGATGGCGGAGGAGACAACGCCCACGACAACCGAGAGGGCCTGCGATAGATGTCGGGAGCGCCGCGTCAAGGTGTGTATGCAATTCTGCTTCTATGCCTTCCAGATTGAGGCGAGGACCCACTTGTGTTGACCATGGCTGCTGTAGTGTGACAAGAGACACCCAGCTTGCGCCCGCTGCGAGAAGCTGGGTAAGCCGTGCCCTGGCTACGACAAGAAACGCAAGTTTGTCGACGAGGGAGCCACGTTGAGGAGGAAGTATGAGCTGCCGACCAACGTCAAGGAGCCTGGCGGTGGTGAGCTGGCCGACCTCACTTTAAATGTAAGGATTCGATTTCTTGTTGCTGTCTGCCCAGCGTGTGGCGTCGATGTTTTACTTTCTTTACATGGGAGTCCGAATGCATTGAATGCTCGATCGCATTGGATCATCATGTCTTTCAAGGGTGCTACTAATAATGCTAGCTCGACCAAGCTTAGACTGACTGTCTGCAGAGCCCTCGAAGTACAGTCGCCGGTGCAAGCACAGATTCTCCAATTCCATCGTCAATACGACGAAAGAGGAATCCATCAGAACAAAGCACGCCCAGTTTCAGCGTCTTCCAAACTGGCCAATTCAAACATGAAGCAGATCCGCAAATATTCAAGCCGGACCCAATGTCCGTACCAATGTCCAGCAACCTCGGCCAGGTCATCCCACCAGCACCATCAGAAATGGACATAGACAGCATGTTGAACGAAGTCATCGACACAAGTCAATTCGACCCAGCATGGTTCGATCTTGAGCCGGATTCATTCTACGGCAAGAACAACAACTCCTGCGGCTTCATTCCTAATCTCCCCAATATCGTCGACGAAGTGGACAAAACATTACCTCGCCCAACTGTCGAGCCTTTCGGGACGCCATTAAGCGGTCTCGACGGCGTCGACATCGGCAATCTATGGGCTCCAGAAACGCAACTACATACCAGTCAAATCATCACAGACGAACGGGAACACGAAATGGCTTTCCTCATACGGCACTTCAGCGAGTCACTGGGACCGTGGATGGATCTATTTGACTGTGAAAAGCACTTCGGCCAATTAGTGCCACTGAAAGCACTCAGAGACGCTCTTCTCAAGAACTCAATAGCGGCAGTCGCCGCAAAACAGCTTGGCCGCGTGCGAGGCAACAGACCTTTCCTCGGCCGTCAACATCAACGGCCAGCTACGATGGAACTTATAGACGACAGTGCCATAGACTGGTACTACAAAGCTGCCAACTACTATGACAAGGCTATCATGTATTCTCGGCTATATTTACAGGCGCTCTCTGGCAGTTTGAGCAACCCGCCTTCGCCAGCGACGAATGCGACTTTGACTGGTGCCAATTCGGATGATCTTCTCTTGGCTGTTTCTATATTTTCTCTTTACGAATCGCTTGATAATGCCGAGGCAGGGTGGACACAGTAAGTCAATTCCAACCTAGTTCCTAGTACTTTTGACGGAGCGTTCGATAGTTGCGAAAGATATCTGCCTTTCGATCTACACTGTGCACCACAAAGCAGTTTTCCAGCATTGCTGACCCACTCTTACAGGCACCTGGCCGGCATGAAATCGCTCCTCAGCATCGTCAGCCCATCATCAATCGACCCCCAAAACCCCCTAGTAACTTCCCTCGAGCGCCGCGCCTCCTTCTGGAACTTCGCCCGCGCAGACTACCAATCCGCCTACCTAAACAACACCCCAACCCTCCTCGACACAGAAGACTACCAAATGTGGCAAAGCTGCGGCCTGCAAATCACCCCAACCGGCTCCTTATACGCCGACCCCTCAGCTCTACAAGCAGATCCTTGCCACCGCAACTCCACCATCCAACTAGTTTCCCATACGCTCCTATGGATCCTCCTCCGCACAATGAACTACCTCGCCCTGCCCCCCACCACCGACCCGCTAACCCGTCAAGCCACCTGGGACACCCTAACGTCCCACCTCGACACCTGGCACGCCCACTTGCCACTCGCCTTCCAACCCAGCGCCAGCCTCCGCCACCCTCTCTCCCGCCGCTCCAGCGTCGCTACCCCAGGCACCACCAATACCACCACCACCAACACCAACACCAACGGCGGAATAACAGAACTCTTCTTCCCCATCCCCCTCTCCGCCGCAACCCTCCCCCTCTACCACCTCTCCCGCATCCTGCTCCTCCTCTCCAAACCCCACTCCCCAAACACCACCCTCTCCACCATATCCCGCTTGCAATCCTACCGCGAAGTCTCCGCGGCAGCTCTCACGCACGCCCACGCTATCCTGGGCATCGCGCTCGGACGTCCGCACCCAGCTGTCAGAGTCGAGATGTTACTGCCGTTGTATGCGGCGGGAGGGTGTTTGGAGGATGAGGGGGAGAGGAGGGCTGTTGTGGAGGTGTTGAGGGCGGTGGAGTTGGATACTGGGGTTGAGACGGGGGGGAGGGTGAGGGGGTTGGAGAGGGAGTGGGGGTGGGTTGAGGAGGGGGTTGGGGTTGGAGCTTGAGGGAGAGTTTGTGAGGGAAACTTTGGGAGGGTTGTAGGATACGATAGGAATGGTTCTGTTTGATCTGGTTTGTTTAGAATACCCCTGCGGGTAAGCTCCGCTATTTTTATAAATGGTGATGGATTTTGATTTTGTGATGCACTACTTCACACCTGGTTTTAGTCTCATGAAAATGGAAAACCTTTTGGAATCTACAATGTAGGAAGTTTTGTGGCCATTGATGAAGTCAAGCCTTCTCCAAGAAACAATACAGATCTCTCTTCTCTCCAGTCTATCATACACTTTTTCATGCAAGTCGCCCCAAGTATGATTTTCAGAATCGCACAATGATATTACTCCTCGTCGTCTCCACCAGCAGCAGGCACGGCATCCTGAGTAGGCACAGGAGCAGCAGCGCTATCCTCATCCTCGTCCTCATCATCATCATCAAGCACTCTCGCCGCCTTTTTTCTTTGCGCAGGACGCGCCACACTCTCCTCCTCCCCCCCGCCAACATCCGACATCCTCTCATCCTCATCAGCACGAGGCGTCTCCGCAGCCGGCGTCTCGCTATCACCTCTCGTCTGCGTGGCACCACCTGCATCCTCGTCTTCGGAAGAATCCTGGATGAAATCCGCCGACTTGTACTTGCTCGACTTAGCCGAAGCGTCTTTGCGCGCCGCGAGTCTTCTCTTCTTCTTCTTAGGAGCGGCCTCGTCGTCCGAGCCATCAACACCAGGCGTAGCAGAGCTCCTCGCGCTGCGGCCCTTCTTCTTGCTCTTCTTCGGCTTATCGCCGAACAGCTCGTCGTCGTCCGAAGCGACGATACCTTCATCGTCAGAGTCAACATCGCCCTTCTTCTTGCGCTTGCCACTACCACCCTTCGCCTTAGGCCTCTTCTCGCGCTTCTTGCGATCGCCGGTCTCGGAGTCATCGGTATACTCCGCCTCCTCGCGGGCGCGGTCTTCTTCGAGGCGGCGCTCGATGAGCTGGCGGTCTTCCTCCTGCATACGCTGACGCTCCTCGGCGATTTTCGCGCGGTGGGCGTCTTCTTCGGCTTTTTTGCGGGCTTGTTCGTCCTCTTTTGCCTTTTGGGCGGCTTCGCGCTTGCGCCTGGCTTCGTCCAGTTTGGCGGCGTTGGACTGCTCGAATTCGGTTTGCTTCTCGAGGGCGGTGGCGAGCTGGCGCTTCATGGTGTTGCGGCCCATGGAGGCGCGCTGCTCGATGTCGCCGGCAGGGAAAGGCGGGTTGGGCGCCTTGGCAATTTCGCTGAATGCTTCGATTGCCTCGTCGAGGTCTTTGCTTGCGGTCTCGACGTCTGCGAGAGTACGCTGCTGTTCTTTGAGGCCGTTGACGAGCTGTGCGATTTGGATTTGGACGAACGCGACGTTGAAGCGGTGGTTGATTTCGTCTTTGGCGCCCTTTGCGGCTTCGAGCGCGCGGCGGGAGTAGGCGAGGGATGTCTTCATGGCTTCGAGGCGGGCGGCGGGTTGCTCAGTTCTGCCGCGGAGGAGCCATACGCGGCCGAGACAGGCGAGGAGAGTTGGGAGCTGTGGGTCGGTGGACTTGATTCTGGACAGGGCGATCTCGTAGTTCTCGATTGAGCGACCGAACTGCTTGACATCGACGAAGACGTGGCCAAGGTTCAGGTGTACACTGTAGTCCTTGATGCTTTCACGAGCGCGGGAGAAGATCTGGATTGCGTTCTGTGAGTCCTTGCGGTCCTCGACCAGGGCGATACCCATGCCCTGGGCGGCGTATGCGTTACGAGGGTCGAGAGCGAGGACTTTGTCGAAGAACTCAACGGCACGGCGGTACACACCGCTGCGCTTGTCTTTTTCTTGGTCTGTTGCTCTAGGCATCTCACGGGCGACCGCAAGATGCAGGTTACCCATGCCGGTGAGCGAGTAGAGATCGTGCTTGTCGAACGCTTGAAGTGTGTGCTTGTAGTGACGTTGCTCGGCATCCTCGTTCAATGCGAGTGTGCGTTTCTTGGTCTTGTTGATGAACCAGCCGTACAAGCTGCGAATCTCGAGGTTGCTTGGGTCTGACTCGATCAGCTGCTTCATTGATGCAGCACCAGCTGCAGGGTCGGTGTTCAACGCAATGTATGTAAGTCGGAGGCTGGCATCGGTGTAGTCGGGGTGGCGTTGCAACAGACTTTTGTAGACTGCCTTTGCCTCATCGTCCATGTTCTCGGCTTCGTAAGTTCGAGCGAGGTTGAAGCTGATGGTCGTGACCAGAGCGTCTGTGTCAATCGAGTTGTCCTTTTCGCCCATCTTGACGCATGCGTTCAGCGCCGTCTGGAAGTCCTCGCGAGCCAGGACAAACTTCTCGCCATAGTAGTGGAAACAGCCGATGTTGTTCAATAGCTGAGGGCTGATCAACTCGCGCATAGCTTTCTTTAATTCCGCTTCATCTTCAATGTCGTCTGGGCGGTCTTCTTCGGGAATGCCTTCGATCTCCAATTGCTCGACCTGAAGAAGGCACGCCAGGCTCTTGTCATGAGCCTCATTCTCGTACAAGCGGGCCAGGTTCAAGAGCACAGCAGCATCGGCTGAGAGCTTCTTTTTGGGATCGCGCCATGCAGCCCTCACTTGCTCCAGAAGCGCAATCGCTTTCCTGCGTTCGGTGCTCTTGTCTTCCTTGTTACCGTTGGCTTGAGCTGTGAATACGTCCTCGGCATGCAAGATGCCCAGCAGTGTCATTGCTTCCGGACTCCTGCTTTGTGACACGATCTTTTCTAACCTGAACTTCGCACCATCAAAGTCCTGATTTGAGATTCTGAGTTGCGCAGCGCCAAACTTGGCAGGTAGATAACCCCTCTCGTCACCTCCTCTTGCCAGGTCGGATTTGTTGTAGCACTCCGCAGCGCTGGCGATGTCGTCCTGGTAGTGTGCTTGACGTGCTCTTAGGTACCATCCATCACTCATGATCGCAGTCGTATCGGTCTGCTCCACTGCACGCTTCGCCAGTTTGTCTACATTTGCCCAGTTCCTCCTAAGTAGGAAATAGCCTCCAAAAGTGGCGCATGTGAGTGGCTGCATATCGTTCAGCTTGAAAGCCGTCTGAGTATGCACAGTCATAGCCTTCTTGTACAGCGGACCGAATTCCTCGTCTGTTGTCGAGAAGTTACTGCTCTTGTCGAGATAGTACAATCCCAATAGCGTGTGTGCGATGCTGGAGCTCGGGTTCAGCTCCAGCGAACGATCCCAAGCAGTGTGCGCGTGTTCCTTGTGACCCAATGCCCACAGACAACAGCCGAGACCAATACGAGGATCAGGGTCGAGCATGTCCGGAGCGCGCTCAAGAGCTTGCTGGTACAGTTGTAGCGCATCAGCGTAGCGACCCATGGTATATGTTGCCCTAGCTTTTCCGAGTAGAGCCATCATGTTCCTGCCATTGGAGTGGCGCAGTGTCTCGTCGAAAGCTTTGGCTGCGTCGGCGAGTTGTTTGGCACGTTCTCCTCCTACCCGGCCTGCAGGTTGTCCCGCCGAGAGGGCGGCCTTGAGCAGACACAGGACACCTCGCGCAAGGGATAGTGGTGGATACGATGGGCTCAATCGCATCGCGTCGTTGAGTGTGGCAGTCGCATCCTGGAGGAAGTTCTCCTTGTTCCGTTGGTCCTCGCCCTCGTTCTCGGGTCGTGTACGGCGTGTGTGCCTACTCCTCCAAAGTTGCAGCCAGACCAAGCATGTGAGAAGTCCCAAGCGATCTTCTGTCTTTCCTCGCTCAAAGGCCTGCAAGCCTCTCTTGATCATGTCAATCGCAATGTCCACCTTATTCTGCTTCACGTATGCCAGCGCGATGGTGATCCAGAAGTTTTTGGCGGCATTCTCGTTTCCAAGCAGGTCACAGAGCTCGTCTGTCTCGTCCTGGAGCTCCGTAAGATCGAGGTTGACAGCTTCATCTCCGTCCTCGCCGCGCACAGGAATATCGATGACTGCAGGGATTTCGCCAAATCGCGTGTAGCGCGCAGCCTCGACGCCGTTCGCGTGGCCATTTGTGAGGCCGTTGGCATTCTGGGAGGCCGCCATTGCGGCGGAGGAAGTGAAGTGCTCGGTCGGCGAGGGTTGTTGCGTGTGTGTCGGAATGGTAGTCCTTGTGTCACGTCGCAAGACCGGAGGCGCTCAGTGTAGAGTGTCAAGTAATGGGATAGGGAGAGGGTGTTGGAGGGAATAAAAGTTATTGCGCTTTGGGTCGCGTAGATGTAGCGCAGCGGCTCGTTGGTTGGCGTTGCTTGAACCGCATCGACTGAGCGGAGCCTCCTTCTCCAGATTTGGAGTATAAGTCTACGTACTACATGTCTCATCTCACCTCACCAGCTTGCTCTAAAGTCAACAGGACGTAGCAATCGGGAGTATGTACAAGAAATTACGTATATCACACAGGTATACTAAGCTTTTTTGGCACGTGAAACATCGACTCTACACTGAAGCCAAGTTCTTTCATTTCGATAGTCTTCACAATTCTTGCGAACAGGTGTCTACACATATTCAAACTTGTGATCGCTTCTATCGCCGAGCCCGCTCGAGCTGGAGCACCCTGGCACCAGCGAGGCATGCGACCTTGGACACGACTCCCGTTCACGTCGTATAGCTCAATCACGCTGCGCATACTTTCAACCAGCTGCTCTCGCTGATCTTGAGTGCTCAATTGAAATAAGGCGACAATGTCAGGCATGAATTAATCGCCAATCGCAACAAAGCTGGACAATCCAGGCTCCCGACCACACAGCAACTTCAACCATGTCTTGGAACACCAACGGGAATGGCTATTCGAATGGCGGCAACAGTGCTTCCGATCGCCTGCGCCGCTATGATTTCAACGACAGCAGCCGCGACACCAGTGCCGACGAGCGCTCCCGGTCTAGAGGACCGGGTGGTTATGGAGGCTTTGGAACACAGAGCGCCGCGTCTAGCATTCGCGGCCCTAGCAGATTGAACAGAGGACATGCCACCAGGAAGAGCAGGGACGAAGGCACATGGAGCAACAGCCGCAGTAGAAGCAGGCCTGGAGGACTGCACGGACAGGTTGGTAGCCAGGTCGAAGGTCAGTCAGCTTTGTATATAGGACACAATCCATTCTGGTTGCTGAAACCATCTTCACAGAGATTCTCCGCTATATCGAGCAGCAGTGGTCTTTTATGGCCTCGCCGTCGTGTATTCCTGTCAAGATCGCTCTCCAGCTCAACGACCGCAGTTCCCTCGGATTGATGAACCAATACGATCAGTTCCAGGAGACTCACGAACAGCTACAGAACGCTCTGAAGGTCATTGTGAACGAGCATCACCAAGGTTTCAACAGCAGTATCGGTACATTCCATAAAATCCAGGCAGCCATCTTCGCCTCGCAACATCGCGTCAGGACTCTAAAGACTGGTCTCATCGCGGCAAAGGGCAGCTTGGCGTCGACCAGACCGGAGCTCAAGGCGTTCGCCCAAAGCAGCCAAGAGTACGATCACATGCTTTCAGTGCTAGCGATGATCGAGCAGCTGCAGACAGTCCCAGAGAAACTCGAAGCCGAGATCTCCGAGAAGCGTTTCTTGGCTGCAGTCGAAACACTACAGAACGCGCTGAAACTCATTCGCAAGCCCGAACTAGAAGACATTGGAGCTTTGAGCGACTTGAGAGTCTATCTCGGTAACCAAGAACACTCTCTCACAGACATTCTGGTCGAGGAGCTGCACAGTCACCTCTACCTCAAGAGTCCCTACTGCGAAGCACGATGGAAAGCTCACGCAAGAAGAGACCCTGCTAGAGGCGCCACATCCCCTGAGGACCGCGCTTTGCACACTTTCTTAGAGGCCTACAATGGCACAGAGCCAATGCAAGAAGACACGACCCGCAATCCCGAGGCGGACACATTCTACTACATCCAACTGCTTACAGAAGCACTCAACAACATGAGCAGACTCGATGTGGTCGTAGATGCCATTGAACACAGACTACCCGTCGAACTCTTCCGAGTGGTCGAGCGCTCACATACTGAGGTCGAACAACGCCACCCGAACACACTCCGCTCTAACACACGAACACGGCCAGAAACCCTCAGCAGAAACGAAGGTCAGGCTGGCGAGCACAACGCAACTCTTGATGATCTATTGAACACACTATTTGCCAAATTCGAGGCCATCGCCGAGGGACACTCTGTTATGCACTGCGTGATAGCGGCTGTTCTCAAGCGCGAAGGCTTGCTTGATGGGCCTACTCTAAACCGGAGCTTCAGAGAACTGTGGAAGCTGCTGCAAAGTGAGATCAGAACTCTGCTGCACGACCATCTGGCCTCTAACGGCAACATGGGACATGGCTCCCGACAAGAAAACGATTCCACTGCCAACATTTTCAGGCCAAGGCCGAGAGATAAGACTCGAAGGCTGTTCAGGCTTGCGGATACAGACAACAAGTCAGCAGAGCTTGCCACCGAGAAGGAAGACCTTGAATACATCCTCAAGGCATCAGTTCCTGGTCTGATCAATCGTAATGCACGCGACGCAAGCTTGGAAACCGATGAGAACGATGCTCTTCCGGACCGCTCAGCGACGGGACATAAACTCCTCGTGGAGCCGAGCATTTTCAACATGGGCATCCTGTTGCCGCCTTGCTTGTCATTCCTCAACAGGCTTAGAGAGGTCGTTCCTCCGAACTCAAGTGTCGTCGCATCGACTCTTGAGTCTTTCCTGGACGATTTCTTGATCAACGTGTTCTACCCGCAACTGGAGGAGACATTGATGGATCTCAGTTCACAATGCTTTAGCGACATCACTGCATTCCAGCCACACCCGCAGTGGCAACAGCACGCCCAGAAGCCCATCTTCAGAGGTACTGTCCATTTCTTCGGCATTATTGAGAGTGTATGTCGAATGCTTGATACATTGCCACACGAGCAAAGCTTCAGTCAGCTCGTTATTGCTCAGATGCGGAGCTACTATGATCGTTGCTACAACTGGTCGAAAGGCCTGCTGCAGCGCGCTCAGATGACACAAGACGAGACACCACGCATGCGCCTTGCCGCCGATCTAGCCACAGGTGGCTCCGTCCAGCAGACCGTAATAGACCTCCTGACCAACACCGACGAGGAGAAGACACAGTCCCTCATCGATGCCGAAAGCTCCGCCCTCCTAGCCCAAGCCACAAAACAACCCCTCGAAGAAGCAGACCTAATCCACGACCGCAAATCCCTCGCCGCCCTCTGCATCCTGCACACCAGCATGAAATGGCTCGCCACCCGCAGCAAATCCCTCGAATACATCTCGCCCCGCGCCGTCGACACCGCCAACCTCCAACAACACCACACCCGCCGCTGGACCACCAACGCCAACCTCCCCTCCGCGCCTCCCCACCCTTACCTCCCCCTCGACGACGCCACCGCCGCGCAATTCAACGGCGTCGTATTCTCCTTCTCCGAACTCAGCTCTCTCATCCTCCGCACCCTCCACATCGACCTCCGCCTGCACCTCCTCCGCGGCACCAGCGTCGCGCTCCGCAGCTCCTACGCTCTCAACCAACCTTACAACGACCCGGACCCCGCGATCCTCGCTCTCGCAACCTCCATTTCCTCGTACGACGCCCAGCTCAGCTTGCACCTCCTACCCGCACAATACGCTTTCCTAACCGCACACCTCGACGCTCTCGCCAACACCGCTCTGGTGCAATTCGTGGCGCTCGTGCCAGCTATGGACGGCTATGGTTTGGCGCGCATGCAGTTGAATGTGTTGGTTTTACAGCAGACGCTTAAAGCGGTGCAGCTGGATGCGAGTTTGGAGTGGGCGAAGAGGTTTTATGAGATGGGGGCGCTGGGGCAGGAGGTCCTTGCTAAGGGTGGAAGTGAAGGGTACGATGAGGGGAGTTTGGGGGTGTTGGGGAGGCTTGTTGGGTAGGATTGGAGATTGTAGGTATTATGTAGGTGTTTGTCCGAGAAATACATATTTCTTTTCGTTCTTATAGAAGAATCTCAGTCTTGACTCTTATTTGCTTCCAATTGTACAAAATTCACACGCTGGACTTCACTCCCCAGCACCCCCAAGTCGGTGGTCCTCCAAAATCATCGCACTCCCCTTCTCAGCAATCGCATAAACCGTCGCCTGCAAATGCGCGCTAATCTGCAACGGCATCACGCTCGCATCCACCACCCTCAACCCCCTCACCCCATAAACTCTCAATCTCTCATCCACCACCCCGCCTTCACTCCCCAGTTCACCGCCCATAGCGCAGCTGCCGACCGGATGCCAATCCGTAATCGTATTATCCACAATCCACGGCCTCAATTCCTCGTCGTCGAGATCCGCGGACGCAGGCCAGGCGGGTCTTTTGATGAAGTGGGCTAGGGGTTCGGTTTGTATGAGGGTTTGGCCGAAGCGTGCGGCTTGGAGTTGGAGGGTGAGGTCTAGAGCTCCCACTCCGTTGTCGCTGGTGTAGTATTGGGGGTCGATGGTGGGTTTGCCGTGCGGGTCTGAGGGGGAGATGTGTATGCTGCCGCGGGAGAAGGGGTATTGGAGGATTTGGAGGAGGGTTGCGTATTTCTTCTTCTTCGCCACCTCCTGGTCGGAAGAGGAAGGCTTGAGGAAAGGAGACCAGTTGCCTACGTCGAAGATGTATTCGACTTGGCCCAGGCGAGGCGTCTGCTCTGGCGAGGATGATGGCAATAAGCGATCGGCGAGGATATTTTCGCGGAGGCTGGAGCGAGGGGCTCGTTTGGCTATGTCTGCGAGGATCTCTGGTGGCGTGAAGTGCGAGAAGGGCACGTAGCAGATGGAGCCGGGCAGGATGGCGCGAGGGCCGCTTTGCGTGGTTTCGTAGAGTTTGTCTGCTTCGGCTGCGAGGGTGGCGTTGCTGCGTAGGTCTTCGGGGGTTTGGATGCTGGGGTCGATTTCGTAGATTGTTGCCGTCACTGGTTTCTGTGGTTAGCAAACTGCGATCGGTGCCTTCCTTCGTATAGCTGACGGACGTGGGAAGCTTACTCATATGTTCCTGGACGTTTTCGCCCACGTTCCGGTTCGGAATCTTGACTTTGATGCCAGCGCGTTCGAGTACAGATGGGTTGCCAATCCCCGAAAGCTCGAGAAGTTGAGGCGATGCCACGCTTCCGGCAGAGAGAATAACCTCTCGCGAGGCTGCGATCGTATGGCTTTCGCCACCATGGTCGAAACGCACGCCGGTAGCAGTCCACTGCTCGCCACATTGCTCAAGGACGATCTCTCGCACGGCAGCGTCTGTCAAGACACGCAAGTTCGGGCGATGTGCATTGGGCAAGTAGTACGCAGGCGTGGAATACGAGCGTGTGGTAGTTCGAGGGTCGACGGATACTACGTTCGTCCACACTCCGACGTTCGATCCGGATAGGTGAGATTTGTTCGTCTCGAGGCCGAGCTGGTTGAGGGTCTTGTGCCAGTAGGCGTGAGACTCGGAGTACTCTGGCAGATAGGTGATGTGCAGCGGGCCACCGACGCCCATGGCGTCGCGAGCGTAGTAGATCTCATGCTGCTGCTGTGTCGCGGGATCTGGTGGTTCGATGAAGTTCTCGCTTTTCTTGTAGAATGGTCTTCCCGTATTATTAGCAGCAGTGCCCGAGAGTTCATTACGGGAGATCACATCACTTACAGAATGTCATTCCACCCCCATCCCTTATTGCCCAGCCTCTCCCAGGCATCCAGGTCCTCACGATTCGGGCGGTTCCAAGTCATGAAGTTCAACGCGCTCGTCCCACCCAGTATCTTTCCACGCGGCCATGCCAGGCTTCGACCACCCAGTCCAGGTTGCGGCGTGGTATGGTACTGCCAGTCGAGCGGCGTCTCGAGCGTTTCGCCATATCGTCCAGGGACATTGACGGACGGGAGGTCGAAGGATACAGATCCGGCTTCCAGCACGCCCACGTTGATTGATGGATCTTCGCTCAGGCGTGCTGCAACAACAAGGCCTGCGGTGCCGCCGCCGATGATTAGATAGTCGAAGTGGCGTGACGTGAAGTCAGTGAGGGAAGTGGTTGGGATCGACATGCTGGTTATTCTCTGAGATATGGCACTCAGACATGTGCACGTAGGGAGTGCATCCAATGTTGAACTACACCATGTACCTAATCTCGCTAAAGTAATGCATGCATGTGTTGAGGACGTACGTGTCTAGTGTTAACAGGGTTAGGGCTGTCGGACACATCTTGGAGTTTTGACGGTATATTAATGTGGTAAAGAGACTGAGAAGGCATCCATGGGGTGGCAGTATGGTAAACATATGATTCTACCTGGTAGAATCGCGTTTGGGTGGTTGGTTGTTGGCAAAGTGATATGTACTCGAAAACAAGCACATCGCTAGTGCCATAAGCTATACAGCTTGAATGCAGTATGATTAAAACTAAAAAGCACATCGCTGTAGATTCGCACGCATGGCATTGAACTAAAAGAGACGATCGATGTCCCTTCACTATACCAATACGAAATACTCAGCATGGTCGAGTCCCGGTGTGTCCCGTACACTTGTCAGCTCTGTTCTCGTCAACACTTGGTCATGCGTGTTCTCAATGTATTGCATACGAAGTCAGATGTTGGACCATATATCTGCATGCTACCCGAGATCGAGGTACATAAACTTATGGCATAGTCCAGCCGACGGGCTTTCAATCTCTCCGGCGGCGCTTGAATTGACTTCGCCGCAACACAAAGTGCCCACGCCGGGACAACAACATGCTTTTGACACGACGGGAAAATAACGACGATGACAAAGTATTACCAGCGTTCTGTAATTTTTGGTCTATGATTGTGGGGACTGGCGCACCGCGTGGCGTCTCTAAGGCCATGGAGTCGAATTAAGTGGCTTCGATGACTGTGAAGCATTGTTTGGTCCAATGAAACGGTTGAATGGTCCGTCCACGGGGAGAAAGGTCGTGTGTCTGGTTTGAGTATATATGGAACTCGATGCTGCATGCATGTTGTTTATATCTGGAAACTTACTGTATAGCATTCCTCAACGCTCTGTATCATCGCGCTGCGTCATTCACAACGCCAACATCATTGATCTGGAGAACGAGCTCCATACAGACATTCTGTCTTCCATCAGCCCAAAACTGCCATATACGCGACTATATATCACGAGCTCCCGACTTCATCTCTAAGGACAAAATCACCGTCTAACTCAATCAACTCCAAACAACGACTCGCCACCCGAACCACAGTAACAATGGTGTACTTCCTCGACCTCCTCTACTCCCAGCTCCTCGTCACCATCCCCTCACAAACCTCCGACTTCACCAACCAAACCGTCATAGTCACCGGCTCCAACACCGGTCTCGGCCTCGAAGCAGCTCGCCTCCTCGTCCGTCTCAACGCCTCCAAAGTCATCCTCGCCGTCCGCACAATCTCCAAAGGCGAAGCAGCCGCAAAATCCATCATCTCAACCTGCAATGTCCCAGCTTCCAGAGTCGAAGTCTGGCAGCTGGACATGAGCAACAAGGACTCTATCGTCGCTTTCGCTAAACGCGCTGCGGGACTGGAGAGACTCGACGCCGCAATCCTCAATGCTGGAGTATTCAACTTCAAACGCAACGATATCGATGGTGTCGAAGCACACTTAGCCGTCAACGTCATCGGCGCAACTCTCCTCGAACTCCTCCTCCTACCCACCCTCCAAAAATCCGCCTCCCGCACAGGTCTACGAGGCCGACTCACGCTCGTCGGCAGCGATATGATGTACACGGTCAACCCAGCCGACTTCCAACCAGAAAACCCCTCCGACGCCATCTTCCCCTACATCGACACCCCCTGCACCCTCCCAGAAGGGAACTACTACGCCTACTCGAAATGGCTCGTCTACCAAGCTTCCCGCCAGATCGCAGAGTCGCACCCACTCTCCAAGGATTCGAACGTGATCATCAATGTGCAGACTCCCGGCGCGTGCAAGAGTGATCTTTTCAGAGAGGAAGGTACGATGCTGAGTAAGGCTGTGTCGTGGGTGATGTTCGCTTTGTTCGCGCGCACGACCGAAACTGGGGCGAGGACGTTGGTGCATGCGGTGAGTCCGGAGTTGGAGGGGATGGCGCACGGGGAGTTTTTGATGGATGCGGAAGTTCAGAGGTAAGTTTGTCTTTGTTTTTGATGACGTCCGCCTTGATGTTTTGGGTTGGTGCTAATGTTTCTTTTCTTTTTAGGAAGAAGTATAGCGTTGCGGAGGACGATAAGGTGAGTGTGGAAGTGGCGAGGAAGTGGACCGATGAGCTGTTTGTGATGTTGGAGAAGATGGTGCCGGGGGTCACGAAGGTTTGATAAAGAGTGCTGGAGGGATTTTATCGCACGTCTTTCCTCTCAAGAAAGGAGACAGACGGCGCCAAGTTGAGTGATTTTGTACAAGATTATCTTACAGAGATTTTGCGGCACTGACTTGCGGATCTTGCTTACAAAGCGCCACCGACAGCCTTCACAATCCACATCGCAATCCGAACATGCAGACCCACCCTCCTCTCCGTCTTCGCATAGTCATCCCTAGTCATCGGACTAGCGTGCTCCTGCAACCACTTCTCTTCCTCGCCTAGTCTTCGCTGCAGATCGGCATTCCTCGTGACGATCAGCGTGTTCGCTTCAATATCAAGCGAATAGCTGCGACTGGTATAGTTCGAGCTTCCAATCAAACAAATACTCGGATTCTCCTCCTTAGGCAATGTCACCCAGATACCTTTGGCGTGGTACGTCCAGCCGCCTGGCTGGTTGACGGTGCCTTTCCGCCATTCTTTGACCGTGATCTGGTCGGCGCAGCCTTTGCGTGAGACGGCTTCGAGGAATGTGCGGGCAAGGTATGTGTACGCTGGAGGCAGCATGCCGCTGACGCCTTTGCTGCCGTAGAAGCCGTTGGCCCATGGAGAGGCTGCGACGACGGTGCCGGAAGAGGCGTTGGATTGGAGGAGGAGGTTGCGGACTTCGGGAGTCATGTTGAAGTAGCCGGCGGTGAAGGTCCATTTCGAGCCGGTATATTCTGGCGTGCCGAGCTTGCGCAGGATACCGGTTAGAGCGGGGAGTTCTGTTGATGTGTCGGGTTTGAGCAAAGGTGTGAGTTGTAGGACTGGGTACACTGAGGTGTCTCCCTTCTCGGCTGTGGGCGTGCTCGTGGATGGCTTCAGGAGTGGTGCCAGAGACTTCGTGGCTGCTGCGATGTATGCCTTCGGGCCCTTCAGGGGTTCGGGCTGAATGTTAGTCGATGGCCACGTCAAAGTAAATCCATTTGCGTTGGTGTCGTCCACGGTCACACGGTAACTCAGATCTGCCACAGTGCGGTAGACATTGGCAAAGTAGTCAGTGACCGCCTTCGACTTGAAGACGTGGTATCGATCTTGTCGATTGGTGAAGTAATCGTCCGACAAGTTGGCACCGGACATGATGACCTCGTCATCCATTCCGTAGAGCTTCATGTGCTGCAGACCCCAGCCCTCGTTGATGCGTTTGGGCAGGATCGCCTTGCGGATACCTGTGAGGTTGGGCGTGTGGTACATGCATATTTCGACTCTGTCTGTACCGAAGTCACGGATGAGAGATGCGAGTAGACTTGCACTTGATGGACTTGGTGCTTCTCTCGTTCCACGCAAAGCATCGGTCGAGATTGAGACTTTAAGGTCGGCGTTGGCTTTGAGAGCATCGTGGATGGTGGCGATCTGAGGCTGTCAGTATTCGTTAAATCGAATGAGCGTTTTGTATGTCAAACTGACCAGCTCGTGTTCACTTTTTCCAACATAGAGTGTCGAGAGATATATCCTGCGCTTCGCATTCAGTATTTTGGCCTATCTTTCTTGTCAGCAAGCTTTCAAGTGATAGAATGAATTACCCGTACCTTCAACGTTGCGTAGAACTCGGCCGGCGTTCGAAGAATCTCGATCGACTCTGCAGGCACGTCAAAGCGTGGTGAGATCTTGTCAAGCTCGTTCGTGATGCTCGCTATAGGAGCAGCGGAGGACTGTATGGGCGCTGCTGCAGTCCCGCTAGACGTGCTGGAGTATCTTCGCTGAACGCGTCCATACTTTGCCACATGCCGCCTGGCAGTGGACGAGGATGCCTGCCTCAAGCAAGGCAAGACGCGTCTCACGTTCATTAGAATAACAGTATACCTCTACTTCGACCTGTTGTCGTCGCCTTCGTCTTCTTCAAGGAGTCTTGCCAAGAAGGATGTGGCGAGCAACTTCCGCGCTTTCACCGAATGCTGACCTCGCGCTTGCGCTTCCAGTGCTTCAATCGCGACGAACGAGTGCCACAGCCCATTGCTCCAACACAGCACCACCCGCAACCATGTCGACTATCCTCCGTACCCTGCGCAACTTGCGCAGCATTGGCTTGAAGGTTTGCCACATCCGCGTGCCCATTGGTGTACGAGACAAGCGCTAACACCTCCCAGGACTTCGGCCACCAGATGCAGGTATGCCCACCCGGACCACGAACTACGACGGACGAAGCGTTTACTGACCCTCGACTTTGCGATTTAGAACATTGGTATGATATGGTAAAAAGCTGGGAAATCTGGAATGGAGGCTGAGACCGGACACAGGTGACACCAAGCGCGGTACCTTGATCGGCATCGACAGATTCGGCAACAAGTACTTTGAGAACATGGAGGAGGAGCTGCCGCGTACGTTGAAAAGAGCTTGTCTACGGAAAAACGGTCGCTAAGTGAGAGGCAGTCCGCACAAGATGGGTTGACTACAAGAACGCCGAATACGAGCCGTGAGTGCATGCATACGAAGGGTCACACTGTGTGAATAAAGCTGACAATCCTCGAACAGCTCTCAAATCGAGCCTGGATGGTATGTTGTAGACTGGAATCCTGGCATTGGACAATTTCTGACCTCCTGGAAGGCACGCGTGGATGTCCTACATGGTCGACAAGTCGCCCGTGGAGGACCCGCTCCTCTACAGCGGCGTCAGGCCTTGGGAGCCCAAGGAGCACAAGCCTGTTCTTACGGCTTCGAGGAGCGCCTACAAGCCCTACAGCACGTATGTGATTCCATGATCACTTACAATCGTGATCATTCACTAACATGACACAGAGTCAAGAACAAGTACACACCGTGGCAGCCCAAGTGCGCACCTCGGTAAATCGATCTTGCATCAACTCGCAAGACGCTTCGACTGGTGCTCAGACTTCACCAAAGGCGTTAGGGGACCTGCTTTGCAATGTAAATATCGTATGGTTCAGAGTACACATTCGATTGCTAGTGAAGCTGGCTGTATCCACCTCAACTTTCATGAAGTCTGCTAAATAGGTAGCCCATTTGAAAAGACTCATAATTATAGGACTACACTCTAGCTTTTTGATAACCCAAACTCGGCGCAAAATATGGCGTAGGCTGTGACTCCAACCCTTAAGGAACTGACGATTCATGCAGGTATATCGTGTCACAAACACCTGGGTTCTAACAAGTTATGTGAGGTAACCACAAGCTGGGCCGATCACGGCTTGGACGGGCAAATGCTTCGGTCGATGAAGCGTTACAGATGCAGTGTGTTCATTCGCTTGAGGATCAAGCCATACAGCGCCGAAGTGGGCTGACCCAAAAGAAAAAATGCCAACTTCATGCAGGTGATCGCATTCGCTCACACACCATTCTGAAGATCGATCTGTTGATTCCGGCGAACTTCGGCTATATGACGAAGGAGGCTCAAGATGGTGCGGTGTCTATGTTTATAACTACTGCTGGTTGCTAAGTCGCTCCTCTCGTCCCAATCATCCTCGCCTCTTCCAAGCAGCGATCGATCTTATACAATAAACGCCATGTTACAACCACAGCCATGAAGCTCATCATCTCAGCTCTCCTCGCACTTGTCGCTTCCGCTATCGCCCTGCCCGCGGATACTCCGCCGAGTGTTGTGCGAAGACAGCAAGCTTGCGAAGCATGCAGACAAAAGTGTTTCGACCTAGGCAGCATTTCTCCCGTCGGTGCCGCAAATTGTGTGTTACAAGAATGCGCGGCCAAGGTGCGATACCTGCGTAGCTCTCTGATGACTACACGTAGGGCATGCAGAACTGACTCCTCATTTTAGTGCGCTCTCAGTATCGCCTAGTGGACTGCGAGTGTTGTGCCAGCAAGGGGAACTGGGATCTGGCTCTTTGATGATCAAGCTCGGCGCGAAACATACGTCAAGGGGACACAATTGTGTCACGTTACCCAGGTACTCACGTACACCCGCTCTATTGTGAACGTCCAAATCTTGACACTTCGCCTATCATGCCTCACATACTCAGTGTGCACTTGCGCAAGCTAGCGGTCCAGCCAACCAGCATCGACCGTGAAACGAAGCAGAAGAAACCCACGCAAGGTTGTTGTATCGCAGCTATCGCTCACATTCGACTCTCAAGCTTGTTTTGCTGGAACACGGTGTGCAGTCGACCTTGATTGAAGAGACGTCAGCTAGCGCAACGTGTGTACGTATGAGTACCTACAAGTACAAATGCTTGCTCCATCTCTCCTCCTCTCCTACGGATTTCATTCCTCCAAGCCTTCCAATTTCTAACACCCACCAACAACTTCAAACCCACCCAGCAGCCAGCCAACAATGAAGCCCACCACCATCCCGACCCTCCTCCTCACCCTCCTCGCCTGCTCCGCCGCCGCCCTACCCCAAGGATCGCATATACCGCCGAACCTTGGGCTAATTTGCTATGAGTGCCAACACACCTGCCACATCCAGACCAAGGCGGATTTTCTTACGTGCATGAAAAAGTCATGTGGGGGCGAAGTACGATTACCCACCCAGCTCTCTGATGGCGACTACACGTTGGTAAGTGGGACTGACTTTTGTGGTAGTGCCTTTTCCATATCGATTAGTCGACTAAGAGATTTGGGGAAGAGAGGGGTGGTGTTATGGTGGTTGGAGGAAGGAGTGAGAGCGATGGCTGTTCTAGGTTGGGATGCAATTTGCTGACGCTTGGTTGGAGTGGAAGGAGGTTGTGAGGGTTTGTGGTCAGGTGGAGGATGGAGGGAGGACGAAGCAGGATGTGTGGTCGTTTGCAATCTTTGATCATACTGTGGTACTCAGGAAGTACTTGATAACTCGAATTGATGCTTGATATGGGCTGTGCACAGACTCTGATATCAAAGCTTCGTATGTACTGTAATACACACTAACACAGCGCAAAAACGACGAATTGACATCCCCAAAATTGGTGGATATATGCCCAGATACATGCCGGTTGCGAATACAAAGTGCTCTACCCATTGGCACTGTAACAGTCTAAAACTTGCAGCGCAGGTCATCTCTTGAACTGGATAACGCTTTGTAGGATGTTCAGTGATTCGAAGAAGAGTTGGGAGAAGGCTTTTGATCGCGGCAGATGTCAGTTGGGTTATCTATAAGTGCATCGATTGAAGCTATCTCACTCGTGATCAAACTTCCGACAGTTTTGATATTGCTGAAGAGCCTTAACGCAGAGACACAGTCTTCATCATGTGAGGGTTCGCCCTGAGTTGTGATCAATAGATGACAGTTTGTTTGTAATGATACATAGAATGTAGGCGCATCATGCAACCAACTGCCGGGATCATAAATGGACTCAGCCTCATTCTTGGTACACCGTATCGTCCTTTAGACTTCAGCCAAGATCACCTGCCCGCAAACTGCGTTCACCTTTCTGCGACTAATCGCCGAGGTTATATTCTTTCATTGGCAGGAACATGAAATCCACGGCACAATGTATCAGTACTGCTTACCATTCTTTAGGTGGCACACTTCATAGCAGGCACGCTAGCATTTTGTATAGCCACATGCTGTACCCAAACGACACCAACGTGTCGGAGGGTTTGGGCGGAAGTTCTTTGGTCCGAGATATGAGCGGAGAGCCGGAGTGAGTCGATCGCGACTTCCCAAGTTTGTTCTATGCGTATCGACCTCACTCGGGTGCTGAACATGCTTCCTATGTTTCTGACTCCGTGTAACATTCACAATTCTATTAGCGAGCTCATACCGTATGTTCCGGGACTTCTGAAATGGAATCTTCCTTCCATCTGCCCGTGAAATCAAAGAACGCACTGCGCAGCCAAACACGGAGGTCCCGGGCATTGGCAAAAGCCACAGCCAAGATCACCAAGCACGCTACGTATGGACGCTTCTCATATCAACTGGATTAGACCACCATCTGGCCATCTCGCCAAGTGCCCCATATCTGCCTCTCCATGGGGTCCCCGCAGTCTTCCGGGCCCCAACAATCGCAATCGCGTCGCCATCGTCCCAGCCAAGCGTTGCGGCTGCGCATGCTCGCCATGTGGTTGACACGTTTGGTGTCTTCCAAAGCATGGAGATTACCGAGCACCGGTGGCATCCCACCACACTACCCTGGTTAAATCCCAAGTCCTCAAGACCCGAATTAATACCAATAGACTTCGGACCAAGCAAAGCACGCATCAGGATCCTTCTGTCATGTTGTCCCTTTCATCCGCGTTGATATCTGAAATGCGACAAAGAGACAAGACCTCGGTCTGCTGCCAAGAAGATGACGCGACGGCGTGGTGGTGTCTTCAGCAAGCCCTCTGTGGGTTTTATATACGACTCGTGGGTACCCACTGTGTGTGTTATTATCTGTTGTCTGTCCCCCTTGGTGCACACGGGTCGTTCACCTTCCTTCCTACCTAGCATCACCCTCATAGCTCCTAAAGATGGCCAACGACATCAGCCCTTCCGATCTGTCGGACTCCGAACGCAGCGACGGCATGAAGAAGTCGACAATCGCACAGCTCGAGCACAAGGAAACTCAAGAACATCATGTCTCTTTCGACACCAAAGCCACAAAGCGGCTTCTGAGGAAGATGGACATCCGCTTGATTCCATTCCTCGCATTGCTTTATCTTCTGAGTTTCCTCGATCGGTACGTCTCATCATGACAGGATATTCCAACCACAACAACTTTCAAGGCTCTGCTGGATTTTACGCGAATGCTAACTGTTGATTAGCACCAATATTGGCAACGCCCGCTTGGCTGGTCTCGAGATTGATCTTGGTATGGAAGGCTTGCAGTACAACGTAAGTGAAAACCCCCAATACCCGCAAATGGGTCGATTGACTACATTCGAGCGCACACTGACGATTGGCAGCACGCGTTGGCTATCTTCTTCCCGTTTTACGTCATCGTCGAGGTTCCGTCAAACATGATGATGAAGCGCACACGTCCTGCGTTGTGGATTCCCTTTATCATGGTGTGCTGGGGCGTTTGCACAACGTTGATGGGTGAGTATATCGGAAGTGCCACGAAGTTGACACGAGCTCACACGTCCTATAGGCCTGGTCAAGAACTACCCTGGTCTCATGGCTGCTCGAGCAGCGCTCGGTATCGCTGAGGGTGGTCTGTTCCCCGGCGTGACTTTCTACATCACAATGTGGTACCGCAGGCACGAATGTGGTTTCCGCATGGCGATCTTCTTCTCAGCTGCCACCGCAGCAGGAGCTTTCGGCGGTCTCCTCGCTCGCGGTATCACAGAAATGGATGGTCTAGGAGGACTTGATGGCTGGGCCTGGATCTTCATCCTGGAAGGTCTCCTCACGTTCGTCGTCGGTAAGTGCAGCGGCTTCAGGTACGAAGAATTGTTCGATCAACAGTGCTGACACATGAACAGCGATCATTGCCTTTTTCTGCATGCACGACTACCCCTCGACCGCGAAGTTCTTGACCACAGAAGAGAAGACTGAGGTTACGTACCGTCTGACGCAGGACCGCTCATCGCTTGCGGACGAGTACGACACCAAGTACATGTTCCACGCGCTCAAGGACTGGAAGATCTGGGTGCATATGTTCATTACCATCGGCATTTACACCCCTCTGTATTCGATATCTTTGTTCATGCCGACGATTGTCAGGGGTGAGTTTGAGCTGTCGTCACAGATATAAAAAGGGTGTGTAACTGACAACTCCACAGGATTGGGATACACGAACGAGACTGCCCAGTTAATGACCGTATGTGTTAGAACCGCTTCTTGATCCGCTCCAGCTAACGTCGCCCCAGGTCCCGCCATACGTCGTAGCATGTCTATTCTGTATCAGTGCTGGCTACATCGCCGACAAGAAGCAAACCCGTGGAATCTTCATGATCGGCTTTATCCTCGTAGCGTAAGTCCGACGGCTTCAATGTTGCTATCGAATCAGCTAACAAAGTCCAGACTCATCGGCTTCATAATGCTCATCTCCTCCCAAAACAACACCGTCAAATACATCGGCATCTTCTTCGTCACCAGTGGCGTCTACCCCAACGTGCCCCAAGGCATCGCCTGGAACGGCAACAACATCGGCGGCTCCACAAAACGCGGTGTCGGAATGGCCATGCACGTCGCTTTCGGCAACATCGGCGGAGTAATCGCCTCCTACATCTACCGCTCGACCGACGCCCCCAGATTTACGTCTGGACATGCGATTCTGATCGGGTTCCAGACGATGAGTCTTGTGCTCAGCATCTTCATGACGTTGTATTTGAGGAGGGAGAATAAGAGGAAGCATGCGGCGTCGGGGAAGTTGCCGGAGGAGTATACTGAGAGTGAGAAGGTTGCGGAGAGGGAGAGGGGTGATTATGCTTCTTTCTTTAGGTATACTGTGTGAGATGTGGCGGTTGGTAGCAAGAGTAGATAGACTGTTGTAAATTGAGATGTTAATTGATGCTTGAGACTTGTTGTTTACAGTTGTGGGACACTCCAGGTCGCGTTCATGTTCGATGATATAGAGACTTATGTCGAGGAATAGTCGGTGAGGCGGTGGGGTGAAACTCAGGTATACATATAACTCGCTGTCAACCTCCTTCAAGAATCAAGATTTCAGCGATTTGTCTGTATATCAGGATGTATCATTTGTGTTTGGATCCTGTTGATGTTGTAAATGTTGTGGTCACACAGATTGTGACGGCTCTCATTGGCTGACTGAGCGGCCAAGCAGCTTGAGATTCAAGCTTCGAGATGTGCGGAGTATCTCGTGGGCTGGTGTCTCGCCTGCATGCAGTAGATAGGCTTACAAGGATGTTTCGAAGGGCATTGCAAGATCTTGTGTAGGCGAAAATAGTTCTTTTTGCTGATGTCCCTATAGCCAACCAATGTTTGATATATCCAATTGTGCCACTTTTAAAGTTTGCAGACATAGCAATGATACGCACGTCCTTTGGCTGGGCGGTGACGTGAACCGGTAAAGCGTGCCGGCTAGGATCATCGACACGATGTCAGTTATGTAAGCGTGCATGCATCGCATCTTCTGCCTTTCTGCCTTTCCTGCTGCATCTCTTACCTGCATATCCTCACCCCTCCATCGCCATCCCGCCGTCGCCTGCTGGCACAATCCTCCGACCTAGTCAACTCATCACCCGGCCGATTGATGCTGCGGTAGCTTCTACTCTCCACCTACGCGACCCTCGCTATCGACCCGCACCATCTTTCTACCGAACGGGCACGCCACGATCGTGTGCCTACGCCTAGCCTGATCCCGTTTTTCACGCTCTAGGCCATACCGTCTATACGTCCCACCGCTTTCATGCTGGAACAAACCGTCCTATCAGCCCCTACCACTCCCGATTACTTTGCCTCGTATCTCGCTGCCACCGCCGAGACAACGCAGCCGCTATGCGGCAATGAGGAAGGATGGGGGCCTCTGAGCCCATACCGCTGGGATTTTACGCCGTGCTTCCTTGATGTTTGGATAACCGGTGTCTCGATTTGGGGTATCCTCGGAGGACTGGGAGCTGTCTGGTACCTGTACAAGAAATGCGTCCCGCAGCCGGTCAAGAAAAACTGGCACTTCTACGCCAAACTGGCTGTGATTGTTGCGCTGGTGGCTACAACTGGTGCGCAGGCCGGACTTCAGGTGCAGCGCTTCCCGGGAGTCTGGTTTAAGGATATTCGCTTTTGGACAACGATTCTGAACATCCTCAGTCTGGGCATGATCTTTTACGTGCAATACTTGGAGCATTGGAGGTCGAGAAACCCGAATGGAGTGGTACTGCTGTACTGGCTCTTCCTGATCATTGTCTACGGTGTCAAGCTGCGTAGCTTCATTGCGCAAGAGATGTTCAAGACCAATGTGGCGTACTTTGCTGTCTTCACTGCCAACGTCGGCCTGGCGAGTTTGGAGTTGATTCTGGAATACCTCGTACCTAAGAGAGTTTCTGATTACGATGCTCTGGGCGATGAGGATGAATGCCCAATCGAGTACGCAGACCTGTTCTCCATCTTGACCTTCTCTTGGATGACACCCATGATGAAGTATGGATACAAGGAATTCCTTACTCAGGACGATCTCTGGAACCTTCGCAAGCGAGACACTACTCGTTCGACCGCAAGTACTTTTGAAGAAGCTTGGGAGAACGAGGTCTCGAACAAGAAGAAGCCGAGCTTGTGGATTGCCTTGTTCAAGTCGTTTGGTGGCCCATACTTCCGCGGAGCTGTTATCAAGACTGGATCGGACTGTCTCGCTTTCGTGCAACCTCAATTGCTCCGTTTGCTTATCACTTTCGTCAACTCGTACAGCAAGGGCCACGAACCTCAACCTCCGGCCAAGGGTGCTGCTATCGCGCTCGCTATGTTTGCGGTCAGTGTTAGTCAGACCGCGTTCCTTCACCAATACTTCCAACGCGCATTCGAAACTGGCATGCGTGTCAAGTCGGCGCTCACGGCCACGATCTACGGCAAAAGCATGCGCCTCAGCAACGAGGGTCGTGCGAGCAAGAGCACTGGTGATATCGTCAACTACATGGCGGTCGATACTCAACGTCTCCAGGACTTGACTCAGTATGGTCAACAGCTATGGAGTGCACCCTTCCAAATCACCCTGTGCATGATTTCACTGTACCAGCTCGTCGGTGTCTCCATGTTTGCCGGTGTTGCTGCAATGTTGGCTATGATCCCCATCAACGGCTTCATCGCGCGTATTTCGAAGAGCCTGCAGAAGAAGCAGATGAAGAACAAGGATGCTCGCACGCGTCTGATGACCGAGATTCTCAACAACATGAAATCGATTAAGCTATATGCCTGGACCACAGCCTTCATGGGCAAATTGAACGTGATTCGCAACGACCAAGAGCTGCACACCCTGCGTAAGATTGGTGCTGTCACTGCCGTGGCCAACTTCACATGGAGCACCACGCCTTTCTTCGTCAGCTGCAGTACATTCGCCGTCTTCGTCGCTACCCAGGACAAGCCTCTCAGCACTGACATCGTCTTCCCGGCATTGACACTTTTCAACCTGCTTACATTCCCGCTTGCCGTGCTTCCTATGGTCATCACCGCAATCATTGAGGCTTCTGTCGCAGTTGGCAGACTTCAGGACTTCTTCATGGCCGACGAACTGCAGCCTGATGCTGTTCTGCAGAGCGAATCCGTCGAAGCTGGCGAGGAGTCTGTCCGCATTCGCGACGCCACCTTCACCTGGAACAGAGACGGCGACCGTGATGCATTGACTGACATCAACTTCACTGCCCACAAGGGCGAGCTCTCCTGTGTTGTTGGTCGTGTTGGCGCTGGCAAGAGTAGTTTCCTGGGTACCATGCTTGGCGATCTTTACAAGATCAAGGGTGAGGTCGTCATGCGTGGCAAGTCTGCCTACGTCGCTCAAAGTCCTTGGGTTATGAACGCCAGCGTACGCGAGAACATCGTCTTCGGTTACAGATGGGATCCTGCTTTCTATGAGCGCACAGTCAAGGCTTGCGCACTGCGCGAAGATTTTGCAAGCTTGCCTGACGGCGATCAAACCGAGGTGGGCGAGCGCGGTATCAGTCTTTCTGGTGGACAGAAAGCCCGTCTTACTCTCGCAAGAGCTGTCTACGCCCGTGCCGACATCTACCTTCTTGATGATGTGCTTAGCGCTGTCGACCAGCACGTCGGACGCCACCTCATTGACAATGTGCTTGGTCCCAAGGGTCTTCTCGCCGGCAAGACCAGAATTCTGGCAACCAACTCGATCCCTGTTCTTATGGAAGCTCACTTTGTCGTGCTGTTGCGCGATGGCAAGATCATCGAGCGCGGCACTTACGAGCAACTGGTAGCCATGAAGGGCGAGATCGCTCAGCTCATCAAGACGGCAAATAACGACGAATCGCAAGACGACAGCCAGCTCTCGCAAAGTGATAGCCGCTCCGATGCTGATACTATGTATGGTGCCGACGACCCTGACAGCCCTGAAGAGGTTGAGGAGGCTCAGGAAGGCATGACTGAGCTTGCACCCATCAAGGCATCTGGCCGCGGTCCACCTTTGAGGAAGACGAGTGATCTCACATTGCGCAGAGCCAGTACTGCTTCGTTCCGCGGTCCTCGTGGCAAGATGACTGACGAGGAAGAGAACAAGGTACGTCACTTTGTCGCCTTATCCAGGCAACGCACCGAGAGCAGATGGCGTGAAAATTCCCACTTCTGTTCTGGTTGTTGTCCCATATAAAGCATGAGCTAACGAGTCAGCAGGGCGCTCTGAAATCGAAACAATCCAAGGAAGCTTCCGAACAAGGCAAGGTCAAGTGGGATGTTTACATGGAATACGCCAAAACCAGCAATCTCAGCGCCGTTGCCGTGTACCTGACCATGCTGCTTGGAGCGCAAGCCGCACAAATTGGTAAGTTCCCCATCCCAATTTCTCTACAAACGCCAGCGCATCGAGTGGATCTACTCGGTTACAACAAGACATGCCGTGTTGCAATTGAGAAGGGAAAGTGCATGACTTCAACGACGGTACGCTAACCCTGGGTGTCTGCAGGCGGAAGCTTCTGGCTCAAGAATTGGGCAGAGATCAACGGAAAATCTGGAACTAACCCCCACGTCGGCAAGTACATTGGCATTTACTTTGCCTTTGGTATCGGTAACGCAGCTCTGGTCGTTTTGCAGACGCTGATTCTATGGATCTTCTGCTCTATTGAAGTAAGTTTACCTCCCTCCGGATATACTTCACCTGTTTTGTGCGTTGCAAGGGACGCCGTACGTGCACTAGAGCTTCTAGTGCGTTCGCGTACGTGCATGATAGCCCGGCAGGTGTACGCTCGCTTGGACCGGCTTTGCAGGCTCAAGCATGCTTGGCGCTCCTGATCGTTACTGACTCGTGGTATAGGCTTCGCGAAAGCTACACGAGAGGATGGCGTATGCTATCTTCCGCAGCCCGATGAGTTTCTTCGAGACAACGCCGAGCGGTCGCATCCTCAATCGATTCTCAAGGTATGTCTCTACAACCAATTCTTTGCTTAAGTCGACATGGGATCTTGCCCGGACACAATCCCAAATTTGTCTTAGGGCGAGTCTTTTGCAGACGCTTAACCCATCGACGTACAGCATCATAGAAACGTGCTCACATTCTACTTTAGCGATATCTACCGCATCGATGAAGTTCTCGCGTAAGTTCGGTTCCGATACAGGCATCTCCACATAGTTCAAAGCTAACCAAGATTCTAGACGCACGTTCAACATGTTGTTCGCTAACGCCGCAAGAGGTATGTCAACTTCACCAGGTTGAGGGCCCAGATTTGCTGTGGTCCTTTCATCCCGATTCCTTGATCCTGCTGCTCCGTGACATGAATCCTCAAACATCAGGAGGGTTGTGCTTCACGCTACTACAATCCTTCACCCCACAACGGCAGCCGGGCCATCCTCAACAAGCTCCACATTCGGAATGTCAGCTAATCATGAATCGCAGCAATTTTCACATTGGTCGTCATTTCCTTTGCAACGCCGGCTTTCATCGCCCTGATCTTCCCGTTGGGTGGTCTGTACTTGTGGATCCAACGCTACTACCTCCGGACTTCCCGCGAACTCAAACGTCTTGACAGTGTCAGCCGAAGCCCTATCTATGCCCACTTCCAGGAATCATTGAGCGGCATCAGCACGATTCGTGCCTACCACCAACAGAAACGATTCTCCTTGGAGAATGAGTGGAGGGTCGATGCCAACCTTCGAGCTTACTTCCCTTCGATCAATGCCAACCGATGGCTCGCTGTGCGTCTAGAGTTTATCGGTTCGGTGATCATCCTGGCGGCTGCAAGTTTCGCTATTATTGCAGTCGCTACGGGTAGTCCTCTGGGCGCCGGTACTGTCGGCTTGGCGATGAGCTATGCTCTTCAAATCACGCAATCGCTGAACTGGGTCGTCAGGCAAACCGTCGAGGTCGAGACGAACATTGTTTCCGTCGAGCGTGTTCTTGAGTATGCCAGACTTCCAAGTGAAGCACCCGAAATCATTTCCAAGCACAGGCCGCCGGTCTCCTGGCCACAGAAGGGTGCTGTCAGCTTCAATGGCTACAGCACGAGGTACCGTGAGGGTTTGGACCTCGTGCTGAAGAACATCAGCCTGGACATCAAGAGCCACGAGAAGATTGGCGTTGTTGGACGGACTGGTGCTGGAAAGAGTTCTCTGACGCTCGCCCTGTTCCGATTAATCGAGCCTATCCACGGTGATGTCACGATCGATGGGCTGAGTACCAGCTCAATGGGTCTTCTCGATCTGCGTCGTCGCCTGGCCATCATTCCGCAAGATGCGGCTCTGTTCGAAGGCACAGTGAGAGACAATCTCGACCCTGGTCATGTTCATGATGATACCGAGCTCTGGAGTGTCCTTGATCATGCACGTCTGCGGGAACACGTAGCATCCATGCCAGAGCAATTGGATGCGCACATCAACGAAGGCGGCTCCAACTTATCTTCTGGACAAAGACAGCTTGTCTCGCTTGCGCGTGCACTTCTGACACCAAGCAACATCCTGGTGCTCGACGAAGCAACAGCAGCTGTCGACGTGGAGACCGATGCCATGTTGCAGACCACGCTCAGGAGCAACATGTTCAAGGATCGTACCATCATCACTAGTAAGTTTTGCAATCATGACGTTTGTTTGTCAACACTCACGCTAACCTCAACGTACAGTCGCACACCGCATCAACACCATCCTTGACAGCGATCGTATCGTCGTACTCGACAAGGGCGAGGTCAAAGAGTTCGACACCCCACAGGAATTGGTCAAGCAGAAGGGCCTGTTCTACGAGCTCGTGCGCGAATCCGGCCTCCTGGGTTCGGTGGAAAGTCTGTAAGAGCCTCGCTACCAGACTTTGACAGACACACCCCGTGTCTGCTGCGCTGGCACGATCAGATTGTACTCGTTAGAAACAGAAAGGGAAAAAAAGCCCACAGCACGTGCAGAAAATTAGATTGCTCTCTCTTTCTTTTTCGATTCTTACCCACAGCCCAATTCGTTCGCCCCGACTCCATGGTTTGTTGGTTTCCTGTTGATCATCGGTGATGTGCTGCCATCAGCATACAGCGCTATTCGCGGCAATAGCGTAACGGCCATGTCATGTTCGAGAACCTTGGAAGCCGCCTCGCCGCACATCCCACATTCCACGCCCACGTTGTGTCAGCAGGGTGATATCCAAGCAATCAAACAGTCCGCCCGTTTGCCCGTTTGTTTGTTACTAAGGTAGTTAGTTAGTCAGTCCGTCGTACAGTCGTACTCCGTACGAGCAGCATCAGTAGCAGGCAGTCTTACGGCATGCATGGGTGCGGTGCATGAATGCCATCCCACCCCCTCAAGCAGCACGCTTCCTTAGCTTCTTCGCCTGATGGTGTGCGTACAACGTGCCACTGGCACTACCGATTGCAGTCGAGTCAGTCATGCCGCTCTTTTCGAAATCGCATCACGCGGCCGTCTCCGCCTCCCCGACAACGGAGTTGCATGGACCCATGTGCAGCGCAGCAGCAGCAGCACCATGCGCCTATGAAGTCCGCAGACCCAATCCATATGTCGCACAAAGAGGAGTCGCGCCGCACGCCGCCGGCTACGAGTGACGAGTCGCCCGGCCCGTGCCATTTCGCCATCCTGGCCGTCGCAGCGATGCTGGCATCGGCTTCTGCGGGTGAGGAGGACAAGGTGCCGGCCCTGCGCGCGTCCGGTACTCCCTGGCCAGGGCCTGGCAGATGGCTTGCAGGCTTGCAGCTCTCGGGTACCGCTGTCACTGTGTGGTCCGGCTGGGCTCCGCGGTGCGTCCGGCTGACGCTGTGCGAGCGGGCTCGGAGCAGGATGCACTGGTGGTCTTCTCTCGCCCGGGCGAGACGCTCGCGCTAAGGCTGCGTGTGCATATGCGAGTGTTAGAACTCGGATGATGGGAATTGAATTTGGGGATTTCGCGATGCGATGCTGGACTTCTGCACGGTCGGCGGGTGGATCGCGTGGGATGCACCGGGTGATGATTGAGGAAAGAGAAAGCGTGGGATTGGGGGAACTGCCTCCGAGCCTCCGTAGAGGAAGGCCGGTACCTGGTTGTAGATTGTCATGATGCCAGTAACTCGGTTGTGTGAATCGGTGAATCTGTCATGATCAAGATGGGGCGATCTCCTGGTGTGCGTTGTAGTTTGTACTCCACTTTGCACTTGTTCTGGAAGACGTACTCTGGATGCCTAGACACTATGTACATGTAGGCTGTGATGCATTGCTGGTGATATACCAGCGAGGTCACGATAGACTTTTTTTGGTGCCTGCCGACACTCTCTGATGACATGGCAGAGCCGCATGTTTCAAACTATATGAAAGGAATGATCTACGTTGTGACAGTTCTGGGAAACTTTCGCCAAAATTGAGTGGCCTGCGTGATGCTTGCATATGTGCACCCTCAACAAAGAGCACGCATAGTATATTGGGAGCTATCCGAGTGTCTGGTGTTACTAAGTGCATATGCTCTGACGGCGCTACGCCATCGTCAATCATCTGGGATCGTTCCCCGTACCAGGCATCGAGACCGGGGGACTTTCGATTTCTTATGAAGGTACTTCAGTCGTCTAGGTGCAGTAGAATATATGCTAGGGCACGTGGGGGTTGTGGAGTCGAGTGGGATGTTGATGCGGATTTGGCATGTTCATTGTAGCAGTGTATCCGTGTAGGCGAAAGATTCAAGGACATCGCTTACACGACATCGTGCAAGCGATGCGATCGATCTATGCTCGCTACGATGCGATGCGAAGATAGCATTATAGGGTTAAACGAAAGTCAGGCAAGGTGAATGGGATCTCGGGGCTGGATCGCGAAGATGTTAGCCCTTAGTGCGATCGTCTTCACGATCGATTGGAGTTCGCATGTGAAGACGAACCTTGCTTAGTAACAACCTCGAGATCCCGATCAGATCCAAAGGGTTTCAATGTTCAAAGCTTAAAGCTTTCTACTGCAGTCGTAACCTGGTTGTTTACTCGCCTTCACGTGAGCGTGTTAAGACCAGCGATCAGGCGGGGACATTGCCCCAACTAGAGTCGACTGATTACAGTACCTCATCTGCATTGGCCGCAATAACCTCCGTGACGCTGTTCAACAACTGCAAGCGGCCGAGAGCTCGTGGGATGTTCAAATGTTCAATGATCTCTCTGCCGGGTTTCGAGCGTCATCACGAACAGGGTTGTAGAGGGGCGTCCGGACCGTAAAGCACAACGCTTTCCCCCCGTGTTCCGCCCGTCACTCCCCTGCAAGCGTTATGCAACTCATCCTTACGCGACCGGTAGGCTAGTCATGGGTGTGCCTGAAGCGCCTTTCCGGAACATCTGCAGTCGCGCTTCCGCACTAACCTGACCTCGACTTCAACCAGTCGGCGAGTGCTCCAGCAGTATCGTGGGCTCGTTTGGCTGCTCTTTTGACACACTGCCGGGGGCCGTTAGTAGACGCCATAATTTTAACGGTATGTGGCGTGCGGCGTACGGCGTGCCATACCACTCGCGGTACGCCCCAGTTGCCGGATCTCTGCAAACGGCGTATCTGTGTGCCGCTGCTGGACATGCTGTCAGGCGAACAAGCCCCCTGACTTCTTCTGCAGACCCCCATTACCGAGCCCCGTAGCCCAGTAGCCCGGTAGGAAGGTAGGGGACATTGGAACTTGAGCACATGAACCGCAGGTCAGGAACCCAAAGGCATGGGAAAAGCCTCGATGTGCTCACCTGCGAATCTGCTACACGCTACCTGGTCTAGTTGGGACGGGAGGGCTTCGAGTCCCGGCCTCTTTATGTGCTGGAGTCCTCCCATTCAAATCTCCGCAGTGTACTGCACTTCGTCCTCCCATACACACCATACAGTCCACTTCCTTCACAAGCCTCATCCTTGCGCCGCGGCCCTGTGTGCAGCTTGACCAACGGTTCCCCGTAGCCACCACTAAACGCTACTCACTGCTCAGGCCAATCGTTGCCCTTACGCTGACTCGCTGCTACTCTCCACCAAACTTGCACCACCTTCTAGCTGCACGATTCGTCCCATGAGGTGTTAAGAGGCAGCTTTGGGTTGTTCCATGCCTCGCTCGCCCCACTCACACGCCCAAGAACCAACCAGATCTACCACATCTTGACGAACTAGACGTGCAGGCGTGCTCACCGTCACACCTTTGGGTTTCGATCTGGCCTTCTTCAGTTCAGAGTAAGGTCACACCAAAACTGCAACCTGGTACGTTGCGTTCCTGGCTCTCAAAGACCCGTCTACCGTCGTGTAGACAGCCAGACGATTGGGCAAACGAGTCACTCCCGGAGATTTTTCCTGGCTCGTCGTCTCTTTCCATCGCAAGCCTTTGTCTAATAGACAGCGCACAGCTCAAAGTCCTCAAAATGGCCAATGGGTCCCCTCCATTCCGTCGCCTAGCAGCGGGCTCGAAAGCTTTCCGTTCTTTGCGGAATGTCCGGCCTGCAAACCCCTTAATTGCAAGACATGGTAGCGTGAGTGTGAAACAGATAACATTGTTGCATACAACTGGTTTCGACTAACGCGCGATGAATCAGCACCTTGACCAAAGCATCAAGCAAAACATCCAGCGTTCCACTGGCAAGGAACCCACGGCGGTTGTGGTAATGGCAATTTACCCAGATGGAGACGTGTCGACGCACACAACCGACAATATCCCGCAGTGCCCCGATGACATTTTCGCCAGCAACGCGAAGGAGTCCCTGCGGACATCTTTGTTGCAAGCTGAATCTGACCATGAGATGCATGGTATGTTTTCACCGCCTTGCTTGCCAACAATTACCAACAGCTGCTGATTCTTAGCCGCAGAGAGCCACACAGTTCCACTTGGAGCCCTAAGAGATGTCGTTACAGCTAGAAGTTGCCGCAACGATCGCCTCATTAGCACTCGTATCACAAGAGATGACGACTCGTGCTACGCCTCAAGACCCGCTTCAGCACGCACTCTTGCGTCGACGAGCGGCTGGCCAAGTGATACTGACAGTCCGGGACCCTTGCGAGGACTTCCATCCGCAGACTTACATACCGGCAGCCTTTCGCACGCCGAGAGGCCTGCAAAATTACAGTCTTTGATGATCAGTGAATCTGACAAGATCATAGACTACTTTGCAAGAGCTCTACGAACAATGCAGCAGTTAGCCGTGAAGCGCGTTGCTAAGGCTTGGATCAAGGGCATCTGCCCAAGAAAGCAAGCCGTTTTCCCTTACCACAAGAAAAGCAAGGAAAGTGGAGAACGTGTTCACGTTACTGCCAATAACCCGGGATGGTGGCCTGATGAGAAGGATTGCAAGTTTGTGGAACCTGATCACATCAAGCGCGATGGTAAGTCAATACATCACCCCCTCCTTGAGAACAGCGCTGACTGGGACAGAACGTATCAACCTATGCCTCCACCTTCTGCGACTGAGGCCAACACCTGCACAACTGAAGGAGTGGAACAGAGACTGCGTTGAACCGCATAAGACGCATGTAAACAAAGGCTGGACGGTATTTCTCAGGGAACTTGCTCCGCCCTCAACCGTCGACGATTCGAGAGAGCCAGATGACAAGACCGAGGAGCGCCAAAAACTTCTGGCTCAGGTTTACGATCTTGCCGAGCGAGAAGAGAGATACCTGGACGGAGAAATTGGTTTGTGGCACTCAACATCATGATAGTACATTTGGCTGACCATTATACAGACGGCACCGACCGGTTCATGTGGCACGACGATACACTCTGCAGGTCATCGGTGACGAGGAAGATCCAACCCAGCCTTGATGAGTCTGTCGATGAGTCTGATGTAGACTCTGTGGCTGACAGTGCACGACCATCGAAGAGGTCGAAGAAGACCTCAGTGTCGACCACGCCTGCAGGGTCTCCTCCCGCCATCTCAACTAAAGAAGTTGGATTTGATGAGCAGATGCAGGACTCCAAGCCACCAGTTTTTGCAGAATCATTCAGCAGCCACCAATCCTCCCGCAGCGCGTCAGCAGCTTCTTCAGAGCCGATGTGGGCGCACGATGCGAAAGACCCTAACCTTGTTGCGCCTGTTCTGAGTCAGGTCCAAGCCAACCAGACCGCTTTCAACTACCCTCAGCCACACCCGGCCAGCCCTTCATGGACGGGGACTCCGGTGCAGAACTCTTTCACACCAATCGATATGGGCAGCCAGTCGATGCCTCAAGGAGTATTCGCCGTAGAGGCACCGATATCTACCTATCCTGGCTGCCACAATTACCAATTCCCACAGCACAACCCCGAGCAAGCCCCAACAGCCTTCAAAACTGCATCCCCATACGTGACAACTCAAGTCTCGCAACCGCAGCTTGATACCGTTCCGTTGAGCACAAACTATCCCACGCCTGTCATGTCGATGTCAACATACGTTAGCCACGGACACTATAACAACAACGCAGGCTTCTACGGACAGCCTGACCATGCACAGTCGCAATTATTCGCTGTGCCTGTTACAGCCGCCATGAACACGCACTTCGACTACCCCGTGCCACCAAACACACCCCTCATGCACAGTGGTCCAAGCCAACAACCATTCTAAACCGTCGACCCAGCAGCCAGCTACCAATACCACCATGAAACCGGACCACCATTCTATCCCATGTCCGAGCCTTGCCACAACAACGCCTTCCAGGCCCCTGCGCGCGTCGAGCGCGGTTTCACAGGCCACGCATCAGGCGTCGGTGGTGGTGCCCACACTTAAGCAACCACCACAGTCTTGACCAGGCACCTGCGGCGACGAAACACCCATCAGCGCGTGAAGCGCGACCCAAAGTCATTCGGCTACCTCATCGACCTTCTTAACACGTTCGGGCGATTTCTTCTATCTTCCGGTTGTTCACTTCTCGGCATTCCAGCATGCGATCGGTTTCTTCCAGCATTTCACAGCGGTCTTGTCTTGCGTGCGGTGCACTTTCACTGCATGTGCTTTTCATCCTTTTGTATCATACCTTGCAAGCCTTTAGCGAGCGTTTTGTTTCAGCGATGCTTTCGATGATCTAAACGATTTTACGACGATATGAGATTGATGAACCCGTGGTACTCACCAGCGAACGGGTTGATGGATAATGCGCGGTCTTGAACCTCCCAAAATTTTCGGTTGGATTAACGATTTGGTATATAGAGACGTTAGTGAATAATCAAATGTTTGTTCTCCACATGCAAACTGTTGTTTCAGTCGCGATCTCAGGCAACGCGTAAACACTCGATCAATAACAAGCACTGCACTCGATCACTCGATCGCCCAATTGCAGGAGTCGGATCGTGTCCCGGCGAAGCATTCATTGGACAAGATTCATCACTCCAACGTGAATAGAGCGAAGATCTGTAAAAGAATGTGTGATGTCACGTGGAAAATAGGACATAAGCAGCAAAGTCAATCTAGCTTTAGACTACTTTACATGAAGTGATGTCCAAAGACAAGAAGTTAATGGTCATGTGTTTACTTTCTAAGGTTTCGGTGGCTGTGCTAATGACGAAACGGTCCGGGCGTCTTTACATTCCCTCGAGCGCTAGTCCGCTTGCGTTCAACAAAGACCGACCGACCGACTGGCCGTCGCGTTGCAGTTGGACATTATTCTCGACCACCCGCCGCCGACATTCATTCATCTCATTGGGGACAAACACACATGACGGCTGGTATCGCCATATCAATCAGCCCAGGCGACGACCATGCTGCCACATCCGGGCGCAACAGGCCGTGGCCGCGGTCGCGGTAGAGGATCGAACTTCGCTGGAGCTTCGAACACGCGTGCCGCAACACCTCGAGGCCAATCGACACCACGCGCCGCTTTTGGATCAGCTACTCGAGGAAATGCGACTGGAGCTATGCGCGGAGGGAACCACCTATCCAAATCGAACGGCTTCAACAAGCCATCAACACGAGGTGCACGCGGCGCATTGGCGAGCAGCAGTCAAACTCAAGGCAGCTGGCAGCAACGATTCGACAAGGTATGTTTATCCCAAACATGTTTTGACTGACGGAGTGCAGCCTAGTGACTTCGTCCCTTTCTCCGTTATAGCTCGAAATCCACCGCAAGCGTGAGCGCGCCGATGCAATCGCCAATGGAATCATCGCCGACCCGGACAGGCCTCGCGCTCTCTCGCAGGCTTTGACACCAACGGCGACGTGCACGGACATGTGCCCGGAGTTTGAGCGCATGCAGCGCGGGACACAGAATGATGTTTGGGTCGAAGAGAAGGTGCGTATACGGAGGACAATCAATTTATGGAGAGCCTCTCTGACGGCGGCCTAGGATCTGAGTCAACCAGGAGTCAACCCGAAAGACGCACCAGCAGTGGAGGCAAAGATGGTCAAGAAATTTAGACGAGCAGCCGCTGGAATCGAGGAACAACTGCCATCGGACCTCCGCACTCCTCCGGTCTTGAGTCAGACTTGCGATTACCTGTTCAACGAAATTGTCGCGAACGCACCGGAACTTGGACGAGTACACCACTTTGTTTGGGATCGCACGCGGGCCATTCGCAACGACTTTACCATTTTGCAAGTTTCGAGCCCGGAGGATCTCAGCTATGCTGTGGACTGTCTTGAGCGCATTGCTCGCTTCCACATTGTATCGCTACACCAGATGGCCGGAGTGAAGGAGAAAGATTTCCAATACGACTGGCAACAAGACCGAGAGCAGCTGGACAGGACTCTGGTTTCTCTGATGCAATACTACGACGACAGCAGAGGCAAAATCGCTTTAGCGAACGAGCCAGAGTTTCGCGCATATCTCACAGTCTTTCAGCTGCAAGACCCGGACATGGAGGATCGGGTGCAGAGCTGGCCTCTGGAACTTGTTCAGCATCCACGAATTCGGAAAGCAATGAAATTGTACGCTGCTGCAGGCGACACATCAAGCTTGCAGGGCCCGCTGCGACCACCTGCTCCCTTGCCCATTGCGCAGCAAAATTGGCAGCGATTCTGGAACCTCGTGGCATCTAAAAGGACCTCTTACCTGACAGCCTGCGTTGCTGAGATCAATTTTAATCTCATTCGACGGGTGACTTTGCAAGCACTCACAAGATCGGTAAACCAAAGAGCTACAGCAGATTTCACGTCGGACGAACTGTGCAGCATGCTTGAGTTCAACGACGATCAGGAAGCAGAGGATTATCTGGCATGCTACAACGTCACGTTTGTAGACAGAGACGAGGGCCGCTTTGCCGACATTTCTGCTCTCAAATCTCGCCAAGTCTTGCCAGAGCCCAGTCCAGCGCCTCCGAAGCAATTGAAAAGTGACATGGTAGAGGCGAAGCGATTCGGAAGATCTATTCCGGCTGTGATCAGCGGATACACGCTCAAAGAGGCTCAAGAAAACGGCATGGTCGACGAGAGCGAGATGGGCTTCCAAGATGAGGATATGGGAGATGGAGAGGCCCTCGGAGGATACAACAACAATCATGGAAGCGATGAAATCGTTAACGACGGCGAATCGCTTTTCATGCCAGACACCGGGAAACCGAAGTCTAATGGCTCGCCGTTCGGGACTGACTTCGACGCACCAACTACATCGGTTTTTGGGCAGCCTACGCAGCAAACAACGACAAACACATCATCGTTCGGCAAGCCTTCGCCCGGCACTTTCGGGTCTGCATCAGGTGGAGGGGAAGCTGCTGTATCATCACCATTTGGCAACCCTACAGCGCCAAAGTCCACGCCCTTCAACTTCTTGGGCGGTAGTCAAATCCCACCAGCCGCAAAACCAGCGTTCGAATCAGCACCAAGCTCGTCATCGAACGCATTTTCGGGATTCAGTCAGCCAAAGAGCGAGCCTGCTGCACCAAGTGTATCTGGCGATTCCCTCTTCGCACCCAAGAAAGACAGCCCGAGCTCCGGGTTTGGAGGCTTGAACTTTACACAAACAACGAACGGCGCTGCAGATCAGACAAAGCCGAATCCGACAGCTTCTCCTTTCGGCCAGCCAAAGCCCAACGCACCTAGCTCTTTGTTCAGCCAACCCTTCAAACCAGCTGGACCGTTTGTGGAAGAAGGTGGTGACTCTTCTCCGGGCAACTCCCCTCCAGTCAGCGAGTTCCCGGCCATCACTTCACCTCCAGCAATTGCGATCAACAAGCCAGCACTACCCTCTTTCTCGTTTGCTGCGCCAAAAGCGCCCGAGACTGAACCGGCTAAATCTGGCAGTCTGTTCACTGCTCCTCCAAAAGCGCCCAATACTGAGCCGGCGAAAACTAGCAGTCCGTTCTCCTTCACGAAACCTGAGGAAAGCGCGAAGCAGCCGCAAGCCGCGCCAAGCTTCAAGCCTGAGGCGCCAACTTCAACCTCACTCGCAACCTCACCCGCACCTTCGAGCTCCATCGCTAAGCCCGCGTCGCCACCCAAAACCTCCAGCACACCGTCATTCAGTTTCACCCCGAGCAAAGACTCACCCGCATCGCCACGCAGAGGATCAACCTCCGAAAACTTCAATCGACCTGCAAAGCCCAGCCCATTGGCTCAATCGTTCACTGCCGCCACTGACGCAGCTGACACTGTGGAACCGCCACTCTTTACAACCATTCAGCCTGAGAAGAAAGTCGCGCCATCAGTAACCGGAGCTCAGAAACCTCGCCCCGCAGAGCGAAAGCCAGCTGTTCCAGAGCCAGACTTCGCCTCAATCATCCGCGATATCGCTCGTAGCGTTACCCTCACACCTGACGTTGGACTTTTTGATCAATTCCTCGAGTTTCACCTTGGCAAAGTCATCACCGACGTGCAAGAAACAATTCACTTCGAGCGCGTCAGTGCTCAGGCTGACGAGTTCCGCGCTAGCGTGCTGTCGCATCGATACGGCAAGCTCTGGAGAAACGTGTGTCGCCACAGAAGACTAGCTCGTCAAGGCCGAGAGACGAGGAAGAGAAAGCAGCAGAGGCTACTGGAGAGTAGGAGCCAAGCTTCGGATACTGCAAGTCTTGCGGGATCAGTCCTCGGCGCAAGTCAATTCGGCAGTACCGTCGGCACGAAGTTGAGCAGGCAGGAAGAGGTGGACAAGATGTTCCAACAATCGATAAGCAGTGGCCGATGGTCAAGGATGGCCAAACAAGACGAGCAAAGCCGAGGAGGCAGCAAGCGACCTACCTCGTCGCACAGCATAGAGACTGTGCTTGGCTTGCGCGAATCTCCACACAAGCGTCTGAAAAGTACAAGCCACGTCGATGACTCTGGGCGCATCACTAAACCTGCACCAACGAGTCATCCAAGTGCCGGTGCTCTGAAGAGATCGTCGTTCAGAGAGGCCTTGCCCGACAACCCGCCTGTCGCATCAACGACCAAATCCAATTACTTCCGCCTCAAAGCTATGGGTCGAGCGCATGTCTACGACCTGGCCCCTACCTATCCAAGGAAGCGCCAACACTCGGATGTTACGTCGTCTCCGGCGCCAAACTCGGAGCGTCGCTCGGTTGCGCATTCCCCTTCGCAACGAGTTTCGCCGCCTGCCTCCAAGCTGCGCCGAACGTCCAGTTCAAGCGTAAGATCGAGGCATACAGCAGAAGATACGGACTCCATCATAGCTCGCGCGCGAGCTGCTAGAGAGGCGCTCAGAGATGGTCCAGCTCCACTTCAACTAGAGTCAGGCACACCAGACCCTCTGCGCCAAAGCACAGGATCGCAAGTCTTGTATGATTCGCCATCCATGGAGCGCGCGAGACTTGATGCAAGGTGGCGCGCTTCACAGAATACCGACTTTGGCTCTTCCCGCCGCTCCGAGGTGCCTGCTTACCGTCTGCGTGAGAGCAAATTCGTACCACGTGAACAGTACGGAAAAGCGATCGATCGCTCACGTGAATTCCGACAATCTCGAGCTGGTAGCAGACCTGAGTCGCGTGTTGACAATCACACGCCCTCCAAGCCGGACGAGACCAGCATTAGTCGCTCAGCACAAATCGACTTCAACGGACCCACACCTGCTGTAGAACCTGCGAGGCCTACCAATACCAACTTCGGAGCTTTGTCTCAACCACACTGGCCGACAGCTGCACCATCACAGTTCTCGACAGAACTCACACCGTTTGATTCGAATTTGCAAGACACAGGCATGATGCAGCCAAACACTTTCGGTGCCACTAGTTTCGAAGTACGCCCGCCGCAGGCGTCGGGATTCGGCAGCCACATGGACCAGCCCACTCAGATGTCAGGTTTCGTGGGCAACGATTCGCAGACCAATCATCTCACATTTGGCATGCAAGGTGCCTTCGGTCAGGAACCAGTTCGCCCAAGTCCTTCCTACCAAATGGGGTTCGCCAATTTCCCCAATTCCCCCACCGAGCAGAACCACCAAGGTTCAAGCAATTCTCAAGTCAACAATCTGGTAGCAAACGACGATGAGCTTCGCATCGAAAGCTTCAACACGCCACTCGTCAACGGCACCGCGATCGACCACCCTGGCAACGGAAATCTGTCTGAACACATCAGCGAAGATAACGAGCCAGAGCAGACCTTTGGCCACGTGAACCCGTATGCAGCGCTGAACGGACACCTAGTTGAAGATGACGAGGGAGAAGAGGAAGAGGAAGAGGAAGAGGAAGAGGACGTAGAGGACGAGCAGCATAACTTTGGCCATGCGAACTCATTCGCTGCACTTGCCAACGAGGAGGAGGAAGAGGAGGAAGAGGGGGAATTGTACGATCAGGACAATTACGGTGATCTTCAACCAGGCGTTTACCCAGGTGCAGCCCCGAATGGCGAGTACGACGACGATGAGGAAGAAGATGGTGACATCGAAGACGAAGATGGCGAAGAATTCGACGAGGACGAAAGCGATCTCGACGAGGATGAAGATGATGAGGAAGCCGACGGCGACCAGTTCCTTGACCCTCGCATGTTTGCACAGCAACAGTCAGCGCCCAAGCCAAGCACGCAGGCCGCCGCCGATTCGGAAGTCATTGAACTCAGTGATTGAGCGCCTGCAGAACCCTGCACTTGCGTTTGGCTTTGTGAAATACATGATCGAGAAAGGCATCCGCTAGCAGGCAGAGATGATACGAGACTGGGAAAGAGAGTTGCCCACACAGCTTATGTACAAGATTCTCCCGGAAACGAAAGACAAACTCTGAGCTACCCTGCCGAACCAACCAACCAGTGCCATTCCATTGTCTTCTACGTGACTTTTATCAATTGAGAAATTGTTTCCAAGCACTACTATCTACGACAGCGGCGCATCTCGCCTAAACATCGCATCTCATTGGTAAGCGTAGATCATATCATACACGCACGACGACTACAGTACTTACGCTCAAGTTTGTGTACCACTCAAGCACTCGCACCAGCACCAGTTACAGCTTTGTCGATATCCCTCTATACTGGTACCGGGGACAATAAGCGTACATGTATTCAAGTCATGCTTACCGCTGAAGATACCGTCCACGTCGCTTCTACATCTTCATAAATCTGGTGTGCTAATACCCTACGATCTGCCTTGGAGATACTAGAATCACATTTCACCATTGATATTATGTACACAAGCTTGAGCACAGCGGCTGTACACCCTGAAGAGGTGGATGACGAGCGTTGGAAAAGAGAGGTAAAAGACACAAGGGCGTGTAGTCTGGTACCAGAACGGAGAGAGAGAGAGAGTACGTTGAAGAAGAAAAAGAGCAAAAAGAAGAAAAAAATAGGGAAAAGAGATTAATCTCATCCATCACATCGCCTTTAGTCTAATTTTGTGTGTTCGGGGTCATTGACTCATTGCATTTTCGGTTTCTTTCGACTTTGGATTGCGTTAAAGGTGAGAGGATTTGTTTTGGTAGGAGAAGAAAGATGAAGCAGGAGGACAGGGCAGATAGATGGACACACGTACGTAGGACAGACGTATACGTAACAGAGCTATTATCCAGGCGCGCGGTAGCTGAGGCCGTTGTTCAATTTAGTATACAGCAATAAGAAGATGTGACGTTTGGTCTCGAAAGGAAATATCACGATATTGCTAAAGTGAGGACGACTAGTCTTGCTGTTGGACGGTCGTCAAGGGATAGCAGAATCGTTCAGGTGCGTGATTGTGATATGCGTGAATTGTAACAATAAATTCTGTTGAGAATGCATTAAAATGCGGTGATTCCATCTGCCGTTGTAAGAAGAAGCTGGACTTGATACCCAACTTCCTTGATCTATGATGGTGAATTACCGAGAGGAAGCGATGAAGAGTATTCCAGTCTTGTTTTCCTCTCTTTCTCAAAAAAGTTCTCACGTGAACGCCATGCCATGTCCCATTCATGGTTAACCAGAAACGCCGGAGCGTGAGCTGTTCAAAGACAACTCGCTTTTGAATGCTCAAAACCCCAGTAAAGCTTTTGTAGTCGAAAGAAAGAAATGCACAAATGCATGCAGGCTTGCGATAAAAGACAGAAGCTCGCGCAATGATTTACTGCACTTTCTTTGCCTCCTTCCATACACCCACCTCCTCGGCGGGGCCGTAAGACCTGTCGTCCTTGCCCTCGACCTCCTTGACCAACTTCTCCATCTCAACGACCTGTCTGTTCCACTCGTCGGCCGCCATCTTGGTCTCCTTGACAAACAGCTCGGCGTTAGGCTTGCGGTACGAGCCGCCGAGACGGTCCCACAGGGTGGTGAATTGGCCGTAGTTGTAGTTGAAGTACAAGTGGTGCATGGTGTGGCACGCGGCACCGTTGATGATGGGCGAGTTGGCGACGTACTCTCCATCATGGATCATGACGGTCCAGATCTGGATGAAAGTGAAAAGGGCGATGTAGGCGAACTTCTGCAGGGGGAAAATGAACGGGAACAAGTGGTAGGGAACGGACTGGGCGAAGCCGTCGAGCGGGTGGAAAGCGTGGGAGGCGAAAGGCGTGGGCATGATCCACTTGTGGTGCGGCTTGTGCAGGCGCTTGTAGAGGAACTTGCTGTGCAGGGCGCGGTGGATCCAGTAGATGCCGAAGTCGGTGAAGGTCAGGAAGACGGGGACTTGGATCCAGTTCCAGGCGCTGCCGAAGAGGGTGAGGAGCGG
>Ga0265797_10000244_pt1 | contig 103985 bp, 100 predicted proteins | sample P2T30metagenome_FD_192433 | JGI IMG/M metagenome (GOLD analysis project Ga0265797, IMG submission 192433) | Plant litter microbial communities from East Loma Ridge, Irvine, California - P2 T30 | ecosystem: Environmental > Terrestrial > Plant litter > Unclassified | place: USA: California... | reverse complement strand
CTTGGGAAAGAACGGTTGCAGACGCGCCATCTGCTCATCCGTCAGCCAGTACAGGTCGCTCATCCACGCTCTCCTCACGGAGCCTGAATCAGATCGCGCCTCTCACATCAATGGGTCCTGACCCTAGTCCAGTTGGAGCACCTTGGCACCGATCTCGTATTCGAGGCTTCGTTCAAGGCGTCGAGAGTGCACCGTCACGGTGATATCGAACGATCCTCGACCAACGATTAATTCGAGGACATGACCGCCCACCGTCCAGAATGCGTCGTCTGCGCCGCTCGCATGCGCATGTATCGCCGGTCTTCCCTCCGTCCATGCCAGTGTACCGACCAAGCCTGACATCTCCAGGTCTCGGAACTCCTTCGGATCATAGTCCCCGCGATCGAAGTCGAAGAAGCCGAACTTGGCCTTCGATACGAAACCGAAGCCACTGATGCTCGCCGCCTCGATCGGGAGCTTTGACTTCAACGCCGGCGACCGTTCGCTTACTAACCCCTCCGTCAACGCGGTCGTCGTCCGAACGACCCAGAGCGATCTCAACAATGCGTTCGCCGGGGGGCAGACGCCATTTCCCAGCGGAATACAGACGAACGGACGTCCATATTGGACATCTAGATGATGCTGCACCTCGGCACGCCGGTCAGCGAGGAGTTCGTTCAGGTTGTCGCATCGCAGCTCGGCCTCGCCATGGAGGACCTTTTTCCCTTCATCGGCGTGTCGCTCCGGGCGTTCCGTCAGAAGGCGATATGCGGGAATGCCATTATGCGCGCCCGGGATGGAGGAGGCGCCGATGTCGAGGTGCCGATGGGCTTCCAGTCGGCGCTCGCGGGGTAATGCTGGCGGCGGAGGTGGTGGCGTCTGCATCAGGCATGCGCCGCGAGCCCTTCGCTGTTCGCACTACCCTCGACGTCATGAGCAAGCCGCCCGCCAAGATCACTCAGCCGGTCCGAAAGGGTGGGAACGGTCTGGCAAGATGCATTTGCGCCGATGAGGATTATCTGGGCGTCTACCGTGGGAAGTATCCCACAGTCTGAGAGTGAATCAGGACAGGTGGCGGCGCCAAATGGTTCCGTGCGTCTTCGCATCGTGAACAGATAGCGCAGCTCGTGTTCTGACGGCATCAATCAGCGGAAGGATGCCAACCTGCGATCACACAGGTCGTCAGGTTCGAGTCCTTACGACCCGTGCTGTGGCATAGTGTCGGGGCAATGCCTCCGGTGCCGCGTCGCCAATGTCGAACGACGGCGCGAACACGATGATGGCCCGGAACGCTTTAGGAGCCCCGGCTGGCTTTAACGACAGGGGTTGGGAATGACGTTGCGGGAATGGGCTTGCCGACTGTCTGACACCCTCCGGACATGCCTCTGGGGCCGAGCCCCGCTCATGTTATAATGTTGGAACGCGCGCGCCAACGTCTCAGGCAGCTTTACCTCGGGAACGGAGTACGCATGGAAGGCGGCCACAAACCGCCCCAAGAGCGATTTGAAGACCTGCTGTGACCCCGCACCTACATCACCATCGAAATCACTCCACTGCCTAATCGAATCGGCGGTGGGCCGCGCGGATTGACGGAATGCTGCGATGGCGGCGGCCTTGTCGACAACCTTGCTCACTCTAGTTCCTCATGTCTTGCGAGGAACGCCGTAGCGCGTTCCGCGGTGAACTCAAAACGTTTCATACTCTCGCCTGGTTCAATTTCCTCGATCCCGATGAGCGTCATCTCGATACGATCATAAAACCATTCCGCACTAGGTATCGCAAGAAGGCTTAACCTTCCCTGATAGCCCAGAGATTCGCTGAACCTGACAGCTGCATACATAAGCAGTGGTCCGACGCCCGCAAGTTCGCGTGCACGCCCTGCAACGTCGCCTCTGTTCCATGGCGCCGCCTCTAGGAACGCGACCTCCATACAGTCCACCTCGTCTTGGAGACGCGAGGGAATTGGCCAAACCACGACCATGATTCCCTGGCAGCGCCCGCCCGCCTCGAGCGCGAAGAGAATGCTATTGTCATTTGATAGATAGTGCCGCGCCTTGGTCGTCCAGCTCCAATGTTCCGTGCCACCCCTATCGAGCGCCAGTTTGTTAAGGTAAATCTGCCATTGCTGCTGCCAACGCTTTACCATTCTCGGTTCGGGGTCGATGATCTCTTCGAGATTCCTAACCGAGCCGTCCCTCAGGCTCGTCAATTGAAACGCCACTCATCCCCCATTCCACGTCCGTCGCGCGAATTCGATCGGACCGTCCACATGTCATCCCATCGTTGCATAGTTCTTTGTTAGGTCAGGTCAAAGGTCGCGATCTTCCCTCAACGGTATCGGCGTGATGCTTCGACAATCCTCTTCAAGCAACGCTTGATCTGCCGCGCTTCGCGATGACGGCCTGCGATGTAAACGAGCAGGCGGAGGCGCCGATCATGCGGGGCTCAGAAATTGCGATATGCCGGAACCCATCAACCGCCGATTAGGATACGCCAGGTGCCGATCGCTGCCTCTCCTTGAACGGCGTGAGCATGCCAATTTCCCTCAGCTGCAGTCGCCTAAACGCGACCTCGACGGCACGCTTCAACTTGCCCGGCCTAGCACATTCCATCGACGCTGACGGTACGACGGCCGAACAATGCCCCTTCGGCCTCGCCCCTCGGGCTGCAAGGCGCGTCAGCTGGCACCCCGTTCTCTAAGAGCATGGAGACAACGGACTTCACGGGGCGGCCAGTATCCGGGGCGCTATCGAAATGTTATCTTGCCGATCGGCTGATTGGCACATCGAGCGATGAACACCGAAATCACCGGTCATCCCTGTCGCGACCTGCAGCGATCGCAAGCTTCGCTTTTGACGCTGAGCCGAGAACTGGGGATGAACCCGAAGACGGTGGCGAAATGGCGTAAGCGGGCGACGGTTAGGATCTGAAGACCGGGCCGAAGGCCCCTCACTCCGCGACCCAAGCTGAGGAGGCAGCGGTCGTCGCATTCCGCCAGCACACGTTGTTGCCGCTGGACGACTGCCTCTACGCCTTGCAGCCGCGCAACCGAAACACTGCCTGCTCGCGGCAGACGCGCTTCGACATGATCTGCGACGCCAATGACATCAAGTACCGACTTACCAAGGCTCTCCCGAGCGCAGTCGAGAGGCCGAACCACCCCTGGACCAACGGTCAGGTTGAGCGGATTAACCGCACGATCAAAGAGGCGACCGTCAAGCGTTTTCATTACGAGAGCCATGGTCAGTTAGGGGTGCACCACGCTGATTTCACGGCGGCCTACAACATCGCCCGTCGTCTCAAGACGCTCAGTGGCCTCACGCCTTACAAGTAAATCGCCAAAATCTTGGCGTCAGAGCCGGACAAGTTCATCGTCGATCCGATCCACCAGATGCCGTGACTAACACATAGCGTAGGCCTTCATCGCATGATTTCAGCTGCATGCCAGCTCTATCAGATGACGGCGCTTATCGTACGTTATCGATGCGCAGCCCTGCAGCGCATCCGCCCCGATGTAGACTACGTAGGAAGGCCGTGATGCCGATCGTTTGCCGTTGACGATGATGTCTCCGGCCATCTCCGACGGATCGATGTCGTCGTCCGGTATTGATCCTGCACTCCCATAGTCCGCCGTCCGCACGAGTATGCGGTCGATGTTGACGGGACCAAGACTGAGCGGACGGTCAAGTCGCATCTTTCGCGTCGGCCGATCTACCCCGTGAGATATCAAGGTACGTTGAGCGTTACCGCTCATGGTACCGCCGAATTCCGCGCTTATCAGGCTTGCAGCTGCGGCACTGGCGACGCTCGTCGGGAAGTGGGGCGCGAATGCAAACCTGATCCACTTGCCGCCAATCTGCATGTCGGTCGCCGCCACCCACCATGCGGTGGGCGGTAGAAGCCTGACGACGCCCGTCCGCTCCGTACCGGTGGGCTTTCGCAGCGTGTAGCGAACGATGGGGGTCGGTATGGCGTAGGGACCCGCCAGCGCATCCGCAAAGCCATAGGCGTCGGCCAGTGACCATTTCACGGTTCCCTTCGTCGCCTGGGTTCCTACGGCGACATCGGCTTTGGAGAAGAACCCCTTTACGAGAACCGGTCCGACCTTCGCATCTGGGTTTGCCGAAACGGAGATGATCTTGAACCGTTTGGACGATCTTTCCTGCTGCCGCTCCGCCTCAACGCCAAACATGTCGAGAGCGACGGACCGCCGCAATGAGAGGATCGACGGCATGCCCGGACCGGAGAACGCGTCTATCGATCGCCCGTCCACCGACACTTTCGTCTTGCCGCCCGGCGGGATGACTACGACTTCCGCGCCAACCGCCGCAGAACCTTGTACGAGCATTCCTACCGGCATGATGAGCAGCGGCCATCCTGAGGTCATGTGATCACCATTCCGGGCCGCCATTTTCATCATCAAAGAATGCTTTATTTATTGCCGGCATCTTGCTTACGATAAATAACTTATCAGCAGATTGCGCCTTACCTGCCATTTCGACAAGCCATCAGTAACTCCGGTCGAGACGCGGATATCTCGACCGGAATCTGAATTACGTGTTGGGATCACCGTCCGAAACTTCTATGCCGAAGATCACGATGCGGAGTCGCTCGAGACCGAGAAACCCACCATTGACCTGATCCATTTCTTCAACGTGAAGCTCCTGGATACCAACTGCCTTATCGTCAGCCATAGTTTTTACTCCCTAATCAGCGTGTTGCTGATAGCTGAGACTCTATGATCTTCCCGCATGAGGTCAATTTCAACAATGTCGACATCCGACTCAACTTGCAGATGTAGCAAATAAGATTTGGTCGCGCCGAAGGGCTGATCATTGTCGGAATCGCACGCCTGCACCATTCGCCTTGAGAACCGGAGGGCACGCACCAACCGGTAGGATGGATGCCGACGTTCGCTGGTCGAACAGCCTCCTCCTGGGCCGACCGCTGGCCCAGGTCACGCGGCCGCCGTCGCTCGCGCAGCGAGTTGACCACGAAGGTCGGCGAAGTGCTCGGTCACCTCGTTAAGCCTTCCGCGACTGCAGGAGTATATGCGGCGGGCCGAGACGATGGTCTCCAGGCGATGAGCGATGATGACCCGTGTGATGCCCAGTTTCGCGACGGCGGCATTGACCGCCTCCTCTCGCGCGGGATCCAGATGCGACGTTCCTTCGTCCATCACGAGCAGTCTTGGCCTCCGATAGAGAGCCCGGGCGAGGAGCAGGCGCTGTTTCTGCCCTCCGGAAAGCGAAGACCCCATGTCTCCCACGAAAGTATCGTAGCCCATCGCCATGGCCGCGATGTCGTCGTGCAGAGCAGCCGCGACAGCCGATTCGACGATCCGCGGCATGTCTGCGTCCTCGTCGAACAGCGCTATGTTGTCGGCAAGGGATCCCGCGAACAGGCTGTCCTCCTGAAGGACTGCACCGATCTGTTCGTGGAAGTTCTTGTGCCCGAACCTCCCGAGAGGAACCCCGTCAACCAGCACCTCGCCTTCTTCCGGCTCGACCAAGCCGAGTAGAATCTTGATGAGCGTAGATTTGCCCCCGCCAGATGCGCCGGTGATGGCGATGTGGTCGCCCGGTTCAATGGTGAGGTTTACCCCGTCGAGTACGAACGGATCCGTCGGGCTGTAGCGGTAGCGAATGCCTTTGAGTTCGATCCGTCCCTCCAATCGTGCATCGCCGTGCGTACCGCCCGCGAAGCTCACGTCCTGATCGGCTAGCGCGATGTCGGACAGCCGTTCGAGATGAAGACCAAGCATCTTAAAGGCAATCGCCTGATCGATGAGAGATCCGGCCTTCTGAAGGAACTGCGCCTTGTAGGCTAGATATGCGAAGACCATCCCGACGCTGAAGCCGCCGTCGATGACGAAGCCCACTGCAAGCCAGATCGCGACGACGGTCTCGAGACCCATGATCAACGTGTTCGCGAAGGTTTGCCAGGCGCCGATCCGAGCTACGCTGACGCTGGCATTGGTCGCGTCGGTCAGCTTCGTCTGCCAGAGGGCATGGCGGGCGGCCTCGCGATTGAACAACCTCAGCGTCACGATGCCGCGCAGCGTTTCAATCATCGTCGACTGCTCACGGCCGGCATCTGCAATTGCGTCCTCCTGCGCTTGGCGAAGAGCCGGGAAGGATGCGATCCGAACGACGCCGTACGCAACGAACGCCATCAGAGCGACGAGCGCCAGTGCGGGACTGTAGAACAGCATCACCGCGAAGGTGAACAGGGCAAGTGTACCGTCCAGGGCAGTCGCTACCGCTCCCTCCGTCAGTATCTGACGTATTGGAGTGATCGACTGGAACCGGGAGAGCACATCGCCGACATGCCTCTTCTCGAACCATGCGATCGGGAGTCTGAAGAGTCTGCGGGCGACATTGCTCGAGATGCCGAAGCCCAACGAGGTTCCAGCGGCCAGAAGAACGAACGAACGAAGCATCGCGGCTCCGGCGTTGATGATGGTGAACAGAGCGAAGCCCAAGGCCAGAACCGACAACAGGCTTCGATCAAGCGAGGGAAGCGCGCTGTCGACTGCGATCTGCATGTAGTAGGGAGAGGCAAGGACGAATGCCTGCATGACGATGCTGAGCAGCAGCGTCTGCACGAGCGCTCGTTTCATTCCGGTGATCCGACGCCACAGCTGCGTAAGCCGCAGCCGCTCGCGTTGCCGGCCGGCCTCGAAGTCCTGGGCCGGCTCGAGCTCGAGTGCCACCCCCGTGAAGTGTTTCGAGACTTCGGCCATCGGAAACCAGCGCGACCGGCCTTCAGGATCGTGGATCAACGCCTCTCCGCGCTTCACCTGCTCCAGAACGACGTAGTGGTTCATGTTCCAATGAAGGATTGCCGGCAGCTGCAGGTTCGCGATCTGATCCAGCGGGAGCTTCACCGGGCGTGGCGTCATGCCCATGTGGTCCGCCATCGCAACGAGCGATTTCAGGGATGCTCCGCGGGTGGATGGCTGGAACCGACGACGTAGGGTACCGAGATCCGTATCCATGCCATGGAAGTTCGCCACCATGGCCAAGGAGGCGAGACCGCATTCCGCCACTTCGGTCTGCCGTATGAGGCGGACCGCCGTGCGCTTCGCGAAGCCGAGCTGAAGTTCGGGGATCATCGGGTCCGCACCGCGAACAGCGGCTCGAACAACCAGTGCAGCAGGCTCTGGCGCTCGGTCACGATGCGAGCGGACAACGTCATGCCGGGTATCAGCGGCTGCCGTCGACCGAAGGCTTCGACCCAAGGCTTGGGGAGATCGACCACCACCAGATAGGCGGGTACGGCACGGCCATCGGCCTCACGCTGCGTTGTCGCGGCACCAGCGACTTCGACGATCCGCGCGGAGATCGTCCCGAATCGCTGATAGGGAAATGCATCTATGGCGAGGCGAACGTCCTGACCGCGAGCGATGAAGCCGGCGGCGGTGGTCGGCACCATGAGTTCGGCGCGGAGTCTTGCATTGTCGGGCACGACCATCAGCAGGGATTGCTGCGCTGACGCGGCTTGCCCAGGACGCGCGGTGACGGCCGTCACCACCCCGTCCACCGGTGACGTCAGCGTAAAGCCCTCGGCTTGATCTATCTGGGCCATCTGCTGGGCGAGCGCGGTGCGGCTCGACCCGGCTCCGGCCGACTGAGCCTGTCCGTTCGCCAGCGACTGGCCTATCGCCTTCCGCGCCCCCGCCAGTTCCGCCTGCTTCTCGGAACGGCTCTGCCGAAGCTGCGACAGCTGCTGCCGGCGTTGAAGCAGGATGGCCTCACGAGAGGCAAGATCCCTCTTGGATATGAAGCCTCGTTCGGCGACGACCGCTACGTCGCGGAATTCGTCGGTCGAGACCGCTACTAGTCTGAGTTGGTCTGCGATCTGCTGGTCGATATCGTTCACGGCGGACTTCAGCCCTAGGATCTGCTCTTCGAGCTGCGACCGCTCGGCGGCCGCGGCACGCAGCATGGCCGCCCCCTGCTCGGCAAGTTGGCGGTCCTGTATGATCAGAGCATCGCGCATGCGTCCAGTCGGCCTCGTACCGTCCGAAAGACGTTCTTCGGAGCCCAGGACGACAAGGGGTGCACCGGCACGAACGCGAGCCCCTTCCTTGGCAGCGACGCGGAGCACCACGCCGGAGCGAGGCGACACTATCACGGCGACACCCGCGTCCGGGGCTAGCAGCCCCGGAACAGTCTCGACGCGAGCGTAGGTACCGATGGCCAGGAACGCCGCTGCGATCACCAGCGTGGCCGCCAGTGCGAAGCCGATCACCTGCCAGGACACGGGAACGGCCATGCTGACATCGCCGTGGAGCCGGCTCGACCTGTGAAGGATCGCCTCCTTGCGGAACAGGGTGTTTCCAGCACTCACGGTCTCACCGCCTTTCCTGAGGGGCCGGCCGGAACGCCGAACGGCGCGGCGGACTTCGAACGCAGCTTGATCACGAGACCAAAGCGGCCTCGGCCCAACGAACAACGCCCGTCCGGCCCTGCGAGGTAAGCGCGAGGTACACTACGCGACGGTCCGTCGGGTCCTTTCGCCTTACGACGAACCCACCGGTTTCGAGCAGTCCTATCCATCGCAAGGCCGTGCTTCGCGGCACGAGCGAGGCGATGCACGCGCTCGTCACGGAGATGTTGGCGCGCCGCCCTTCCGCGACGAACAGGTCCAGCAGGATGTCCCACGCGGGGTCGGCGAAGAGCCCCGCGCCAAGATACTTCGACCGGCGCTGGCGCTGTACGGCATACCGTCGAACACGGTCGCGTAGCCAAGCCTGCCGATGACCGTCCACGGCGACAGGGTCGGCTACAGGCCTGCACGGTTCCGTCGGCTGTCCAATGATACGCCTATCGCCATGCTCAGAAGGCAGGGTATCGACCACACCGTTCCCAAGCCGACGTACGCCTCCTGATTGAACTGCGTGATCAGACTGGTCGCTGCATGGGTGGCGACCGTCAGCGTCTGCGCGGCTGCCATCCACATCGGCCAGTAGCTTCGGCTCCGCAGCATTAGATGGATCAGAGCAACCCAGAGGAGCACATCGACGATCGTCACCGGCCAGTGGGTCGCCGTCCAGTCCGTATCCAGAACCTGCGCGACCGTCGTCAGAACGACGGCCGCGAGTATCAACAACGAGGCGCATCGGCCATCACTCCGCCCGAACCAGGCTGCATAAGAGCAGCACAGGATGGTCAGCATCCAGAATGCCGTCGTCATCGTCGGACACCTTTGCGAGGCGTCCCGGCGAAGGCAGGATGCGGACCGCTATCGCCCATCACGCGACGGCGCGGAGCCTGAAACCTTCGGCCGCCGAGGGATCCACGGCCAGCGGGACCGGGCCCGGACATCCGAAGTTCGTCTCGGCATGGTTGCTGCGACGCTGCAGAGTCGCAAGCATCGAGACTACCGAGACCATTCCCGCCCGCCCGTTGAGGGCTTCTCCTGCGCGAGTATGCATCGCCTCCATGAGGTCCTGGCGATCCTGGGCTGAAAGGTTCGAATCCGATGCGGCGGTGATGACGGATACGGTTAGGGTGGCGAGCGATCTGATCGCGTTGTCGTAGCTTTCGAGCGCGGTACGTGTGTCCTCGGCGACGTTCTGAGCCTTGCTCTGGTCGAAATGAAACATGCTGGATCCTCTGCGCGGCATCCGGGTGTGGGCGCGTCTTCTGGAATGGCTGTGATGATGTGGTCAGTTGAACAGCCTGATCATGCCGATCGAGAACAACGTCAGGCCGGCCATGAAGGCGGCCATCAGGCAGGCGATCTTGAACATTGCGATCAGGCGGCTGGAAGGCGTCAGGTCATTGATGGATCCCCCGATGGGCGGGGGCGTGACGACCGTCCGGATCCAGTGATCCCGAACGTCCGTGCCCCGCTGCTCGGCGTACTCATCGCTGGCCGGATCAGGAGTTGGAAGCGGCGGCGACTGTGATCCCAATCGTTGGGACTCCTCGAATTCCGCGAATTTTCGGGCGGCGTCGCGCCTGTTCGCAGCGCCCAGCGACGCCGATGCACTCTTCAGATAGGTATCGATCGTCGACGGGGTCAGGCCGGTCTGTTGCGCGATCTCCTTCGATGTTTGGCCTCGCGCGACCAGGCGAAGACATGCTTTCTGGCTTTCTGTTAGCGCCATTGGATCGTTCGAAGCCCACACTGTTCTGGTTGCATCATGGAGGTGTAGTCTTGGTGGCGTGGCATCCGCCACTGCGAATAGCCGTTGCCGATCGAAACCGTTCCCTATCCGTTGAGCATGCGCGGCCATCGCACGCCTGGGCGCCTGCACCTACGGCCAGCGTTCGAAGCGTATGCTCGCTCGTCCCGGTAGAGCTCCCTACCGGTGGTCATGAACGGATCGTGCCATCTTGCACTCGGGATCGCGGCGTATTGGAGGCGTCGGACTCTTATCGTCCGCGTACGGATGGCGGAACATGTCCTTCGATGGCACTCGGGTGGGACGGTTTAGACGTGGCGACCTTTACCGGAGGACCAGTGCCGTCGGCCGCCGGACCAAGCTTCTCGATGCGAACGGCCTCCTCGGGTCCTTGAAAGCTTCGATGTGCCACCAATTGGCGGAGAGTTTTGAAGCGGATGTGTCGAGTCCCGACGCTTCTGCGCTTAACGCGGGAGTCTATTGAGCTAACGCTGCGATCGGTAGCGGCTCGCCGAATCCGCAACCACCGGCCAGACCGTGAACCAAAGGGGCACTGGGTCTCCGGCGCGGCTTGCAGACCCGGACTCATGCTCACCGTCGCCGGAAAGCTGTTTTTCGAGGTCGACCAGCCCGCCATTTGGCGAGGCGCGCGCCGCAGACCAGCGAACGATCTCGCATGAATGAGGTGCTTAGATGCTTTCGATGAAATTCTACGTCAGCGACATCCCCAACGAACCGATCAGGGAGGGTTCGAACATCCTTTTCGGCGGAAGCAACATAGAACCGTTCGCTTCGCGTTTCATCAGGTCGACCGCCTCCGTCTCGCCTCATCGGACGCTGGTCATGGTCGGCGAGTTGGGCGCATTCGACGACGCAGGAGGCACCCCGACATGGCGATGCCCGTTCGATGAGTTGGATGTGGAGGCGATCGAGATCACCGTCTCGACTTCCTGCAGGGAGATGTCCGTCAGAAGATCCGTACGGCCCGGAACACCGATCTACGTCTCTTACGATCGTGAGTGCCTGGTGATTTCGTGGAGGTTCGAAGAAGCCGTCGCCAACCTACGAAATCCGACCCCCAACGCCGAGGCCTGCGCATTATACGTGAAGCACGGCCCTACGATAACCCGCGATCAGATCATCGCCGGAGTATACATGCTCTGGCCCGGAGAAGCCGTGGTGCTGGCCGGGGATCGACTTGTCTTCCATCCGATCCAAGACGATGCGGTGGTCGTGCCCGCAGCAATCACCAACCACGCGCGCGTCACCGACGCCCTGCAGGAGATCATCGGCGATGCGGCCTCGGCGGTGGTCACGGCCGCGCAAGCGCCGTTGCTGGAACTCAGCGGCGGGCTGGATTCGACCTGCGTAGCGCTCGCTGTCCGAAGCCAACGAAAGCAATTCGCATCGTACGGATTGATCCATCACGGCGCCGTCGGCGTCCAGCAACGCGACCGGCGTGCTCAGATCGTCGAGCTTTTGGGCCTCGATGATCACGAGTTTGCGCCCGACGCTCCGGCGCCCATCGAAGGGCTTTCGCGAGCGGAGGCCCATGTCACGCCGTTCGATGACAATCATCGTCAGGCCTGTGCCACAGCGATGGACGCGCTTCCTTTCTCGACGGACCTGGTGCTTACCGGTATCGGCGGCGACGAACTTGCAATGACCCGCACGTTCACGAGACAGCCTTGGGAGGTGCCTGGAACGTCTTGTCCGTCGGCCCTGATATCGGTCGCCGCGCGAGCGGACATGTTCATGCGGAGGGGAATATGGGTCTCCAATCCGCTGACCGCTCCCTCCGTCGTGGATTTCTGTCGGGCGCTGCCGACTGTGTTGAGGGACGGAAGGATGTTCAACATGCTTCTGCTCGCCAGAGCTGGATTGAGCGATGGCTTCCTGTTTCCTCGACATACGGAAGGCTTTGGTCATACCATGCAGCGCGAAGCGGCGCTTTTCGATTTCCATGGGGCAATGTCGGACTCCATCATCGGAGATCTCCGCCTCCTGGACTATTCGGATCTACTGCGCTCAGCCGCTCAGGCGAGCAACGGTGGTTTCTCCTACAAGCTCATCATGGAGCTGTACTACCTCATGAAGCTGGAGCGCGTCCTTGGACGCTACGTGCGGTGATCGACCGCGGCCTTTCTGATGCCTTGCGCCGGTGATCGGCATGCCCGCCTGAGTTCGCGTATAGTGGGAAGCACGCGTTTGCGGCTGCAACCTTGGTCTAAGATAATCGGATGCAATGCTCGGCCTGACACGGCCGAGAAGACTTTTCTAATTCTGGTCTTCGGATCTTGACCGTACTGAACGACCAATTGCAAACGGATCTGTCGAAATCCGGCACACTTTGCATATCAGGATCTTCAAACCCGTTTACCAATGGTGCCGAGCATCGGGACATGCTGGTGCTCATGAACCTCGAGGAGCAATCTGATGACGAAGGCAGACAAGCAGTCCACGGTATTTGCACAGCGCGTACGCAAGCTCAGCGCTGACGAACTTCAGCAGGTCGCCGGTGGCACGTCCGAGGTCCCGATGCTCAAGCAGGGCGGCGGCCAGGATTTTACCGGGCGCCAGGGCTTCGAATAAGAGTATGGTTCAGGGGTCGCGCGACTGTGCGACCCCGTCGCCCCGACCAGTCTCGAAAAACGGTTTCCGATGGTTCCAGGTACGGCGCCAGGTATGTGACGGGGTTTTGGCAGTATCCGGTGGCTGAGCGTCATCGGTACCGAGGTAGCGGACGGGCTCCGCCTCCTTGCGTATAACGCCGGTGAAGAACGAACGGAGTCGTAATTGAACCTTCGGATTGCCATCCTCTTGTTGGCCGGAACGAACCTGATGGCGACGCCCACTGCTCTCGCGCAAGACACGAAGTCGGTGGTGGAGCCGCTCCGCTACACGGAACGGACGCTGCCGAACGGTCTGCGTATATACGCTCTGCGTAGCCTTACGACGTCCAACGTCGCGGTTCAGGTATGGTATCGGGTTGGAGCGAAGGACGATCCGCGAGGGAGATCGGGCTTTGCCCATCTTTTCGAGCATCTGATGTTCAAGGCGACGCGTAACATGCCGTCGGAACAGATGGACCGCCTGACGGAGGACGTCGGCGGCTACAACAATGCCGTGACGCGGGACGACTACACCGCGTACTACGAATACGTCCCAGCAGCACATCTGCAGGCATTGCTATTCGCGGAAGCGGACCGCATGTCGAGCCTTGTCGTCGACGCCGCGTCCCTGGAGTCGGAACGCAGCGTCGTCCGGGACGAACTCACCCGATCCACGACGGCACGTCCGTACGGTAATCTGCTTTCCAAGTACCTTTCGGCTTCTGAGTACTCTGTCCACCCCTATGCCCGTTCCGCCATCGGCAATCTGGCCGATCTGGACGCTGCGACCCTGGGCGAGGTCAGGGCCTTCCACCGGATGTACTACCGGCCCGACAACGCGGTACTGGTCGTTTCCGGCAACTTCGATCCCATCTCGTTGAACAAGTGGATCGACACGTATTTCGGCCCCCTCGGATCTCCCGTCAGCCCGATTCCGCGAACGGCCGTAGATGAACCTGTCCGGAAGGCCGCGACGATCTATACGGTGCGCGACCGAAGCACGCCGTTGCCCGCCGTCTTCGTGAGCTGGCATGTTCCCCCCAACCGTCACGAGGATGTGTCCGCGTTGATGGTCCTGAATGCCGTTCTTGGAAGTGGTGACGCCTCTCGGCTCAGCCGCGCGCTCGTTCAGAACGCCGGGTTGGCGCGCAGCGTCGAAAGCTCTCTGGATACAAAAGAGCAAACCGGCAACTTGGTCGTGCGAGCTTTTCTGGGTGCGACGAGTGATGTGCAGCAGGCCCAGAATGCAATAACGGAAACGGTGGCCGACTTGGCGCGGAATCCGATCTCCACAGCCGAGCTCGAGAGAGCCAAGGCGCAGCTGGTCACATCTGCGCTGCGTGAACGTGAAACGGCTGAAGGAAAAGCCGAGGCGCTCGCGTTAGGAGTCGTGATCGACGGCGATCCGGGTGCCGCCGATCGACGGCTTTCCGAGATCGCGACGGTGACTGCGGACGGCGTACGCAAGGTCGCTCTGAGATATCTCCAGCCGGAACAGTCGGCGACGATCCGACAGGTTCCCGCGGATGGACAGCCGCTTCCGGGCATTGTTGACGCCATAGAGCCTGCTTCCACGGTCCATACGACTGCGCTTGCCCCCATCATGGGAGATGGAAAGCCGGCTACGCCTGAGCGCATGACGAGCACGATCCCATCTCCTGGTTTGCCGCTACCACCTGTACCTCCTCAAGTGACCGACGCACGCCTCGGCAACGGATTGAGGTTGGTGACCGTCGAACGCCCCGATAGCGCTTTGTCCACGATCATGCTGATCGCCAAGCCGCCATTGGGTAGGCAGGCGAAGATGCCTGCAGCGGCGTTGGCGTTGACTGTACAGTCGATGCTTGGAGGAACTACGTCGAGGACTGCGACCGAGATCGCTCAGCAGGTCGAGGGGCTCGGCGCGACTATACTGGCCAGAACTGACGTGAATGGCGCCTCGATCGAGATGACGGTAAGGTCCGATCACCTTGAGGACGCTGCGGCGCTCCTTGCTGATATCGTTCAACGACCGGTATTCCCGGTCGAGGAGGTGGAACGGATCCGAGGACGATTGGTCGATGCGTCCGGCCTCGTCGTCAGGGACCCGCAGCGTTTGGCGGGCTTTGCAGCGGCCAGGGTTCTCATGGGCGACACACCTCTCGGAACCCCTGCCGGGGGAACCGCCAGGTCCTTGTCCGCCGTAGATCACCAAGGGATCCTTCGAACCTATTCTGATGCGTTCAGGCCGGAGAACAGTTCGCTGGTACTCGTAGGCGGATTGGATCGGGTGACGGCAGAACAAGTCGCTGGACGATTCTTCGAAGATTGGAAGGGTAAGCCGAACGGCGAAATCGACACATGTCCACCTAGCAGCCCTGCCGCCGCAATCGCTGGGCGAGCATACCTCTTGGACATCCCGAATGCGAGCCAATCGGGCATCGCCGTCAGCTTGCCGGGGCTGAAGCGGGCTGACGCTAAGTTCTATGCGCTCACAGTCGCCAATGCCGTCCTGGGAAACGGGCTGTCGTCACGACTGAACCGCGAACTTCGAATCAAACGCGGCCTTTCGTATTGGGCAGGAAGCACGATGAGGTCTTGGCGGTCATCGGGGATCGTGACGGCTCAAACCCAGACCAGCACCCGATCAACGGTCGACGCAGCGATGCTTCTGCTTGCCGAACTCAGAAGGCTCACCACGGAACCACCGACGGATGCAGAAGTAGGAGCGCGGCGAGCGCTGGTCGCTGGTATCTACGGCATGAGGGTGGAGACGACTGCGGGCCTAGCCTCGGCCATTCGAGACAACGTTCTACAGGATATCGATCCCGGAGAGGCCGCCGCATATTCCGACATGGTCCTGTCCGTCCGCTCCGATGCGGTACGTTCGGTTCTGCCACTCTTCGTTCCCGAGAGTTTGATAGTGGTGATCGCCGGACGAGCCGATGAACTACGAGAACCACTGCAGAAGGCCTTTCCCGACCTTCAGGTGATAGCACCCGACCGCCTTGACCTCGAGTCTCCGGGCTTGACCGTCAAGTAGCCGTCACGACGGATGGGAGGATGAACGATCACGTCGCAGGACGCATACAGTCGTGCTTGGGGAAGGCGATCTTTTGATCATTCACGCTCGACTCTCGCACGCTGGGTCGACAACTTTAACACCGAACGCCCGTACTCTCTGCTCAGCTACGTCACGCTGGCCATCTTCGCTGCTGAACTCGGAAAGCAACGGGCGGGGTTGATGCCGCCCATTGGTTCACCTGGGTACATGCGCGCCGACACCGGCCGGTCTCTGGTCGCCGCTGGATGAAAGGCGGGGGTCACGTCAGGCACACCGCTGCGGCGGGCTGAAGGGAAAATTGAGAGATCCAAGGGCGTGGGTCGTTTGCGAGTTTGCTGCACAACCGAACCGCACGCCCGTTGCGACGGTTATAGACGACGGCCGTGCTTCGTCGTGACGTCCGGACCGGTTAACGACGTGAAGGATTTGGGCCCTGTTAGATATACCGCCGAACTGGCCCGAAGTTCTGGAGTCGGGCTCCAAAGATCGGATCGAAAAATCGCAACGCCCCATCAGAACTTCCATTTAAGCGTAGCCACGGCAGCAGGTGAGCGCCCCATAGGACTGTCATGTTGAATCACGTGGACCGTCGCTGTCGAATTGAGCGGCCCTGCTGATTCCGGCCGGAATGGCTTTCCCGCGAAATCTCCTGCGTTGCTTATCCAGATGTCCATGCCCTTCGGTGCACAAACGATGATATCGTCTGTTTGACCACGATCCCTGCACGTAGGCTCCTTGACCTTCACGTTAGCTAGGTCAAATTCCGCCATGCGGGGAGTGACAATCAACGAACCGCCTGATCCGGCCGACATACCGAGGATCAGAAGGCCAATCATGCGGATTTCTCCAGAGTTATTGGTCGAAATTCGAGCGCTACGAACCTGATATGCCTCCCGAGTCTCTCGAATATGGATAACGCCTCGGTCGCAGCATCCTGCGGATGCTCGAATTCCTCGAACTTTAAAACGACGGTGTCATCATGAAGTGCCAGCTGGTCGCGAACGGCTGGCGATCGCTGCACGATCAGTACGGTCGATGTATTACGCCTACTCACTGGACTTTCGCCAAAGGCTGCCAAATCCGCTCCACTGCCCGATGCAACCTCTGCGGAAATCGCATAGCCAGCCTTGCCGAATATCCGCATGAACGAATGCAGCGCAGGTCCGCCTTCGACGTCGCCTAGAAAGGAGACAATCCGCAACGTAGGACTCTTCGTGCGGCCCAGCGCCTGCGCCGTCTTATCTGGAGAATAGCCGAGTTCTGCAATCGAAGCAGTGATCCGTACCCTCAAGGTTTCAGAAACGGGACAATTGCCGGCAACCACTCGCGAAACCGACGCGGTAGAAGCGCCGGAATGCTTCGCCACGTCTCTGATTGTTGCTACTGGCGGGGACGTAGCACTACGTCGCTGCCCCTGAACGTCGCGCGCCAGCGGCCCCATTTCAGTCGAGGCGTCGGCGCCCCGTGCACGACAACGGGCAGTCAATGTTCAGCGACCTCGCAAGGGTGTCTCTGGCCCCCCGCAGACGGCTCACCCGTCACGTCCTTCTCCATCGGCGGCACCTCAACTTTGAAGACGGCATCGCCTATCTCAATTCCCGCCCGCCTTATCGTTCCAGCTACGAACTCGATGGCGGCGACCGCGTCGCCGTTGGACACGTGAGCGCATTCGGAGAATGGTCGCATGTCTTCGACGACGGTCCTGATGCGCCAGTCCGGGCCGATGAATACGGCGTCCAGTGGCAGAGACGTATCCCTCATCCAGATCGACATCTCTCCGTGTCCGGGGTTTCGCATCAGAAGCCCCTCACCCTCGCCAATGCTTTGCCGAAACATCAATCCGCGACAACACTCCTCCTCGCTGTATGCGACTTCTAGGTCGAACTCGCCGCGAACAGTCCTTGTACCTTCCACGACCACCCGAAGCATCGGTAGGCGCATGCTGATTCTCCTACGATATCGGCTGTAACCGCCTGATCGGCCGATCAATACATTTTGATGTACCGTGTAGCAAACGACCTGCACAGCAACGAAAGAATCGATATTGATTCGTGCTTGGCCAGCATCGTACACGACGTCGAAAGCGAGCAGGCGCGCGGGGCTGCACGGAACACCATGACGCCTGAGGCATGCCGACCAAACAGGACGTCCGCCTGAATTAACGAGCCTAGTGCCAGTGACCTGCGGATCGACGAGTCCATGAACCGCCTGCATCGATCCGAGGGGCTTGGACCGCAACGAACGACTGCCCGCATCTCGCATCTGCTCCCGCGGCGGACGGATGCCGCCTTCATCGGCACCGACCTACGAGCATTTCCGCTACAGAGTTGCCCAACAGCGGAAGCACTCCGCAGGATGCCATGCAAGGTACTATATTGGTTGATAATTAGGACACGGTATCACACACGACGGGCGCAAGATGATTGGGGTTAGAGCCCCCAACACCGACAGGAATAACATGACCAATGTAATATCTTTCAATACGAGTCTGGCCTTACTGAATGGATATCAGCGGCGATTCTACTAGAGGCGGTGCCGTGCCGCGAACCTCAAGGAACCTCGGTGAGCCCATGTCCTACCAAACCCCGGTCGTTGCGATTCCGTTACAGATAAGATGATCGATGTTGAAGGAATTGCGACTATGAGGACATCGTTTGGGCAGTAGAATCCCGGCGCAAAACCGGTGGCGTACTGCGGATTAAACACCGATTCCGCCCATTCTCTTTGGGGTAGAAGCGTTGACATTTAAAACGGGGGTCAGCATCCTTTGCGAGCCGGCAATTCGGCATGGAAAGGAACACTGCAATGGCTTTTGAACGAAGGTCCAAAGCTAAGCTTTCGGACAAGAATCTAGTAGGTAGCGCTCTCGACGGCATCGTCGAGCTCGGCGATCAGCAGACCAACTCGATCGCAGGCGGCCAGTACGGGCCACCGAATGCGCCCGCTCCCTCGCCGACCCCGACCCCGTCTCCAACACCAGGCTATCCGTCGTGGGGCCCCCCCCTGCCCAACAGTCCTGCCTGGGGCCCATACCCGAGCTGAATGATGAAGGCCGGTCGATGCAATCACAAATCACATCGACCGGCCGACATCGGCTCTTGAGGGCGCCGTCATGTATTTGGTCTTAGTGCCAATAATGTCGATGAAGCAATCCTCTGAAGGATGGTGGGCAATGGGTCAACGCGAACGAGCAAGAATTGGAAGGATTGGGAGAAGATTTCTTGAAACTAATGATGAGGTAATATCGTTTACCAAAAATGGCCTAGAGATTCATATAGTCAAGAATTTCATCAGTGAACCCGATTGTGCAGCTCTTAAGTCAATGACCAAAGCTGCAATGGCTCCTTCCGGGACGCTAGGTGGAACCTACCCGACATTCTCCAGCTTTCGCACAAGTTCCACCTCCCATCTAGTTCAAGACAGTGAGGTGGTAACAGACTTAGATAAGCGTATCGCGTCGCTGCTGGGAATGGACGTGCTCTCGGCGGAAACGACGCAAGGTCAGCACTATGCCGTGGGACAAACCTTCAAACCCCATTGCGACTTCCTTCATGAGGTACAGCCGCTTTGGAGTAGGTGGAGGCGCGAGGGTGGTCAGCGGACATGGACTGCCATGGCTTATCTTGATGACGAGGTTGAGGGCGGCGATACGCGCTTCGTCAACGTAGGCTTCAAGATCAAGCCCGTCGCCGGCATGCTCGTCATCTGGAACAATATGACACCTGAGGGCCGTCCGAACTTCGACACGATGCATGAGGGGGCTCCGATCCTCAGCGGGGAGAAGACCATCATTACAAAGTGGTTCCGCGAAAGGACCTGGAAGCCGCTCCCACCGCCGGACATGGGACGGAATGCCTGAAGCAAAAGAAAATACGTCTACAAAAGGATAAGCGGCGATGTTCAGGTTTGCCACCACCGCGGCAGAAACATACAGCACCAAAGGCTACGCGCATCTCGAGAATGTCTTGTCCGATACCGTAGGGCAACGGATGCTTTCAGTCGTCAAGACCGAGCTACTCGGTTCTCGGATCGACCTCTCAGGTAGAAACTTTCCAGATGTCCTCGACCGTCCCACGGTCGATATCTATGGACCACATTTCGCGCCTTTCAAGTTCCTGTTGTGGGGACTGACGCCGTTGATATCCGCTGTATCAGGAAAAAACCTGGCTCCGACTTACTGCTTTTTCAGGATATACCGGAGGGGCGACGTCCTTCGCTTTCACACCGATCGACCGGCATGTGATCACAGCATGTCCCTTACCTTGGGGTACAGCGATGGAATTCCCTGGGCCTTCGATGTGATGGGCCGGGGGGTGACCTACGGGGAGATGCTCGAGAAGGACCAAGACGTTGCTCAGCTCACGATGTCACCCGGAGACGCCATCATCTATCGGGGCGTGGAAGTTCCCCATGGTAGGATGACGCCCAATCCCAATGAGTGGTCAGCCCATCTCTTTTTGCATTGGGTTGATCTGGACGGTCCTTACCGCGATCAGGCATTCGACGGCGAACCGGAGGTGGACCGCGTAGAATTTGAGATCGCGTGAGCTGCTTTCCGTGAATCCTTTATAGCGGTATCGTATCATTGAACTGCGCAACCTCGCCCACCAAGCGAGGAGTAAACTGTTGGAGTATTTATGTTCACCAGCCGCTGGCTGAAAAACGCTGTGTTATTGGCGGTACTGGTCACAACGACGCAAACTGTAGCGGACGCTCAGTCTCCAGAATTTCGCAACTCCGTCGGAGGAGAGCGGGACGCTGTTGGCAGAACCGCGGCAGCAGCCGATGATGATCTCAAGTCTGCCAGGCAGGGCCAGCTTGCGAATGGACTCCGATATGCGATCCTGCCCAGAAACAACGGCGAGCCGGGCTTTACCATCTATATGCGCGTAGCAGGGGGCTTCTTTGCTGAGAGGCGCCCTGGCGAGCGTGGTCTGGTTCACTTGATCGAACATATCGCCTTCATGGGCTCGACGCATTTAGAACCGGGAGCATTTCAGGGCACAGCTCAACCTCTAACCTTTCCAGCACCTTCCGCGGCATCAACGAGCTGGCAAAACTCGTCCTACTACCTCTCGTCGCGCAGCTCCGACCTACGAAGCATCGATACCTTGCTGATGACGTTTCGGGAAATCGCGAGCGAGCTCACCTTCCCCGGGCCTGGCGTTGAAAAAGCTCGATCGGAAGTGCTGCGAGAGATGGCGGAAAAACGAGCGGGCAACGTGACGTTCGCGAACTACATCTCGGCGGTGGCTCCAGGATCGCCGAACGACGTCATCCACGCACAAAATTCCGACGATGTCCCGAATGCCAGCATAGCGACGCTGCGAAGTCTCTACCATCGCCTCTACAGGCCTGACCGAACGTCCGTCATCATCGTAGGCGGCATCGATCCGGTTTTGACCGAAGCTTTGATACGTCAGCACTTCGCGAACTGGAAAGCCCCCTCGGATCACACCACGGTCGGGAGCCAGCCTAGGTTCGACCGCAGCAGAATGCGACCAACGAGCTATTCGGCGGATCCGTCCGGACGATCGGTCGTAACGACTAGCGTCACCATCAAGCTGCCTTCGCAGACGGTCAGCAAAGAGCAGCGATTGCGAAATCGCATCATGGATCTCGCTTCTGCTCAAGCGGCGAGCGCTCGGTTACGACGCGCGCAGCCGTCTGCCCCCCCCGGCAAGGTCGGCGTGACGATAGAGAACGCCGATGGATATCGCCTCATCAGGACTTGGGACTTTGCCGAACCCGATCAATGGGCGCCTGCAGTGACTTTGCTACGCCAGCAAATGTGCGAACTGTATCGCAAGGGCTGGACGGAGGAAGAATGGGCCGCGGCGAAGAACGCGACGATTGCAGAGACGGGCGCACTCGCGGCCGATAGGGTCAAACAGAAGAACATCGACGTGGCAGGCGAAATCGCCGACGCCGATGCAAACGTGCGTAACATGTTATCAAGGCGCGAACTGGCGAACCACGCGTCGGCTTGGTTACCGAATGTTAGCGCAGCGCAGGCGAACGCCCGTTGGCATCGCGAATGGAATGCCGGAGTCGAACATACGAGGGTGGAGTCGCCGAGGCTTGCAGGGTCTCCGTCACCCCTTGACGAGGTAACCCGCACAATTGACCGTGGCGGCGGCACCAGGTGCGCGCGCTAGGAAAAATCAGTGAAAGTTGAAGATACGACAGCCGAACGCTTCGAGCATCTCGCCGGGCATGTGGGCGTGCTGATTCCATTGTCGTGGAGGATCATTAATTATGGCCTTCTCGCAATAACGTTGGCTGTCTTCGCCTTTCTATTTATGGCCAACTATTCTCGGGTCGTAACCGTTAATGGGCTCATTGTTCCCGACAAGGGCGTGGCTGCCATCGTCCCCTACCAAGCAGGTGTTCTAAGCGAACTACACGTCCGAGACGGTGATACCGTTCAAAAAGGCGCTGGCATCGCTCAGATCCGTGTCGAGCGGGACCTCGACGAACAGACCTCCACCTCATCACTGACGGCGTCTGCGATCGAACGCCAAGACCAGAACTTGTCCTCGCAGATAGCAGAAAGCGAGGACGCCTCCAAATCCGAGATATCCGAAATCAGAACCCGCCGAGCCGGTGTTTCGGACGTCCTTATCAAACTAAGGTCGCAGATATCCCTGCAAGAGGAGCTGATCGCCACTGCCAAACAGGACCTCGCCAACGCTACGGAAATCGCGAAGCGTGGTTTCGTCAGCAAGCAGGACATCCAGAACAGGCAGGAGCGCCTTCTATCGCGACAACAGCAACTGTTTCAGCTTGAGCAATCCGTCGCGACACAGGAGTCAGCGCTGGAGGAAGCCAACCGCTCGATGTCCCAGGTAGCTTCGAGGACACGATCGCAGTCGGCCGGTATAAATGCGACCCGTGCGCAATTGGCTCAACAGGCTGCCGTTGCCCGCGGCGACTCCTCGTATGTGATCCGTGCGCCCCTATCCGGCGTGATATCAGCCGTCACGGTCCGTCTAGGACAGGTAGTCACGCCCCAAGCTGCTATGATGAGCATAATTCCCGCCGGCTCTCGGCTGCGAGCAGAGCTAGCCATACCGCCGCGCGCGATCGGTTTCGTAAAGCCAGGACAGGAGGTGCATCTGGCTTTAGATTCCTTCCCGTATCAGCAATTCGGCTCGATCAAAGGGATCGTGAGAACGGTAGCCCGCAGCGCAGTCACCCAGCAAAACGCCGCCGGCCAAGCCGCCACCTTCTTTCCCGTGACCGTGGACATCACCAGCGACCACATCTTAGCTTACGGCCAAAAGCAGCGTTTGCTGAGCGGGATGACCCTCACCGCTCGTATCAAGGTCGAGACGCAGTCATTGCTGCAATGGCTGTTCGATCCGATCCTGTCCTTGAACAAAAGATAACCGATGCTCGATCTGAGACTATTCTCCAAACCCCACATTTCCCTTGTAAGACAGGTGGAGCCGGCTGAATGTGGACTCGCCTGCCTGACCATGATCGCCGGATTTCATGGTCTCAAGGTAGACATAGCCGTGCTTCGGCGCCGTTTCGCGCAGAGCACGCGCGGGTCCACGCTTCGCAATCTAATGAACACGGCGGATCAGCTCGGACTTACGCCGCGAGCGGTAAGCCTTTCAGCCGATGCCATGCAGGGGCTGACTTTACCGTGCATCCTGCATTGGAATGCGAACCACTACGTGGTGCTGGAGCGCCTGAGCGGCGAACGAGCGTATATCCACGACCCGGCTGGACATTCGAAATGGGTCGCGATGACGGACCTACGTCAGCATTTCACCGGTTATGCTCTCGAGTTGCGCCCTAGCGAGGACTTCCAGAGGGGGCGCGTGGCAAACAAACTCAAGCTATCTCACCTCTGGCACAACGTACCGGGCATCAGGCAGGCCATTGCACAATCGATACTTTTGGGATTCCTTCTCGAGGTCTTCGTCTTGGCCTCTCCGTATTACATGCAGGTGGCAATAGACAACGCGATCCCTGCTCTGGACAGCAACCTGATGCTCATACTTGCTCTGGGTTTCGGGTTGCTTGCCTTGTTCAACGTCATGGCGCTGTCGATGCGGATGCTCGTCATCCTCGTTGCTGGGAACAGCTTCGGCTACAGCATAACGAACAGCGTCGTGAGGCACATGTTCCGATTGCCCATCGATTGGTTCGAGAAGCGGCATGTGGGAGATATTCTCTCCCGCTTTGGTTCCGTAGCTCCGATTCAGCGGACGTTGACCGAAGGTGCCACCGCCGGACTGATTGATGGCACATTGGCGATATTCACGCTTATTGTGATGTTCATCTACAGCGCGAAGCTAGCGATGGTCTCGATCCTGGCTTTCGTACTGTACGGACTCATACGATGGCTGACGTTCAGATATCAGCGGGCCGCTCACGAGGGCGGCATAGTCGCCCATAGCGTCGAACAATCGTTAATGATTGAGTCGGTGCGCGGCATTCTCACGCTTCGACTACTCAATCAGGAGACTCTCAGACAGTCTAGATGGCAGAATGCGTATACCGATGCCATTAACGCGGACATGCGGTTGTCACGGATCTCGATCTGGCAGACGACAGCTAGTGCGCTTGTATCCGCAGTGGACAACATTGTGACCATCTGGCTGGCGGTCAATCTCATCATCGATGGAACCGGGTTCAGTGTGGGCATGCTTTTCGCATACATCGCTTACCGCGGTCAGTTCATGCAGAAGGCGACGTCTCTCATCGATCAGGGCATCAACCTTCGCGTACTTGGCCTCCACCTGGAGCGCCTTTCCGACATCGTGTTAAGCGTCGAAGACAAGAGCTTCACCAAGGCTCCCTCATTGCAGACGGTCCTCGAAGGCAAGATCGAGCTCAGGAATGTTTCATATAGGTATGGTCCTGATCAGCCGCTCATACTGAAGGATATAAATCTCGTCGTTAATCCTGGCGAGCACATCGCGATAACGGGACCATCGGGCGGCGGCAAATCTACTTTGGTTAAGATCATGCTTGGTCTTGTTGAACCGGACGATGGAATGGTGCTCATCGACGACACGCCCTTCCAGAAGTTTGGTCTCCGTTCATTCAGGGATCAGGTCTCTGCAGTTCTGCAAAACGACAGCCTTTTCGCGGGAACCTTGCAGGAGAACATCGGCCTGAGCGATGAGCGGCCGGATTACCAACGTGTCCTTGAAGCTGCCCGATTGGCCGCCATTCACGAGGACATCGAGAAGATGCCTCTCCAATACGATACGCTCGTAGGCGACATGGGGTCATCTCTCTCGGGCGGCCAGAAGCAGCGTGTGCTACTCGCCCGAGCACTGTATCGCAGACCGAAGATGTTGATCATGGACGAGGGCACCGCTCATCTTGACGCTGCATTGGAGAGGGCCGTCAATACCGCTGTGACTTCTATGGGCATTACCAGGATAATTATTGCACATCGTCGCGAGACGATTGAAGCGGCAGACCAGGTGTGGAAGATGATCGATGGCTTACTCCATCTCCGAATGCCCGGCGAAACTTGGGATCCAAAGCCGGCAGAGGCCACCTGAGCAAATTGGATAGGCATGGAATTAAAGGTAGATTAGATAGCTATCCCAGGATGTCCGTTTTGGCGTACCCGGGGTCTCGAATGCCTCAGACAGTACCATGCTCAACTATATGATCCATGAAGCGCTCGAAAGGCTCGCGCCTGCTCCATAGAGGCGCGACGGCAGAGGCGGCGGTTCGCCAGGCGTCCAGTTCCCGAATAAGGGTCGATGCCGCGTCGACGACCGAAGCGGTGGTGTCATGAGCATAGGTAATACCCATGGCATCGCCGCAGCCAATGCGATCCCCCATCCATGTATCTGACGGAACCACCATTGGAATGCCGCTACCTGCGAACGATGCGAATCTCGCGGATGTTCGAGCGCGATAGACGTTGCGTGGTAGGACCAGTATTGCGGCAGCGAGATCGTTATCTCTCGCCGGTGACATCCGCTCGTCGATGGTTAATTCGACCCGACCGACTTCATGCAGCCGCCGCAGGACAAAAGATCTAGCCACATCCCAGTCAGGCATCATCAAGATGATCCCTTCATGTCGAAGCAGTTCGCTTGCAATCTCCGGAATGGCGAATGCGCTCTGAGCGTCGTGGACATTGCTGGTCAGGGCGATGCGCATTCCGGCCGCACTATTTGGCATAGGGCTGACAGCCCCCTCGCGCCGTTCATGATCAGGATGAACGAGACATTGCCAACCGGTCAAATCCTGCAAGGCGGATGCCAACTCGTCATGGGCCGCGGCGATCAGCGGACGTCTACGTGTAGCGCCTACAAGGTGTCTCAAGGATGCGACCAGCATGCCGGCCTTGAGGGAGGAGGACGCCAGAACCTGCCGATCACCGTCGTCGAACAGCAAGACGACCGCCGGCTTCGTCTGGGCTCCGGTTCCCCCAAGCCAGCGCGCGACACCTCCGACAAGAGTCGGCGACGCGGAAACGACGACTATCAACGCGAGATCGGACGGCGTGCGGCCTGCGTCGTGCAGAAAGTCACATACGTATCCACAGGTGGCGTCAAAGGATTCCAGATCGTTTGCGCGTCCCGTTTTAATGCTCGCCGCAGCCGATGGGCCAGCGTTTGCAGTATCGGGGGCCGCCCCCCCATCAAGATTAAGGATTTCGCATCGTAGGCCTCTCCGCTCAAGAGATTGAGCGAGACGGTCCAACCCATTTCGATCACGTTCGCTGACCGACCAACGATCGCGGAGGATCAACGCCACGCGGCTCACAGGCTTAGTTCAGCCGCGTCAATACCCAGTGATTCACCCCCCTCAAGAACCAGTTCGTTTGACGATAACTCAAGTATTTGCTTCGGAAGGGGGGCTTTCCGCTGTAGCCCATCACAAGGACATTCGAGGTAAGCTGCAAGTACGCCTGCCCGGTCTCTGAAGATTGCGAAGCTTTGATAACCTGCAGAAATGAAGCCGACAGGCGTCGCAAGTGCTGGCTCGCTCCAAGAGTCACGTCTGTTTGATGTAGTCGCTTTGGCGACATACCGCTGGAACTCTGTGCCGTAGTGGCCCGCCGCTGCGGGGACCTTCAAAGCCGCGTATATGTCCGTACTAAGCGCATTGTAGTTCAGCATAGGACGTGACCGAGTCCGGAGACGGGATCGAACCATGAGCGGTTCGCTCTTGCAGCCGAGCGTGTCACATATCTCGCGAAGAGGCTTGAGTGCTGCAGGCGGAGTCGGATCCCAAAATCGTGGTAGGATCCATTCCATCTCGTCCGCGGGCCAGTCCATCTCGTACGAATGACGGGACTGGCATTTCTTCAGAAGCGAGTTCACGGCATTCGTCAGTTGTGCGGACCGGCTTGGCGATGACATCCAATCGTCGATCGAGACGGAGCGGAACCCGACTAGGCGCAGGAATTGCCTGACGAGCATGAGGGAGTATCTGCGCAGACATTCCCGCTCGACGAAGGTGCTCAATGCAGCGGGATCATCGTCCACCGCTATGCGGCGCAGCACATCGCGGCCCCCGCTATGAAGAAATCTGATGATCTCCGCCATTTCCGTTCCGAAGGGCGCCAAGCCAGCCCCCGGAATGTAGGCGCTCCAACATGGCAGAGCTCGGGACCCTCCAAAGTCAATTAGCTGGCCGTCGATCGCGACATTGGAGGTCGATGGACTGGTCTGCGGTATCCTATGAATGAACTGATAGGCGCATTGTTCAGCCCATCTATACCAACCCTCGATGTATGTTCTTATAACGCACTCTCGCCCTATTCGCCCGATGGCCCGGGCTATGTTGCCGCGTACCCGCTGTTCGTCGACAAACCCGCAGAACACCTCCTCGCCTCTGTAGAGTAGAGCCCGCTCAAGGTGCGCAAGCCGTAACGCGGGTTTCCTAACCACAACGAGCGTCCGGTTGATGTTCGTCGCGGGATCCCGATAGCCAAGATCTGACCGGACGCCAGTGTCGATCACTGCGGTAGGTCTGACGCCCCCCCATGGAAACTCGAAAGCGGCTATGTTACCAAGTATGCATTCACGGGCGGCCTCCTCGACGAACAGAAGGCCGTCTGAGTGCCAGTCCCGCTGGCCAACGCCGATCAATGGCGTGCGTCCGATGCCCTTTAGATACCTGTCTCTATAGTACGCCCCGCGCCCAGCACCCCCATTGTTGATTATGCCCACTCCACCGTAGCGGTCGGCATACCCTGAGGCCGAGGAGCCAGTACGCGGATCTCCCACAGATACTGCGTAGTCATCCGCGGAACCTGCACTCTCTTCACTATCGGCCCATAGGAGTGACGCTTCGACAGTTCGCTGCATGTGCATCAGCGCAGCACCTTCCGCATTCGGCACGACATGCGTGAAGAGATCAGACGAGGTCGAGGGCATACGTATCGAACAGACGATCAACAACAAGACGGCGAGGTGCCTCCGAGCCACTCGGTAGGCTGGCCACCCAATCCCGAATGCCAGCTTCGACCGCTTTTGCGGGCCCCGACACCGCTACTAAGACGGGCGTAGTTCCACTATTCCAGTCGACGTCATCGGGCAGTTCAGGTCGTTCGCGCAGCATGCGATCCAGTCCCTCGGGGTTGCACCACGCCCAGACGAGGAGACCTGCCCGTTGTCGGAGAAAGGCATACTGCTTCAAATTGTAGGCCCAACTAGCGATCCGATGGGCAGCCCTCAAAGTGAGTGGCCGATCGCAGTTCGCCGAAAGAAGGGACAGGATAGGCCGCCTTTCGCTGATTTCATCACGCATTTTGGCGAAAGTCACCAATTCGTGGTCTTTCAAGGCAACCGGTGCAAATGGGTTTCGGGCCTTGACCGAGGGTCGCCAGCTTCCCATCACTACGTCACCTCTCACCCGTCGGACGTAACCTATGCTTTCGACGGAGGGCGCCAGCACGTTGCGCATCCGCCGAATGATCATTTGTGCAGCATTGTTAACGGCTTCCACGTGTACCAGCCAGTTCGGCGGGCCGCCTGCCCAAAGCGTCTTGTTCTGAACCAAGGCGGGGTTGTACAGAACGATTGGGCTTTGCCCGACGATTACATTGGCGATGACGGCGTGTCCGACATAGGCGGCGTTAGAGTCGAAAAACGTCATGAGAGCGCCATGGCCCAAAAGATCGTGAAGTTCGGCAACCATCTGGGTGGCCGGCCGATTTGCGCGTACAGGGTCCCTGCTCCACCTATCAAAGACCGCCGTGAACGCCAGATCGTAGCGGAAGACCCCACCCAGGTCGTCTCCAAACGAAGCGGCCACTTGTCGATCATCGTACAGGATCAAATTCTACGCTCGCGTTATGCCTCATACCTATCGGGACGCCAGGTTGTAGTTGTCAAGAAATTTGAGGTGCGGGCTTCGGCCGATTCGAGATCGGTGCAGCATTTTCACACGCCATCGCCATCGGTACGCTACTCTTTTCCGGGGCAGACCATCCGGGGCGATGCGCGGACTATGATGCATACCTTTGGGTTCATCCGTCATTCCGGCTGTGTTAACGACTCAAAACTGTTGCTGTGATTGGAAGATGCGATTGCCGGTTCCGCTCCACCGTTGCCCGACGCGTCTGTCGCGACTTATGATAATGCTCTTCTGTGGTGCCGGTGCACTCATGACCGCGTCTGCCTGGTTGATATGGTCATGGCCGACAATACGATTGACGGCCGTCTCCTTCGCAATGCCCGGCCTCTTCTTCTTTTCGTTCGACGCACTACTCGCCGTGCTGGTGGGCTATAGATACATTCTCGGAGGTCCCAGCAGTGCCGTAACGACTGGGCGCTCACAGGGCGCGGTGCCGGTCGTCGTTCCAGTCCTGGTGCGAAGCCCACATGACGTTTCGACAATAGAAAATCTGCTCAAAGCGTGTTCGGACGGTCCCTTCGAAATACCCAATCCGATATGGATTTTAGTTGATTTCCGTGATGCGGAAGCCGAACATCATCAAGACGACGTACTTTTAAAAGATCTTCTCGTTCAGGCCGTGGATATCTCAACGAACTGCCGGGGGCTGTCGAACCACGCACCTATAGGTTTGCTGGTGAGGCCACGTCTCTGGAATGATCATGAACTGAAATGGATGGGGTACGAACGCAAGCGTGGAAAAGTCGAGGAGGTTCTGCGGTATCTGAATGGGGAGGATCACAATTTTGAGGTGGTTCGGAAATCTACGCAAAGCTGTTGCAAGCATGCGTTCGTTATGGATCTCGACAGCCGCATTAAACTGCGGGATCTCGTATCATTGCACGCAGCATTTGATCAAGCACGAGAATGTTCCGCATCTGATCGTCGCCCGGCATTGATGGCCCCGATCGTGAAGAAACTCTCGCGGGATCGTGAGCCGCTTGAGCGTTGGCTGATAGAACCCGAGGTTTTCGACAAATTCTTCATTCGGTCTTCGCCGTCTTTAAAGCAGGATGGCATAGGTCTGGACATTTACCACGGCAAAGCCATCCTAAATATCCGTGACTTTCTTAACCGGTGTACGGCGTTCGAGCCTAACACGGTCCTTAGTCATGATCATGTCGAATCTCTTATCGGCTTCGGCCAATCTACCCATCTTGCAAAGATATATGAGCCATTCCCAAGTTCTCGGTTGGATTGGGAGCGACGCCAGCATAGATGGGTTCGCGGTGACGTACAGATCGCCCCCTATCTCTTTGGCTTAAGGCAGCTCAAAGGTCGACGCATGTCGTCCTTTGAGAGACTGGGAAGCTTCCAAATAGTGCTCGGATCTTTGACGCCTATATTTCAGTATCTGTTTATTGTGTGTAACGTAGCAGCAGGCCCTCACTATGCAATCTGCGCCCTCGCCGTTCTTATCGCAACTGAACAGAGAGGAATATTGTTCGCAGGGGTCGATGTCGCCCGGCGAGGCGACGGCCGTGACGGCCGTCCTGGTTTTATCCGCGCGGCGGTTCACGCGATATCAAACAGCGCGCTGATGTACGTCGGATTGGCCGTCTTCCTTCAGCGGAACTTCTTAATTACAATTGATGCCGTCGGCGTGTCTGTTTTCCGACTGGTCAATGGTCGACGCGGCCTACTCGAGTGGTATCCTTCAGATGGCAACATCGTTATACGACGCCGAATGATGGCCGAAGCATCGTTATTGGTATGCTTCGGAATACTCGCCTACACAGAGACATACTCAATCTGTCTTCCGATCGCTGCACTGTTCTGGGTTTTTGCCCCTGCCCTGATCTCCATGTGGTCCGTTTGGCATCTCAGGCGTTGACGTTCTCCCGAAACATGCTCTGATCTTCCGCGTTCCTCGGATACAGGGACACGGTCGCAGTTGAAATATGTTGCCGAACAGCTCAAACCTTAAAGTAAGATCGCTTCTGGTCCATCAGCAGTACGCTCGATGTACGTGGAACATCATCACCTTCGAACCGCTAGGTCATCATTGTTCGGCAGGGGCGGGTGTGTCGATGCTCTGAGCATCTTAAAAGACACAACGTACTCGTTGCGGGATCCCTTACGCCTCTGGTCATGGGCTCTGCCGCGAGTTGTGGGAGGACATAGCCTATATTTACGAGAGGTCAGGCATGGCTAACGCCTTGGAAGTGCTTGCCCTCCCATTCTCGGACCCGTCGACTTTGCTCGTGCTCGTGCTCGTCGCCGGCACCGCTGCTGATATGGTAGCCCAAAAATCTTCCTAGCTTGGGGCCGGTCCATTGGGCCCCCACTGGTATCTCCCGTGAAAAAGCCCTGCGATGACTACCAGCGTCGACGACCGAAAAGCGCCGCCTCCGCGGCGTCTCTCGATGTCCACGGCCCGTCGGTCGGCACTCCGCTCCTCGTCAGCGTGGCGACGATGGTCTGCGCCGAGCGACCGGTACGGGCAACGAGCTCCCCCAACGAGACGAGACGTCGGCTCATTGCGAGAATGTCGACGATGGGCACCGTACGATCGCTGGACGTGTGGCTCGGCCAGCGTTTGAGCGCTTCGGCGCCATGACGGGAATGCTGGTTCAGAACATCGAGCGCGTCTCCCTTGGACATCATCCTAAGGAACATCGCACCGACCGGTGGCACGTAGACCAACCGAATCAGCGTCCGTGCGTCGGCCGGATCAACGAGCACGCGTCGCATGATCGACCGTCGTCCCGGACCGATCGCATGCTTCACCCGCCCTTCGACCATCGTCTTCATGATGGGACCCCATGGCTTGAGGCGACCGCCGATCGAACGCATGACGGTCGAGAGGCTGATCCAATCGGACAATGGTTCGACGGCGAAGGCCGTCAGTGCCGTCGTCAGTCGTTCCAGGGACGACGCGGTCACCCTGTGCGATCCGTCGACTGGGATCGTGCCGGGCGACCCTTCGAACGCCAGCAGACCCAGCGTCTCCAGCTGCTCGACGCCGTGATCGGAGATGCCGAGCGCCTTGGCGGCGTGATTGAGCGGCAGGCTGGATCGCAGTGCGCCGGAAAGCGCTTCGACCTCGCGCCTGTCCAGATAGGGCTGGGGTTCGTTGCCGGAAATGGCGAACACCGTGGACAGGACGCCGCGCCGCCGCAGCGCCGTGAGAGTCGCGACCTTCAGGTGGGGCAGTCTTGCTGCGGTCCTGCAGTCGACGGCGTGGGTCGAGACCGTCGCCGCGATGCTGCGACGCAGATCACGCATGAGATCGGCAAGGACCGGCGACGCGCCGTCTTCCGTCGCCACCTGCAGCAGGCGCATCGTCGCCCCCCGGTTGCCGTCTCCGGCCCTGCCGACCCGCGTCGAGATCCGGTCCGCGGCGAGGGTCTGGAATCCTTCGGGCCAGGTCATCAGCGTCCGCCAGGCGTGAGCCATCGCAGCCGTGAGGGCGACGGGATCGGCCTTCGTCCGGATCGAGAGGCGGTCCGATCGGCAGCGGATGTCGGGGTCGTGGACGCCGGCCACCGCGACCAGCAGATCGAGCAGGTCGCCGGGTGCCGTGTCGCTCAGGTCCGCTGGCAGCAGCTTCCCGCTTCGCCGCCGCCGTGCCGGATCCGGGTGCAGCAGGTCCAGCGCTGCTTCGAGAGCCGGCCGATGCTCGGGTGCGACCGTTCCGTGACGCGCCCGTTCGAGCGGTTCGCCGCACTGATCGCAGAGGTCGACGCCCGAGGCGTGGTACCAGCCCTGCCGCACGCCGCAGTCCGTATCCGGGCAGCGGGAATCAAGCAGCTCCCAGCTCTCACGGCAGAACGGGAAGGGCCGCAGCTGCCACTCGGCCCTGTGGTATCCCCGGCGCGCCAGCGTCGTCGGCGAGAACCGGCGCTCATGGTGAACGATGTTGCGCTTGTCGATCGAAAGTCCGCCGTAGAGGCGCCGGCCCGAGCGGAGCGGATCGACGGGGTATGACATCGCGTGGAGTTCACCGGCATCCAGGCGCAGGCACGATTCCAGGCCCGAGAAGTCCGGCGCGCCCCGCGAGAGCTCCGGCCGACGCGACCACGTCGCGCCGCCGATCGAAGTGAGTTCGAGCGTGTTCGGCAGGCATTCGGCGGCAGCGACCCTGGCCATGAAGCCGCTCAGAGATTCTCCTGGTTCCGGCAGACGTCTCGTTCCCACGGTCCAGACGGGGGCGTTCTCCATCGTCAGACCCTCCTGGTGAACGGGTTGCGATCGATGAAGCCCGCCGCGACGGCGAAGCGGTCCACCGCCTCCTCGAGATCGTCGACGCAGACGCCGGTCGCGCCACGTTCCATGGACAGGCCGAGGGCGATGCGGACGATCTTCATCATGCTGCGGATCCGGCCTCCGCATGCGCCGGCCAGGGCCGCCGCGACGCCCTCGTCGGACAGTCCCGCCGTCCGAACGAGACCGGTGGCGATCATGGCGTCGTCGAGGTCGCGGAGCAGTCCGACGAATATCTCCTGGTCCTGGTCCACGAACCATTCGAGCGGCTGGAGCGGGATGCGGTCGTCGAGACGTTCCGCGAGTTCCGGACACCCCTTCAGGACCGTTCCCGCCTCCTCGCTGCCCACGATGGCGATCGGGGCGACGCCCGCGTCCATGATCTTCTCGCGGATGGTGGTCGCGATCGGCCTGCTCATGGTCGGGCGCCGGCTGGCGCGGTTGAACTCGTCGAACACGACGAGCTGGACGTCGGCCGACCGCATGCCGCGGATCGCCTTGGTCCACCGCAGTTCGGCTCTGCCCAGATCGGGCCGGGGAAGTCCGAGCGCCGACAGGATGGCCGTGGGGATCGAGTCGGTCGTGCCGACGGTGGGCATGACGACGTGGAGGACGGGCCGAGCCCCTTCCTGGAAGCCGCCTTCCGCAACGACGCGGGAGGCGAGCAGGTCCACGGACATGGTCTTTCCGGTTCCCATCGGGGCGATCAGCATCGCGCCTCCGCAGGGGGCCCCCTCGCGGCGGCCGACGTAGGACCTGCGGACCTCGTCGAGAGCGTCGATGGCGCCCTCCTGAGGCGGATAGCTCAGCAGTATCCTGTCGAACGCGGCTCGGGCCGCTGCGATGTCGCCGACGGTGCTCACTTCGCGTTCTCCTTGGGCATGCGACGCCGGAGGGGTGGAGCCGTGCCGGGCGTCTCGACGGGGCGTTCCGGGCCGGCGTCATCCAGAGCACGGCGACGTCTGGCGGGGGTCGCCTTCGGTGGCAGATCCGGTCGGATCGAAAGTACCTCGTGGTCGAAGATGGTCAGCGCGGCACGGTCATGACCGACGAAGTCGGCCTGCTCCACGTGCTCGCTGGCCCTCAGTTCGAGACTGGCGATGGTACCGGTGATCTCGCGTATCCTGGGTATGTCGTAGAGGCGCGCCATCTCCTCGCGGGTCTCGGCGTCCTTCCGGGGATCCACCTTCAGCTTCGCCTGCAGGAGACGGTGACGCGCGTCGGCACGTTCCTGGACGGTGTTGAACGCGGCCCCTTCCTCCGCGGCCTTCGACCGGATCGCCTTGTGGACGAAGAGCGGCATGCCGTCCGCATAGTCCTCGTCGCTGCATCGCAGATCGACGTACGTCCGCCGCTTCCTGTTCCAGACGCTGATGCGCGAGATGTCTATCGGGTCGTAGCGGAAGTCGACGGTGGCGGTCGCCCCCCGACGCCGCTGACGGCGGCATTCGCCGGGCACCAGATCGTCGAGAAGCGCAGGCACTGCCTGATGGTCGTGATAGCGCAGGCCCTCGAAGACGATGCCCGAACCGCTCAGCTGGGACTTCTCCCTGACCGGCATCAGATCCCGGCGGAAGGCGTCGAGATCGACGAAGTTGTTGATGCCGTTCTTCGCGACGTCGTTCTGGAAGACGAGCAGCGGCTGCCGGTCGTTCAGTCCGCGATGCGGTTCGGTGTTGTAGATCGCGACCGCACGCAGCGCGATGTCCTCCAGCTCCTCCATGAACACGACCGCGTCCTTGGTGGCGTCGTAGCCGTAGTGTCGAACCTGCTCGATGGGGACCGTCCTGCCCGCGAGGTCGTTGGTGACGAGGCGGTTGACCGTGCCCATCGCCCTCTCTCCGACGGCCCTGTACCGGGGCTTGGCGACGGGACAGAAGCGCACCGAGAAGCCGGCGCTCCGCGCCGCCGCCTCCATGGTGTGGCTGCGGAACTCGACGGCGTTGTCGACGACGATCTCGACCGGCCTTCCACGCACGTTCGCAAGCATCGGGTAGCGTTCGGCCATGTCCGCCGGCACGCGCTTGGGCATGGCCATGCGCCAGAGCGTCTCCCCCAGCGTCCAGACTGACGGCGGCGTGAAGCTCAGCACGTAGGCGACGATCGCGCGGGTCGCGACGTCGATCGCCAGGGTCAGCCACGGTCGACCGAGCACGATCTGCTCGCCGCCCGGGAGCTGGTAGATCACGATGGCGTCGAGCCGGGTGTGGTCGATGATCACGCGCTGCATCGCGAAGTCCGCCGTCAGCGATCTGCCTCCGCCCATCCAGTCCTGCAGCACGGCCTTCGGACCATGCGCCGAGCGGACGGTCTCGCGCTGTTCGAGAGCGTGGCATCTGCGACGGAAGGTGTCGTACGACGCGATGACATACGGTTCGTCGGGTCGGACGTGGTCGAGATCCCGCCCCTCGTTGATGGCCGTGAGCTCGCACCGGTATGCGTCGTACGCCGACGAGATCCCGATGCGTGCGGCGCTCCGCGCGAGCGCGTGCTTCTGGAGCAGTTCGGCCTGCAGATCGCCGCAGTACGGACCTCGCGGCGCCTTTCCCGTCAGACGCACCATCTGCGCGGCGTGCCGCGATCCGGGATGGCCCCGCTTGGCCCGCCACCGTTCGATGGTCGCGGGCGGATCGTGCGGACCGTACTGATCGACCAGAGCTGCGTCCCAGTTCTTCGCCAGGTGGCGCCCGATGGCCTTGCGACCGTTGGCCACGCCGGCGTCGTCGAGCATGCGGCACTGGACCAGCATCCTCCCCGTCTTCGGATCGATCGCCATGGCCTGGGCGATCGTCCACTGCGAGACGTCGTTCATGTGACGGACCCTGTCGTGCGAGGGCTTGCGCAGGACCGAGGCTCGACCCGCGGCGAGCAGGCGGCCGAACTGCTCGTCGTCGATGGGACGGACCACCCCGAACATGTCGGGCGCCGCGTAGACGGCGCCGGTCGTCGGATCGACGAGCTGGAGGCGCCCGTCGACGTGTCCGCGGTAGTCGTACGCGGTGCCGTCGATCGGAACGACGCAGTTGGCGGGGAAGTTGTTCTTCGGCATCGTGCTTCACCTTTCTCGATGGTCGCACGTCGACGTCGCCGTCGACCGCAGCGTGCGATCCGGTCATGCGGGCCGCGGGCCCTGTCGGTTCGAAGGATGGGGCGGGTCGGGAGGGCCCGGCCCGTGCCGCGTCAGCCGATGGTGATCGGACTGGCGTCGTGGACCCTGCTGGTCAGGTCCATGCTCAGGAGACGCCGGACCAGCATGCCCTGGACGAGCGCCCGACCTGCTGCCGCATGCCCGGGCGCGAGCGCCTCGGCGAGTTCGCCGTACGTGGTGACGCCACCCGAGCTCCGGCGGTGGTCGGCGAGGACGGCGAGGTCCTGGTCGCCGATCCGTACGAAGCCTCGCGACGCGAAGAGCGAGACGTTGCGCCGATGGACGAGGCTACGGAAGATCTCGTCCCTGTAGACCACGCGGAACCCGATGCCGCAGCGCCGGCATACTTCCCGCACATAGGCCAGCTTCAGCCGATATTCCGGGTCATCGAGATCCCGGTCGCCACGCTTCATCTCCAGCAGCGTGACGTATCCGGCCGGATCCGTCTGCTCTATGTCGGGGGTGTAGGAGAACCCCCTGCCGTCGTGGACGAACTCGAAGGACACGCTTTCCGAAGAGAGCCTGGCGACCCGATGGTCGGTCTCGGACTGGAGCAGCTGCCACAGTGCGGTCTCCCCCTCCCAATGGACGAGATGTCCGGCCTTCCACGACGCGTGCCAGCCGTTCTCGTGCCAGAGGCCGCCGTTGAAGGTGCGCAGCGATCCGCCGCCTTCGGCGCGGACCATCGTGCACATCGAGACCGCCTCGTCGTCGATGCCGAAGACGTCGTCCCGGCGGCGGATGCGGCGATCGGTGATCGTCCGGGTGGGATCCTCGAAGTGGTCGAGGCGCGGGCTCCGCATCGCGAGCTGCGAGACCGGAATGCGAACGATGCCTCTCGCAGGCGCGGCGCGGTCCTCCTCGAGGTCGGCGACGGGGGTCATCCGATGCGCGACCAGCTGCCGGGCCGGTCCGTCGGTGCCGGCTTGGCGGGCTTGACGCACCCGAGCGCGATCTGCGTCCCCGGACGACCGGCGACCCGGTGACGGGACGCCGAACCTCCGAAGCCGCCGAACCGATCGGCATCGATGACTGCGTAGCGGCCGTCCGCGGTCCATCGCAGGAGGACCTCGTCCCTCCCGCCGATCACGAGCGCGCGCCGGGTGCGAGCGGATCGGACCTGCCGTCCGTCCGCGGTCCGAGGCGAGCTGGCGTCGAATCCGGCGTGACGCCGTTCGCGTCCGAGGGCTGCGAGCCGCGATCGTCCGCCTCATCCTCGTCATCGCGCCCAGCCGCTCCGTTGTCTATGATGTAGAAGGGCGGCCCGCCCCACACCGGCACCGCAGCGATCCGCGAGTGTCCGAATGCCGCGTTCCGGCCCGGCTCTGGAAACGTGAACGGCTCGTCGCCGTCACGGATGGCCGAACTGATCGCAGGCGCCTGCGGTTCGCCGTGGATGCCGCGCAGCCTCAGTGCCCGGATGAGCGCGGAAGTTCCGGCGCCTCCTCCTAAACCAATCAGTATCATCTATGCAGCCTCCAGTTCCGGTTAGTAATGAAACAGAGGACCGCAGGTAAGGTTCCTGCGAATCGCGGAAAACTTTTCCTGATAGTGAAGCAACGGTCTTGTCGATGGCGCGCCGGCGATTTACCGAGGCCTATGGAAAAGACTTCAGAACGCAGCGTGGGCGAGGCGCTACGGCAGCTTCTCGCGTCGGAGACCAAGACGTCTAGCGGGGCGGCATACGAGCGCGAGCTCGGCCTCTACATGTCGGCCAGCGAGGAGAAGCGGCAGGTCGTCGTCGAACGGCTGATGGCGCTGGCGGATTTGCCCCCGCCGAAGTCGCGGACGACGGCCGACATACTCGCCGTCGCGAAGCGCCTGGTCGTGGAGCAGAGCAACGTCTATCGGCTGCTGACCCGGATCAGGGAGCATGGACCGGTCTCGGGACTGCTGCCCGGATACAGGGTGAAGCGTAAGGCGGGTGTAGCCAGCGACGGGTTCGGTGAACCGATCGATGGATGGATCTCCGACGCGCTGCGCGATCGACCCGGCGTCTCGATTCCCCAGATCGGCAAACTGCTTGCCGACAAGGCGACGCTTCGATCTGCTCGTGATCCGGAAAGTCGGGTCGATCTTCCAGGACCGACTTCGCTACGCCGCCGGGTCCAGGCGTTGCGGGCACAGGGCGCCATAGGAGGCGACGTGATGGAGACCGGTGGCTCGATACTGATCGACCAGTGTCCGATCGACGTCATGATTCCGGATCTTCGTCATGAAGACGGGACGACGGCGTCGCACCGCGTCGTCATGACGGCGGTGCTCGACGTCCGATCGAGCCTGATGCTTGGCGTGGGCGTCTCCGCCGAAGGGAACCCCCTTGAAGGTCTTTCCTCAGCCCTGACCGACCTGAGGACCAGAGTTCCGGCGTTGGCGGCCGATGGCATCGGGTTCGTGCGCCAACCGTCTCGCATCCAATGGATCGTGCCGGCGCTCCTGTTGGCCTTCGTCGCGGAGGTGGAGAACAGTGCCGTGCTCGTGGAACCCGACATCGATCTCGATTTGACGATCACGGACGACGCCTGGACGGGACTCGAACTGCAGCGACATCTCGGCGGACGCATCGGGCCTTTCGATTTCATCGCGCGCTCGAGGCAGGAAGCGGGCGCACGGGACGAAGTCGGTGCACGAACGCCCCGCGAGGAACTCCTCACGCTGACTGCTGCCGAAACTGCGCTGACCTTCGCCGCGGCGGAGCGCAACCGACACCGCGTCAAGGCCGTGACGGAAGACGAACGGCGTTCGGGCGAACATCACGAGGCCGGAGCGGCGGACTTCGTCAAGACGATGGACTTTCTGTTCGAGAACGTCATCGTCCCGGCTCGGGGAACGTAGGGGCGGGATCGGCGGCTTCGCCAGGCTGTAGCCGATACGGTTCCAGAAGACGGTCGATGACGCGACCGGCCGTGTCGAAACCGACTGGGGTCATGGGCCGCGCGGATCTCGGGATGCGGGCGAGCAGAGCCACCTTTCCGAGTTTCAGACCTACCGCCGCCCGGATCGCCGTCCCTGCCTGCCACCGTCCGATGACGAGCCGTCCCGAGGTTTCGACGACGGCCGACCGGACGCGTTCCACGAAGAGCGACGCATCGGATTGGGAGATCGCGATCGGAGCGCCTCGTACGGCATCGTCGCCTGCGAGCGAAGCGACCAGTTCGGACGTGGGTTCGCCCGCCGTCAGCAGATGGCGGACGATCCTGCCCCGTTCCAGATCCACCATGCAGACGAGATGCGCCGGTAGGGGCGAACCGGCGACGCCCACGTCGAGATTGAGCACGGCCCGATCGATGGCGAAGTCCGCGGTCAGACCCATGCGCGCGGCGATGGACCGCCCTGCGAGCATCTGGACCGTACGGAGGCGGACCCCGCGCTGGGTCGGGGTTCCGATCCCTTCCGCCTTGCTGAGCTCCACCACCGTTCTGTAGACCTGCGAGCCGCTCGCCGACGGGCCGGCGAACTCTATCGCCCTCGCGGTGAGGTCCGTCGTGGGGTCGACGTCCTTGTCGGCGTCATCCTTCGAGGCGTTTCGGACCGATGGCGCCGCGCCTTTCGCGTAGATCCTCGCCAGTCTGTAGAACAGGGAGCGACTTATCCCGGCCTGCCGTGCGTACTCGTCAACGGCAGCGATCGAACGGTCGCCTTCGGCGACGTAGCGTCGCACGATTCCGAGACGTCGTCGTGCCTCGTCCCAGTGCTGCGGCGCGGTTTCTGCAAGCATCGCGCGGATGCGGGCTTCTGTTTCATCGGTGTCATCCATTCATGACCACCCGACCCACCACTCCTCGGTGGACGCGCGCTGAAGTCGTCGTCGTCCCGGTTGCCTGCCGCCGTTGCGTTCATCCTGATCTTCTTTCCCGGCGCACGGTTTCCCCTCATCGTTCTCGGCGCTGGCCTGATCGGATGGTGGTCCGGTCGGCAAGGCCACACGGCGTTCCGTGGCGGAGGAACATGGTGGCGATCGGGCCTGTGCGCTTCGATGCGCCGGTGCTCGTCAGAATCGATCCGTGGGCAGCGTTGCTCCCCGTAGGGGCAGCGGTGGCGCTGATCGTTCTGCGCCAACGTAATCGTCACGCTGTTCGCGGCCTCGGCTGCCGGGATCGTCGTCCAGGCCGGTGGGCTGACGGGGACCGGACCGGCAGCATCGTGTCGTCCGCGAGGAAGGCGCACCTGTTGGTGGATCTGCGGCGATGATGGGTGGCCGCGTGGGTAGCGCACCCGGGACGGACGAGGGACGGGACGGGAGAATGATCCGTTTCGGTCGTGTCTCCGCTCTGATCGCGCACGGTCCTAGTATGGGCGAGCCGAAGCCCATCGACTTGCGGACAGATCGCTCGATGGAAACGGTGGAGTGGGCGGATGCCGGACGACGGTCGATACTATGCGAGGCGCGCCGAGGATGAGCTGAGGTTGGCCGCCGCCACGACCGACAGGGCGGTCAAGGCGGTGCATCTAGACATGGCCGCGCGATATGCGACGCTTCGCGAACGGTCCTCCGCCCCGCACCGCACGGACGAGACCACCGGAGCGGCGATCGACGATGGTTCCGCGACTGTGTCCGACGCCAGCGGTTCCTAAGGGACGAACGTGCGCCTGGACGCCCATCATGCAGCAGGGTTATCGGTGGACCGGGCCGGTCCGCGGGGATCCGACGAAACGATCCTCCCTTCCGGTGGGGTGCCGTGCATGTCACCCTGGGGTGACATGCACGTCACCCTTAACAGAACAGACATAACTTTAGCTGGTCGCCACCTCCGACCGCGAGGAGTACGTTCCCGTCCCGCAGATCGTCGATCCGGAACCACGCGGTCGTTCGACTCCGGCGGAAGGGGACCGGATGGTCGTCATCGGGTCCGGTGGAGGCCGCGATCCGATCGGTAGGCCGAGGAGCGCGGACCGGTCGCGAAGTCGTCTCGGATGGCACGTCCCGACCTGACCGGGTCGCCGGTCGACGCCCCTCCCGTTCCACCGAACGGGCGTTCCCCGGTCGATCGGTTCCTGTCAGCCGTTGCATGCAGTCACCGTCGTCGTCCTCATCCCGCGGGCGGGAGCATCCTGAGGCCGAGCTTCTCGGCGTGAAGCAGCGTGCAGCAGATCCATCGGTGACAGGTCGTTCACGATCCGGATGCTCGGCAGCGGTCCGAAGTCGACCTGGAATCCCGGGTTCGAGATGGGCTTGGACGTCGTCACGAACATGTGGTCGGACATGATCGAAAGCGCTCGAACCAGTTCGTCGGACATCGTGCCGAACGATCCGTCCGTATCCCGTGCGCGGAAGGCCGACGTCTCCCCCGATGGATCGCCGAGCAGGATCAGTGGGGGGCTTCGCGTCGAATGCCGGACTGACCCACAGCGTCCTCCAGCGTTCGTCAAGCTTCGAGGCCGCCCCCACGGCCGCCCCCACGGCCGCCCTGGCCACGACCGATCGCCTCTCCGACATGGCGAGCGACGCGTCGTCGGAAGGGACGGCATCGACGTATCGACGCCAGTCGGACAGGCGCAGGACCGCATCGGCGATCGTCGTGATGCTCGCCGGCTCGTCCCTCCGCAGGTGCTCGACGAACGTCGTGCGCCGGGGCCTGCCATCGCGCCTGACTACCACGAAGACCCTCATCTCGTGGCTTCGCAGCCAGACTCGAAGGGTTTCGACGTCGCCGCCCGCGTTCTCCAGTATGAAGAAGCGCTGGTCCTGGGACGGGTACGGCGATGGCGTGCATTTCGCGAGGTTGGCGGCGACCGCGTCCAGCGCGTCCGCGATACTCGCCCGTTGCACCGGGGTCAGGTCGTTGTGAATCTGCATGTCGCCTCCTCCATGACTTTTTGGGGCATGGCCGTCGGCGGGCATCGAGCGGGCATGCGCTTCGATTTCATCCTCATCATCCATGCGTCCGGATCATTCCGAACCACCCCTTTGCCTGCTGCGATGACGTCGTCCTACGCGGACCGGAGCCCTGCGATCAGCGGCTCCGATCCGAGCCTGCTCAGGACGCGGCTTCACCGGCGATGGGCGGCGCCGCGCTCTCTCGGGCCACCCGTCCCCCCTTCGTGCCTTCATTCGGGCGCGAAGGCGCGCGCCTTCCGACGGGCGGAGGCACCTCTATGTGCAGGAGCTCGACCCGCACCGAGCGTCCGTCGAACCGAGCGTCGGTCCGGACGATGGCTCGCAGCGCCTCGACGAGTCCGGCGGCGTCCGTCGGCCCGCCGACGGGTGGCCTGCCCTTCGGCGGTCGCCCCAGATCGACGATAACGTAGGCGCCGTGGGCGACGCGGTCTGATATCAGGTACTGTTCCAGGAGCTGCGTCACCACCTTGTCCAGCAGCTCCGTCCACGTCCAGCCGTGGAGGAGCTTGATCTCGACGACGGCGACCGGGCCGCCGGGCACGCGCAGCTCGCACCTCAGGTCCGTCCGCTTCTCGCGTGCAGTGACCGTCTCCTGCGTGATCGCGTAGTGGCCGCGGTGCCGATGATCGAGCTCGTGCCCGAAGAACGCCCTGACGTCAGCTTCGGAGGCGTTGGCGAACAGCGCGCGGCGATCGAACTCGGACGAGGCCAGGTCCCGCTCGACGGCACGCAGGCCGTCCACGACGGCGTTCAGCAGCTCTTCCGCGGAACGCGGCCTGCGGGCGAGTCCCACCCCGTAGGCGGCGATGTCCGCCAGCGTCCAGGGCGCAGGCTCGGCGGCGTCGCGCGAATGCCTGGACAGCCACGCTCGCGCCCAGCGCGCGTCGCGCCCCGCCACGTGCTCGTCGACGAACCGCTCGAGCGCGGCGCGGCCGTCGACGTCGTGCCGCTCGCCGAGCATGTTCATGACCGCATGTCGGACCTCCTCCCCGATGCGCTGGTCGTCGCGGCGGCGTACGCCCTCGCGCGCGTCGTCCTCCTCGGGCGGGAACGAGGTCATGAGGTGGGACGCCAGTGCACGGAGAGGTTCCGTGTCGAGGCGGACGAGGCGGTCCGCTTCGGGCGTTTCGCGGGACAGCAGGACGTCGAGCGCCCGGACCGTGGCGGATCGTCCCGCGGGGCCGGCGAGGGGGCCATTCCGCAGCCTGAGCAGTTCGGCGACCGCGGCGGCGTCCCAGGCGGCCCAGATGGCCAGCCATTCGGGAACCCGTCGCGCCGCCCCCTCCCATGCCGCCTCCCTGGTCCTGCGTCGTGCAAGCCGTCCGAGGGTGCGGAGCGCCTCGGCGTCGGCGGCGGCGATCGTCCTGAGACTGCGCGCCTCCGCGCGGGTGGGCAGCCACGACCCGGCAGCGAGATCGACGAGTTCGACCGCCACCGTCGCCCGCAGGTCGGCGTCCATGTCCGCGATCCGGCCGAGCGCGTGCGGTGTGAACCGCGGGTCCGCGGCACGGTTCTCGGCGGCTTCCGCTGCGATCGTGGATCGAACCACGTCGATCCAGACGAGCGGGCGGGCCAGGGCGAGCCGATCGCCCCACGCTGGCCAGGGCAGCGGCGACGACAGCGCGATCAGAAGTGCACGTTCGACGTCGCCGTCCGCCATCGCCAGGAAGGCTTCGGGATCGTCGGCGTACGCGTACCCCCGTCCCGCGAACGCGAGCATGTCGCGCCCGACGTATCCGCCGAGCGCCAGGGTCGGTTCGTGGCGTCCCGCGTGGGCCTTGGCGCCGATCACGAGAGTGGCGCCCAGGCGGCGGCGTCTTGCGGCGGCCGCGTCCAGGACCAGCAGCTCCTCGCTGCCTTCGTCTTCGAGCAGACGCAGTAGGCTGCCGACGGCCCGACCGTTTCTCAGGCGTGGAAGATCGCGCAGCAGGCCGAGCAGGTCGCCTCCGCGTTCCCGCGCCACGAGCCGCCCGGCCTTCCACGCATGCTCGGCCCGCCAGGGCAGGTCGGCTCGCCAGCGCCGGACGGCGGCTGCCGGGCCGGAGAACGGGAGCCATCGCATGCTGCGCAGCGTCTCCAGGTCCCTTCCGGTCCGGTGGGACGAAGCCGCCCGCCACAGGCGGATGCGCCACCACGCGCCCTTCCCGCCCGGCATGATGCGGATCAGACCCCCGAGGACGTCGGCGTAGATCGTGCGGCCGGCGGCGGTGGCGCGACCATAGCGCCGAAGCAGCAGGTCCGCCTCGGTCTCCACCCGTTCGGCGTCGTGGACGCCCGCCGAATGGACGTGCTCCACGATCCGGTACAAGGGACCCGGGACGGCACCCGTCGCGTAGGCGTCCAGGATGGCCAGGCGGAAAGCCGACGGCACGTCCTGCAGCTGCCCGGTCCGCTCGCGCGGCGGGTAGCCATGTCCGCGACCGAACCGGATCGTCCGCAGACAGCGACCGTGGATCGGCACGAGATCCGCATGCAGGTCCTCGCGCTCCCTCATCACGCGGTCCACGACCCCCACGAGCGAACGGAAGAGGTCCGGCAGTGTCTTGGAGGCGGGCGGTGCGGCCTGTGGACGCGCACCGTCGCCCTGCGGAAAGCACAACCGGTCCAGTCCGGTCAGAAGCGAGCCCAGGTCGCACGTCGGCGCGCCGTCGATCGCGGCCGCGAGCGGCCTGGCGTTCGTCGACCATTCCTTGCCACGGACCTGCCGCAGCAGATGCAGGAACCGGTCCACGTCGATCGCGCCCGGATATGCATGACGCGCCAGCCGGTGGCGGACGTCGTCCTCGCGTTCGCGCGCGAAGCGATGGACATCGGCAGAGAACAGGGGGGCTCCCCACGCGAGCAGGCAAAGCGTGCATTCCGCGAGTTGGGCGGGAGTTCCGCAGGCGACCAGCGCAGCCATCGCGTACACCCGCAGGCCCGTCGGCGTCTGAGGATCCCCGCAGAGCTGCAGCATGGCGGGCGCAGCAGCCCGGTAGCGTCCGGCAGCGACGATCTGGAGAAGGTGGAACTGGCCCTCCCCTCCGACGGCACCGGCTAGAAGGCGGACGACCGCCGTCTCCATGTCGGGTACGGCGAAACGCCGGAGGTCCGCCTCCAGGAAGAGGAAGTTGCCCGGGAGCGTCGCATCGGCGCCCGCGACGTGACGCTCCAGCGCGGCGACCCTGTCCTCGAGCGCCAGTGCCCGGGGGTCGCCGTCCTCGATCACCAGTTCGGGGGCGACGTCGATGAGGTTGCGCAGCACGGTCCCCTGCATGGAGGCGAGCCATGCGATCATCGGGCCGTGGGCACGCGCGACGACCCGACGGTCGAACGACCGGTGGAAGAAGTCGGACACCACCCGCTGGACCGGGTGACCGGCCGCCACGAGCCGATCCAGGTGCTCGGCCGCCAGCATCGCGGCCACCTCGGGTCGGTACGGGCGGATGAGACCCTGTCCGGACGGGACGAACAGGGCGGTCGAAAGGAGCTCGCGCACCTGGCGTTCGTTCCACGGCGGATCCGCCGACGCCAGGACGGCGGCTGCGTCCAGGCCGACCGCACCGCCACCCGGGAACGCCAGGTCGCGCACCTGCGCCGTCGTGAGCGCGAAGCAGAGGAGTCGCGCGCCGGCGCGGGCCAGATCGGGACGGAGGTCGGATCTCCGCCAGGTCGCGTCGCGCTCGGCGAGACGGCGGGTCACGGACGCATCGGCCAGGTCCCGTCGCGTACTCGTCAGGCCGGACACGGGATGCCCGATCTCCGCAGCGTGCAGGTCGGCATAGTGGATGACGTCGAGCGGCGTCACGGCATGATCCAAGGCCCCGCTCTCGCGCAGCGCTTCGATGAAACCGTCCCCGGCGCCGCGCGAGGCGCCCAGCCTGCCGATCGCCGTGAGGGTCAGCGGCGCAAAGGTGACCGCGATCACGTCGTCGTCGACGTCCTCGGCCGGATCGCCACCACCGCGTCCGCTGCGATGCCTTCTCCGTGCTTCCGCCATGGCCGCGGCGAAGGCGAGCATCGGTTCGCGTTCCGTCGCGTCGTGCCACTCGCTAGACCGGCAGGTCACGACGATGCGCACTCGGTGCAGTCCGTCGCCGATGGCGCGCCGGAGCGCGGCGAGCGCGTCGCGTAGCGGCGCTGCCGTCCGGGATCTCGGCAGTTTCGCTTCATCGACGGCGTCCACCAGCAGGAGGCACTCGCGCCCGGATCGCAGCCAGCCGTCGAAGGCAACGGCCTGCTCGGCGGTGTCCAAGGCGGCGGCCACGGAGCCCGTGCACAGCGCTTCGACGCGCATGAGGAAACGATCCGCACCCGCCGCCGCGAGCTCACGCAGTTCGTGGGTCTTGCCGGAGCCCGCCTCGGCGAGAAGCGCCACGGCATGGTGACTGGTCAGCCAGGCCCAGCCCCGTGGCTCCTCGTCGCGCAGCCCGTACCGCAGCATGTCGGGATCGCTGCTCGTATCGGCGAACGTCCGTTCGAGGTCGACATGGACGGGGGGGCGGTCGTCTTTCGGCACGTCCGGAGGCTGCGGGCATCGCGGTGTCCAGGTCAATCCTGCATCGACGCGAGCCGAACGACCGTCGCGGCGTCATCCCTGCTTCTGCAGCGCCGGCGCGGATCAGGTCTCAGGCGCGGATCCCGCCGTCGGCGCTTCCGACAGACCGAGCACGGCGGCGGCCAGCCTGTTCAGCCCGGCGTGGTCGACACGGTAGTTGACGTCGCGTCCCCGGCGTTCGCTCCGCACCAGGCCTGCGGCGACCAGGGGCTGGAGATGATAGCTGACGAGGTTGCGCTGGAGCCCGACGGCCTCCGCCAGGGCGACGGGGCCGAGGCCCCCCGGACCTGCGGCCACGAGGCGGCGATAGAGTGACAGTCGTATCCTCTGCCCGAGGGCGGACAGGGACATCGCGAGGGTGTCGTCGTTCATCGGTCCAAGATAATTGACGCGGTCGACCACGGCCAGCCCTCGCCTCAAAAAATATGCGACAATTATTCTTGACGTATCGTTAACCATTCCCTAGCTTGGTCGTGCGGATCGATCGGATCCGTTCATCGGAAGGAACATCGAATGCTGTCGCACCAGTCGGAAGCCGTGATCGATCTCGTCGACTCCTCGCTCATGGGCGCCGCCCCGGCCGTGGCGGGCGCGGAGACGCCCGTCCTCCGGTGGGACTGCGATCCGCTCGACGCGGACGAGCCGGAGGATGCTTCCATGACGACGTCCTCGCGTCGGATGCTGAGGCTGGCGATCGCCGCGGCCGATGCCGGAGCGCGCTTCGCCCGCGAGGGGCTGGAGCAGGATCCGGTCGCCTGGATGCTGACGCCGCGCGCGGTCTTCGACGGTCGCACGGCGATCGACGCGTGCCAGGAGCTGACGCCCTTCAAGCGGTCCATCGCCCTCCACGCCCTGGGCCTCGGCCTGGACGCCGACCCCGGCGCGATCGACGAGCTCCTCGTCGACGACGAGGACGGGCATGCCGGGGATCCTGACGTCGGTGGCGTTCTGGACGTGGAGACGGAGGGGTCGGACGCGGCGGGCGACGTCAGGCTCGCCCGGCCGCTGCTGCTGACGTGCTGGCTGGACGTCATTCAGGGGGACGCACGCCTGTTCGCGTTCTGCGCGGTGGTCACGGATCGACCGGCCGATCTCGTCGAGAGGGTGATCGGACGTTACGGCCACGAGGCCGCGAATGCGGACTTCGCCGTCGGCTTCGACCACTCCACCCCCTTGGCCACCGCGATGATCAGCGACGCGATGGCGGACACGCTGGCGTTCGCTGCCGCGGATCCGGCATCCGCTCTGGCGGCCGGTCTCGACATGGTCGTCGAGCAGCGCTTCGTCGACGGGACGCCGAGGGCGTGAGCGCGGACCGGATCGCGCTATCGATCAGGACGGAGGATCTCGCCTCCGTCCTCGATCGGCATCACGACTTCCGTGTCCAGCGCAGGCTCGTGGACATGGATCGCCGGGCGGCGACCGGCGGCCATGCAGAAGGCCTGGTCGGTCTCGCATTGGCGATCCGGACGTCCGGCGACGACCACAGGCGCCACCAGGTCGTGGAACTCGCCGTCCAGCGGTTCCGTCTCGATGCGTCGGACCGCATCGTCGAGACGGGCGGACGACGGACGTGGCTGGAGGAACCGCCGACCCCGATCTCCGGCGCCTCGGCCCGGCATTACGATCTGATCGACGCGGACCTGCTCGGGCGGGCGATATCGGAGGGGGAGGCCACCGGCCTCCTTCTCGACGTGGACTTCATCGTCGCCCATGACGCGCGGGTCGTCCGCCCGTTCGTCGAGCGCCGGCTTCAGTCGGCGTCCGGCAGGCCCTGGGCCTGTTCGCTAGGCGACATCGACTGGTCGAAGCAGGGATTCGACGGATGCCGACTTCCCGAACTGCTTGGCCCCATGGGGTGGTTCTACGAAGCCCACCGGGCCGAAGCGGACGTGACAGCCCTGCTGCACCTGCTCGACCACAGGCTGGGTCACGGGGGCACCGTGGCCGGACACGTCCTGGCCCGGGCCCGACGTCCCTGTTGGATCGTCGACGCCGACGAGGTCCCCGTCCCGGCCACGGACGTGTTGTCGGAACGCGGCTACCGATGGGATGGGTTCCGCAGGACGTGGTCCGCCTCGATCGCCGACGACGACGTCTCGGACGAGATCGCATGGGCGTCGATGATGCTCTACGGCGGACGGAGGGAACCACTCGCACGCCGGGTCACCTGGTCCGAACGGTACGCGTAGCGCCGGCGTGGCTTCGGGTCAGTCGGGGCCCGCTCCGAGCTCCTCGTCCCATTGCTGGTGCATCGCGATCATCGCCATCAGAAGCGGACGCATGCGCCAGTTGATGTCGTTGCGGATGCGGTTCGTCAGGGAGGTCTCGGCGGACTTTGACACCGCAGCCAGTGCGGCGGGGTACATCGCCTTGAGGTGGTTCACCGCCTCGCGTCCAATGTTGCGTGCCATCTCATCGAACAGTCGCCGGGCACGCCGTTCCTGGGTTTCATGGGGGCCCGCACCTTCGGACACCTTCACTATCTCGCCTTGTCCCGTCACCTCGTGTTTCCTCATCTTGTTCTGCCGCAAATCCCCACCCCTTCGAAGCACGTCTTTGCAGAACGAACGATCGCCGTCCGCGCATCGGCGAACGTGATCGCGGGTCTACGATCGACGCATCAGCGAAGACGCTGCTCTCTAGCCTGCTCCAAGCCTCTGTTTTGCCGCTTTGCCCTGTTACGCCTTCCGCTCCCTCGATATCTCAATGACGACGCTGGATCGCCCTTCCCCCACGACGTGATGGCAGGCCGTTCGAAGCCCTCAGACTCACCATGAGTTTGGATTCGACACCGACCAATGGTGACAGGTCCGATCGGAAGAGCGTTTCGGATCGAAGGTCAAGATTCGTACGGCACGATCGTTTCGGTGCCTCACGATGATCTGCATCCGTCGTGACTAGGAACCGGTTCCGCAGTCGGTGGCGGCGATCTTCCGTTCATTGACGCGTGTAGACGCCCGAACCCACAAGTGAGCACGTCATTCACCGACGGGCGTGTTCATACCCGCATGTCGGCTTTCGATTGAAACGTGACCGGTGGGAGACGGATGGGACAAAAATGTCTGTGATCGTGACGGTTCAGATCCAATTTGCGGGAAGACGTCATATTTCCGCAACGATCAGTCACCACCGTCGGGAAAGGATCTGTGACGCGTAGGGTGTATGAAATTGAATCTCTTTAGAACGGAGGCCCTAGCTGCCAAACGTGATCACGGCTCACAGTCGACATTACATTTAAGGGTTCATCATAATTCATACTACACTCCGGTATTGATCGGAATCGCTCTCGTCACGCTGGTGATGTGGACGCTGTATGCGGATATACCTAGAACCGTCGAAGTTTCCGGGGCCATTATACCATCCGAACGACCGGCGCTCATTACCGCACAGAAGTCGGGCATCGTCTCCAGCCTGCATGTGCGGGACGGGCAACGGGTGACGGCAGGGCAGATACTGGCCGAGGTCAATATCGACTCAAACATTGGCGGTAGCGGGTTATCTGCGAGACTTACGGAATTAAACGAATCCCAACTTGAATTATACACCGACGAAAGACGGCAACAGGCAGAAGCGGCGGAGATAGTGTCGCGAGCAGGCATCCAGCAGGTCGATGCCCTCATCGCCGAGCGGAAGATCCTGCACACTCAGATTGAGCTGTCGAGACAAAAGAGGGACATACTGAAGTCGTCGGCTGACAAAATTAAAAAGCTTATCGAAAAGGGATTCATCACGCAGATTGAGGTGGACCGTCGGGACTTGCTCACGAACGAAGCTGAAGGGGCGCTATTGAGTCTCGAACGTCAGCTTCAGAGCATCAATTTCGATATCGTCCGGCACCAAAGTGAAATACTGAAATCACGTAACGACGCCGACCTGGCGCATCTACAGCTCAACGGCCAGATAATCAGGGCTAAATCTGCCTTGGTGAACAATTCGGGCGATACTCACTATTATCTTCGAGCGACCAAGAATGGCGCCATCAACGGCATGCAGGTGAGCGAAGGCAGCTTCGTTACGCAAGGGCGGGTACTGTTCCAGATCGAGCCGCCACCTCGAGGCCTTCGCGCCCAACTGCTCATACCCACCATGTCCTCGACGCTGGTGGAGCGCGGCGGCCCGGTGCGGGTGCGATTCGATGCGTATCCGTTTGAGCATTTCGGCTCGTTGCATGCTTCGATCTCGAGCGTGTCTCAAACGGCGATCGATCCGAAGGACCTGGTTTTGCCGTTTGAAGTGAAAGAGCCGGTAATGATCGCGAACGTCGTGCTGCCGCAGGCGTTTCGCTCAAGCACGTTCAAGGTCATGCCCCTGAAGCCGGGAATGACGCTCAAGGCCGTTGTTACCCTTGAGAAGCGCACCGTCTTCGAGTGGCTGCTGGGGAAACCCGTAGCGCTGCTGCATGCGCGTTCATAAGCGCAGGTCTGGAAAAACGATCGATGAACATTGTCTATCAGTCGGAAACCGGCGAATGCGGCTTGGCATGCGTCGCGATGCTGGCAGATCACTTCAACACCAATGTCACGTTGGAGGATCTCCGTGACCGGGTCGGATCCTCCTCCAAAGGAGCATCGGTCGAACACTTGCGGAGCGCCGCCGCCGAAGCCGGCATGACGTGTCGAACGGGCAGCGCCGACCTAGAAGACGTTCTCGACGCCACTGAACCCCTCATACTGCATTGGGAATTCAAGCATTTCGTCGTTCTGGCGCCGCGTTCGAAAGGCATTCTCGACAAGCGCCACCTGATACTCGACCCTGCGTTGGGACCGCGCCGCCTGACGCGCAACGAAATTTCGGAAGGCTTTACCGGAGTCGTTATTCAGAGCGAACGGATATGGTCGTTCGTGCCACCGCAGAGAAAACCCGAGACCGGTCTGGTGCAGATGGTCCTGCAGGCACGCGGCCTCGTCAGGTCAATTGCAAGCCTGGTGATGATATCCCTGGCGATTCAGGTGATTTCTTTGACAATACCGATGTTCGCACAGCTCTCGATCGATCGGATAGCTCCGTCTGGCACGACCGAGCTTTTGACCCTCCTCGCGTGCGGATTTGTTGCGTTGGCGGTAGCTGAGGCAGCACTGAGCTGGTCGAGATCCAGTCTGCTGAATCGAACGAGCAGGGATCTGCAGGTTCAGCTATCCGCAAACGTCTTTCAGCACATGATGAATTTGCCGGCGGCATGGTTCGAACGTCGGCATTTGGGAGACGTCATCAGTCGCCATACGTCGATTGGCCCGTTGACCTCGACGTTGACGCGAGGGGTCCTGAGTCCGATCGTTGATGCGATCACGATCGTGACAGTGCTATGCCTTCTTTTGTTCTACAGTACTCATCTTACCGTGGTAGTCATGGTGTTCGTAATGCTTGAAGTGATGCTAAAGTTCGCATTCCTAAGGACGTTGCGCATTGCAAATGCTAATTCCATAACTGCGGCAGCCATTGAACAGACACAGATGGCCGAGATAGTTCGGTCTATTATAAGCATCAAGGTATTAGGAATAGAAAGTCGCCTCTTTTCACGATGGCGTGATAAGAAATATACGGTAATTTCACGTCAGCTCAAACTCGAGCAGCTCAATGCCGCGTTCGACTCCTTCAAGCTTTTTCTGCAGGCATCGGCATTCATCACCTTCGTATACGTGGCGGCCACTCTAATTAGCGAAGGTACGCTCACTACGGGCATGTTCGTAGCGATCACGGCCTACCGAACACAGCTGGGCGGAGCGGTCAGCCATTTCATCGAAGGGGTAGCCGCGTTCAACCTCAGCGGAGTGCATACGACAAGAATCAACGAAGTGACTGGTTCTAAGATCGAGTATCAGGGAAACAGGTCAGAAGCCGCAGATCATACTATACCGTCGATAGAATTTCGGGACGTTTCATACAGGTACTCGTCATCTGACAAATGGACGCTAAGCGGGGTATCATTCGTTCTTCCGGCGGGTGCCTTGGCTTTGGTTATCGGAGAAAGCGGTAGCGGCAAGTCGACTCTACTTAAGATAGCAGCGGGATTGGTCGATCCGACCGAGGGAGTGGTACTAATAAACGGTACACCTCTGAACGAATACGGAAAGATCAATCTCAGACAGAATCTAGGAGCGGTTCTACAGGCGGACAACATTTTCTCGGGAAGTTTGAAGGACAACATATCCTGCATGAACGGCGCCATGCCTGACGAAGAGATATTGGAAGCCATAACCAAGGCAAAAATACAGAAGGATCTCGCGAGTTTCCCGATGGGCCTGCTCACCCCGGTGGGGGACATGGGCTCGGCACTGTCCGGTGGGCAGCGACAGCGGATTCTGCTGGCGCGGGCCTTCGCCCGTCGGCCTTCCCTTTTCGTAGGAGACGAAATCACTGCCTCTGTGGAGGAACGGCTTCACGTGGAGATCTGCTCGGAAATCGAACGGATGCCCGCTACGCGATTGATCGCAACGCATAGGCAGTGGCCCAATCCGCAGCCGACCCTTGCAGTGAAGAACGGTCGCGTTCACTGGCTTGGCGGTCCGCCTCTTTGGACTGCCTCCCCGGATACCGTGGTTTGATAATGGTCTCGGAAGAAGCATGCTTGGAAGCATTCACGGCTTTGGCGATGCGCGTAGACGTCATGATGGCCGAGCGGCAACTTCCGATCCAGGAGGACGTACTCGTCGTCGAGGACGCCATCGGCAAGGATGTAGTCAACATCGAGTCGAGATTGTTCGAGTTCATGCAAACTCGGGCCACGGACGACGACGGAAAAGCCCGGTACGTCGACGCGATGGGCTTCTCCCCCACCTTCCATCACGCTGACATCGCGATTCCGATGGAGTTGGTATGCCTAAAGTTCGGGAAGGATCAATCATGGAGGAGGGATCCCGTCTTCTACATCCGAAACGTTGCCGCGGATCTTCTGGGCCCTTCGAGGGCGGTGATCAGAAGGCGCCTCGCTTCGACGAGCCCCGAGGGGGGAAGACGCATTCATTTCCTGACTCCGGACCGCATAGATCCGACGCTACGCAAGCTATTCGACCTCTACGACAGATCTTCGGCAAATCCCGTTGCGTCCAGTATCGCGTTGTTCTGGGCGATGATCCATGCCCACCCACTTGCCGATGGCAACAAGAGACTGGCTCGTGCGATATTTCAAGTGTCTCTTATTCAGAAGGGTTATCTACGCCTCCCCGTGCTGCCGATAGGGCCGTTTTACGAAGCCGACCTGCCGCTTGTTCGAGCCGCTACCGACCAGTGGCTTGAAGAAGGATGCTTGGCTCTGGCCGCCAATGTGATGATCAATATTTGCTCGCAAACCCTAGATGGTCTCAAAACTGTAGCTTTGAGACCATAGGATAAGACTCTGCAATAGCAGAACTGGGAGTGATACAATGCTTAATATGCGCGAGCTAACACCACAAGAAGAAGCGTACGTAAGCGGGGCTGACGGTGGTAGTGTTACCGTGGTCGGCAGGCGTCCTCCAAGCACCAGTACGAATACCGGCCCATCCGACGGGGGTGGCTGGCGTCGCCGGGCCAATACTGATGACGCCGACTACGACGCAGACGACTACAACCAAGACGAAGAGATCGTAGTTGCCGGATGGCAGAAGGTAGCACTCGACGTAGCTAAGACCATTCTGGTCACCTTGGCTGGCAATGCGGCATGGGACGCCTTGTCCTCGGACAAGGAGTCGAAGGTTGCGGCGAAGTTCAGTGCGCAGTCTGCCCAGGTCATCGCTAACGTCGATGGTTGGGACAAGAACGGTCAGACGGTATCCGGCGTGCTATTGAATAACGGCACGACGTACTGGGACATGGACCGTGACGGTAAGTTCGACCTGAAGTTCGAACGCGATGGCGCTGGTAACATCTACAAGGACGATGGTGACGGCCCGGTGATGGTACACGGGCAGGGATAAATAAATGAGAGCGGTGAAGAGTTTGTACTACGTGATTGGAACATCAGCCTTCGCCGCTCTCATACTTGGACTGTTTCACTTAAGTGATCCTACGCCGGACAATGCGGTTAGGGAGCTTAATGGCGTCATCTCCGTCGAAGGCAAAGGACAGCACCTTTGCGAATTCAATCAAATATCGGTGTCCCCATCCGGACAGCGAACCGTAGCCTTCTCGACCGACTACGATACTGCGCCCGCACGACAGTCTTCGCGGACGTCGATGCTGCTGGACAACGCGTGTCTGGAGCGTTCCGGCGATTGGGGGCGCTGCTCCAGATACCTGACGGGCACGGAAGGTGCGAGATTCCTGGGTTGGCGGAACGATGGCACGGCCATCATGTACAACAGGGATTCCATGTTCTCGGCAGACATCGATCCGCGAACGCGGGGAGGAACGAGACATGATGAAGTTCGGGCCTTTGACGGAGATCGTCTGATCGTTGTGCCTCGGGACTTCGTCGGAACATTGGCGGCATTGGCCGCACCCAGTCGTCTTCCTGTATCAGGGGGCAACGGCGAACCAGTGGCCGAGATCTGGGGGCAGTCAAAACCGCTAGTGAATATTGTCGAAGATTCCGGCAGCCTTGCCTTGAGGGCGCAATCCGAGACCTCCTCTATCGGGTTGCATTTCAATAGCGCAGGCCTTGGAAGATTGTCCACGCGCGACGGTCACGAAGGCGAGTTGCTGTCGTCCCATGGCTTCTCGTCGCCGAGCGACGTCGTCTGGTCCAAGCAGCCGTCGCGAGGGCGCGATGGCGCACAGGGATCGGGAGCGGCTCAGAGCAGCGGGATCGACCCCGATGTGTTGGACCGATCGAGCGGCGGCAGCGTCGGAGCGACCATCTTCGAAAACGTTTTTGGGGGCCGCAAGTTCGAAATCAGGTTTTTGACCTCTGGCATCGCTCACAGCTGTGGCACGGAAACCGAGAACGTTGCTCGCGATGTCATCGAGATCGGCGATGCGACGTGGCCCCTGCGGGTGTTGCGTCTGGGCCGCCCCACGAGTCGACGCGTCGCGGTGATGTTCCTTGGAGGCCCGGTCATCAATCCGTTCGACGTCGGGGGGAATTCTTTGGTGAAGCTGTTCCTCGAAGCGGACTACGAGATATTCATCGTTGGATACAGCGGCTCCGTAGGTAGTGGGGCTTCCGTGACGGATCGTCTGAGAGCGGTCGGGCCTTCGTCGATCAGTCGCGACGTGAAGCTCGTCGAGAAGATGTTCGCGACAAAGGCGTTCCACATCAAGACGCCTTTGAGTTCGGCTGTCATATACGGAGAAAGCTTCGGGGCGATTCCCGCCATGATCCTGTCCAAAGCGGCTCAGGGATCGAAGACCGTTCTGGTGGCGCCCCTGCTGGTCAGAAAGAGCCCCGAGGTCGTGGGGGGCAGAGCGACGTCACTGGGTCTGTCGGGGCCGTCGCGAAGCTATCAGACGAAATTCGAGGATGCCGTTCTAGGACCACGATGGCGGCCGACAAAGGTGAATGGCATGCTCGCGGCCCTTCAGGGCGACCTCGTGAGTAAACCACCACTGATACTGCTCGCCCGGGACGACGTGATCAGCGAACCGGCCGACGTCGATGAGCGTCTGCGCTACGAACTGTTCAGGGGATCCCATCAAACGCTCCTGGTGAATCCGAGGGCGCGCGCGGAGATCGTCCACTTCATATCTCGCTGAAGACGCGTTCGGCACGCGCAACGCTTTCCGGGCCACCGTTCGTCGCTGACGTTCACTCACGTCGCAGCGGTGTTCGTACGTGACGAACACGGGCGGCCAAGGCGGACCGTCGTAGGATTACGACCGGACCGATGCGGATCCCGACACTTTCGAGGCGACGCCGATCGAAGCGCCGATGGTCGCGCGATACCCCGCCCCATTCTACTTCGAACAAAACGCACCGAAACGAATCAGGGGCTTGAAGTCGGTGACTCGATCGGGGTAGCCTGCAAGCGCCCGCCGGTCGGTGGGCCGAGGCGTCGAAACCTCGCGATTAGTCCGGTCGCAAGACCGCCGGTTGCTCCTTAGCGACCGGGTGGCGGGCGCGTATGTCCAGGGCCACCCGGCCTAAAGGCGTCCGCGCTCGTTAATCGCGAGTTTCGAACATCCGGTCACCAAGGGCCGGCGCCGCCTCGATCACGAGGCGGCGCCGTCGGTGACGAACGCCGTCCTGGCCCAGGGCGGGATACATGCACCCATACGAACGAGACCCCGCCCCCGGTCCATGCGGCTGCGCCGTGGGCGTCGCATGACCTGACGCGCGGCGCGATGCGCCGATCCTGAAACCCCTGGACGTCGGCGGCGTCGAAGAACGGTCTTCGGCGGAGGATCCCGCGCGTCCGAAGCCGGAGACGATCGATGTCGAGAATGAAGAACTGTCTGGCCGCCGTCGCGGTACTGCTGGTCGCCTGCGGCCAGCCCGGCCCGAGCGGCGGAAACGCCGACGCCAAGGGCCCGGCGGCGGGCGAGAGGAAGCTGGACCTCGCCGGTCTGACGATCGGCATGGACCTTCCCCAGGCCACGTCCGTGCTGAAGGCGGCGGGCTGGAGGGTCTTGACGGGCAAGGGGTACACCTGGGAGCAGCAGGTGAACAACGAGCTGTCTCTCCAGAACGTCGGCGGCCGGAAGTTCGACGATTCGATGAAGGGCGTGGGCACGCTGACGGCGGAGAAGGGCGACGAGCGCATGACGGTGGACTTCCACTCCGCACCGGCGCCGAAGCTCGCGCGGGTCAGCGAGGTCCGCTACTCCGCGCCCGCGCCGGGCCAGACGCCGGAGCGGATGATCGCCGGCCTGGCCGGTAGGTACGGCGCACCCGACAGGTCCGGCGCTCCGGGGTTCGCCTCCGGCGCGACGTGGTGCGTCGGCGGACCGGCCTGTGCCGGCGGTCGCGGGTTCGGGACGAGGACGACGCTCCTCGGCGGCCAGGCGAGTGCCGGCGGCGGCGGGCTGACGATCAGGCTGGCGGAGGGGACGGACGCCTTCAACGCGTGGCGCGCCGAACTCAAGAAGGCCGAAGCCACGGCCGGCGGCGCGAGCGGAAGGGCGTCGTACTGAGCATGGTACCCGGTCGAGAACACACGCAGGACGCCGCCAGTGACGGATGACGACACGACGAGAGCACCCGACCCGGTCCTGCCGGTATCGATCGCGGGTAGCCCCATGCACGTCGATCGTTCCGTCGACGCCGCCGGACGTTGCCCGACACGGGCGGGCGTGGACGCGGCACGGCGTCTGCGGAGGATCTGCGCGCCGATGATGATCGTCGCGTCCGGCGCGGCGATGGCGGCAGGGCCGCAGCCGTTGCAGCCGATGACGCCGGACCAGGTCATGGAGGCCGGTGCCGGAGGGACCGGATGTTCGTGGTCGCTTCCCGGCGATCGTCGGATGCGCTTCGCCGCGGCCGGCGATCGCGCGGCGATCCGTCTCGGCGGGAGGACCCTCGTCCTGTCGCCTGCCCCGCGTGCACCTGAACTGTTCCCGTTCACCTTCGCCGAATGGCGGGCCGAGGGCGTGATGATCGGGGTCCGGGAGACGGGAAGGGCGCGGCGGCTGAACACGGAGGCGTTGACGGTACGGGCGACGCTGACCCTCGAGACTCGTGGGGTGGTGCGGCGGATGGACGGCAGGATGTCCTGTGGAAGCTGACGTGCCCCGATGGCGGCCGTGACGTCGTCGACCGTTGGTGCCTGCCCCTCCCGCGGGGGATGGGCATGGCATCATGCAAGGTCCGACGACGCCCGCCGTCGACGCGAGATCGCCCCTTCCGCTTCGTAATTCATGCCGTGGCGGATGATGCCGGATCGGTCAAAACCCTTCGATTCGCCTCGGCCATCGAACGACCCGCCAAGCATCGTCGAGGATCGCGGCCGCCGCCGGCCGCCCCTTCAGCCGATGAGGCTGGCCTCGTAGGTCCGCCGCACGGGGCGCTGCCCGACGAATTGGGAGGGATCCGCCTTCGTCACGAGACGCTTCCTGTTCGGCAACGCCACGACCGGCCTGGTCATCAGCTTCATCTCACCGCTCGTCGTCTCCGGCACCTCGACGAAGCCGTGGCGCTCGAAGCGTCGCACGCCCCCGTCGAGACGAGGATCGATCGCGGTCCAGAAGCTCTGGGTGCGCTCGTCCTGCTCCAGCAGTTCGATGGTGGCGCCGATGAGGTCGGAAGCGTGACCCCGGCCGCGGTATGCCGGCGTGATCACGAGGTTGTGAAGTACGGTCTGCGGACCCGGCGTCGCCATGATGCAGCCGATCGGCCCGGTATCGTACGCCGCCAGCAGGACCGTGCTGTTGACGAGGCATTCGCGCATGCCCGACGCACCCGTCTCCCGGACCGCGTCCATGCCCGACAGCATGGCCATCAGGGCTTCGTGGTCGAACGGCTTCGCGCATCGTACGAGGCACGTGTCGTTGTCGGGACGGTTCACATTCGACACATGCTCGGCTCGTACGACGTCAGCGGGCGCGTGTAGCCGCCTCGTCGGGAACGGACCTGGTCGGAGCGCTTCGCGCGGCGGCGTCGGCACGGACAAGGCGGGCCGCCTCGCGCTCGGAATAGCGGTCCGCGATGCCCTGGATCTCACGGATCATGACGATGGCGGAGCTCGAGGCGGTGTGCGTCCGGCTCGCCACCTACCGGATCACGCCGCTCGAACGCAGCCGTCTGCTGCGGGTACATGAGGCGCGCGAGGCGGCGGTCGTGGCGGGCGATGTCGACGCCTATGACGCGCTCAACCGCGAGTTCCACGAGGCGATCTACCGTGCGGCGCACAACGACTTCCTGGCCGACCAGGCGATCGCAGTGCGGACGCGGCTCAACGCCTTCCGCCGCATGCAGCTCCGCCAGGACCAGCGCCTCGCCAGTTCGCGTGCGGAACACGACGCGGTCATGCGCGCGATCGCCGAAGGCGACGGCGAGAAAGCCGCGCGGCGGATGCGCGCGCACATGCTCAACGCCGCGAGTGCGCTCGACAGCTACATCGCGCATCAGGACCTCGCGGCTTCCTCGTCCGCCATTTCCACGGGGCATCCAGTACGCGTTCCTGAATGACCGGTCGCCCGTTGTCGCCGGGTCGATGGGCACCGTCCAGCGGCTTCGGCCATCGCCGTCCGTGATCGCGCCGAAGACCCTGGGGACCTTGACCTTCACCTCGTCCCGTTCCCGGACCTGGCGATGTCTGCTCGACGCCCCCTCTCCGATCTTGATGGCTGCCTGCGGATCGACGTCCTCGTCGGTCGTCCACGTGCGTCGCCGGTGCGTCTCGGGCATGCGCCTTCGCCTGCATGCGATCCCGACGGTCACTTCAGTGTGGAGTTTATCCCCGCGATCAGCCTCTGCCATGATTTGCGCTCTTCGTCGGCGAGGTCCGAAGCCGAATGCTCCCTGGACCACTTCAGGAACGCCTTCGCCAGCCGGTACTTGCTGAACGACCCGTCAGCCTTGGTCAGCATGTCGACCAGCGGCTGCTGCCGTCGGTCCGCGGCGGCGGCCACGACGTCGATGCCCAACTCGTCGCGCGCGATGATCGACAGGGTCGTACGCAGCAGATCCTCGATCTCCGGTTTGGAGACGCCTTCCACGTAGTCCTTCGTACGCAGAATGCCCTTCGCGCCCAAGGAATGGACGAGGGTGTCCTGGCTCGCCGCGTTTTCGCCTGCCGCGTCGGAGTCGAGCAGCGCGGCCACCTTCAGCTTGTGCGCCGTCAGGATGGTAGCGAAGTAGACCACCTTTCCGGCGGAACTCGCGGTGACCAGCGAGATCCTGTCGTTGAGCGTCGCCAGGCCCGCGTCGTTCAGGAGAGCGGCGGCTGCTTCGACGTACCAGGCGTCGGTGAGCCCCTCGAGCACGAGGTTGCGCTGCGTCGCGAAGAGGCTCTGGGCGAGGTCGTAGCCGAGGGCCTCCTGCAGCGGCAGCAGTGCCGCCGGGTCGCTCGACGTGATGGTGGTGTGGACCTTCGTCCCCTCCGAACGGTCGTTGAGCTCCACGACCCGCACCATGTCGAGCTCGTCGGTTCCCACCAGGAACGGTGAGTGGGTGGTGTAGATAGTCTGATTCTTCTTCGACAGTCGGGACAGGGTGTCGCGGAAGTCGCGCTGCTTGAGGGCGTGCAGGCTCATGCCGGGTTCGTCGAGAAGCAGGATGGCGTTCTCGTGCGTGTCCATCGCCTCCGCGAAGAACACGACGAAGAAGGACACGAGCCACTGGAACCCTTCCGATCGCTGGTCGAGCTCGACCTCGACACCGAGATCGTCCTCGACGACGACCTTGAGATACTGCCCATCGGCAACGACCCGCAGGCGATCGGCTTCCGGTCGGTTGCTGCTGGGGTGCCAGACGCTGCGGATCTCGTTCGTCAGCCTGACGCTCGCGGCGTTCAGCTGATAGGAGCGGCGGTCGAGCTGGTCCCTGGCCGTCTGCAGCTGCGCGGCCTGATCCACCGTCGGCTCGCTGACCTGTCCGAGGGAGGAGAGGTCCTTGGCGGTGAAGCCGAGAAGCTTCAGCAGACAGGAGTTGCCGTAGTCGTACTGGTCGTCGTCCAGGACCTTCGTCGCCAGGCGTTGGGCGAGATGGGCCAGGTGGATGAGGGGACGCACCCGGAAGTAGTTGCTGAAGAGCACGAAGACCGGGATGCGTTCGTGGAGATAGGTGAGCGCCTCGTCGCGCTCGACGCCTTTTCGAACCGCGGCGTTCAATCGGTCGAGACGTTCCTCCTGCCCGGCGTCGGCATCGTCGATGAGCGTCACCGCAGCCTTGAGCCAGGCCTGAAGCTCCTTCGTGAGGGACGCGTCCAGGCGCGTCGCTTCTCGCCATCCATCGGTCAGAGCCGTGATCTTGGACGCCTGCGCCGCGGAGGCCGGCTGCCCTTCCGCGACGGGTGTCCTGCCGTCGATGTGCGCCGCGAGCCTCTGCAGGTCCCTAGCCACCGATCCGTAGATCGGCAGGTCCGGGGCGCCTACGAGTTGGTGAAGCGCCGTGTTGTCCAGACGGCGGGTGAAGCTGTATCCGACCTGCCGAAGGTCTTGCGGAAGTTCGGCGCGTTCCTCGTCGTCCAGTTCGAAGACCGCGGTCGCTACCGGCACGTCCTCGGGTTTGACCGCTCCGGTCGTGATGTCGTTGTAGAGAGCACGCGGATAGTCGCGGAGCGCGTCGAATCCCTTTACGCCCGCGGGCGCGTTGATCCGCTGCAATGCCTGGAGAACCGCGGTCTTTCCGGCCTCGTTGGGCCCTACCATGATGGTCTTGTCGCGTTCGACGTCGAAGGTGCCCGTGTCACGGATGCTGCGGTAGTTCTGCACGCGGGCGGATCGTAGACGCATCGTGTTCCTCCATGCCTTTGCGGGCGGTCTCCTGCGAACATGGGGCGAAGGCGATCTAAGGCCAAGACCTGCCTTACGTGATCAGGACGATCACGGCTTGCCGTCGATCCATCTTTCAGACGATGCATGGCCTAAGGCCGTGGACGTCACAGACCACGCTGCTACGAAGGCGCGATGACACCTCACGGCGAAGGGCGGACGACGGCGCGAGGCGATCGGCTGAAGTCGATCGCCTCTGGCATGGTACGCGAGTGGGCTTGGCGGAACATCGCCGAGATCACGGCCGACGTCGGTGCAGTGGGGAGGCATGCCGCCGAGTCCGGCGCGTGGGAGATTGCCAGGCTTCCCGTGCAGGAAGCGGATGGCGCGTCCGAAGGGCTGACGGAGCTCGCGCAGCTCATCGACGCCCTCGAAGAGCCAGAGAGGGGACGGTGGTCGTTCCTTCGCGGCCGCTTCAGCCGCAAGCCGGCTGCGGCATCCGACATCGGCCCCGTCCTCGAACGGGAACGCGATGCGGTGCTGAGGAGGTTGACGACGCTTCGACGGGACCGCCTCCGCCTCGAGGCCGCCGATGTCTCGTTCGAAAAGGCCCTCGCCCTGATCGGCCTTCTGGAGTCGGGCGCCGCCGCCGTGGCCAGGGAGGTCGCAACCGACGACCCGACCCAGGCGGCGATGCTTCGTACCGAGGTCGTCGAGGTCCTGTCCGAACGTCGGCGCGATCTCCAGCTCCAGCATCTGGTGCTGCGGCAGGCGCTGGCGGCGCACGATCTGGTCGCCGATGGGCAGATGTCGCTGCTCGAGGCCCTGGATCGTGCGCGGAACATCACCATCGGTGCTGTGCGCACGTCGATCACCGCACGTGCTGCCCTTGGCACCGCCGCCCCTTCGAACGATCGGGCGGGAACGGGGAGCACGCCGCTGACCTCCATGATCGCCAGACTCCACGCCTTCATCGATCATCGTGGTGGCGGCTGATCGCAAGCGGAATTGGACTTGGACCACGCCGCCTTGTTAGGATGGCGTCGGGATCATCCGATCGATGGGGAACGAAGTGCCGGATCTGATGGGTGTTCTTGCGCGATGGTTCGGGGGAGGTCGCCAGGAGGCTCCGGAACGACTGCCGGTTCAACCTGCGACCTTTGCCGCCCCCGCGTTGTCGTCCGATGATCCGAGGCTCCCGAGCGCTTCCAGGGACCGCATCACCCGGCTCATCGCACTGATCTCCGACATCGATGGCCGTCGGGCCGCCGACGGCGGGCTCGAGTCGATACGCGCCGAGGTCCGCCAGATGCGGGACGTCCATGTTCCCCGGCTGATCGCGAGTTACGCGGAGATCCCCCCGCGGCACCGGGCGGAGATCTTCAGGAGCACCGGACAGTCCGCCAGCTACAACCTCAACGCGGGACTTGACCGCGTCATCGCGAGGCTGGAGCATCTGTCGCGGTCGTTGGCCCAAGGCGACATCGACGGTTTCGCAGACAACCTGCGCTTCATAGAACAGCGCTACGGACGGGATGACCCGCTCGGCTAGCCCAGTCTCATCGTCGGAGTGAGCCAGACGGTGCCGCGCCCGCGGAAGACGAACACGAGCCCCTCCCCCGTCCGCATGGCGTTGCGCAGTCCCCGTACGAGCGGTCGAAGCTCGACCTGCAGCCCGGCCGAGTACATCAGCATGATGTCCCCATCGACGATCAGCTCGTCCGCGCCGTCGAGTTCGACGACCTCGATCTCGTCCACCGGGACGGGCGCCTCCACTACGAACGCCCCCTTTCCGGTCAGCTTCGGCTGCATGAGGCCGTTGCCCGACATAAGACCCTGGACCGACCTGTGGACGTGGGTCGAGACCGCGATCTGCGCATCGCATGCGTAGAACGCACCGTCGTCCAGGATCAGCGAGTCCTGCGGTCCGTCCATCGAAGCGAGGATGAAGTGCTTGGTGGTGACTTCGGTCCACACTTCGCCATGCCCGGCGAACCGTGTCGCGAAGGCGCTCTCGCCCGTACCCGCGGAGGTCATCGCCCGTGCGAGGAAGCCTCCCGCATTGGCGTTCTTCTGAACGTCGACCTGCAACCTGCCGAGAGCGTACTGGAGAGCGCCGGGTTCGAGAAGCGCCGCGCCGCCATCCAGGACGATCCGCAGCTGGCGTGCGGTCCGGGCATGGGGCGGATGCAGATGCATGATGGCCGCGGTACTGCCGGTCGTGGCGTTGGGTACGTGGACGGGGGAGGCGCCGCCGTGCGCCTCTCGCTCGAACTGATGGAGTTCGAAGCGCACGCCGCCCGCTCCCTGCTCGTCGATCATGTGCCGATAACCGGTCATCTGCACGTCTCCCTTCAGGCTCGTTGGTGGATTGGAAGGCCGGTGGCCATGCCGAAGACCTCCGCCCGTGCGAGCAGCCGTTCCGCCCACACGCGGTGGGTGGCAGGTTCGCACATGACGCCGTCCTGCGCGAAGACCGCAGGACCGTTCGGGTCGAGGATCGCACGGGCCTCCTCCACGTCGTCGGCCGGGACGGCCAGCGCGGTCTGGATGATCGGGATCTGGTCGGGATGGATGGCGGTCTTGGTGAACAGACCGTGATCGATGTCGCGCGCCAGTTCGCGACGCAGGAGGGCCTGATCGCCGAACCGCTCCATCACGGGGGCGCTGAGCGAGAATCCCCACGGGGAGAACGTCGACACCAGCATCGCTATCACGGTACCGAGGGGACCGTCGTACGCGGTGCTGCCGGGAGGTCGACGCAGCCCCATGGACTGCATCAGGTCGTTTCCGCCGATCCGGAGCGCGAGTATCCGGTCCTGCACCGCGAGCAGCTGGTCGCGCAGCCTGCGCATCTCGTGAGGATCGCAGGCCTCCCGCGTCTCCAGGGTCGGCATGAGCATCTGACCCTCGGGAACCTGCAGGGCGAGGTAGCTGGGCAGCGTCTCGGCGTTCGCCTTCGGCAGCACGTAGCCGGTCAGGCGCCTGGCGCCCGGCATGCGCAGTACGCGGGCTAGCATCGTCGCATCGCGAGGCCGGACGAAGATCATCGGGTCGGACGGGCAGCCTTCGCGACTGTCCGCGAGGCGGAGCAGGCCACCCAGATTCATGAGGGCCAACGGCAGATCGCGCTCGAGTACCGCATCCTCGAGGCACAGCACCACCGAGCGCAGGCCTGGGATACGGGACGGACCGAACAGCCGGGCCGCGAGATCGGTTCTCGTGCACGGCATGTAGAGGGTCGCCCCCAAGGCGAGAGCGCGCATGCTCATGGTTCCGTTCCGAGCGTCCGGATCACGGTGACCGCCCGATAGCGGGACCCGGGGTCGAGGCGGTCGAGCCGTATGCCGGCTTCGTCCGCGAGCTGGACGATGTGCGCCACGTCCTCGTCGTTCGGGTCGCGGACGAGCACTCGTTCCGGAACCCGTCGCAGCAGTGCGCGCGTCGCCTCGGCGATGCCCGGCTTGATCCGGTTCGGATCGCGCGTGCCGGCCGATGCCGAAATGGCGCGGACCATGGCGGCGCAGTCCGCCGCGAGCGACGGCCGCCGGGCGGCATGATCGTCGATCGCCTGTGGAACCGCTGCGGCGGCGCGTGGAGCCAGCGCGTCCACGAAGGCGCGTGACAGGTCGGCATGGGCGTGCTGCGGATAGGTGACGCAGGCATGGAAGTCGCCGTCGCCGACGAAACGGGCGTTCAGGATCGAACGGCTGACGAGTCCGGAGACGATGCCGTTGAGCAGCCCGGAGGCTATCAGGTAGTCGTCTCCGGTCGCCGCGATGTCCGCCTGGCCCGCGGGATCCGCGACGACCGCCAGCACCGGAGCGAATCCGCGGTAACGGTCTGCGAGGCTCCGACGGAGCTCTCCTGCGATGGCCCCCTTGCCGGTCCATCCGTCCACGAACACCGCGTCGGCCGGGTCGTGGCGTTCCGCGATGTGTGCCAACGCGACCTGATCGATCCCGCGGTCCCGTACGATGCTGATGGAGTAGTGATGGGCCGCATGGCCCCAGGCGCGCAGCGTGCGCACCAGCAGCACGCCTATCGGCGTTCCCGCCCGTGCCAGCGACACGATGACGATCTCGCGGCCTGGTCTGCGGCACGCCAGATGGGCGGCGAGCGATGCGACGTCTCGGGCGAGACGGTCCCCGTTGCGCGCGAGCGCGGCGTGGTAGAGCGAAAGATATCCGGCGCTCGGTACCGATTCGGGAGCGATCATCTCGGAATAGTGCGTGCGACCGGACTGGATCGCCGCCTCCTTCTCGGCGACCTTTGTCGCCGGCATGTCGACCGGCTTCAGCAGGAACGTCACGTCCTGTGCGTCGTAGCTGCCCGAGAACGAACCCGCCGGTCGGTGTGCCGCCTCAGCGAGCATCGAAGGTCGTTCCCGCGAGCTGCGACGCGGTGGGCATCATCGCGAAGTCACACAGGCCCATGAACGGCGCATCCGTAGTGCTGTCGCCGATGCCGATCACCGGTACGTCTGGAAAGCGAGCGCGGAGCCCGGGCAGGATGTGCGCGACCGCGTGCCGTTTTCCGAGATGCGGCGGCATCAGCGCTACGTTGTTGCCGTTCCTGTGGTCGGTCCATCCCGCATGCATGCTCGGCACGGCTGCATCGACGACCGCGAACAGGGCGTCGGCATCCGCGTCGGCGTGCTTGGCGATGGTGTAGAGCGGCAGTCCGCCTTCGCCGAGGACGCGCACGTTGATCGGGATGCCCTGCGCTTCCGCTTCCGCCTGAACGGCGTCCCGCATGTCGCTCAGCATGGCGGAGCAGCGGTGCGCTTCGGTCTCCATCAACGCCTGCCACTCCAGGTCGACCGCCCCTGCCTCGTCGAGGATCACGCCGCCGTGGGCGCATACGGCCGCACGGAACGGTATGCGGGCGCGGCGCAGTGCGTCGAGGCTTCGGGCCGTGACGGGAACGAGATGGGTCGTTTCGGAAAGCCACTGCAGCAGTGTCATCTGGCGGGGCGTGGCGTAGCTCAGCGGCGAGCCGTCCTTGGCGAAGCCGAGGGGCGTCAGCCTGTCGACGGGAATGTCGTCGGGGCACTTGCGCAGGGTCTGGAACAGCGTGTCGTCCAGATCCACGAGCGAGATCGCCCGTTTCACGCCGCCCATCCGACGACTCTGGCTTCGAGAGCCTGGACGAGCGCTCCGTCGATCGTTCCCGAGCCCGTCTCATGCGCGATCCAGGTCGTCCGACCATCGGCCGGGTCCGCATTGTACAGGTAGTTCGGAACGCCCGTGTCGTAGTTGTCCTCGAAGCGCAGCTTCGTCGTCATCGCACCCCCCAGGTGCGCCGGACTCCGACTGGTCGCCTGGACGACGACGTCGTGGCCGTCCCGCTCCAGAGCCTCCGCGAGGCGGAACGGGAGATAGGTGAATTCGCCGGTACCGACGATCCGCAGTGGTCCCGTGATCTCGGGAAGGTCCGTGGTCGGCGAGCGATGGACGGGTTCGGACAGGGCCAGTCTTCCGAAGTTCTCATGGTTCGGCATCCGACCGAGCGAGCCGGTGGCGGTCACGGGTGCGGTGCGGACCCCGGCGGCGCCGTCCGGCTTCCAGTCGAGCCTGCCGCGCAGCAGCGAGCACGAGGTGGTCGGGCGCGGCATCGTGGCGTGCCAGCCGGAGCCGGAGGACCAGTCCGTCAGCACGGCCACGGCGATTGTCTCGATCCCGGGCCATGCCCCGACGAGCGCTTCGGCGAGGTTGCGGATCGTCGTTCCCGTCGAGATCTCGTCGTCCACGAGGACGATGGACCGCGGCGGCGGCATGTCCGGAAGTTCCGGTCGGTAGATCAGGTGTGCGGACGCGTGGCTGTGGGGCTCCTCGAACCGGCACAGCAGCGGCCGTTCGAGACGCTGGCGCGTGGAATGCGTGAAGAGGACGTCATCCCGACCCCACCGGCCGCGCAGCTCCTCATGGATGGACTGGCCGAGGCAGATCGCGGTCTCCGCAAGACCGACGACCATGACGGGGCCGGGAAGATCGCGGGGAATGCATGCCGCGAGATCCCTCACGCTGCGTCGCATGGCGCTCGGCCGGACCGGAAGATGCCGACCGAGCACCTTTGATACGACCAGGAAGCCGCGTTTGGGATTGTCGCGTGCGGCGAAGTCGCACAGTTCGTCCAGTGGCCAGGTTCCGCCCAGCACGGTGGCTTCGAGACGTCCCGTCGACAGCCTGACCGATCGCGTTTCTTGTGGAATCCGATTCCGCACCGGCTCCGCCGACGGACGCATGGTCATGCTCACGCCGGGCGGTCGGACGGTCCCGGTCGCGGCCGTGTTGGGCATCGATGGCGACTGCGTCGCGGACGTGTTCGCGTTCATGATCGGGTCTCTGGCGGATGTCTGGTCGAGCGGATCGTCGCGTGACGGGAGGCGGGGCCGCTGCTTCGCGGATGCCTTCGCCAGTCCTGAAGGCGAGAGGCCGGATGGCGTCGGTCGTTGACGGGGACACCAGACCATCCTCGGCCCGGCCACCCACCACGTCCCGTCAGGCGAAGGGACGTGGTGGGCCGGCGTCAGATGTTCACGCCGAAGGACTGGGCGAGGGGCCCGAGGCCGCCCGCGAAACCCTGCCCGATCGCCTTGAACTTCCATTCGGCGCCGTGGCGGTAGAGTTCGCCGAACACCATGGCCGTCTCGGTCGATGCGTCCTCCGACAGGTCGTAGCGTGCGATCTCGGTGCCGCCCTCGGCGTTCGCGACGCGGATGAACGCGTTCGAGACCATGCCGAAGTTCTGACGTCGTGCGTCGGCGTCGTGGATGGTGACCGCGAAGCTGAGACGCTGGATCTCGGCCGGGACCTGATCGAGGGTGACCGCGACGACCTCGTCGTCGCCGCTGCCCTCCCCGGTCAGGTTGTCGCCCTGATGCACGACCGCGCCGCCGGCACCGTTCTTGTTGTTGTAGAATACGAAGTCGGCGTCCGAGCGGACCCTGCCCGACTCGCCGAGCAGGAAGACGCTGGCATCGAGATCGAACGCGCTGCCGTCGGTGACGCGCGTGTCCCAGCCGAGACCGACGCGCACGGCCTTCAGCCCTGGCGCCTCCTTGCTGAGACTGACGTTGCCGCCCTTGGAAAGTGAAACTGCCATGTCGTAGACTCCCGTGTTCCGGCCTCAGCCGATGTTGACGCCGTAGTTCCTGGCCATGGGGCCGAGACCGCCCTTGTAGCCCTGGCCGACGGCCCGGAACTTCCATTCGCCGTTGTGGCGGTAGACCTCGCCGAAGACCATCGCCGTTTCGGTGGAGGCGTCCTCGGTGAGGTCGTACCGCGCGATCTCGCGTCCCGTGGCATCGTTGGCGACCCGGATGAACGCGTTCGAGACCATCCCGAAGCTCTGACGGCGCGCTTCGCCGTCGTGGATGGTCACCGCGACGGCGATCTTCTGCACCTCGGCCGGGACCCTGGTCAGGTCGACCTTGAGCGCTTCGTCGTCGCCGTCGCCCTCACCGGTCCGGTTGTCGCCGGTGTGCTCGACCGAACCGTCCGTCGAGCGGAGGTTGTTGTAGAAGATGAAGTCGCCGTCGCCGCGCACCCGGTCCCCACCGGCGAGAAGGAAGGCGCTCGCATCGAGATCGAAGTCGGTACCGTCGGTCGAACGCGTGTCCCACCCCAGACCGATCAGCACCTTCTCGAGACCGGGTTCCTCCTTCGAGAGGCTGACGTTGCCCCCCTTGGACAGACTTACTGACATTGCCTTGTCTCCTGTGTGCATCAGAGTGGAAGATGTTCGCCCGTCGGTCCGATCGGGCTGGCGTCCTGGAGCGGTATGGGCCCGTGGTCGCCATGCGCGCGGTTGCTCCGAACGGACGCGACGAACGCGAGGCCGATGAACCCGGCGCCGATCAGGCCGGTCACCGTTTCGGGTATCTCGAAGCGCACGGACAGCAGCATGATCGCGGCCAGCGCGATGATGGCGTAGAAGGCGCCGTGCTCGAGATAGGGATATTCGGTGAGCGTGCCCCTGTCGACCAGCATCACCGTCATCGAGCGGACGAACATGGCGCCGATCCCCAGGCCCAGGGCGATCACGAACAGGTTGTTCGACAGGGCGAACGCCCCGATCACGCCGTCGAAGGAGAAAGAGGCGTCGAGCACTTCGAGGTAGAGGAAGGCTCCCAGGCCCGCCTTGGCGACCGTCACGGCGGCCTCCTGCCCGGACGGCTCCGCTTCATCCTTCTCGAGCAGGGTCCCGATCGCCCCGACGGCGATGTAGGAGACCAGGCCGAAGATGCCCGACGTGATGAACGTCATGGCATCGCCGGGGGCGATGAGCCGGGAGATGCCGAAGAGTGCGAGGAGGACGGCCGCGATCGCCACGCCGGAGATCCGGCCGAGGCCTGTGAAGGGACGCTCGATCGGTCCGATCCAGTGCGAGTCCTTGTCGGCGTCGAGGAAGAAGGTCAGGCCGACCATCGCGAGGAAGGCGCCGCCGAAGCCCGAGATGCCGACATGGGCGCCGGTGATGATGCGCTCGTACGTGACGGGGTCGGTGGCAGCCAGCCTCACGGCGTCGATGGGACCGAGCCTGGCGGCGATGGCGACCACCAGCAGAGGGAAGACGATCCGCATGCCGAACACGGCCATGACGATCCCCCACGTGAGGAACCGTCGCTGCCACAGCGGATCCATGTCCCGCAGCACCGTCGCGTTGACGACGGCGTTGTCGAACGAGAGCGATACCTCGAGCACGCCGAGCACCAGCACGATCCAGAGGATGCCGAGCGTTCCGGAGAGTGAACCCGTGAGATGAGCGCCGAGCCAGAAGGCCAGTCCCAGACAGACCGCGGTGAACAGCAGTGAACCCTTGTAGTATCGAAGCACGTCTTTCCCCCTTCGCGCCGGACGACCGTCAGTCCTTTCTGCCGGCCACCCAGCGGAGTCCCCACTCGAACCGCTCGTCCAGCTTCTGCTGGTCGCGGAAGTATTCGACGATGCGCGTCGCCTTCAGGCGGCCGGCATCGTTCTCGATCATCACCACGCCGCATACGCGGCGGTCGTTGCGGCCTTCGGTCATGCGGACCTCGATCGGCGGCTGGTCCGGCATGGTCACGGTGATCACGCCGTCGGTCTGCTGCCAGTTGGGTACGCCATCGTAGATGTTGGCGAAGACCATCACGCGACGGATCTCCGTCCAGTGGCGGCCGTTGATCAGCATCGTCTCGCCCTGGGACACGTCGCCCGTCCGATCGTCGGCCGACAGCGCGATGTACGGATCGTCCTCGAACGAGCCGAACGCGTTGCCCAGCGCCTGCACGACGCCCAGGCTGCCATTCTGAAGTTCATAGAGGCAGCCGAGATCGAGATCGATCGCCGTGCCGCCGCCGAAGTACCCCTTGCGTCCTCTCGACCAGTTCAGATTGACGCCGATCTCACCGAATGCGGTCCCCTTCTTCTCCAGGCTGACGGTCTGTCCGGGCTTGTCCAGGGTGACCTTGCTCAGTCTCACGGGTGCTGTCGGCGGTGGCGGGGGCGGTGCCGGGGGAGCGGCTTCGGCTTCGGCCACGTCGATGCCGAAGGAGCCGGCGAGCGGGGCGAGGCCGCCGTTGAATCCCTGCCCCACCGCGCGGAACTTCCACTGCCCGTTGCGCCTGTAGAGTTCTCCGAACGTCATCGCGGCCTCGCTCGCCGTCGAGAGCGCGGGCCGGTAGCGCATGGTGGAACCGCCCGCATCCAGGTTGATCGTCGCTCCGTCCAGGAGCGCCAGCGTCTGACGCTTCGACTGCGCCTCGTGGAGCGTCACGCAGAAGACGATGCGCTCGATCGACTGCGGGACCCGTGCGAGGTCGAGCCGGAACAGGCCACGCCCGCCGCCGTCGGCCATGAACGAGACGGCGCCATCGGCGCCGCTGGGCTGGTTGTAGAACACCATGTCCGCGTCGCCGCGCACCTTGCCCGTCGCCGTGAGGAGGTAGGCGGACGCATCAGCCTCCACGTCGCGTCCCGGCGGTGCGGACCATTCGAACCGGATGGACGCATCGGTGCCGTCGACGGCCGCGTTGCCGCCCTGCTGAAGTTCGATCATGTCGGTTCCGTTAGCCCGGTTCTGTGTCAGATGGAGGACAGGATGGGCGTCATCATGTCGTGGAAGGTCTGACCCTTGGTCGGGACGCCGATGGCCTTCATCGACCACTGGGTGCCCGATCGGGTGAGCGTCGCCATGACCTGGCCGGTATGCGATCCGCTGCCCGTCAGGTCGAAACGCGCGAGCTCGCGTCCGTTGGTGAGGTCGACGAGCCTGCAATAGGCGTTCTCGATGCGGTCGAAGGTGTCCCCGCGGAAGCTGCTCACCGTGAACACGAGCGACTGGACGCCGGCCGGAAGCCTGGAGAGATCGACCGATATGGTCTCGTCGTCGCCGTCGCCTGCGCCGGTCAGGTTGTCGCCGCTGTGGACTATGCTTCCGTCCTTGCTCTTCAGCTGCTGGAACCAGACCTGGTCGATCTGCCGTCGGCCGTCGTCGAACGTGAGGCAGGATGCGTCGAGGTCGATGTCCTCGCTCTTGCCGCCGAACATGCCCAGCAGGCCCTTCGGCTTTCGGACATCCCAGCCCAGGCCCATGGAGACGCGCGTCAGGCTGCCGCCGCCGGTCTTCTCCAGTCGGACCGATTGCCCCTTGGTCAGGCTTACCATTCGATGCTCCCCCCGTTCGCCGTACCTTGCCGACGTAGCCGCGTGTGACGAAGCCACGCAAGGCCGCCGGTCCCGGTTCATGCTGTGTATGATCCATTCCCGAGCAGATTCCCGAAGTCTGCATCTGATCCCGTTGCGTTCTGCGCGGCGCCACGCGATACCGCCATCGGTGACCTTACCGGATATGCGGAGTTTGATCATCGGCATCGACCGACTCGTGGCGTTGATAGACTATGTGGAAGCGACGGAGCGCGATCGTCTGCGCACCGTCCTCGACATGGTCGACTACAAGGGCTTCCGTCGCTTCGGCGACGATCTCATAAAGCTGCCGGGCGTGCTGGTGAACGTCCGCGATGCCGACGACCACTGCTGGCTCGTCGTCGAGCGACTGGTGCGCTGTCCGCCGCCGGTGCCCGACGACGCCGAGCTCCGCGTCTGGATCGATCTTCCGGACGACGTGGGCAAGGCACCGTCGCTGCGTCGCGAGGTGCCCGAAGCGCTCGTGGGCATGGACGGGCCCGATCCGACGACGGCGGCAACGGTGACGCTGGAGTCCTACGGGGGCCGCGTTCGTCTCGAGACGGCGCTCGAGGGCTACCGACGCGAACGCTGGACGCGTTGGGCGGAGGAGGAGCGGCCCCGACGGCAGTCGATAGAGCTGTACAACGGTCTGTTCGCGCTCCGTCAGGCCCTCGAAGGCGGATCCGAACAACCGGTCGAACTGGTGTGGGGCATAGGGATCGCGCGGTGGACCCGCGAGGGTTCCAGGCTGCACCATCCGCTCATCACGGTGCCCGTCGAGATATCCCTCAGCGAGCGGACCCATGCGATCGAGGTCAGGCCCCGGAGCGAGGCGCCGGTGGCGATCGAATCGGGACCGATGGACGCTCTGGGGGTCGCGTCGGCCGAGGACTGGCGGAGCGGGGCCCAGCGCTACTTCGATGCGCTCGAGGGGGACGGCGTGACGCCGTTCGCCACCGAGAGCTTCGCTCCGGTCCTTCGCCGCGCGGTGGCGGTCCTCGACCCGGACGGCGCCTATCTCCCCGATCTCGGCGAGCGGCAGCCGCCGGTCGGCGACACCCTTCGGGTCGACGACGGGTGGGTCCTTCTCGAGCGTACTCGGCAGGGGACGCAGCTGATGGACGATCTGCGCAGTCTGCGCGGGCAGGTCTCGTCGCTGGAGGACGTCTCCGGACTTCCCGCTGCCGTCCGCGCGCTGATCGAGAGTCCGACCGACGCTGCGGTGTCCGAAGCCTACCCGGCCCTGCGCGGGGTCTCCACGATCCCGGGCGTCACGTCGTCGGACGGATCCGGCGACGACCTGTTCTTCCCCAAGCCGTTCAACCGCGAACAGGTGGAGGTCATACAACGACTGTCCACGCGTGCGGGCGTCGTGGTCCAGGGGCCGCCGGGAACCGGCAAGACGCACACCATCGCCAACATCATCAGCCACTATCTCGCCTTGGGGAAGCGGGTCCTCGTGACATCGCAGAAGGCCCCGCCTCTGAAGGTCCTTCGCGAGAAGCTTCCGGAGGCGGTGCGTCCGTTGGCGGTGAGCCTGCTGGAGAGCGACCGGGATGGTCTCAAGCAGTTCCAGGAGTCGGTGGACATCATCGCCGACAGGGTGCAGCGGACCCGTCCGGCGGATGCGGCGCGTCAGATCGCCGCGCTGGATGCGCGGATAGAGGCGCTTCACCGGGGGCTCGCGGTGATAGATCGGCAGATCGACGAGATCGGTCGCGGAGCCATGGAACCGGCGGTCGTCGACGGCGCGCCGATGGAACCGGCGGACGCGGCTCGACGCCTGGTGCACGCCGGCGAGGCCGCGGCCTGGATACCGGATCCCATCGACGTCATCGCGTCTCACGAACCCGAGTTCGACGACGAGGCGATCTCGGCGCTGCGCACTGCGCGCAAGGCCGTCGGGGTACGGATCGTCGGCCTCGACGACCGCGCTCCCGATGCCGACCTGCCCGACGTGGATGCCCTCGTCCTCCTGCACCGGTCGCTGGTCTCGGCGGACGAGATCGAGCGGACCACGACCGGTGTCGCCGCCGTCGCGCCGAACGTCTCCACGGACGCGATGGCCGCGATGCGCGTCGCACTTGAGTCTCTTCGCGCGGCACGTTCCGACGCTTGTTCCGATGGACGTGGATGGACCATGCCCGTGCTGGCCCGCTGGCGCTCCGACCCGGACGATCCCGCACTGCGCGGTCTCGACGGTCTTCGCGGCGACGTGGGCGAACTGTGCGATCTGGCGCGGCACTTCCTGGTTCGTCCGGTCACGCTGTCCGAAGGGGCCGACGCGGATCGCGACTTCCGGGAAGCCGTCCGGACCCTTGCGGCCGGTGAGGATCTCGGGCTGTTCCAGAGCCTGTTCGCCCGTCAGCTGAAGCAGCAGGTCGGCGCCGTGCGCCTCTCGGGCCGCCCGCCCGCCGATGCTTCGCAGTGGTCGGAGGTCGCCCGGTACCTGTCGGCCCTGGACAAGACGGTCGAGCTCGGTGCCGCCTGGAACAACGCCGCTCCCCACGCCGGCCTGGACGTCGTGCCCGTCGACGGTCCTTCGATCGGCGAAACGATGCGCCGACAGCTCGATCACGTCGGTCGCCTTCGCGAGGTCGCATGGCGCGAGCGCTCGGTCGAAGCAGATGTGCATGCCATGCTGCCGGGAGCGGGACGTCACGATCTGAGTACGGACGAGGGCATCGACGCCCTCGTTGAACTCCTCGACCGGCATCTCGCGCTCGCACGTCTCTCGACCGCGCGATCCGACCGGGTCCGTCTCGTGCAGTCCCTGTCCGGCGTCGACGGGGCGTTGGGCGAGGAACTGCGCGAGATACTGGGCACGATGGTGGGTCACGGCGGAACCGACGCGACGCTTCTCGCGAGGCGTTGGGCGGCGGCGCTGGGCGAGGCCGATGAACTGCGGGCTCTGGCACCGGCCTTCTCGCGCATCCGGCACGTCTGCGGCCTCATCGAGGAGAGCGGAGCGCCCATCTGGGCGGAGCTTCTGCGGCGGCAGCCGGTCGAGGGCACCGAGGATCCGCTCACACCGGGCGATTGGCGGGAACGCTGGACGATCCGTCGCCTGGCGACATGGCTCGGCCGGATCGATCGGCACGAGAGACTGAGGGCGCTGGGTGCGGACCGGAAGGATCACGAGGATCGCCTGCGGCGGGCCTACGAGGAATCCATCGAGCAGCGCACCTGGTGCCGCCTCGCCGAGAAGGCCAGCGATCAGGTCCGTGCGGCGCTCGCCGCCTACGCGCAGGCCATGCGAAGGCTCGGACGCGGAACGGGTGTCCGTGCGGGCCGCTACCGCGCGGACGCACGCGCCGCCGCCGACCGGGCGAAGAACGCGCTGCCATGCTGGATCATGCCGCACTACCGCGTCTCGGAATCGCTTCCAGCCGAGCTGGGACTGTTCGACCTCGTCATCATCGACGAGGCTTCGCAGTCGACGATGGCCGCCCTTCCGGCGCTCCTGCGCGCGAAACAGGTCCTGATCGTGGGCGACGACCGGCAGGTGAGTCCGGATGCGGGCTTCCGCGAGGAGGCTCGGATGAACCTGCTGGCGGATCGGCATCTCGGCGGTCAGATCTCGGACTACCGGTCTGCGCTGCGGGAGGAGAAGTCGCTCTACGACCTGGGCACGGTCGTCTTCGCGGGCGGGGCGATCATGCTGAAGGAGCACTTCCGCTGCGTCGCACCGATCATCGAGTACTCGAAGGCGCAGTTCTACAGCCACCAGCTCGAACCGCTCAGGCTTCCGTCCGCCTCGGAACGGCTGGATCCTCCCCTCGTCGACATCATGGTCGAGGACGGCTACCGGAAGGGGAAGGTGAACCCGCCGGAAGTCGACTGCATCGTCGATGCCATCAGCCGGATTTCCGACGATCCGGCGATGAAGGGGAGGTCGATCGGCGTGACGACCCTGCTGGGTCAGGAGCAGGCGATGGCGATCCAGACGGCCATCGAGCAGGTGCTTGGGACCGAGGTCATGCTGCGTCACGACATACGCGTCGGCGAGCCCGTCGCCTTCCAGGGCGACGAACGCGACATAATGTTCATCTCGCTCGTCGCGGACCGCGGCAGCACCGGACTCTCCGGCCTTGGGTACGAGCAGCGCTTCAACGTCGCGGCGTCCCGCGCCCGCGACCGCATGGTGCTGGTCCGATCCGTGGAACTGGAGGACCTGCGTGCTTCGGACCGGTTGCGGCGGAGCCTGATCGAGCACTTCCACGCGCCCTTCGCCGGTGACGGCGCGCTGAGCGCGGACAGGCGGACGAGATGCGAGTCGCCGTTCGAGACCGACATGTACGACCTGCTCGTGGAGCGCGGGTACCGCGTCGACACCCAGGTCGCGGTCGGTTCCAAGCGCATCGATCTGGTCGTCGAGGGCAGCGACGACAGGCGTCTGGCCATCGAGTGCGACGGCGATCGCTATCACGGTCCTGAACAGTGGCCGGACGACATGGCGCGTCAGCGGATGCTCGAGCGCGCGGGCTGGGTGGTGTGGCGATGCTTCGCATCCCGTTTCCTGAGGGATCGCCGTGGGGTGATGGACGAACTGGTCGAAGTGCTGGCGGCACGTGGCATCCTTCCCGAGTCCGGGGATGCCCTGCCCCCCAGCAGGCATACCGAACATCGGCGCTGGCGAAGCATGCCGCTCGACGCGGAGCACGTCCCCTACGCGTGGCTCGTGCTGGCGGACGCCGGGTGACCCGGCGAGAGTGGAACGCCGCGCCTTCAGCGATGATCCGCTCTTCTCGAAGCCCTCGGTGGCGTTCGGTGACTCGACGGCGTTCGGTGATCCGGCATCGCCGGTCGACGGTGGAAACAGGTAGATGAGGAGGCTGCACATGGACGAGCATGCTCTGGCGATCGCCGGCAAGAACTTCGGAGCGCTCAAGACCTGGCTCGACGGCGATGAAGGGTCCCCTCCCTGCCCTGCCGCCAAGAACTGCCTCGGGGCGTTGGCGGAGCTCGTGTTCGCGCTTCACGTACGCGGCGAACTGGTGGGACACCGCTCCGGTCCCGACGTGGTCGCCCAAGGCCAGACCCACGAAGTCCGCACCCTGTCGAACGGAGGCAGGCCGGACTACGGCGACAAGGTCGCGGACCGCTTCGTCGACGTGAAGATCATTCGATCGGGGTCGGCTCTCACTGCCACCGAAGTGTGGTCCAGGACGGGCAGCGTCGTTGCGAACGACGGGACGAACCCGTGGATGCAGGACGTGACGTTCGAGGCCGTCGTGATCGTGACGCCCGCGATCCGCCGGGGTGGAACATCCTTGCTCGTCGCATCGACGTAGGTCTCGAATGGGGTAGCTACGCGTTCAATGCGTGCAATTGCCGTCTCGACGACCGACGGAGCCGTGTACTCGGCAACCTACAAGCCAGACTGACTTGATACGACAGGCATCCGGTAACTGTCCTTCGTCAAAAGCGGCAGCCGTGCATTCCCGGTTGCTGCCGCCCGCCTTCCGGACCGAGAGGCTTGCCAGTTCGACGGACGACAGCAGGAAGGGGACGGCCAGTTTGACGCCGCGCACCCGCGGACCCGGCCCTGGCGCTGAACGATCTCGCGTCGACGATCCTGCTGCGCGCAGCTCTGCGCGCAGCCATTCCCCCGTTGCGGCCTCGCAGCCGAACCGCGCGCGGAGCGCCTGCGCGCAGGCGACGTCGAAGTGAAGGCGATCGAGGTCGGCGAAGGCGTCGACGCCCAAGGAGAATTGGAAACCGAGGACCGGCGCGGGCCTTTCGACGGATGTGCATGCTGATCGTCGCGTTGGATCGTCGAAGTACGGGCCTGGCGATGTCGTCGGTATCGGATCGGGCGTCCACGACGAGGATAGCCTTCGTTACGGGTTCGAATGCGCCTTCCCATCCCCTTGATGACGTCCGGACCGACGGCACTGACGTCATTCGCTGGAAAAGCACACGGATCTGGGGCAACTGCGCCGCCGTGACCGATCGCCCATCAACCCTGCTGCTGAACGACCGGCAGAAGCAGTGTCTGCGGCTCGTCTACGAGAACCTCGAAGCCAAGGAGATAGCCCAGCGGCTGTCCCTCTCGCCGCATACGGTGAACGAGCATCTCCGCGACGCCCGACGCATCCTCGGGGTCTCCCGCTCCCTGCAGGCGGCGCGACTGCTCGCCGACGCCGAAGGACACGAACGGCTTGTATCCAAGCCGTTCGGGGTCGATCCCATCGCCGTTCCGGTGGAGCAGGGCGACGAACCCGAGGCACCCGAGCCTCGGGCTCCCGTCACGGGAAACCGATATCGGCTGACGACGATCCGACGTCTGGGGATCATCGTGGGGCTGGCATTGGGGATCGTGGTCCTCGGGGGTGCACTCCTGGGAACGGCCGATATGATCGGTCGCTTCATGAGCAAGTACCGCGTGGACATCTCGGACGGTCCCTACAAACACTGACCGCGCCCTCGACGGGCGTGGTGGAGGAACGTGATGCTGAATGACCGCCGATCCGCCGTGGAAGCCGTGACCCCCCTGTTCCGTTCCGCCGAAGCCTCCAACGACATCGCCGCAGCCGACGCCGCGAGCTGCTATGCGGCGCTCCTGCGGGCCCGGGTCGACAACCGCCTCGCGGTGACGACGGGTGCCGAGATGATCAGCAAGATGTTCGAGGCCATCCGTGCCCAGCACCTCGCCCGCGATCTCATGCGCGAAGCCCATCTGACGACGCCGGACGTCATCCGCGCGATGGGTCTGGAGCGGATGTACGGCGACAGCTCGCCCTGCCCGCCGACGGACAATCCGTTCACTTCGGCCGAGATCGTGCCGCTGCCGACGCTGGCGGCGGCCTGATCGGGTGGTGTACGCCATGCGGGGCTCGTAGAGGTCGACGATGCTCCGCGTGTACCTCTTCGCCACGCTGCTGCTCCTGACGTCGGGATACGCCCTGTGGAAGGGCGGTGCCCCGGAACGGATCGTGGCGGCCGGACTTCTTTCGGCCTACGTCGCGACGGTGCTGGGCTGGTCGGCGCTGCCGTCGCGGTTCCACGGGCTGGAACTCAGCGTGTTCGTCGTCGACGCGGCACTGTTGGCGATGCTGATCACGGTGGCGCTCCGCGCGGACCGGGGCTGGCCTCTGCTGATGGCGGCTCTGCAGTTCGACGCCGTCGGCGCGCACTTCGTGAAGCTCCTCGCACCGGAGACGATCCGCGTGGCGTACGCCCTCCTGATCACGATCTGGAGCTGGCCCACCCAGATGCTTCTGGCGGTCGGTACATGGAGGCACGTCCGAAGGGTCCGCCGCCAAGGCGCCGACCGCTCGTGGAGCGTTCCGGAATAAAGAAGGCTTTATGACGATGCATGGTGTTGTTCCCCTGCCGGCCCGCGGGCCTGTCGGCGCGCCTCCGGACTTCACGTCGTCACAGACGGAGATCCTGGTTCGGATCATCGCCGCTCGACGCGAGCGCAACCGCAGGTTCTCGAGACGGCTCAGGGTGTTTTCGGACCCCGCGTGGGACATCCTGCTCGATCTGCTGGACGGCAGCCTGAGAGGCGTTCCCATCTCGGTCACGTCGGCGTGCATCGCTTCCGGAGTTCCGCATACCACGGCGCTCAGGTACATCCGCATCCTCGAGGACGACGGCATGATATCCCGCGTCCCGGACCCGAAGGACGGTAGGCGGATCCACATCGAGCTCACGGCGGGTTGCTGGCGCCGGCTCCATGGGTATGTCGTCTGGTTGGAGGAGTTCGAACCGAAGGGCGAAGCCCGCAGGTACGGCGCCCGTCGCGCGGGATAGGACCGCCACCGATCGGAACGTTCGCGCGGTTCCATGCCACGCCAGCGTCGCTCGATCTGTTCGAGACCTGCTGGCTGACATCATGATTTCGGTCGGGCATCCTCCAGGCTGCGGCGTTCGCATCATGTGGGGCCAGCCCCTTCGACCACCCATCGTGGTGGTACCCTGTCCCAGGGGGCAGAACGATGCGCAGATCCCGGGAAGCGCGGCGAGACCAAACCGCTACCTGGTACGGCCCGATCCGCGATGCGCCTGCTGCAGGGCCGCGTCGTTTGGATCTCGGATGTCTTGTAGCGCGATGCGGATCGAGCGGATGTCGGTCTGGACCGTGTTCCACACCAGCTCGTAGTCGATCGAGAAATACCTGCGGGCAAGGACGTTCCGCATGGCGGTCAGTCCCTTCCAATCGATCGACGGCTCGGCATCGATGAAGGAACGGTGGTTGTCGCGGAGCAGTCTGGCTGCTTCACCCATGTTTTCGATCGATTTGACGACCACTGTCTGAGAAATCTCGTCGCTGACGAATTCGGATTCGGTCATGTCCATCGTGACGCGATCGATGAGGCGGATCGCCTTCTCGATGTGCTCGAGCAGATCATCGACCGTCAGTGTCCGGCTCACAATTCTATTGCCTGGCACAGGACAGCGTCGCGCATGCTAGGATGCAGGCCTGCCACGGTTCTCACGTCGACGTCTCTAACTAAGAGACTCGACAGCTCGTCTTGCATCCTGACGACGCTGAACAGCGTACATTTTGGCCCGGCATCGATGAGTATGTCTATGTCGCTGTCGGGTCCGTCCTCCTCTCGGGCAACGGAACCGAATAGCCGGGGCCTTCCGGCCGAATGCCGGCGGACGATTTCTAGCACGGCATCCCGTTGCCCGAGCACTTCAGCCAGCATTCCCATGTCAGTCACGCCTTTCAGTCGCCATGACGGCATCAGTCGGTACGCTTGAGTACGTCAGCCGACGATGTCCGACGTTCTGCCAAGGATGCCGTTCGTTCGGAACGCTTCGGAAGCCCGAAGCATCCCCCGCTTCGGTCGTCCTAGTCGTGCTTGGGGGGAATCCTGGGCGTACGCCAATCCAGACGGCCGCTTTCAGCCGTGGCGGTGAAGAACGGCGAGTCCAGGTCAGGCGCGACCGGCAGGGAACGACCGTATACCGGCGCGGTGACCTCGCGCCTTCTGTAGCCTGTACGGTCGTTCTTGCTGTTCGCCATCAGTTTTTCTTAAACACGCCTTCTATTTCCCGCTTCGTCATTCTCGCTCTGCACAGATCATTCTTGCGACGGGGATTTCCTCCGTTTGTCGCGGTGGTGAATAGTGTCGATCCATCCGCGGCCAACGTGAACCTCTTCGTCGTTCCTACTTCGTTCTTCACCCATGCCTTGTCAAGGACAGCGGTCTCGAGTTTCCAGTCGAGGCAATCCTCGACGCCGGCCAGTGCGTTTGCGACCGCCAGTGCGGAGTCGTAGCGGTCGTTGCGATCGGGTTCGAGGCATTTGACGATCACACGACGCAGCTTGGGGGGAACGTGTTCGTCGAACGCCAGGCGGTCGGGGAACGAACCGGCGAGGATCTCCCGGGCCAGCTCGGTCCTGTCGATGGCTCCCGTCCGATCGACGAACCGGGCGAACTGCTGGTCGAAGGCGTCGTTTCCGACGGTCATCCGGTAGAGGGTCAGACCGATCTGATAGATGTCGAAGCGCAGGTCGAACGGCTGCGTCGTCGTCGCTTCCGGAGGAGCCATCCGGACGTAGAGCCCGTTCGGCCGGGCAAGCCCCAACTGCATCTGCTTCGCGAGGCCGAAGTCGGCGAGCAGAGCCTCGCCCCTGTTCGAGAGGAGGATGTTGTCGGGCTTGATGTCGAAGTGGATCAGTCCCTTGCTGTGTATGTTGTGGAGTCCGCTCAGCATCTGGCATCCGAGGCGCACGACCTCACGGATCGTCAGGTGTCCGGCCGCCATCATCCCCTTCACCGAACCTCTCCGGTAGAGCGGCATGGCCACGTAGACGTTGTCCCGATCCTCGCATGCGTAATGGATCTGAACCACGTTCTGATGGGCGGTCGCATACAGCGCCTTGGCTTCGTCGAAGAATTCCGGGACGCTGCGCAACGTGCTCTTGGCTATCGTCTTCATGACGATCTCGGCGCCCAGCTGGACGTCGTTTACGACCCATGTCGTGGAGTTCCGCCCGTCGGACCCGATCTCGCGGACCTCTTCGAACTGCACTTCGGCGCGCTTGTACGGCTTAAGCATTCATGCCCCCTTCGCGCAGAGCATCGCTTCGCGCTGTTCCTTGCTCATGTTCCGCCAGTCGTCGATCCCCGGATCGACCGTTCCGTCCACCATGGGCTTGAACTGGGTCTTCACCAGACCGAGACGCGACATGATCGTGGAGACGTGCCCGATGTAGTAGGACTCGAGTTCGCTGCTGGCGAACGACTCCTGTATGACGCCTTCAAGTTCGACCCGTTCGACGCTCAGACCGGGCGCGCTCGGCTCGGTGGTCCTGATGCCGGCACGCTCGACGCCGTACTCCCGGATGACGTCGAGCAGATGGCTTCGAACGTACTTGAGCGCATCGGGGGTGTCGAAGGCCGCGGGGACGCGGATCTCGTCGACGTTCACGAACTCGTCGTTCGCCTTGTCGTAGATGGCGAATGTGACCGCGCTGGGTGAGACGCGGATGCCTATGGTCTTCATGATACCTCGTGAGTTCACGGCCGTCGCGACCCATTCCTACGACGCCGCCGGGTGCGCGGACGCGCCTTCGGGACTGGCCGTGAGGAAGGGGAGACTGCGGTCGACCTAGCCGTTGGCCGAACCCCGGGAAATGGCTGCGGGGCGGGTATTGGAAGGAATGATCCAGATCGGCGCTTGTTGTGGAGCTTCGAGGAGCAGGCTGCTGGTCGCTTTCACCGAGCCGATCACGCTGGATAGAGCCACGTTCCATGACCCTCGCCACCGAAGTTGGAACCGTCGCCCGGAAACGTCGGGACGGCGCATTCTATCTTATCTTAACGGTCGGTCGGCAGATCTACCGGAATGACCAACACGACGCCCCTTCCCGCTCACCCCCGCCGCCCCCGCCACCGCTTCACCTATCTTCGGCTCGTCGACGGCGCGGTCGACGTCGGCGGGGTCAAGGCGATCGACCTGTGGTGGATGGCCTGCGCCGGAGCGGAGGAGCTGGTGCAGGGTGCGCCGATGGCGCCGGCACTGGCCGAACTCTTCCATGCTCATCTGGTCGATGGGACCCGTTGGCTCACGTGGAGGGGCGATCTGGCAGAGAGTACGGAGATGCGTCGCGCGTTCTCGGGCCTGTATGGCCGGATCGTCGCCCGTGCCCTTCTCGTCCACCGCCTCGGTCTTACCGATCTCGTATCCCTGGAGCGCAACGTGACCCCGTACGGTGCGTTGGTCGTGAAGCGGAACTCGACGGTCGTGCTCGGTCAGACGCAATACGAGGTCGGCGACGCGCCGGACTGGATAGCCATGGATCCACGAACGCGACGCCCCGTGCTATGCGAGGCCAAGGGACTGCTCGGCGGTAGCGTGGACACGTTCAGGACCGGCAAGCCCAAGTGCATCAGCACCGGCAAGGCGCAGTTCGGTCGCGTGAAGGTGTACTACGGCAGTTCCGTGACGGCGACGCGCAACTGGGTGGTGGCCAACCTCTGGTCGACCGAGCGCCGCGACCGTACGCCCATGAGCCTGATGTACGACCCGCCCGGCGAAGGGAACGACATACCCGACGAGGCCTGGCCGCGAGTCGAAGCGGCCGCCAGGGGGGCATGGCTGGAGAGCGTGCTGAACGGGTTGGGGGTGACGTGGAACGAGGGCGAGGCGCCGGACGCCGGAACGGGGTTCGCCCTGACCGTCGAAGTGCCGGCGCCGGACCCGATCGAGACCCTGCGCGCAGTCGCCGACCAGGATGACTCCGACCGTTCCGATGGATCCGGTCCTCTCCTTCCGGACGAGCGCCACAGCACGCTCGGCCATGGTGGACGCTATCTGATGGCTCTCGTCACCCGAGCAGGCATGGTCTTCATTCGGTCGCCGATGGAACTGGCATATGCCCGCCTACGCATCGCGGAGGAGCGGGACTCGGGGCGGAGCTCGCTTCTGGTCGGCGTTGCGACCGATGCCCAGTGGCGCCGGGGTGACGTCGGAGGGTCCGAATGGATCTCGTCGGCGGGCATCGTCCGGCATGACGGCTTCGCCGTATTCGATGCGGAGCAGGTCACCGTCGTAGCGGACGTCGATTGACGTCGGCGTGATCGGCGTCCGGATGGGGTCGGGAACCCGACCGGCACGCCCATGATCGGGCATCGCATCCGGTTCGACCTGTCGGCTGATCACCACGCGGTCTCGGAAATCGCCGCAATCAGCTGCTGGTCGTGCTTCGTGGATGCGCCCGTGTCGGACCCGCGGTCGCGGGTACCGCATTGCCGGCTCAAGCCCTGGGACCGGCCGTCCTGCGATTGGCCGGTCTCGGATTCGTGAACCCTCGGGCGATCTGCTGCTCGACTTCGGCCATCACGATCTCGGCGAGGTCGCGCAGCGCCGAAAGATCGACGGATCCCACGTTGAGAGACACCGAGACCCGAGAAGGCCAGATTCCCGCTCCCTTTATCTCGTCGGAGAACTCCGTCAGGCCGACCCGTTCCCACGAGCGTGCGCCCATGCAGTCGATGCGCAGCCGCAGACCCTCGCCGGGCGAGACGGCGACGCTCGTCCCCAGCGTCCACCCGTCGCGTTCGAACACCCGTCCGAACCAGAGCAGGCCGCTTTCCATGTCGCAGCAGTTCGCGAGCGTCGGCTGCACGCCGTCGTCGGCCTCGACCTGTTCGTGGGGAGCATAGGGCGTCCAGCCTTCGGCGAGGTGGGACCAGACCTCCAGCCACGCCTGTTGGGAGAAGATCATCCAGTCGATCCGGAAGCGATGCGCCGCCGACAACGCTTCGTAGTATCTGGGAAGCTCGCGCCATTCGAGACTGGGCAGCACCTCGTCCCGTGCGTCGAGCCGGAGCAGCTCGCTGATGGCGTGGCGCACTCCCCCGTCATGGAGGTAGTCGCGTACGCTTTCCGGAACCTTCACGCTCGTCACTTCTGCCTCCAGATCTGGGCCATCAGCTCCAGCATGAGCTTCGACTCCCGGTCGGGCAGCGCACGCTGCCAACGCTGAAGAAGCGTCGACCAGTGCAGGAACCGCCATTCCCGCAGCCGGCCGGTGCGTTCCTGGAAACCCGCAGGGGGTTCCGAACCGACCACCCGAAGGATCCTTTGATCCGCGGCGGGATAGTCCTTCGTGACCAACGCCTGGTACCGCTCCAGCTGTCGAGGTTGCAGCGATGCCTTGAACTTGGCCTCTATGAGCAGGCATCGCGAGCGTCCGGATCGCGTGATCCCGTGGACGGCGAGATCGAGGCGGCGTTGCGGATCGTCCGCCTCGATCCCGACCACGCGGACCAGAGGATCGTCCTGGTCGCCGCCGCAGGCGTTCATCAATGCCTGGCACTTCTCGAGCCGGTCCTGGGGTTCGTGCTCCAGCACGTTGCGCATGGCCGTCGTCACCTGTCGCTCGTGGACACGGTCGAGGAAGGAGGGTGCGGCCTTCAGGAAATGGTGGGTTCTTTCCAGATCGAAGACTTCGATGATCGCCGGCCGAAGCGCTTGCCATCCCGGCTCCTCATATCGATCGCTGAGCAGTCTCGTCGGGTCGGACCGATCCGCGAACCACTGAAGGGCGGCGCTGCCTTGCGCAGTTGGGACTGAGGAATGCACCGTTCGGACCATAGCTCATCATGGTCCCGCTGGTCCATGGTTCACATCCGGCGATCGCCTCCACGACATGTCAGATCGCTTTCGGACTACTACGCTGGACTGGCGGACGGTCCACTTGCCTACGGCTTCGTTCGGGTCCTGGCCAAGTGGAAGTCGGCATCGTCGATGCCGCTCTCGTCGATTGCCCCGACCACGAAAATTCAGGGCGACAGGAACGTGATGCCACATGACGTTCCGTTCGGAGTTCGGTGAGTTCATCATGCTGGCGTCAGACGGCGATTCTCGTCGCATGGTTCGGTGGTTCGATGAGCTACCGGAGGGCGATCGATCTTTGACCATAGCGGCTCGCGCGGCATCCGCGGAACGTGAGTCTTGCCGGGATCGAGGGACTCCTCGAATGGAACTGTCGGACCGCACGGCGTGTGATTAAGGCGTTTGCCCAGCTCTATCCCGAACTCGAAAGAATGAAGGACGAGGGAAGCGGCTGCGCCAGGTGAAGGCTGGTCTAACAAGCGAATCCTGATCCGCCTACTGCCGATGGATGCTAAGCCTCGCTCAACTCTGCTATGAGTTTTGTCAGAGCAGCGCGATCGACTGGCCTGCTGATCAGGTAACCCTGGATCGTGTCGCATCCGGCTGCAACCGAGAAGTCGAACTGTTCCGCGGTCTCGACGCCCTCGACCGTCGTGGACATGCCCAGACATTTGGCCATCGTGATGATGGCGCGAACGATTGCCGCACTCTCCGCATCATGCGGTAGCTGCCGAACAAAGGACTGGTCTATCTTGATCTTGTCGAACGGGAATTTACGCAGATAGCTAAGTGACGAGTAGCCGGTGCCGAAATCGTCCATTGAGACGTGAACGCCCAATGATCTCAGTTCGTTGAGCGTTTCAAGCGTACCACCCTCATCTGACAGCAATACGCCTTCGGTAATCTCCAGTTCGAGACGACCAGGCTCGAGATTGGCAGAATGGAGCGCGGCCACCACCAGGGGAACAAGCGATCGCTCTCGGAACTGTGCGGGTGAAAGGTTGACCGCCACCCGCATCTCTTCCGGCCATGTCGCCGCCTCTAGACATGCCGTGTTGAGTACCCATTCGCCAAGCGGCACTATCAGACCCGTCTCCTCGGCGATCCCGATGAAGTCCAATGGTGGCACCAAGCCGCGGGTGGGGTGATTCCACCGTACGAGAGCCTCGACCGACGTGATGCGGCCGCTCATCGCGTCCACCAGCGGCTGGTAATGCAGCTCCATTTGTCCTTGAGCAAGTGCGAGCCTCAAGCCGGCTTCGATCGCACGACGCTCGCGCATCTTCTCATCGAGGGAGACATCGTAACGTCGGAATGTCCCCCTGCCATCTGCCTTGGCGGCATAGAGGGCGAGATCCGCGTTTCGCATCAGCTCGGCCGGATCGTCGCCGTCGTCCGGGACCATCGCGATGCCGATGCTGGCACCAAGATGGATCGGTTGGCCATCGAGCAGGAACGGGCTTGCAGCAATGACTCTGACGATGCGCGCCGCTAGCGCCGCAGCTGCATCCGCCTCTTCGGCAGCTATCTGCAAGACCGCGAACTCGTCGCCGCCCAGGCGAGCGAGCACATCATCCGTTCGCAAGGTAGACCGCAAACGATCTGCAACCATCCGCAGGACGATGTCGCCTGCGGCATGGCCCAACGTGTCATTGACCGCTTTGAAGCGATCGAGATCGAGCATCAGCACCGCGCCGGCCTGGTCACGCTGGCGACGCGACGCTGTGTGCACGGCGAGCAGATCGAAGAATCGTGTGCGGTTGGCGAGGCTGGTCAGGGGATCGGTAAACGCGAGCAGCCGCATCTTGGCTTCCGTCTTGAGACGCTCGCGTTGATCCCGGACCGCGATCACGGTCTGGACCTTGTGCCCAAGGGCGACCTCACGGCGCAGGACACGGACCGGGACTTCCAGTCCGTCCGCACCGACGAGATTCATCTCGCGTTCTTCACGCTCGGGCAGGCTGGAGACATCGAGACCGGGCAGCAGCGAACTGACGAAGCTGCCAGACAAGGTCCCCGGCACGTGGCCGGACAGTGCCTCGATGCTGTCGTTGGCCGTTATGACGATGTCGTTCTGGCAGATCAACAGCCCCTCGAGCGCAACGTCGGCGAGCTCGCGGAGGCGTCGTCGGTCCTGTCGAAGGTTCGCCTTTGCCGTGAGATCGAACCTCCAACCGAATATGGCGAGTACGATGAGGGCAAGCGAGACCCCGGCGACAACGGGTGTGATCGCGTGCGGGGATACGGCATTGTCGGGAAAGCGCTTCGCGGCATCGAAGCGGAGCGTCATCGCCGCCATGCCGCAGAAGTGCAGCAATGCGATCGAGGCGAACAGCAACGGCGCTGCAGTCGCACGGATTCGCCGATCGCGGCTTGCCACTGCCACCATCGCAAGCCCGGAAAGAGGCAAGCTCAGAATGATGGAGGACAGCACAAGGCCCATGTTCCAAGCGACGCTACCCTGCACGAGGTACGCTGCCTGACCGACATAGTGAAGTGCGGTCACTCCTGCACCGACGATCAGGCCGGCCACGAAATGCTGCCGGCGCTGACGCACACGGATGGAGATCAGGACGCCAGCGCCGATGCCGACAATGGCGCACGTCAGCGATATGGTGGTCAGCACTGGTTCAAAGGCGGCGGGCATGCCGGGCTCGAACGCGAGCAGGACTATGAAATGGGTGGCCCAGGCGGTACCGGCGCTTGCGACGATGCTGACGATGCCCCAACGGGTCTTGGCAGCCCCACCAGCCCGAGCCGCGTGATGACCGATCGCGAAGGAGGCGTAGATGCCGACAGCGCAGACGAGGCTTGCGACGATCATCAGTCGGGCATCGTGCATGTCGCGCATGCATCTGAGAACGAAGAGGAATGAAGCGGTCATGCGCCAGCATTAGGTCGGAACTCTTAACGGAAAGAGTGAAGCGAGCAGGCAATCGCCGTCATTCCAACCCCTTGCCGGTGCGAGGGCACTGGTCGACCGAATACGCACGATCGGGGGCAGCGGAACGCATTTGGCCTTTTACACCGGCGCGGAATCCGCGCGGCCTGCCGAACACCGGTGGGACGTCCTTTGGTCTCAGGGCGTATCATGACCGGAATAGGGTCGCTGAGAACGGCGCACGCGATCATTGCGGCGGACATCTTCTGCAGGGGCGTCGTACTCCTCATGTTGGATGCGACCGGCTCCGAAAGTGGATCTTCCGCGGCTGGTGCGATCCTGCGGGTTCCGGCTTCGGATCTACCATTCCGGTAAAGAGCGACTAATCGATGCACGTAGCTGGCCGGGAACCCGTAACCGATCGATAGACCATGTCGGCGTGCCGCTCCGGTCCGGTCCCGAGCCGATCGATAATGGCTTCGACGTCGTCAGCGCCTCTTCTCGACCACTTCCAGCATCACCGACGGCAACGAGTATCCGCTTTGGCGGTAGCATTGCTCATGTCGTTCCCTCCCCAGTGCCTGGCCCCACCGGCATCGGTACGACCATGCAGCTCGGCCGGCACTGGGAGACGAGATGCTTCGGCAACGCGCCAGCGACCAGCCGGCGTCGGTACCGACGGCCGAATACTCGAGCGCTCCGAGGCGACCCCGTCCGCATCCTCGGCGTCCCGACCATCCTCGAGGAGCGAGCAGTCGACCTCGTACAGGGTTGGGCCCGGTTCGCGGGCCTCGTCACTGGCGAACGCAGTGTTCGGAGCGCGGGTCCTGTCATCCCATCATCCTCTGCCTGCCAGTCGCCCCGCGTCTGCACGCGAGCACCACCATGACGGCCGCTACCGTTCCCCAGCCCAGCCGATACCAGACCACGCCCTGGGCACCGCTCAACTCGGGCGGCAGCGGCGCACCTGGATAACCGCCGTACCGGTAGTGAGGATCGGTCCACCCGAGCCTGTCGAGGGCCAGCGAGCCGATCAGGTAGAAGATCATGTACCCCCAACCGGCGAGCTTGTTCGGCGCGAGTGACTGAAGGAAGATCGCCAACGTACCGAGCAGCAGCCATTCGTAGGCCTTGGGAACCACGTACCACGACAGGTACGAGACCAGTGCCGGCGACCGGCCCATGACGAGTTCGGTCAGGATGCCGGCTCCCGCGCCAGTCGCTGCGAGCAGAAGAAGCACCACTGCCAGTGCAAGAAGCTTTGGAAGCGTCAGCATCGCTCGACCGACCGGTGTCGCCGCTATGAAGTCACCGAAGTTATTCTCCTGCTCCGCCCAGAACGATTCCCCCGCAAAGAACAGGGCGACCACCACCGGCACGAGCTGGAACGAATTCGCCAGCGCCGTCACCGTTTCAGGTGTTCCGGCAACCCGAGCCGCCGCGGATGCGGCCGCCGCCGACCCCATCAGCAGTAGCACGGCAAAGGCCGGTGTACCCACCACCCGCCGAGCCTCGAACACGGTACGCACGCCGATCTGCGTCACGACGATGCTCCACGCCGAGTGAGAGACCGGCGAAACGCGTGGCCTCGGGCCCTCGGCATGCAGGATCGCCGTAGGCGGCAGGTTGGGACCGTCCCCCACGCTTTTCGGCTGTACCCGTCGGACATCCCTTCGGGGCGCACGCGCCTCGGCAAGCCATGTCCCGAACCCGATCAGCGCTGCGGTCACTGCGAGCCAGAGCATGCGGTTGGCGAGCAGCGTGCCGCCGAGCACGGGCAGCATCGCATCGCGCCGAGCGGAACTCCAACCCCGCGTGGCGTCGGCGACTGCAGCGAGGCCGAACGGCTCCATCACACTCTGCGCGGCGCCGCCGCTGCCGCCGCTCGCCAATCCGTACAGGGTGAGCAGGCCTGCGGCACCGAGCAGGCAGCCCGTCATCGAGCGCGTCACCGACGTGAGCGCGAAGAAGAGGGCGGAGGCGAGGAACAGGTTGGGCACCGCCAATGCGAAGAACGCGAAGAGATGGGCTCCCACGGGGCCTGTGCCGAGCCTCAGCACCAACCCGCTCGCTGCCATCGCCGTCGGGACGGATGCGAAGCACGTCAGCACCGCCCCGGAGGCGCCGATGAACCGCCCGAGCGCGTAGCTCCGCGTGTCCACGGCCGTTGCGCGGACCAGGTCCGCGAATCCGCTGGTCTCGTCCCGCGTCGCCGCCTCGCCCACGAATGCTGCCGCAGTGAACAGGAAGAAGAGGGTCCAGACCAGGTGCATCCGGACGATGGCCGCGACACCGGTGCGTGCGCCGTCGTCGGACAAGCCGACGCGCAGCTCGTCGATCGCGATCGATCCGGACACCATGAGCACGGACACCGTGAACACTATCCAGAAGACGCGACCTCCGAGTTGCTGACGAAACTCGTGCAAGGCGAGACCGACGATCATCACCGCCGTCTTCCGTCATACGCCAGCGCAGCGAAATACGCGTCTTCCAGCGTTGCGGTCGCCCGGACGAAGTCCGGCCCCGGACGTTCGTCGGCCAGTACGCGCACGGAGAGCCGTCCACCCGACAACCGCCGGGAAAGCACCATGCCGATACCAGCACTGGAACCCGCCGGCCCGCGCCACACCCGCCCGTCGATCGCACCGGCAAGAGCGCTGGGCGTGTCGTGAGCGAGCATTCGCCCGCTTGCCAGCACGGCGACCCGCCCGCACAGATCCGCGACGTCGTCCACGATGTGCGTCGAGACGATCACGACCGCAGTCTCGCCGAGACCGAACAGCAGTTCGTGGAAGCGGTTGCGTTCAGCCGGGTCCAGGCCTGCGGTCGGCTCGTCCAGAACAAGCAGGTCCGGCTCTCCGATCAGCGCCTGCGCCACGCCCCAACGCTGGCGCATGCCTCCGGAGAACGTGGACACCGCCCGATCACGGACATCCCAGAGGTTCACAAGTCGTAGGAGCCTTCGAGCGGCGTCGCGTCGCTCACCCCGCCCCGTCATGCCCTTGAGCACCGCGATCTGATCGAACAGCGCCTCGGCCGAAACGCCAGGGTAGACCCCGAAATCCTGCGGCAGATAGCCCAGCCGGCGCCGCAGCGCCCGCGGCTGGGCGAGTCCGTCCATCCCGTCGAACCGCAACCGGCCACCCGACGGGGATTGCAAGGTGGCCGCGACCCGCATCAGTGACGACTTGCCGGCCCCGTTCGGCCCGAGCAGTCCGAACAGCCCACGCCCGATCGACAACGTCACATGGTCGAGAGCGCGGGTCCCGTCAGGGTAGACGTGCGATACGTCTTCGATCTCCAGCACGGGTGCGATCCGTGACCTGGTCAGTCGCCGACGCGGGAGGCGCGCTGGTTGAGCACGATGCGCATCGGTCCCTTGGACGTCTTTCCCGTCACCGTCGCCTGCCCCGTGAAACCCTTCGTGTCATAGTTGCCCTTCCGCGTGACCTGCACGGGTTCGCCTCGCTTCTGCGGGCAGGTGAGCGCCTGTTCGTATCTGCCATCGGCGACGCGCTGGGTGTCGACGTGGCAACGTGCCTTGGGATCCGGCGCGAGAAGCGCCTCCGTCCCCTGTCCGGCCGACAGACGCTTGTGCTCGGTCTTGGACCTGCCCCGCATCATGCGCGCGACGAATCCGGGCATGCCCGGCACGGCCATGTCGACGGTGACGGACGTGACGTCCCATCTGCCTGGTGCCATCGCCCGATCGTCGGCCAGAGCAGCGGAGGGAAGAACGATCAGGGCGACTGCAAGGGATCTCAGCATGGTCTCCTTTATCGCGTTCCCGTTTGGCCAGCCAGCCTTCCCGACATGACGCAGGTTAGACCGGACGGGGACCGGCGTCTCGGTCCCCTGATGGAAACGAGGTCGCGCTCGCCGGTGTCGGAATGGATTCGGCTGACGATCGATGGCCGAGCGCCCTATCGATCCGTCGATCCGGAGCGAAGGTAGTCGCCTGACGACTTCTTGACGTCGCCGACGGCGATCGAGGCCGCTGTTCGTCGAACCACGGCTTTCGTTTCGGGCTGCGACGACATAGATCGCGACCCGAAGGGAACTGCGATGGCGACGATCACCGAGGCCGGGCTGCAAGGCGACTGGTTCTACATTGAGGAAGAGCAGTCTCTCGACCGTGCCAGCCCCGAGTTCTTCATCCTGCGGGAGGGCGTCGTACGTTCGAGCCGCAACCAGGACGTCGTGGGAAGCTACGAGATCATGGGCGATGCAGCCGTTCTGACGTTCTCGCGACGTGAACACTCGGAATTCGTCATGACCTTGCATGCCCCGGGCGACGTATTCGACGAGGCGACGCCTTCGATGCATGCCAACGCTGCTCATCGAATGGAGGCGATCGACGAGACGGTACGGCACTACGGGACATTCGTCCGTCGAACTGCCGATGATCTGCGAGCCGCCGACATCTGGCACCGGGTGCGCTGAGCCTGGACCTCAGGACCATCACCTGCCTGGCACCGACGGCGTCGGATCGTAGAATCGCTCCGAAACGCCCTGCGGACTCTCATGAAAGCGCGTCGACCATGCTCATCACAGTGCGCGACGACAACGTCGACCAGCTTTCCGGGTACTCAAGAAGAAGCTTCAGAGCGAAGGCGTATACCGTGAGATGAAGCTCCGACGTCATTACGAGAAGCCGTCGGAAAGGCGCGCGCGTGAGCATGCCGCGGCAGTAAGCCGCGCCAAGAAGGCTGATCGCAAGCGCGCCGAACGTGACAACTGACCAAGCCGGAGAATGTCCTTGGGCCGTGAGATGGGCCAAGCCGCTGGAGATCATGATGGAATGATGCGGAGTGACTGTAGCGATTGGCGGTCGCGTCGACGAAGCAGGCACGCTGACCGTTGATGGCGGGGTGACGCCGCCTGGCAGGTCGAAGACCCGCTGGTTCAGTCCAGTCCCACGTTCGACGTGATCGCCGACCGCGAGCACATGGATGGAGACCGGAGTCGGCTCCGACACCGCTCGCGACCCGCCGGAGCGGTTTGAGCGTTTCCAGGATCCCACCCTCTTGCGGTGTCCGTATCGCGATCGAGCAGCCAGTTCGCTTGCCCGGCAAGGCTCCGGGTCTGCGATCGTCCAACATCCGGATCGCGACTGGGCGGCATTCCGTTTCACGTTCACGTTAGCTTAGCTGCTGCAGGTCTAAGAGCACGACAGGTAGCTCCAAGGTAACCGGATGCGAGCGATTTGGCGGTTCATTCTCAGGGCACTGTTCCGACGTGGCGTTGGCCACCTTGTAGTCCTGCCCATTGCCATGCTCGTGCAGGCGAACGTCGCCCATGCAGGGTGCATGGCTGCGCCTACGCAGGAGCTCAGGCGGTTCTCCCGGTCGGCAGGTCGGGACCCGGCGGCGGTTCTCGCGGCGACCGAGCGCGATCGGCGGGGGACGATGGACGCGGTGCGCTTCGGTTGGCGTCAGGCGGCCCGCGCCGAAGCCTACGACGTGCTGTCCCGTCCTGTCGATGCGCGCCGCATCGCAAGGGATATGATCGCACAGGATATGGGATCGACTTCCCAGCTTCATGTCGAGCTCCTCGCCCGTTACGCCATGAACGGCTTCAGCGCCGAAGAGATTGCAGTAGCCATGCCGGCGGTGGGCGCGGCAAGGCAGCGTCAGCCGCGGGGGTCGGCGGGTGACGCTTGCCTGCAGATTGCACTTGGCGAAATGGAGCGCATGCAGGGCGCTCCGGAACGTGCAGTGGTTCATCTTACGCAAGCGTATCGGATGACCTCGGACCCGGACATGGAGCAACAGCACGTATTGGCGACCGAGAAGCTGGCCCGCGTGATGGACTGGGCCGGCGATCACCGTCAGGCGATCTCTCTGATCGAGGAGGTCATCGCTTGGGACGAAGCACGAGGGCGGACGATGGCGCTCTCGAACGATTTCTATTTTCGTGGAATGTTCAACCTCGGCCGGAAAGCATACCGCGACGCACTAGCCGACTTCGAGCAGGCGCGGGCGCTTGCGCCGAGCGACGTTGATCCGGTCGGCGCAGCCTTCCTCGATCTCCAGACCTGTGCGACCCTGATCGCAATCGACGTCTTCGACCGCGCCAAGCCGCTCTGCCAACGGGCGGAGAGGAACTTCAGCAGCCGTGGCCAGCGTGGCGCGGGACAGGCACGGCTGCTCCTGGCCGAAATCGAGGCGCGCGACGAGCCGGCGCTCGCTCTCACGATCCTCGATCGCCTGCTCACGGGCGATGACGTCCTATCGTCCTTCGCGTCCGCACCGAAGGCCTACCGATTGCGATCCGACGTCAACCGGCGCCTTGGCAGAACTGACGCTGCATACCGCGACCTTGATTTTTACGTCCGTGCCACCGATCGGCAGAGAGCGTCCGAAAAGACGAGACAGAATGCCGTACTGCGGGCAAGTCTCGACGCGGACCGTGCAGCGGCCCGCAACCGGGAACTGCAGCGAAGCCTGTTCTTCTCGAAGGAAAGAGAACAGGAGCAGGCGAAACGTTACACGGTGCTGTCGCTGTCGGCGTCGATCGGCACCACGTTGCTGCTCGTCATTCTCTGCATGGGGATCTATCACCGCCGCAAGCTGGTGCAGTTCTCATACACCGATCCGCTGACCGGCCTGCGCAACCGCCGCTTCATCAACGAGCACGAGGGGTCTTACGTCGGTATCCATGCCAGGACCGGGCGGCCGCTCACTGTCGCGATCATCGACCTGGACCACTTCAAGTTCATCAATGACACCTTCGGGCACATCGCCGGAGATGAGGTCCTGATCGCCTTTGCTGCCTTGGCCCATGGTGTACTGCGCCGAAGTGACGTGATCGCACGCTGGGGTGGCGAAGAGTTCATCGTCATATTCCCCAACACCGCACAGGATAGGGCCGTTGAAGCCCTCACAAGGCTTCAGTCAGCGTTGAACCCGGAAATCGATACGGTGGCTGGACCTATCTCGGTCGACTTCAGCGCCGGCGTATCATCGTTCTCGGGCACCGAAAGCCTGCAGACTTTGGTCCGCCGCGCCGATGAAGCGCTCTACCGAGCAAAGAACACCGGCCGTAATCGCATCGAAACCGCTGGTGACCTGCTCTGATCGGTGACGACCGCTGTCGGCTGGCGGGTCTCGATCGTCGCCGTGTATCCGTACGCTATGCCGCCTCATCAATGGGGACTCCAGGGGTCCGAGGCGGCGGAGATTGCTTTGAACGAAGCGGGACGGCCCTTCGTGACGAAAGCCTCATGCCGCACGAGCAGTCGGGGCTGCAGCGGCGCCCCGAACCTGGCCTTGATGAGCAGGCATCGCGGTCGTCCTGATCGCGTGATCGAATGGATGCCGAAACCGAGGCGATCGCTCGAAGCGTCCGCTTCTACATCCAAGGGATGGTCCTCATCGGCACGGCAGGCATTCATCGGCGCTTGGCAGTTCGCGAACCGCTGCTGCGGTTCGTTCTCCGGCACGTTGCGCATCACTCTGTTTGCTTGCCGCTCGTTTACCTCCGCCTAGGGATCGAGGGCCCCTGACTGGCTGACGGTGCCGGAGCGCGCCACGCCATCTGACGGGATCTGCCCGAGCCATGCGCTGGTATGATCAGGCGACGTGCACCTGCGCCTTCCTGTGAGGGGCCTGCCGCAGTGCGCCTTCGGATCCGGCCGATACGGTCTACAGCACCGGCTTGCCTCCGGACTTCCTGGCCGCATCCACCCGAGCCTGCCGTCTCATCTCGAGGAACTCGTCCCGCTTCGCCGTCATGGACTCCATTCGTGCTTGATCCACCAGCATCACGTCGACGCTCGTGACCAGATTGGTGGCACGATCAGGGACGTGATAGAAGATCAGCAGGCCGGTAGCGCAAAGTTCCTGCGGCACGATGACACCCGCTTCCGGTTGCGGACCTCGGCCCGTCATCTTGCCGTAAACCGGCATCCTGACCTTACTACGCAGCGCCTCTTCGGAGGACCGCACGGTCATGCCCGTCACACAGGCGTTGGGGTAGCTGGACGGTAGGGAATCGAGCATCCTGAAGAGCCCGCCGCGCTTCTTGCCGCTCCGGGACCATTGCACGTATTGCTCTACGCCACTCCCGCCGAGATCACGCCAATACGTCTCGTTGCCGGCCTTGCTCCGTACCGCGGCACGGTAGCTCTCGAGAGTGGGAGCCTTGCCTGCCTTGAATGCGATCGATCGCCACACGAGGAAGGCACGCGAACTCGACGGTGGCTCGTCGAACCGGACCACGACCGTCTCCCGGGTGGAGTCGTCCGCCTTATCCGCCCTGAGAGCCTGCACGAACGGACTTTCGTCAGCGACCTCATACCTGCCGATCACCTTCTCGACGGCGAAGCCTCGGCCTGCCAATGCGCCGGCAGCTTGATCGACGTCGGTACCGAGCAGCACGCCTGCGTTGTCGAAGGCGCTACCGTCCTGAGCGATTGCGCTCGAGGGAAGGTTCATGGCCAATGCCGCTGACAGGCTGATCCGGAAGATGCCGCCGTTCGTCATGTACGCTTCTCTCCTCAGGTCCACCGAGTATGCCGAGGCGCGCTGGCGTAATCAACGGTTCGACTGACCGTTTTCGATGTAATCCGGAACCCTCGATTCGGTGTTGATGGGATCACCGTCCTTCAGAAGTGCCGGATCCCTGGTAGACCGTCTAGGATGCCCCGGTGCGACGTCGCATCCTGCCGACCATCACCGGAATAGATCGAGGCGAAGCGGCCCCTCAGGCGTCACTCATCGCAGCAGGGCGATCGTGACCACGAACGCGATCATGTTGCAGCACGCGAGCATGATGAACAGTGCGCGGTCGGCCTTCGTATGTGAGCGGACTGTCGCCAGGACGCATATGCCGCCGATCAATGCGAGCAACACGAGGACGAGTAGTAGGGCGATGAACGAAAGTGGATCTTCAGACACGTCTATTTCCTTCAGGCCATCGGGCCCGACGACGTCAGTCTTCTTGACATTCGCTATGCGGAGCGGGGCGCTATCAGCACACGCTTCGTCCAGACGTGAAGCGCGGTCGGCGGTGCCGCCCCCACCAAGTCATCGTTCTGATGCAATGCCTTCCGACCTCCGTGGCTGTTTAGGCTTCGGAGGCCGTCAGGCACCGCATTGTCATAACGACGGGAGTCGTGCGCCGATGCGCCCTGCCCCGCCGTCGAGGGGTTGCACGGATCCCATGTCGAACGGTCCGCCCCTTGTGCATGGGAACGCCTCCCTCTGTCGGGAACCGGCTCGACGAGCCCGGACGATAAGCCATTCCTCATCGGTGCGGTCGCTTGCCTGTGATCGACGAACTGCTTGTGCGTTAGGATCCGCAGCAGTCGTTGCCGCAAGGGCGTCGGTAGAGACGTGATCCGCCCTCGCTTTCGTTCATCGGGTCGTTGCGATAACGAGCACGTTCCTTGAGAAACGACGGGACGAAGGTGCTTGGCCGCGTCCGCCGGGCTTCCACTCCCCTGCAAATCGCTGAAAGCCGATGGCGCGGTTCTCCGATCCGGCACTTCAGCGCCGACCCGCCAGGTCGCGATGCTCGGATCAGAGCGTGGTTCCGGCGATGAGTGCGAGGAGCGCGGCGCAGAGACCCATCAACCTGATCGAAACCTTCTGCCCTGATACGAACAGGCACATGCCTGCTCCGAAGACCAGGCCGGCGAGGACCAGGATAATTGCATGATTGACCTCTTGGAGAAGCTGTCGCCGGAGTCCATTCATGCCCTCGCAACGGACATATTGGCGATCGTCGCTGCGGGCACAGCCTTGGCGACGGTTCTGGTCGCGCGTGCCGCCATGGTTGGGCAGGCGTACGTGACCGTCGCCGAAAAGCGCTCCTGGTTGGCCTGGAACGGGCATTTTGCAGTCCTGGGGGCGGCAGCCGACAGGGTCGACGCCGGCTTCGACGTGTTCGCCGAAGGCGCAACTCTCGCAAGGGACGTGTGCATCGTTTTCACCGCGACGCCGATCGTCGACGGACGCAGACGGAAGGGCGTGCGGAGGACGATTTGGTTCGATAGATTGAACACGACGCTGGCGCCCGTCAGGCTCGTCATTTCGTTTGAGCCCTCCGTGTCCGGCACTGCGGACGTCGTGGTCGATTTCCGTATGCGGGCCAGCTACCGCGATTACGCCCTCAGAGCTCGTCGGCAGTGGTTTGGGAGAACGACCGAAACCGGCATGTCCGGTCGAAGCATTAATTACCCGGTTGGGAGATTGCATCGAATCATGCAATTTCACGATGCTCGGTTCTGGAGCAGGTAGTATCGGATGCGCCACGAGCAGCAGGTAAGCAGTCCAAACTGATACGGTCATGCAGATTTTTCAGGAAGCCGGCTTCCTCCATGGAGTTCGACATCCACCACTGAATCCTCACGCGAACTCGAAATATCCTGCTTGTTATTCATTGACCAAAGACTCTCTCGTATTTTCAAAGAATGCTAATGTTTTGGTAAACACCATCTTCATTTTGACGAACCTTTTCATTCCGGCTATTAACTGACTGCTTCATTGTTTTCGGTCTTAGATTGTCAGAATTCTTGGCTATTCGCCTTGCCGGATAGATGCATCGTTGGAACAGGCCAACCTCCGATACGTTGACGGTGCTTGCACGTAAGTTAGCGGCAGTGAGTCAAGCAGGCCCGCGTCGGGTTCAGTTGAGCAAAGCGACGACGGAAGCTCTCAGTAGGCCCCGAAACGACTTGTTGACGCTGCCTGCGACGATCCCGCACAGGACTTCGTCGAGATCGGCGTCGTCGTCCGTCCGAGCCCATCGTCTGACGAGCAGCCAGGTATCGAGCACCTGGCTGCGCCTCACCGCCTGAGCGCGCAGGAAGCAGTCGAGGGTCGCCTGTTCGAAGAAGACCACCTCGACCATGGCTCTTCCACGCCTGCCCTCGCCCGTTCGTCCGCGTCGGAACGGTACGACCCACTGCTCGGCTCTGAGCCCCGCGATCTCGACCGCTTCGACCACGTACTCGTCCCTGTCGGCCGAGCGCAGTGGCAGCCTGATGTCTCCGTTCGGAAAGCGGATGAACCCCCGGTCGGGCGACGCCGGCCCCATGTCGGCCTTGGGATCATTGCCCAGCGAGGCGCGCGAACGGGAGCGTCGCGGGTCACGGCCGCCGCCTGCTCCGGAGGACGCGGTCATGCGCACCGTCCGTCGGGATCGAGGGCCTCGACGCACCTGCCGTTCGACGGCCGGGAATCGGACCATGGGCCGCCGGACCGCTGGCGGCGGTCGTGATCGCACCGTGGGAGGGCGTTCTTGCGGTTCATGGCAGCACCTCGTTGTGGACGATTCCGTCTTCGAGCACGAACACCCGGTTCCCGGTCCGGCGGTTGGCGCCGTAGAACCCGTGATGCTGCTTCCACGCGATGACGGCGAAGGCGGCGTTCAGCGCGTTCAGTTCGCAGATCTGGATGTTGGTCGAATAGACGCCGTCGGGATCGCCGATGATCGGTATGCGGTCGATCATGGTGTCGTCGTCGGGCGTCACCATCGTGGTGCGCATGGCGCCGACGATCCCCCGTTCGGACGCATGGAGTCCCATGCCCACGTCGACGTAGGGGATGCCGCGGGCGGCGAGCCGATCCAAGATCGGCGGCTTCGCCGCGGCATCGTCGATGCAGACGAAGGCAAAGTCCAGCACGTCGAGGAGCGGCGCCGTTCCGACATCGATGCGGACGGCGTGCGCAACTACCCCGCGATGGATCCCGCGGTACATGGAGGCGAAGTGATCGACCTTCCGTCTACGGGCACGCAGATCGTCGATGGTGGCGGCTCCGGGCGCACGGAAGGCGGAGTGCTGTTCGAAGAGGTCGTCGTCGAAGAGATGGATCGCGTGGACGCACGCCTTGCTCACGAGGTCGAGGACGTAGGAGCCGGTACCACCGAGCCCGATGACGCCGACGGTCTGGCCGCGGATCCTGTCGTTGAACGACGTCAGCGCCGCGCGCGGGGTCGCGGTGTCGAGATAGGCGAAGTCGCCACTTCGCAGATCGACCGGTGCCGGGCGTGCTCGGACGCGCGCCGAGGTCAGGGGATCGACCGCGGCGGCAGGACCGCCGAGGAGCGTGACGTAGGTGACGACGAACTCGTGATGGTCGTGGAACTCCCGACCGTGAGGCTTGCTGCAGAGCATGCGCGCGAAGGCCTTTCCGCGCAGCACGCTTTGCGAAGGGGCTGTGACGTTGACGCCCTGCAGGGTCGTTCCGTCCGTCTCGCACGGAGCGTCGCCGATCCACCACGCGATATGGGTGAGGGGCGCCACCACTCTATCTCCGGACATCGAGAGGGGAACGAGCAGTTCCCCCCTGCGCACGACACCGGTGGAATCGAGGTAGGGAACCTGCGAGACGACCAGCATGCCGTCGACGAGGGCTACGGAGTAGCCCTCGTCGATTAGCCTGCGGACGTCCGACTCAGGACTTGTCGGTGCGGCTGACACTGAACGTCTGCCCATCGAGGACGCGGGTCTTCCGCTCGGACGACAGGATGCCGCTTGGCGCCTCCATCGGACCACGATCGTAAGCGACGGTCAGCGCGCCGCGGCTTGCCGTCTCCATGGCCGGAAAGGCCAGACGCGCGAGATCGGTTCGTCCGATCTCCTCACCGGCGAAACGGTGTTCACGGCCGTTGACCACGATGGTCTTCGCCGGATCACACTGCCTGTGCGCTACGAGCCCCCCGTTTGGCGCTCCGGTGTCGGGTTCACGTTCATTCGAGATACGGTCGGTCATCGTGTTCTCCTTGGTTGCATGTGATGCGTGTCCGACCGTCCTGGCGGAGGCTGCGGGCGCAGAAGATCGAGGGGGAGCCTCACCCGGCGGGATCCAGTCGGAGATGCGCCAGTGCCTGCTGCGCGCGCGTGATCAGTTCCGCGGCCGGGAGGAACTCGTGATTGGATCGCCTCGGTTCACTGAGCGACGCATGGACATCCGCGATCGTCGCGGGATCGATCGCCAGGCCGGAAGAGGCGCAGACCTCGATCGCCAGATCCAGTCGGCGAAGGTCCTCCCGCTCGCCGGGGATGTCGATCTCGATGACGGTGCCGACCGCTTCGATGATGGAGGCCAGCGCCGGCGGCAGCATGGGCGGGTCCGATACAGGATTGAAGTTGCGGTTGCGGTTGGGCGCAGGCGCCTGCACTTCTACGATCCACGAGATCTGGCTGAGATCGAAGATCGTCTTGAGGTCGTCGTCGATCCAGCGCGCGTTGCGTCGAGGGTCGATCATGCCGGCGATAGCGGCTTCGACCTCGGGCGTCGGCGGCGCCTCCACGTCGAACTCGAGGACGATGACCGGGTTCGCGCAGCAGGACGCAGCCATGGCGAGCACGGGGAAGGACGGAAACCGACGGTGCGTCCGGTCGGATCGACCGACGTCGGCGGCCACGAGTCCGTTGAAGGCTACGCGGAACAGCGGGAGGCCGGCATGCCGGGCGATCCAGTGGGCGATCGTGCCCTTGCCCATCCCGCGCACGCCGAGGAGCGCGAGGGGGGGATGCCTGTACCAGTCCCGCCCGGACGTCGCCTGCGAGCGGCATGCGGACGCGACGAAGCTCCTGAAGCCGGCGACGTGGTCGATCCCGAGATCCGATGGCATGCCGCCCGGCATCAGCCGATGACTGCCGCCGAGTAGCGCGACGGGACGGTCGAGTCCGAGCGGGGCGCAGGACGCTGCCATCGGATGAGCGACCACCACGGATGGTGCGTCGGCGATGAACGCGTCGGCGGGCGTGTCGCCGCGTTCGACTCTGGTCGCCATCAGACTTCTCCCCTCCAGAACCGGAGGGGACGTCGTCCTCCGGCGCCGAGCCCCTGCTTCTTGACCGTCTGTTCGGTCACGAGCATCTCCTTGAGCAGCTTGCGCTCGAGATCGAGCCTCTCGCCGTCCCTCATGTACTCGGCGAATTCCTGGAAACGCCCGGTCTGCCAGCTGAACCAGTCCCAGAAGCGATCGCGTTCCCACGCCTCGTCGAAGCCAATCGACCAGAAACGGCCGTTATCGGTTCCGTATTCGAGGGTTACCGCGAAGCGCTTCTTCAGCATTTTGAAGTACGCCGTGATCTTTGCCGCGGCGGCGAGTTCCTGAGCGGCCAGCACGCGGGCTTCTTCCGCTTCGCGTTCTGCGTTGGCCCGGGCCTGCTCCAGCTCGAGTACGTGTTCCGAGACGAGGGCCGAGACGACCGGCGTCAACCATGCCGCGCCCATCGCGGTCGCCCCGACGCTCCAGTAGGTGAAGCGGTCCTCTCGAAGGCTCAGCGCCTGGTGTGCATCGCTCGCAGACGAGGGGTCGGTGTAGGTCGCGCTCCATGCGGACATGCGCACGACGGGAACGCCGTTGCACCGGAGTTCCCTCACGAGGCGAACCGTAGCACCGTCGAGTTCGAGCGATACGCCGGGTATGAGCGTGCCGTCTACGTCGGCCCGCAGAGGCCAGGCCTCCAGGTCACGCGGACGAATGCTTGGAACTGCGCTTGCGGCAGGGGTTGTGGACATTGCTGGCTCCTCGGTGGAGCTCAGAGATGGGGTATGAGAGGCCGTCTAGGCCATCAACTTTGCGCCGCACCATGGTGCGCACGAACCGCAGCTATATTGCCGGTCCATACACGCGCTGGATGCCCCGTGAGGATTCGAACCTCAATAGGCGGTATCAGAAACCGCAGTCTTACCATTAGACGACGGGGCATCAGCGAGGGCGCGATCTAAGCGGGGGTTTGCGCCGTGTCAACGCCCTG